>MTLE01000324.1_pt1 | contig 53581 bp, 45 predicted proteins | sample 1982461 | NCBI WGS metagenome assembly MTLE01 (sample SAMN05712605, study PRJNA340218) | biofilm metagenome | isolation source: sample SPL anode biofilm adapted to -200 mV | place: USA | collected 2012-02-03 | reverse complement strand
GGCAAAAAAACTTAAAATAACCCAAAGATAACAAATTGCTAGCTTTACAAAACTGAATAGAACAAATATCTTAAACTACCTGCTCCAGCTAGGTGTAAAAGAATCACCACGAATGTTCGCAACAAGATGCGGCGCACTGCCATCCGCATCCATAACATAAATCTGCCTCTTACCGCCGCCACGCGTGGTTGTAAAAGCTATAAATCTGCCGTCTGGCGACCATGAGGGGTCTTCGTTAGAGCCGCTATCAGCAGTAAGCTGGCGCAACTGCCCGCCGGTTATATCAATCAAAAATATATCAATAGGATGACTGGAGGACGCACGGCCCGCAAAAACTATCCACTCTCCGCTTGGCGACCATTGCGGCGTATCCGTCCAGTTAAGTCTGGTAAGGCGGCGGGTGTCCTTGGTTTCAAGGTTCATAACGTAAATTTGCGGATTACCCGCGCGGTTGGAAACAAATGTAATAAATTTACCGTCGGGCGAAAAAGATGGGGAGCCGTCCACGCCGTAACCGTCGGTAAGGCGGCTTAACAGGCCCGAGTCAAGTTCCTTAAGGTAAATATTGGGGTTGCTGCCGCGCGACATTGTTAAAACTATCCTCTTGTCGTCTGGTGATACGCCGCCGATAAGGTTAAGCCCGCTGCCCTTTATAAGCGGCTTAATTTTGCCTTCCTTTAAATCTATGTAAAAAATATCGGGGTTGCCGCGGCGGTAGGTGGTATAAAATATTTTTGTAGCGTCGGCGCTCCAGCGCGGCAAAAGCGCGATGGAATTATCTTTAGTAAGTTTTTTAAGGTTAAAGCCGTCGTAGTCCACCATATAAATTTCTTTACGGCCCGTGGAGTTGTTGGCAAAGGCAAGCCTTGTATCGGCAATGCCGCGCTTGCCCGTGAGCAGCAAGACAATTTGGTCTGAAATTAAATGCGCGGTACGCCTTAAACTTTTTGTGCTGCTTCTGAAGTTTTTGGCAAGTACGGCCTTAAGCGATTGCGTATCGTAAAGAAATGTTTTTACTTCCCATACATCAGGCGCGGCGGGGGAGGTGGAAACCTCCGCAAACAAAACATACTGTATGCCCTGTTTTTGATACTCCGCCATACTTTTGGACAAAGCTTGTATATTTACGGGGGTAATGGAATCTTGAATATCAAAATATCTGCTTCTCATTAAATCCGCGCGGACGACATCGCCGACGGAAAAGGCAGTTTCTTTAAGTTGGGCATCCTGCGGATTAGACGGCAAAAAGCCCGCAAGGCCTATCTTTGGCAGGGAATCGGGATTGTATTTTGAACTTACGCCTATGTAGACATCACTTTCTTTGGCGTAGGCAAATAAAGGCAGTAAAATACTTACCGCCAAGAACAGTTTTAAAAATCTCATTTTGTTATTTTATTCCTTCAAGAAGTTTCTTTGCCTGCTCCGCCTGCGGTGTATCTTTAAAATCCTGTACGACGGATTTTAAATAGGTTTTAGCCTCTTCCTTTTTATTTAACGGAAGTATGCTTTTGGCGTAAAGCACGCGCGCCGCAGCGGTTTGTTTGCTGCCGGGGTATTTGTCAAGTAAAGTAGCTGCGGAAACAGCCGCCCTTTGATAATCTTTCTGGTTGAAATAGCTTTCGCCCAGCATAAGGTATGTGTCTTGCGCGTATTGGCCTTCTGGCGCGGACTTTAAGTAAAGGTTAAAGCCTTTTACGGCAAGGTCAAACTGTCCTGCTTCAAATTGTGTTTGCGCTTCTTCAAATATATCGCCTGGCAGCATTTTATATTCCGTCTGCTTTTGCGCGGCGGCGGTTACCATGCTGGTTATATTATCCAGTTTGGCGGAAAGAGCGTCAAGTTTAAAATCAAAATCTTTAAGGTTTTCGGAAGACTGGGTAAGTTTTTCGCCCAAGTTTTCCATCTGTTGGCTGGAGGCGGCTTGGTTGCGCTGCATTTCCTGCAAGGTTTTGTTAAGAGCGGATACCTGCGTTTTTAATACGCTTACATCGTCCTGCGTGGCAAAACAGCCCGTAAGAAAAAGGAGGGAGCTTAATCCCGTAAAAATAAAAAGCGTTCTTTTTAATTTTTTCATAAGACTCCCTCCCCTTTTAAATTACTTTAACACTGTGTCAGAGCGGCGGTTTTTAGCCCAGCAGTCTTCCGTTTGGTCGGTGCATGAAGGCTTTTCTTCGCCGTAAGATACGGTGGATATGGCATCGGCGGAAATGCCGAGCTTAACGTAATAATCTTTTACTTCTTTTGCTCTCTTGTCGCCAAGGGCAATGTTGTAAGAGATTGTGCCTCTGTCGTCGCAGTTGCCTTCAATGGTGATTTTTGTAACGCCTTTAACTTTAATGGTTTCGGCATTCTTTTCTACCGTGGCAATAGCGTCTTTGGAGAGAGTGTATTCGTTTAAAGCAAAGTAAACGGGTTCTAAAGAAGATCCGTCAGATATTAAGGTTACGCCGTAAGCCTCGTCATCCTGCATATCTACGGAATCATCAGCGGCGACTTCGGCCACATCCGTTACTGCGGCTGTAGTATCAGCGGCAGGTGCTTTTTTAACGTTTTTGCTGCACGCGGTAAGACCTGCGGCTAAAGCAAAAACAAGTGCGAACTTCATTATATTCTTCATTTGGTTCTCCTGATTTCAGTTACATAAATGATACCAGACTTTTGGCCTTACAGTCAAATAAAAAGGCCCTTTGTAAATAGCTATTTAGGCAGTCTTCCCGCAAGTATTTCCGCAAACGGACGGGTTGGCTCCAGCTTGCTTAATATTATGCGGATAGCTGCCGTTATAGGCACGGCCAAAAACGCGCCGGGGATACCCCACACCAAAGCCCAAAATACCAGCGAACCGATAACAGCCACGGGGTGCAAGTCCATACCGTTGCCCAGCATTTTAGGTTCAAGTATGCTGCCCAAGGTAAACTGTATCATTGTCGGCAAAGCAAGAATAACAAAAAACTGCGCGCTGGGGCCGAATTGTATAAAAGCTATCGGCAAAGGCAACATTACGGCAATTACCGAGCCGACATTAGGTATAAAATTGAGTATTACCGTAAGCACGGCAAAAGTAATTGCCAGTTCCAGCCCCGTGGAAAGCAAAACAACGCCCACGCAAAAACCAGTAAGTAAAGATATTACTATGTGTATATAAAGATAGGCGGAAATTTTATTTTGTATTTCTTTAATTACGGTATTTGTTATTTTTGTGCTGCCGCTGCCGACAAGCAAAAAGAAAACAAAAACTATAACAAGCATAAAATAAGAGAACATATGCAAAGCCGCGCCGCCGAAGCCTTTTACAATATTAGTCACATACGGGCCGCTGGCAAGCTGTTGAAAGCTGGTAAGCTCTGCAAATTCCTCGGGCAGGGGAATGTGATATTTACCCGCTGAGGCAACAAAAAGCTGATAAATTTCCTGCAATCTTTCCTGATAGGTAACCGCCAACTTTACAAAATGCGCGGCGGAGTAAAATAAATATACCGTCATAAGAACTAGCGGCGTTAACACCAGCGCGGCGGCTATTATTATAGCCAGCCATTTGGGCAGGCGGAACTTGAACTTTATATATCTTATTACAGGCGTTATCATGGTGTAAACAAAGGTGGATATAACAAGGGGTATAAGAATTGTTTTTGTGTAGATAAGCGCCAAAGTTATACTTACGGACGCTATGACAATAAGGCAGAGCGTATTGATTTTGCCGTATATATCAACGCTGCCGCCTTTATTTACGACGGCGGATAAAACTTCCTTAGGGGTGGGGGCTTCATTCATAATGCTTCTCCATATCGCGCGTCATAAATAAAATGCGGTTTGTTATCTTAAATAAATCTTCGCAACAATATTCCAATATAAACCAGTTTAGCCTTAAAGGAACATCTTTGCCTAATGTTTGGAGGTTTTTGAATATGGTAAAAAGCTCGTCGGTCTGGCGGGTAAAGGCAAGTGCGGCTATGCTTATTTGTTTAACCAAAATGCGGTTATCCCCGATAAGTTTTGCCTTGTCGCTGCTGTTATACATTTTGCGGGTTTCGTGCCAAAAATCCTGACTGGAATCGCTTAAGGTTTTAAGTTCTGCAACGGCGGCGCGGAATTCCTCTTGAAAGGAAGCGTCTGTTACGGGCTGGCGTCTTTTGTGCTGCTTTGCTATCACTTCCAGCCTGTCGTAAAAAAGGCGCAAATTATTGTTGATAAGCCTAAGCTTATCTTTAGAATTTTCAACTTCGCTCAACATCTGCTGTAATTGCTGTTCCATATCTTGCGTCATTTTTTGGGAAATCTCAACGATATTATAGTGCCTATGCCGTGCTGCGAACGCACGGAAATAGTGCCGTTATGAAGGTTCATAATTCTTTTAACCAAAGCAAGGCCAAGGCCCCAGCCCTCTATCTGCCCCGTAAAAAAATCGTCAACCTGATAGAATTTTTCAAATATTTTATTAATGTCTTCTTCTTTAATGCCGACGCCGTTATCTGCCACGGCAAGAACATCTTTACCGTTTTCTTCGTAGTAGAACATTCGTATTTTTTTAACTACATTATTATTAAATTTTATGGCATTATCCAAAAGTTCTTCCACCGCTATGGCAACCAGAGCGTTATCTGCAAAGATTTTTACTTCAGGTTCGCATTTAATTTCTATCGCGGGGCCGCGGCGGCGTATTGTGTCGTCTGAGGACATAATATTTAAGGAGTCATCTCTCATCACGCACTTGGCCGACACCGCGCTAAAAAGCGGGCGGACGGATATTGAATCTTTTTTTGTATCTGCAGCGGTAAGACTGCTGACGCTGGAAAAGCGTACAAGCTTATCTACAAGCAGGGCAAGTTTTTCCCCTTGTTTGTTTATATCCTGCAAAGCTTTTTGGGTGAAGGAGGACATTTCCTCCGGTTTGGACTGCGAAAGGATAGCCTCTGTATATCCGTTTATAATGGATAGCGGCGTTTTAAGTTTATGCGACACCAAAGAAAGCACCCTTGAAGCAGGGTCCTTTTGAACTTTTGCGTCTTTCTCTTTATCTTCCTGCATACATACCCCTTAACTAAAATCTTAGCATAATACCGCCGCCGTATAAATCTTTGTCCGAACCTTGTTCAAACAAATGATTATAAGCGATGTTAAAGTATACATTTTCGCTGACGCGTAAATTAGACCCTAACATTAAAGAGTGAACGGCATCTTGTGTGAAGAAATCAATGTATTTATAGGATATATAATTTTCGGAATTATTAATAGAGGAAAACCATTTTATTTTTAAACCCGCAGAACCCTTGGGCAGGGCAAGCACATAGTCCAGAGTGCCAAGGTCGGCAAGTTCCTGCTGGTTCATAACGCCGCCATAGCCATCCACGCCTTCTATACCCGAAAGATATTGATAGGCATTGCCGCTGATGTCAAAACTGTATTGATTAAAAAAGTTATATGTGGCGCCGATTTCGTAGGCAAGCTGGTAAAAATCCTTTTGCTGTTCAAGCGTGCCGTTTTTAAGCAGGTCCGCCTTTTGCGCCGCAAAGCCCGCGCCTATAAAAGCCTGGGATGACATTTGGGCAATTTCGTCATTGTTCACACCCGCCACAAACATAATTTTGCCGCCTGCGGCTTTTGCGCCGTTGGCATTATCTGGGTACCAAAAAGGTTTAACTATAACGCCGTATTCATTGCTGCGCAAGCTTACGGGCAGGCGGACGGCGTAAATATGATTATCAAAATTTTTGTGTTCGGCTATATCAAATTCCGCACCGAAAGTAAGCGCGTAAACGGGGCGCACGGACACGGATACATTATTCTTCCAAAAAGAAGAATTATAAGTGTGGTTGTCTGCAACCTCAAAAGCAAAAGCAGAGAGGCAGGATAATGTTAGTACAACGGCGGAAAATAAAAGTTTTTTCATATATAAAAAGAATAGCAAAAAATAGAGAAATAGAAAATTTTATTTTCCGCCGCACGCTTTGCTATGTGCGGGTGCGCGGTATTTCCGCCTAAATTTTGTAGAATTAATTTATGAAAAATTTTTTATCCGCAGCCTTAATTTTTGCCGCCTGCTCTTTAAACGCAGCTATTGTGGAGCGCGGGCCTTATATTGAAGACCCGCAGCAAACCAGCGTAGTATTGCGCTGGGCCACAGATACCCCCGCCCCTTGCTGGATTGAGTACGGGCCTGAGGGCAACTGCTCGCAAATAATGGCTGTTTCCCCTAAAAGAAAATATCACACTTTAGCTTTGCACGGGCTTATACCCAACACGCAATTTTGTTACAGAATATATGTGGAAAATAATGCAGGCAACGGCGTACAAAACCCGATAGAAGGGTCCTTTAAAACGCTTTTTACGCCCGAGCGCAAAATAGTTAATTTTTTGGTTATAGGCAATACCGCCAACCCAGAAGATAAAGATAATTACGATATTAAGGCAAGAATGGCGCAGGCTATGTCTTCTTATGAATCGGACTTTATTGTGCATACGGGTAATATTTCCTCCACGGGGCTTAACGAGCAGGAAGACAGCGACTTTTTTAGCCCCTACCGCAGAATTTTAAGGACAAATCCCGTACTTTTAGCGCTTGGTGAGGACGAATACGGCGCGGAGAGAAAAGGGAAAGCGGGCTTAAACTTTTTAAATAATAATTTTAAGAAAATCCACTCCATGCCGTGGAGCAAAGGTACGCCGAATTATTATTATATAGATACCGCAAACGCGAGAATAGTTTTTATTGATACCAATAATCTTTACGGTGCGGCCGCCGCGCCGGAACTTACAAAAGATTCCGCGCAATATGTGTGGTTAAGGCAAACGCTTGCCACGGCGGAGATGGGTAAATGGAAGATAGTTGTTATGCATCACCCCGTTTACTCCAGCGGGGAAACAGAGGACCGCTTAAGCCGCGTTTTAGGCCCTTTGTTTGACGCGCAAAAAGTTAATTTGGTTATACAAGGCCGTCAGGGCGCATACGAAAGGACAAAACCGATAGTAGCAAGCGCGGCGGCTGGCGCAGGCCCCACATATATAACGATAGGCGGCGGCGGAAAGTTTTTTGAGCAAGCCTCTTACGACAATAACTGGAGCGCGAAATATTTTAATGTTCCGCACTTTGCGCACATACAGATTGTAGACAGAAAATTATCCCTGCGCGTATATACGCAGGACAATAAAAGGATAGACGCTTTGGATATATACTTTTAATTTTTTGTATAATATTTATATAAGTTGTAAATTTGAGTACAAATTTTTAATGTTTTAAAGCCCAGTTGGCGCAGCGGTAGCGCGTTCCCTTGACATGGGAAAGGTCACAGGTTCAATCCCTGTACTGGGCATTTTTTATTGGTATTTTTTCATATGCACAGTAGAAAGCCAACTGCTTGGCTTTCGGCAGGGATTGAAGGGCGGAGCGATGTTTTTGTTTGACGAGTGATGTTGCGAGGAAAGGCAAAAACCGCGAGCCGGGCCTGCAGGAAAAATCCGTCAGGATTTTTACCGCAAGGCAAACCTGTACTGGGCATTTTTTATTGGTATTTTTTCTATATATACGGCAGCTGTGCATCTTTCCGACTTTCCCAATCGTCGTGCTTTTAAAAAATAAAAATGTTATAGTCTGCTTATCGCTGCGGCGACTTATGCCGCACGGGGATATTTATGGAAACTTTTTCTATCATCTTAGCAGGTTTATTTTTTGCGACATTACAAATTGTGGTAACGGGCCACATACTGCTTTTTAAAAATGACGTGAAAAGCGCCATAGGCTGGATAGGCTTGGTATGGTTTGCGCCTGTTATGGGGACTATCATATATATCCTTTTCGGTATAAACCGCATAAGAAGAAAAGCTGCTATGCTGCGCAATGGCGGCCCCGACGTGTTGGACCTTTCCCAAAAGATGGAAAGCAGTATAGAAAACAGAATACCCCCCAATCTTTTGCAGCTGTTAAAGCTGGGATATAATGTACATCCGCAATATTTTTCCCTCGCAAACAATATAACACCGCTAAATAACGGCGACGAAGCCTACCCCGCAATGTGCGAGGCCATATCAAACGCAAAAAAAGAAGTGCTGCTGGCAAGCTATATTTTTGATAATGATAAAGCGGGAAAAATGTTTATCTCCGCCATAAAAAAAGCTGTTAAAAACGGCGCTAAAGTTAAAGTGCTTTTAGACGGCGTGGGGCGCACACGCGGGCGCAAACCGTATATAACGGAAGAACTTAAAACATTAAACGGCGTGCAATACGCCATATTTTTGCCCGTAAAGGCGGCGTTGCCTTTTGTTAATTTACGCAATCACCGTAAAATTTTAATTACCGACGGGCAAACGGCATTCTTCGGCGGGATGAATATATCTGAAGGGAACCTTTTAAAAACAAAACCCCAAAACCCCGTGCGTGATATTACCTTTAAAGTGGAAGGCCCCGTTATAGAACAAATGTCACTATTGTTCTTGCAAGATTGGACCTTTGCCTGTAAAAAATCCTTTACACCGCTTGCTTTTACGCAAAAACCGCTGCCCGCAGGGCAAACGGCCTGCCGTATTATCCCCGACGGGCCTGATAATGACTTTCGCAAAATAGAACTTATAAACCTTGCCGCGCTTAACTGCGCAAAGGAAAGCGTGACGATAGTAACGCCTTACTTTCTGCCGCAAAACACAATACTTACCGCGCTGGAAATGGCAAGTATGCGCGGGGTTAACGTTGAGTTAATTTTACCTCGCAAAAGCAATATATTTGGTATGGACTGGGCTATGGCGGCAAATTTTAACAGACTTATAAAAAAAGGCGTTAAGATATATCTTACGCCCGCGCCTTTTGACCACAGTAAATTTATGATTGCCGACGATACTTGGCTTTTTGCAGGCTCGTCTAATTGGGACGAAAGAAGCTTTAGGCTTAATTTTGAAAGTAATATAGAAATAGCAAGCAAAGATCTTTGCCAAAAGATAAGGTTGCTTGCAGAGCAAAAAAAGGCCTCCGCCGTATTGATTAAAGCTAAAAATTTGCCTATTATGCAACGTCTTAGAAACAATGCCCTGCGCCTGTTTACGCCTTATTATTAACAATAATCTTTTTAGTATAAAATTAAAGTCCAAAAGGCCCAGAAAGAGCTGGGCCTAAGTTCTCTTGCACAGCCTTAAAGAAACCTTTACAATTTAAGTATCAGCATGCTAAATAATTAGATTTTTTAATAATCAGCCATAAAGAAAACAAAAAATAAAAAGGGAGACACAAATGAAGAAACAGACCATAGTAATTTTGACAACTTTGTTTGCCGTATCTTCTGCCTTTGCTTTACCCGCTTTTAAGGCGGAAGGCAATAAAGAAGTATCAAACAAAATTGAAACCGTCTTGCAGCAAAAAGCGCAGGATCAGAAACAAGAAACCTTTGTTAAAATACACGAGCAGGTTATCGCAAGCAATTCGTTTAGCAAAGACGATATTGTAACACCCGCGTTTGCAAACGAAACCTTTAAAGCCACTGTAGACATCAAAGCGACAGACAAACAAACATACGGCGATATAGTGCTTAGCTTATATGCGCCCAAAGGCACAAAAGCTTCCGTAAAAATAGAACAGCACTACACTTATGCTGTATCTAACGACCCTCATGCACCTGTTGAACTTATAGCACATGTAACAATAAACGGAAAAGAAACCACGTTTGTAGCCGCGCAGGTGGAAGCCATAGAACTTGCTTATATAGTTGACTACGACGCTCCTTCCCAAAATCTGCCCCTTGAAGGCGCAACAGGCAAATGCCCCAGATGCGGCGCGGAAGATCGCTACCACTGCAATGCCTCACACACAGGCCCTTGCGTTAACGAAGCCGTAAAACCCCAGAAGCCCGCGCAGGAAGTTGTTTGGGAAAGAAAACACGATAAAGATTGCCACGACGAATATCACTGCAACTGCCCTTCAGTAGTGGCGGAAATTGTGGGAAACACGCTTAAAGGCGAAAAGATTGACGCGACAAAAACAGTTGATGCCGCCTATTTTAAAGCAGTTATCTTTAATACGGAAGACGGTATCTCCTACAAAGTTACGCCCAAAAACGGCGCTGAATTAAAGGTGAAGGTGGTAACAGACCCTAAAACCAACGGCGACCCGCATCAGTCCCTTGATACCAACCTTGTGATAGATGAAGTTGACGGTAATGGCAAGCTTAAACAAACAACAGCAATCTTCATAATCAGCAGAGATGCGACAACGTTCTAAAAAGTTTATATAATAAACTCCGCTTTCCTAAAGGGAAGCGGAGTTTTTAAAATAAGTCAGGACAACTAATAAAATGAAAAAGACAATAATAGTATCTTTAATATTTGCAACAGCTGCAATGCAGGGTTTTGCACTGCCCTCCGCCACAGAGATTACAGCAAACAAAGAGCAAACCGCCAAGGTGCAAGCCGTATTGGAAAATAAAATTGCTCACGTTAGCGAACAAAAAACCGCCGCACAAGAAAAAGCATTAACGGGGACAATTTTAACAGGTTCTTATACGGATGGTTTTTTAAGAATAAAAAACTTTAACACAAAGCTTTTTAACGTAATGTTTTACATAGACAACAGAACAGTCAACAATACAGGCAACATCGCTTTTGCAGTTACGGGAACTGAAACCGTGCTTAAAAGTATTGAGGTTTCTACAGATACCGACTTTGTAGAGGGAGTTAACGGGGACCCTGATACTGAAATAAATCTTTCCCTGTTAATTAAATACGCAAAAACAGAAGGCGCCGCAAAGGAAACCATTACCATACCCGCTTTTACCACTGTAACGTTAAAAGACATTAAGGAAGGTAATTTTGCAGAAAGCCCCAAAACCGTAATTACGGACAAAAAAATTATACCGACAAAGGTTGTTATCGAAACGGAAAAGCAGCATAAAGCCGACTGCCACGATAAATACCATTGCGACTGCCCCGTAATAACAAAAAAGGTTGTAGAGCCTATGCAACTTGAAGAAGTTAAAGTGCATGAAAAGGACTGCAAAGACCCTTATCACTGCGACTGCCCCACCCGTCAGGAATACAGATAAGCAAAAACGGCAAAACCTTAAAACATATTTAAGATAATACACAACCCGCTCTTTTTTTTAGAGCGGGTTTTTATTTTGTAGAATTTTCCTATGAATTTAGAACAAAATATAATTAAAGATTTACATTCCTGCGCCGACGCTAAACGCGCGGAACATAACTTGCGCTTTTTTAAAACGGGAAAGGGAGAATACGGCGAGGGTGATATGTTTTTGGGCCTTACTCTGCCGCAGATGAGGGAACTTGTAAAGCGTTATAAAAAAGCCGCCGATATTAAAGATATAAAGAATTTACTTAACGATAAATATCACGAAGTCCGCCTGTGCGGCCTTATGCTGTTGGTGGAACTCTTCCGCGCGGCTAAGACGGAAGAACGCCGCAAAGAAGTTTATGATTTTTATATGAATAACCTTGGCGGCATAAATAACTGGGACTTGGTGGACCTTACCGCATATAATATCCCAGGTGCGTTTTTGCACGGCAAAAACCACAAGCCGCTTTTTGACCTTGCCAAAACCAAAGACCTTTGGAAAGAGAGAATTGCCATAATATCAACAATGTATTTTGTTAAGCGCGGGGACTTTGAAACAACAATAAAACTTGCGGAAGGTTTTTTGGCGCACAAGCACGATTTAATGCACAAAGCCGTCGGGTGGATGTTAAGAGAAGTCGGTAAAAAAGATATTAAAACTTTATATGATTTTTTGGATAAACACGCTGGCGCAATGCCGCGCACAATGTTAAGATACAGCATTGAAAAACTGACGGAAGATAAAAGAAAATATTATATGGCTGTGCCGCGCACGACGGGGAAGTTAAAATAAATCTTTAATAAATTTAAAAGGTTTTTTAATGTATTTAAAGGCAGGCTTATTTAATATTATCCTTAAAAAATAAAGCGGGCTTATGCGCAGAGGACAAGTAAATAAAGCCTTTGACGCGACGGGATATGGATAAAGATAGAGATACTGCGCCAACTGATAAAAGGTTTCCCGCTCCTCTTTTTTAACCGCGCAATAAGGCGGCACCGTATAGAGCGGATAGTAACGCCTGACAGCGTCCAAAAAAGCGTTAAAAATATCATTGTCGTCGTCAAAAACTATGCCGCCTATAATATAAAGCGCTTTAACTTCCATAAGCAGTCTGGCGCAAACGCCGCTTTGTTTTATGGTCTCGTCATTATGCGTTCTTACTTTGGAAATTTCAAAAGAAGAAAACTTAAACTTACTTTTAAACTTGCGTAAATACCATAAATTGTAAATGTGTATCCACTGAAGCCCCATAACAAGCTCGTTAGGCGGAACTTTTTGCCACGCCTCCCGCTTTACCATAAAACCGCCGATATGCCCGAACAAGCCCGAGTTGGACCTTACGCCGCCCAAATAATTAAGCAACTGCTCTTTACTGCCCATATCAATAATACTGCCGTCGGCAACGCTTTTAAGATAATGCAAAGGCTCCATATCTTTCATCTTCGCGTCGCACAGCTGCATATAATAAATATATAAATCCAAATCTTCTTTCGCATCGGTAAGCAGGCGGGCAACAGCGCCATGCGTAAAGGCGTCGTCGTCACCCAAGATAAAGCAATATTTGCCTTTAGCCTCGCTTACAACCCTAAGCATATTGCCGTCAAAACCTATATTTTGTTCGTTTTTAAAATAGCGAAGATTAGAATACTCCACGGCAAAGTCCGCCAAAACAGCCTGCGTATTATCTGGCGAATTATTATCACATACCACTACTTCCACCTGCTCGGAGGAAACTTCCTTTAAAGCAAATATATTTTGCAGGGTTTCTTTTAAGTAAGAAGCCCTGTTATACGTGGGTATACAAATAGAAAGTTCTACCATTTTTGTGCGGGAATAGCTTGCTTAAGATTAAAATCTGCGTCAAGAACAATAAGGTCCGCGCGTTTGCCTTTTTCAAGCGAACCGCAGGAAAGTTTATGCAGCGCGGCGGGATTATCGCACGCCGCCATAAAGGCATTGCCTATGCCAAAACCCCAACTGATAAGGTTTTTAACGCCGCCGAGCATTGTAAGGGAAGAGCCTGCTATAACATTATCCTGCTTTCTCTTAAAAAGCCCTTCGCTTAAATAAACTTCCTCGCCGTTGGCAAGGCCTTCGCTTTTGCCTGTCGGGTTTAAGGAATCCGTAACCAAAATAACCTTAGACGGTTTTTTAAGCTTTAAAACCATATTCATAATAACGGGGGAGATATGACGGCCGTCGGCGATAACTTCCACGCTGAAAATATCATCATTTAATGCCGCTCCTGCAGCGCCCGGTTCCCTGTGGCTCATTGCGCGCATAGCGTTAAACAGATGCGTAACATGGGTTATGCCAAGCTCTGCGGCGGCTTTCATTTGCTCGTAGGTAGCGTCGGTATGACCTGATTGTAAAATAAATTTTTTCTCTTTAGCGTAAGCGGCAAGTTCCGCTATGCCTTTAAGTTCCGGGGCAACCGTCATAGCGGCTATTTTACCGCCTGCGGCTTTATAAAGTTTATCGGCGACTTCAACATTAATGGGGGCTATATCCTGCGGCTTCATCACACCCGGTTTTGCGGGCGATATAAAGGGGCCTTCCAAATGAAAACCTGCAATCCTTGCGCCCTTTTCTTTGCCTATGGCGGGGGCAAGTTTGGCGACGGTTTCTATCATCTTTTCCGTCTGCGCGGGGTAAATGGTAGGCGTAAAAGCGGCAACGCCCTGCTTTAAAAGCACGTCGGACATATCCAGCAAATCCTGCGGATTATCCCTATCCGTGCCAAAGCCGCCGCTGCCGTGTATATGGGTATCAACAAAACCTGCGGAAAGGTAATTGCCCTGCAAATCAATAACTTCATCTGCGGCGGGAAGAGCGAAAGAAGAGGGCAGAATATTTTCCACAATGCCGTCGTTTACAAGCACCATGCCCGTAAACACATTGCCTTTACTTATTATCTTGCCGTTATGGTAAAGCGTCTTCATACTACCCCCTTAAAACTACATAAAAGAACAAACCCCGAACCTTTTGCAGGCGGAAGTGGACAGCAAGGAAGCCGCATCTTTATCCGCCACTATATAAGCATTGGAATGTTCCTGCAATACCGTTATACTGCAATTAATGTCGCGCGGGCCTTCTATGGCGCGGTAAACGGCATCGGCCTTTTTAACGCCTGTTGTCATTATAATAACTTCGCGAGCAGACATAATTGTGCCAAGCCCCATAGTGATAGCCTGCTCGGGGACAGATTTAACGTCATTGTTAAAAAATCTGGCATTAGCGGTGCGCGTATTTTGGTTAAGTTTTACAACCCTTGTTGGGGAATCAAACGGCGAACCAGGTTCGTTAAAAGCTATATGCCCGTTGCCGCCCACGCCGCCCAAAAATAATTCTATACCGCCGCAGCTTTTTATTTTTTCGTCATAGGCGCGGCAGGCGGCCTGCAAATCCGCCGCATTGCCGTTGGGTATATTAATATTTTCCGCAGGGATATCTATGTGCGAAAAAAGATTTTTGTGCATATAGCTGTGGTAACTTTCGGGGTGGTTAACGTCAAGGTTAACATATTCGTCCAAGTTAAAGCTGATGACGTTTTTAAAACTTAACTCCCCCTTTTTATGAAATTCAACAAGATGCTTATACATATCCAACGGCGTGGACCCCGTCGGAAAACCTATAACAAAAGGTTTTGTAAACGTGGGTTTAAAAGTGTTTATTCTGTTTTTTATATAGGTTGCAACAAGCATACCTATACTTTGTTCCGTTACTATCAGTTTTATTTTTGACATTGCATTACCGCTTTAATCTCGTCGGCTATTAACTCCGCCTCGGGGCCTATGATAACCTGCACGCTGCCCTGTACGGTGTTCATAACGCCTCTTGCGCCGGCGGCTTTAAGAACGGCCTCATTTATCTTGGTATTATCGTTAATCTCTACGCGCAGTCTTGTAGCGCAGGAACCTAATACTTTAATGTTCTGCGCGCCGCCAAGGCCTTCCAAATAACCTTTTGCGCGGCTGCTTTGCGCGCCCTGCGCGGCACAAACGGCGGCCTGAGCGGCCTCGTCTTCTCTGCCGGGGGTTTTAATATTCCACTTGCGTATTACAAAGCTGAAAAGGAAATAGTAAACAACAAAGTAGCCTATGCCTACGGGGATAAGTAAAATAGGGTTTGTGCTTATGCCATAGTTTAAAAGATAATCAAATAAACCAGCGGAAAAAGTAAAACCCAGTTTTACGTTAAGCACATTCATAACAACCATGCTGACGCCCGTTAATACGGCGTGTAAAACGTAAAGCGGGAAGGCCAAGAACATAAAGGCAAATTCTATAGGTTCGGTTATACCCGTTAGAAAGGAAGTAAGCGCGGCGGAAAGCAAGATACCCGCAACAACTTTTTTATTTTCCTTAAACGCGTTTACAACCATTGCACAGGCCGCGGCAGGCAAGCCGAACATCATTACGGGAAAGAAGCCCGCCATAAAAGGGCCTGCCGTAGGGTCGCCCGCGAAGAAGCGCCATAAGTCGCCGTGTTTAACTATGGTTTGGCCCGCTTCAACAATACTGTAATCGCCAAACTGGAACCAAACTAAAGTGTTAAGCACATGGTGCAAACCGAGCGGAATTAAAAGCCTGTTCGCCACGCCGTAAGAGAATAAACCGATATTGCCCGAGCCTATTATCCAGTTGCCAAACGCGCTTATAACGTGTTCAACTGGCGGCCAGGCATAGCTTAAAACCAAAGCGTAAAGCAGGGCGGAAAAGCCCGTTACTATCGGCACAAAGCGGCGCCCGCCGAAGAAGGCCAGATAGGAAGGCAACTTAATATCTTTATATTTATTGTAAAGCGTACCCGCCGTGATACCGACTATAATACCGCCGAACACGCCCATATTAATATCTTTATTAAAGGTTTTCATACCCGCAGTCATAACCACATAACCGACAAAGGCGGAAAGGGCTGCCGCGCCGTGCGCTTCCGCACTAAAGCCGACGGCAACGCCCATGGCAAAGATAACCGCAAGGTTATCAAAAACCGCGCTGCCCGCCTGCGCCATAAACGGGATATTTAGCATATCGGGCTGGCCCAACCTTAACAAAAGACCTGCGATAGGCAGTACTGCAATGGGCAGCATTAAGGACTTGCCCAGTTTAACCAGCATTGCGCCGATTTTGGAAATAATTACTTTCATTTTATTTAAAAACCTCTCTTTGATAATGCTGCTTTATAATTTAAACTGCGTCTTAATCATCTCTCTTACCTGCGACGCTTCCTGCATACCTAAAGCCAGACGCGCTATGTTTTGGCATTGGTTTATATCAAGCGTTCTTATAAAAGCTTTTACGTCGGGGATTAGCGCGCTTACCACGCCAAGCTCCCTTATGCCCAAACCTAAAAGTATAGGCACTGCGGCTAAGTCCGACGCCATTGCGCCGCACACGCCCACGGGCTTACCGTGCTTTGCACCGCCTTGTACCGTCATCTCTATAAGTTTTAAGACGGCGGGGTTAAGACTGTCGGCAAGCGGGCTTAATGTGCTGTGGCCTCTGTCTATGGCAAGCGTGTACTGCGTTAAATCGTTGGTGCCGATAGAAAAGAAGTCAACGTGGCGGGCGAACTCCGCAGACAAGACGGCGGCGGAAGGAACCTCCACCATAATACCCATTGATACGTCTTTGATGCCAAGCTTTTCCTGCTCCGCCATAATGATGCGTTTGTATGTCCAAAGTTCGTCAATAAAGCCGACCATCGGCAACATTATTTTGGCTTTGCCGTGCGGCGTTACGCGCATAATGGCGCGCACCTGCGCCTTAAACATTTCCAAATCCAGATAGTAATTGCGTATACCGCGCAGGCCGACTATCGGGTTTTCCTCTTTAGGCAAAGGCATATAGCTTAAAGGTTTATCGCCGCCAACGTCTAAAGTTCTGATAATAACGCTTCTGCCTTTTTGCGTGTCGGTTATTTGCTGGTAAAGTTTATACTGCGCTTCTTCGTCGGGGGCTTCATCAGCCTGAGCAAACAGAAATTCGCTGCGGACAAGGCCTATGCCCTCGCTGCCCAAAAAGGCCGCACCCTGCGCTTCCGCAAGGGAGCCGACATTGCCCTTTACAAAAACTTCAATGCCGTCTTTTGTAACGGCAGGCTCAAAACAATGGCTGCGGTTTAACGCACGCAGTTTTTCTTTTTCTTCTTTCTTCTTTTTAATCTCTTCTATATTGGCGGGGTTAACAGTGATAATACCGTGCTGCGAATTTAAAATAATATCGCTGCCTTGCGGGATTTCCAAAACCTCTTCCCCCGCGCCTATGACGGAGGCAAGGCCCATATTCCTTAACATTATGGAAACGTGGGACGTGGGCGAACCCAAAGCCATAATAACGCCCGTAACATTTTTGGTAAGCATATTAAGCTCAAAAGAAAGTAAATCTTCCGCCACCACAACGGTGTTGGGGGCAAAGTCGGGCATATCGGTTTTAACGCCCGTAAGGGCGGAAAGAACACGGTTTTCTATATCGGCAAAATCCGCGCCGCGCTCCTTAAGCAAAGTATTACCAGTTGAGTTTAAAACATCTATGCTCTTTTGTATCGCGGACCTGAAAGCAAAGCCCGCGCTTTTGCCGCGGCCTATAAATTCCTTTGCGGTATTTTCAAGGAAGGGGTCTTCCAGCATACCAAGATGCGCTTTTAAAATTTCGCATTTATTCTTTTGCTGTTCGCAGGCGGCGGCGTCTTTTTGCAAAGTTTCTTTTACGCTTTCAATAGCTTTTTGGAGTTTTGACAATTCCTCTTCGGGGTTTGCGGCGTTCTCCTGCACTTCAATGGCTTTGCGGTGCATAACATAGGTTTTGCCGATAGCTAAATCCGGAAATACGGTTACGCCTTTAAGCACGACTTCTTTTGAAAAATCCAAATGTTTCGGTTTTGCCGCGGGCTGTAAGATGGGCAGCGGGCCTTCGTTTAAACCTTTGATGATGGCGGAGCTGATTTCCTTTAAGGCGGAAAGCGCAGCCTCTGCGTCGCCGCCGCCTGCGGCTACTTGTATGTCGTCGTTAAAATCTATGGAAAGACCCAAAATTTCCACCATGCTTTTGGCATTGGCGCGCATATTATTTTTGATAATAAAAACATTTGTGCCTTTAAACTTACCCGCCAGTTTGGCTATCATAGAGGCGGGACGCGCGTGAAAACCGTTTTTATTATGAACTTTTATTACGGGGCTTAAAATTTCGTTAATGGCATGATCCTCTGCCTTGGGGGCAGGCTGCTCCACCGCGCCCGCGCCGATATTAAACACCTCGTCGCCCGCCTTAACGTGGGCGGCTTTGGTTTTGTTTAAAGGTTCTTCTGGCCTGTTTGCCACAATTACTATAACCATATCGCTGGTAGCGTTTTTGGCTACAAAATGTCTGTCAAACTCTAAAAGTTTATCGCCTTTTTTTACGTGTTGCCCGACGGAGCAAAAAGATTTAAAGCCTTCGCCTTTAAGGTTTACAGTTTCCACGCCGACGTGAATAAGTATTTCCGTACCGTTGGATTCAACAACAAGCGCGTGGAGGGTTTTTTGTAAGGTTTTTACCACACCGTCGCAGGGGGAATAAATAAAATTTTCTTTGGGAGCCACGGCTATGCCGTCGCCTAACATCTTTTCCGCAAAAACAGGATCGGGAACATTAGTAATATCTACAACTTCGCCCTCTAACGGCGAATATACCTTTAAACTTGTGTGGGTGGACATTAAAGAGTCTCCTTTAAGAATACCGCTGATAAACTTATTAAACATTATTAGATTTGCCTTGTAAAGCACAGCGGAAAAGGCCTAAAAAAATGCTGTTAAAACAAAAGACCTTTTTTGTATAATTTATTTTATGGGAAAATTAAAAATTCCCCAAAGACAAAGAAAAAAGAAAAATTAACCTCAGCAGTCCTGGACATTTTCAACTCAATAAAAATAAATAAAAATTGGAAATAGATTCTGGGTTAAATTTTGTTAAAAATTAATCCTTATGGAGGATTGAACTATGGATGCAGACAGCACTACACAAAGCGTAACAAAGCAAGGTCATCCCAAAGCATTATATATGCTTTTCATGGTAGAGATGTGGGAAAGATTCAACTACTATGGTATGAGGGCTTTACTTGCCTTGTTCATGATAAGCACGGTAATAGGCTTTTCCAAAGCAACTACCAGCAAGATATACGGTTGGTTTACGGCTCTTGTTTATTTAACCCCTGTCATCGGCGGGTATTTGGCAGATAAATATATCGGCAAAAGACATTCTATAACTATCGGCGCTATTTTAATGGCCGCAGGTCAGTTTACTTTGGCTTCTTATGATATTATCCCTGCGCGACTTGCCTTAGGTTTAGGTTTGGTTCTTATTATATTAGGTAACGGTTTCTTTAAACCTAATATTTCTTCCATCGTAGGCCAGTTATACGAAGCTAATGACCCCAGACGTGACGGCGGCTTTACAATATTTTATATGGGCATTAACTTGGGCGCTTTCTTTGCCCCCTTTGTTTGCGGTTATCTGGGCGAAAAAATTGCCTGGAAATACGGCTTTGCCGCCGCAGGCACCGGTATGGTTATAGGCCTTGTCTGGTATCTGTTAACCCAAAAGAAATATCTGGGCGATATCGGTTTGCATCCCGTCAGCCAAGATACAACTGCCAATCACGACGAACTTAACAAACCCCTTACACAGGAAGATTGGGATAAAATTAAAGCAATCTTTACATTTGTGTTCTTTGCGGTTTTCTTCTTTGCTTTCTTTGAACAGGCAGGGACCTCCCTTACTTTCTTTGCGGAAGAAGCTACAAACAGATGGATTAACCTTCCTTTTATAGGACAGTGGCAGGTACCTACCTCTTACTTCCAGGCGGTTAACCCCGTGTTTATCGTACTGTTGGCTCCTATCTTCTCCAAGATGTGGATTAATATGGGAAGAAAAGGAACGGAACCTTCCATACCCAATAAATTCGGGTGGGGTTTATTCCTGCAAGGTTTGGGCTTTTTGGTTATCGCCATTGCCGCAAGCCTCTTCTTAAAGAGCGGCCCCGTCGGAATGATTTGGATTGTCGCCCTTTACTTATTCTGTACTTTGGGCGAATTATGCTTGTCCCCCGTGGGTCTTTCCATGGTAACAAAGCTTGCGCCTGCTAAGTTTATGTCCCTGTTAATGGGCGTATGGCTTATGTCAAGCTTCTTTGGTAATTTGTTGGCCGGCTGGCTGGCAAGCTACTACGAATCTTGGAAACTTACTACACTCTTCTCCGTACCCGCCGCGCTTTCTATCGCATTTGCAATAGTAATGTGGCTTATGGTAAGAAAAGTTAAGTACTGGATGCACGGCGTAAAATAAGATATATCTGACGATTATAAAAACCCGCCCTGCAAACAGCAAGGCGGGTTTTTTATTGATCTCGTCTGATACAGATATATTATTTTTGTATAATTAGATATACGGGAGTTACATTAACCTCAAACAAAACCGCTTTTTATAAATTTAGCCGAAGACGTCCTGATTATTTATACACAAAAACAAAATAAAAATAACCGGAACCCTATCCGTAGTTTGTAATTTTATAGAAAACGCTCCCGTCGGAGATATTATTTATGACTGATACTGTAAGAATAAAAGAGAAACACCCTTCCGGCCTATACCTGCTGTTTGCCACAGAAATGTGGGAACGCTTCAGCTATTACGCAATGAGAGGCTTGTTTGTTTTGTACTTGGTTAAAGCCCTTGGCTTTACGGAAGGCAAAGCAAGCAATCTTTACGGCAGTTTTACAAGTTTAATTTACCTTGCCCCCATCCTTGGCGGCTTTATAGCAGACAGATACTGGGGACAAAGACGGGCCATAATTGTAGGCGGTATTTTTATTGCCTTAGGGCAGTTTGTTATGGGCCTTGGCGGAATAACATTTTTATATGTAGCTATGGGCTTACTCATTATCGGGACGGGATTATTTAAACCTAATATATCCTCCATAGTCGGCGACCTTTACACACATAACGACCCCAGACGCGACGGCGGCTTTACCATATTTTATATGGGTATCAACCTTGGCGCATTTTTGTGCAACCTTGTAGCGGGAACGCTGGGCGAAAAAGTTGGTTGGAGATGGGGATTTTGGAGCGCGGGCATAGGTATGATTTTGGGCTTGGCCGTATTTATTTGGGGTAAAAATAAATACTTAGACGGCAGAGGCAAAAAACCTAAAAAACAAACTAAAGAAGAACGCGCCGCAAATAAAGTGCCTTTGACAAAGCAGGAACGCCAGAGAATAGCGGTAATATTTATTTTGGCTTTCTTTTCTATTTTCTTTTGGTCCGCTTACGAACAGGCAGGGGCTTCCTTAAACCTTTTTGCCGATAAATATACGGACAGAATAATACATATATTCGGACACACATGGGAAGTGCCTACAACGTGGTTCCAGTCTTTAACGCCGCTTTATATTATCTTGCTCGCTCCGTTATTTTCTAAATTATGGATACAGCTTGCAAAGCGCTCTAAAGAGCCTTCCACGCCCACAAAGTTTATGTTGGGCTTGTGGCTGCTTGCGGCGGGTTACGCAATTATTTTGACGGGCGCGATACTTTTAGGCCCGGGCGTTAAAGTGGGTATGTACTTTTTAGCTTTAACTTATTTGTTCCACACTTTGGGCGAGTTATGTTTATCTCCCGTCGGGCTTTCTATGGTAACAAAGCTTGCGCCTGTTAAATTTGTTTCTATGTTGATGGGCGTGTGGTTTTTATCCAACGCAGCCGCGAACAAAGTGGCGGGTTTATATTCCAGCTTGTTTGGCAAGATAAGCAATGTAGAATTTTTTGCCTGGCTGGTTGTAGCCCCGTTGGTGGCATCTTTCGCGCTGGCGGCGATGATAAAGCCTTTAAAAAAATGGATGCACAACGCTTAGTAAAACAAACTGCGCACAAAAAGCCCGTCTTACTTTAAAAGTAAGGCGGGTTTTTATTTGCTCGCAATAAAAGATTAAAGTTTTTTATTAACGGCAACAGATTAATTTATTGTGGGCTTGCATTATTCTTTAAGGCTATTCTTTCGGACGAAGAAATATTTAGCTGGTATAAAAATTAAGCCAACACTTTTTAGAGATTATTTTGCTTGTGTTCCTTTTTTGTCTGATGTATTTTTGCTTCATAGTCATATAAAATTTAACTTTTGCTCCCTATTTGACAACTTGTAAAAACCGACAGAGGCCTTAAAGGTAGCCGCCGTCGGTTTTTACTTCGCACAAGTCAAATATTTGGATACGCTAAAGTTATAATTTTATAGACATTCCAAATCAGCAAAAATACATCAGACTGGGGTTTTACGACAGAAAAATAACAGACGCGGGAATTATGACAAAGATAAAAGCAGAGCAGACTGGAGTTTGCGGCAAGACATTTTAGCTGAGGGATAATGAGTTGGAATAAAAATATGTACCCCCTAAAACACCCAAGAGATATACAACATAGCTGGCGCAATTTCAACGCCAACACTTTTAAAGAAACTGAAAAATGACAATGTTTTTAAGGTAAGAAAACAAGATTAATAAATAAACAAGAACAACGCAAAGCAGAGAATAAAACCTTATAAATCTTCGGATTCGGAAAGGATTTGCGCGGCGCGGTCGTCGTCAACAATTTCAAGCAGGCGGATGTCGCTGGGGTATTCCACCATCTCTTTTGCTTTGGCGATAGACACCCAATTAATTGCAAGGATTTCGGAAGGGTCGTGCTTGCCGATGCGGCCGAGCTTCTTCATAAGATACCATTGCACAACTTTTTTTACGTATTTACCTTTAAGCGTAAAAGCATAGCGGACTTTTAGGAGTGGGCGCAAAATCCCCGCGCGGTAGCCTGTTTCTTCCAGCACTTCGCGTAAGGCGGCCTGACGGGGCGTTTCCCCCGCCTCTATATGGCCTTTAGGGAACGTCCAAATTTTGCGGCCTTTCATGCTTTTTACCTGCACCAGCAAAACCTTATTGCCGTCAAGCATAACGCCGCCGCAGGAAAACTCCGGCGTAACCATTAATCCTCCAAAAGTTTAGCTAAAGCGTAAATTTTATCTTCTTCAAAATAGTTGCCGTAAAGCTGCAAACCTATCGGCAGGTTTTTATCGTCCGTGCCAAAAGGTACGCTTAACGCGGGTACGCCCGCTATATTGGCGGGGGCTGTGTAAAGGTCGGAAAGATATAAAGAAATAATATCGTTAATCTTCTCCCCCAATTTAAACGCCGTGTTAGGCGTGGTGGGAGTTAAAACAATATCAACATCTTTAAAGGTTTTAATAAAATCTTCTCTTATAACGTCGCGCACGGCTTGGGCTTTAAGGTAATAATCTTCCGCATGCGCGCTGCCCAAGGAAAATGTGCCAAGCATTATTCTGCGTTTAACTTCGGGGCCGAAGTTGGCGCGGTTTTTGCTGTATGCTTCTTCCAAGTTATCGGCGGAAGAATCAGCAAGGCCGTAGCGCAGGCCGTCAAAGCGGGCTAAGTTAGAGCTGGCCTCGCTGCTGGTAAGAATATAATAGCAAGGGGAGGCATATTTAGCATTAGGTAAAGAAACTTCTTTAAACTTAACGCCTTTGGAGGCAAGTTTTGCTTTTGCTTTTTCTACAGCTTCTAAAATTTGCGGGTTAAGGCCTTCCAAAAATTCCGCGGGCACGCCGACGGTTAAAGTTTTGCCGTCAATGGCGGAGGGCGCAAAAGCGGGCTTATCCGCGCTGGTGGAATCGTGTTCATCCTCGCCTGAAATTATGCTTAATATAAGCGCATTATCCTGCGCGTCTAAAGTTAAAGGGCCGATTTGGTCCGCGCTGGATGCGAACGCAACCAAGCCGTAGCGCGACACTCTGCCGTAAGTGGGCTTGATGCCAGAAATGCCGCAAAACGCCGCAGGCTGGCGCACAGAACCGCCCGTATCGCTGCCTAAAGCAACAGGTACTAAACCTGCCGCAACAGCTGCCGCGCTGCCGCCGCTGCTGCCGCCGGGAACACGCTCTAAATCAAGCGGGTTTTTGACGGGGCCGAAGGCGGAGTTCTCGTTAGAAGAACCCATGGCAAATTCGTCCATATTTGTGCGGCCGATAATTATTGCGTCTTCCACTAAAAGCTTTTCCACGACGGTGGCATTATATGCGGCCTTGTGGTTTTGCAACATTTTGGAGGCGCAGGAAGCTATGTGGCCTTTGTATAAAATATTATCTTTAATAGCCACGGGTACACCCGCCAAAAGACCTTTGGTTGGTTTTCTGTCTATCTGGGCGGCGCGGGCAAGGGCTTCTTCCTCAAACACTTCTAAGAAGGCATTAAGTTTGGGGTTAAGCTCTTTAATTTTGGCAAGGCTGGCTTTTACAACCTCTACGGCGGTAAGCTTGCCTGCTTTAACTTCTGCTGCTATTTGACGGGCTGTTTTCATAATTACAAAACCTTTTTAACTTTCAAAAAATTATCCTGCTTTTCCGTGAACGCGGCGGTAACCTGCGCGGCGGAAGGATTTAAAACTGGGGCATCTTCCCTCTGGCGGGCGGGCATAACTTCAAGCTTATGCTCCACGGAGGAAGTATCAACGGCTTTAAGCTGGTTAACCCAGTCTATCACGCCGGAAAGCTGCTTTGTATAAAGCTGCGCTTCTTCTTCCGTAATATTAAATTTTGCCAGTTTGGCTACTTTTTTTATTTCTTCTAAATTTATATTCATAGATACTATTTTACAAATTTTCTGCCGATTAAAAGAATAGTGAGTTTTTTTATGTGTTGGCGCAATTTTTGCACCAGTTAAAATATGAGGTTTATTTTATGGAGTGAAACGTAATTAAAAAGGGAGTATAGATGATAAAAAGTATGCTCTGTGAAAAATCACCACTATACGATTGTATGATTTAGCAAGATGTTTTATTAATGCCGTTTATAGCAGAACAAATTTGTAGATTGGCAGCGTGGGTTTTTAATAAAATTCTTCCCCTGCCAGACTAACTTTTCACAGGATTTTGAGTTCATTTTTTGTTTTGTTACAAATGAGGTGTATAAAGCAGAATGGGAGCGCAGCGACTCTCAATACCCGAATGAGGAAAAAACAAAAAATGAACCAAAAGCCGAAGAAAATTTTTCCACAAGGGGAACACTAAGCGAACGAAGTGAGCGCAATAGAAATTACTAACAATTTCAAATAACCCAAAGATAACAAATTGCTAGCCTACTCAAGACAAGCAGAGGGAATTAAAGTATCTCCAAAGGAGCGTACTTTAATATGAACACACGCTTGGTACCATTACTAAACATAACCGTAATCTTAGCCGCCTCACCAGACCCCGCAACAGAGGCCACCTTCCCCTCTCCAAAAACGCCATGTCTGACACGGCTGCCAACGCGGACTCCTCCGCCTGCCGCGCTGCGCGCGGGCGCTTCCTGCTCCGCCTGTTCGGACGGGGCGCGATGCTCGGCGGGAATATCATAATAACTTTGTTCGCGCTGCTGGCTCATAGGTATGGTATCTTTATAATTTGAGGAATTATCGTAAGATGTGCTGTTTTTAGCCGTCCACTTATTAAAGCGGTTAAACGGACTGATTTCCTGCCGTTCCATATTACCCTGCGGATATTCCATTGTGTGCATAAGTCCGCTGTCAAACAAAAAGCGGGAAGCAAGGTTGGAATATGTTTTGCCGAATATCCTGCGGGTAGCGCAGTACGTCATAAAAAGCATTCTTTTGGCGCGCGTCATTGCAACATAGCAAAGGCGGCGTTCTTCTTCCAAATCGTCGTCGTCGCGTCCGCTTAAAGGGAACATACCCTCTTCCATACCCGTTACAAAAACGGCAGGGAATTCCAAACCTTTTGCAAGGTGGACAGTCATTAAAGTTACCGCGCCGTTCTTGGATTCCTGCTGCGCTTCCTCCGCACCGCTGATAAGCGAAACTTCCTGCAAATAGCCCGAAAGCGTGGGTTCGGTTTCTTCCTTAATACATCTTTCTTCGTATTCTTTTACGGCGTTGATAAGACCGTCAAGGTTACCCATGCGCGATGCGGCTTCTACATCTTTTTCTATCTCGGCCTCAATCATTTGCTTATATCCCGAGAGTTCTAAAAGTTTTGTCATTACCTCGCTGGGTGGCGACATTTGCATATCCAAAGTTAAGCCTTCCACAAGGTTGACAAACTCCGCCGCGCCGCGTCTGGCGGTGGGCGTAAGTTCGCTTACAAAAGCATTGGATTTTAAAGCGTTTAAAAGCGTGATATTATTTTTATTGGAAAAATCTATTAAAGCGTCCTGCGCCTTATCCGCAAGTGCGCGGCGCGGCGTGTTTATAACGCGCAGCAGGCTGACGGTATCGCTGGGATTAACCAAAAGTTTAGCGTAAGAAAGAACATCTTTAATTTCTTTTCTGTCATAGAACCTTACCGCGCCGATAAGGCGGTACGGCAACTGGTAGCGGCGGAAGGTGTCTTCGAAACTTCTGGACTGCGCATTAGTGCGGTAGAACACCGCGACATCGTCTAAAGATATGCCCTGCTCTTCCACAAGGCCCTGTATCTGGTTGGCAACCCAGCGGGCTTCCTCCCCCTCGGTGGCAAGTTCGTTAAGTTGTATGGGGTCGCCTGATTTATGCTCGGTAAAAAGACTTTTCTCTCTACGGTTTTTATTCTTTTTGATAAGCATATTTGACGCGTCCAATATAACCTGTGTGGAGCGGTAATTTTGCTCTAAGGTTATAACTTTAGCGTCTTTAAAATCTTTTTCAAATTCCAAAATATTTCTGATATTCGCGCCGCGCCAAGAGTATATTGACTGGTCGGGGTCGCCCACAACGCATAAATTTCTGTGCTTAAAGGCCAGCGTGCGCGTGAGCATATACTGCGTGTGGTTTGTATCCTGATATTCGTCCACAAGGATATACTGAAAGTAGTCTTGGTAGTAATTGCGTATGTCTTCTTTATTCTTTAAAAGCTCAACAACTTTCATCAAAAGATCGCCGAAGTCCAACGCGCCCGCCGCCGTAAGCTTTTTTTGGTAACGGCGGTAAACTTCTGCCGCTTGTATGCGGCGCGGGTTATTGCTTGCGTGGGCGTGGATAAAAAAAGATTCGGGGTCAAGCATATCGTCTTTGGCGCGGGAGATGGAAGAAACATAATAATTAATTTCTTTTTTATCTTCCTTAAGGCCCATTTCTTCTAATGCCAAAGTGATAAGTTTTTTTTGTTCGGTTTCATCGTAAATTACAAAATCTTTATGCAAGCCTGCCGCGGCCGCGTTTTGGCGCAGCATACGAACGGCAAAGGAGTGAAAAGTGTGTATCCACACGCGCGACGCGCTGCCGGGGACAAGGGCTTCTATTCTTTCCCTCATCTCTTGCGCCGCTTTGTTTGTAAAGGTAACGGCAAGTATTCTGGAGGGGGTTACACCCAAAGAAATTAACTTTGCCACTTTGCAGGTTAAGGTTTTGGTTTTGCCCGTACCTGCCCCTGCGATGATAAGGCACGGCCCGCCGTTATAAGCAACGGCTTCCGCCTGTTTAGGGTTTAAGGTTGATAAAATTTCGTCTATATTGCTCATTTATGTTCCAATACGGCAAAGGTTTCTATGTGGTCGCTGTGCGGGAAAAAGTCAAAACAATGCACGTTTTTAACGTTATAGTTTTTACCTATAATCTTAAGATTATCCGCCAGCGTTACGGGATTGCAGGAAATATATAAAATATTTTTTACTCCGCTTTTTAATATAACTTCGCAAGCGGAAGGGTGAAGGCCGCTTCTGGGCGGGTCAAGCACTATTACGGAGTTGTGGGAGCTTAATTTATTTTTGGTTAAAAAGTCTTCCGTCTTTTCGCAATAAAACTGTACGTTTTCCACCTTATTTATTTTTACGTTCTGCTGCCCGTTAAGTACGGACGGGGCAACGCTTTCCACACATAAACTTTTGCCGACTATATCGGCGCAGCATAAACTAAAGCTGCCTGCGCCGCCGTACAAATCGTACATGACGGCGGGTTTAAGTTTTTTAACTTCTGCGCGCACGGCGTTATACATTATATTTGCCGCGCGGGTATTGGTTTGAAAAAATGACTGAGGGTAAAGTTCAAAGGTAATTTTTCGCTCTTCGGCAAAAATATCTTCCCGCATAACGCTGTCGCCTTTAAGAACTTTTATATCGGCCAGAGGCGAGGCGTCGCTCATCCCCGCGTTAACTGCGCTTAAAATATTATATGCGGGATAAACGCTTTCAACAACCTCGGCAAAGCCGCTTAAATCCGCCTGTTGGGCAGTTACTAAAACTACCATGCCTTCGCCCGTGTTTTTGCCCTCGCGCATAAGAATATTGCGCAGTGCGCCTTCGTGCGTGCGCTGGTCGTAATAGGAAAGACCTTTTTGCGCCGCCCACTGGCGTACGGCTTCTACAAAAGCGGGTAATTTATCGTTAAAAAGCATGCAGTCTTTTAAATCTATACATCTGTCCCAGCGGCCTTTAACGCGAAAGCCTACTGCGTTTTCAAACTCTAAAGGTTTTGTTTTATCGCGGATAACTTTCTTTTTGCCGAAAGGCTCTTTCCACACCACTTGGCGGGCAAAACTTAATTCTATTTTATTTCTAAAATATTCAGTATCGGGCGATGGCGTAACCTCTATATTGCCCTGCCAGTAAGGCAACAGTACTTTGGCTACGCTTTGCTTTTTAAGTTCAAGCTGCTCGGCGTAAGTTTTGTTTTGCAGCGAGCAACCGCCGCAGATATTAAAGTGTGGACAGAGTTTCATTAAACGTTAAAACGGAAGACGCAAACGTCGCCGTCTTTCATAATATAATCGCGGCCTTCCTGACGGATGAGGCCTTTTTCCTTTAGCACTTTTTCGGATTTATGTTCAAGGATATCTTCCACACGGTAGACTTCCGCGCAGATAAAACCGCGCTCTATATCGCTGTGGATTTTGCCTGCCGCTTTTGGCGCCGGGCAGCCTACGGGGATAAGCCAGCTTCTGACTTCAACCTCCGGCCCTGCGGTAAAAAATGTACACATATTAAGCAGCTTAAGGCCTTCGCGGACAATCTTTTCCAAACCTGTATACTGCTGGCCTGTTTCGGCTAAAAATAAATGTTTGTCTTCTTCCGACATTTCGGCTATTTCTGCCTCAAACTTAACGCAAAGTTCAACAAAACCCGCGTTTACTTTTTTGGCGTAATCGGCCAGTTTTTGTGCGTTTTCTTTATTTGGCGTTTCGGAATTATTACCGACATAAAGCATAGGCTTTAAGGTTAAAAGCTGTAAATCTTTAACTTCTTCCTCTTCCAATTTTAAAGAGGCGGCGGGTAAACCCTGCCCCAGCGCGGCTTGAAGCTTTTTTAATACTTCCAATTTTGCTTTGGCTTCTTTATTGCCGCTTTTGCCAAGACTTTCCTGTTTGGGAATCATTTTTTCCACGCTTTCCAAGTCCGCAAGCATAAGTTCGGTTTCTATAACCTCAATATCGCGCAGAGGGTCAACCGAGCCTGAAACGTGGATAACATTATCGTCTTCAAACAATCTGACAACGTGGATAATGGCGTCAACTTCCCTAATGTTAGCTAAAAATTTATTGCCCAAGCCTTCGCCTTTGCTGGCGCCCTTTACTATGCCTGCAATATCAACAAATCTTATGGAGGCTGCCGTCTTTTTGGGCGGGTTAAAGAGGGTAAACAAATCGTCTAATCTTTTATCGGGTATGGGTACAACGCCCACGTTAGGCTCTATTGTGGTAAAAGGGTAGTTTGAAGCTTGTGCGCCCGCATTTGTTAAGGCGTTAAAAAGTGATGATTTGCCTACGTTGGGAAGGCCTACGATTCCGATATCCATAAAATAAGACTCCGTTTAATGCGCCAAAAATAAAAATATCCGCTTATCGGCGGACTTTTAGCGCGGTGTTAAGTACGTCCCGTACGGGATTTGAACCCGTGATCTCCGCCTTGAGAGGGCGATGTCCTAGACCGCTAGACGAACGGGACATATTTCTTATATTTATTTTACCAAATTTAAGCCGCGTATTTTTACATTAAAAGGTTGCTTAAAATGTTAAGCAATTTATATACTAATATAATACCGATTTAGAAAGGGGAAGAAAAATATGAAAATTCATTCTTTTAAAGTAACTCCGAATCTGCCCGAAAATATGAAGTTTTTGGAAGAACTTTCCAATAATATGTGGTTTGCCTGGAACTGGCCCGCAATTACCTTGTTTTTGAAGATAGACGAAAACCTTTGGCTGCAATCCAAAAGAATGCCAAAATGGCTTATGGCAACAGTATCCCAGCAGAGGCTGGAAGAATTAAGCAAAGACGCGGACTTTATTGCCCACCTTAAGTATGTTGAAAGCCTGTACAGAAATTACCAAAACAATAAAAACACTTGGTTTAACAGCATAAAAGGCGAAGGGAAAGAGAACTTTTTGACTGCTTATTTTTCCATGGAATACGGCATTGGCGAAGGCCTGCCGATATATTCCGGCGGGCTTGGCATGCTTTCCGGCGACCATATGAAGAGCGCAAGCGACCTTGGTTTACCCTTAATAGGCGTGGGCTTATTTTACCAGAAAGGTTATGTTAAACAGGTTTTAAATAAAGACGGCTGGCAGGGCGAAGAATACCCAGAAAACGACTGGGCGCATATGTCCGTTGAACCTATGCTTAAAGCGGACGGCAACCATTTGACCGTTGATGTACCTTTAGGCAGAGAAATTGTTAAAGCCATGATATGGCGCGTACCCGTGGGCAGGACAAGCCTTTACCTTTTAGACACCAATTTGCCAGAAAACTCCCCCCAGCACAGAACTATAACCGAACAGCTTTACGGCGGCGACAGGGAAAACAGAATTAAGCAGGAAATTATCCTTGGCGTGGGCGGCGTAAAAGCCTTAAAAGCGCTTGGTCTTAACCCCAGCGTTTACCATATTAACGAAGGCCACTCAGCCTTTTTATTGTGCGAACGCATTATAGAAACTATGCAGGAGAAGAAAATTTCTTTTACCGAAGCGCGCGAAATTGTGTGGTCCACCTCCGTATTTACCACGCACACGCCTGTTATAGCGGGTAATGAACACTTTGATTTTAACCTTGTCAAAAAGTTTATGGAGCCTTATGTAATGCAGCTTGGCATAGGGTGGGACGCCTTCCTTGACCTTGGTAAGGAAACACCGCAGTCGCCGATGTTCTGTATGACGGTATTTGCTTTAAAACTTTCCGCCTACTTAAACGGTGTGGCAAGATTGCACGGTAAAGTATCGCGCGAGATGTGGCACAATGTTTGGCCGGGCCTTAACGAAAACGAAGTACCCATAACCAGCATAACCAACGGCATACACGCCGCAAGCTGGGCCAGCCACGAACACAGCGAGCTTTATCAAAAGTATATTTACAAAAATGAGTCGGAATTAAATAATTTTGACCGCAATCTTTGGAAAAGAGTTTACGATATTCCCGATGCCGAATTGTGGAGCATCCACTTGCAAAGGAAAGACAAGCTTATAAACCATATCCGTATGAAAGCGACGCAGCAGGCCAGACGTATGGCGGCAAGTTTAGCTTTTTCTAAATCAGCGGCGAATGTGCTTAAAGAAGATGTGCTTACCATAGGTTTTGCAAGACGCTTTGCCACCTATAAACGCGCAACGCTTTTGTTTAAAGACCCTAACCGCCTTGCGGAAATTTTAAACAATGCAAAACGCCCCGTGCAATTTGTTTTTGCGGGTAAGGCGCACCCTGCAGACACGGCGGGCAAAGAGTTTATTAAGCAGATTTACAATATGATGCAGGACCCGCGCTTTAAAGGCAAATTGGTTTTTGTGGAAGATTATAATATGAACCTTGCCCGCTATATGGTGCAGGGCGTGGACGTGTGGCTTAATAACCCCATAAGACCTTTGGAAGCATCAGGCACAAGCGGTATGAAAGCCGCGTTAAACGGTGCTTTGGCCCTTTCCATACTTGACGGATGGTGGGACGAAGTCGGCCCGTGCGACTTCAGCTGGTCTATTATCGGCGCGCAAAATTATAAAGACGAAGCCGAACGCGACGAAGTGGAAGCGCAGGCCTTATACAGTTTGATAGAGCAGGAAGTCGTCCCCGCCTACTACGACAGAAATGCGGATAATATCCCGACAAAATGGCTTAAGATGATGAAGGCATCCATACAAACCATTGTGCCCTTCTTTAATACCGACAGAATGGTACAGGAATATTACGATAAGTTTTACACAAAGGCGCATTACTACGGCGGCATACTTAAAACCGAAGGTAAGACGGCGGAAGTGGCTGCTTGGCGCAATAATATAGCGCAAAGCTGGCCGCGCGTATCTGTTATTGACGAAACAGGCACAATAGACCGCGCCGTGCTTGTTGGCGAAACGCTTAAATTTAAAGCCGCCGTAACCTTGGGCGATTTAAACCCAAGCGATGTGTTAGTGCAGGTACAGCTTGGCTTGCGCTCCTTGGGCGGCGGGTTTGAAAGTTATAAAGACGAAGCTATGACTTTTGTCCGCAAAGACGGCAATGTTTGCATTTACGAGGCAAACATACAGCCCAATCAAAGCGGCAGGCAAGATTATGCCCTGCGCATACTGCCCTTTAACAAAGATATACCTCACCCGTTTACGCCTATATACGTAAGGTGGGAAATTTAAATAATATGCGGGGTCTTTTTAAGGCCCCGCAATTTTATACGGCTATGAACATCGTTTTAATAAATCCCGAAATCCCTTTTAACACAGGCAATGTGGGGCGCACCTGCGTGGCCACAAATACCAAGCTTTTTTTGGTGGGCAAACTGGGCTTTAAAATAGAAGATAAAGAAATAAGAAGAAGCGGGTTGGACTACTGGCCCCACCTTAATTACGAAAGGTTTGATACCTTTGAAGATTTTATTGCCGCGCAACCCAAAGACGCAAGATTATTCTTTTTTTCCACACACGGGGAAAAGGAACTTTGGGATATTAAATTTGAGAAGAATGATTATCTTTTGTTCGGCAGCGAATCCTGCGGACTGCCTAAAACTATGTACGAGGTTTACAAAGACCGCCTTTACAGAATACCGATGGACGGGCCTGTGCGCTCTTTAAACCTTTCCACCTCCGCCGCCGTTTGTTTGTACGAAGCACTGCGCCAGACAAAAGGATTAAAATGAACGCCAAAAAAGTTTTTACCGTTTTATTTTTAATCAACCTGCTAAACTACATAGACAGGCAGATACTTTTTTCCGTATTCCCGCTTATTAAAACAGACCTTTCGCTTACCGATACACAGCTTGGCTTGCTGGCTTCCGCATTTATGTTGGTTTATATGCTTGTCGCGCCTGTTGTGGGTTATTTTGCGGACAGGACGCCAAGGCAGTTTTGGATATCTTTAAGCGCGTTTTTGTGGAGTGCGGCAACTATGTTTACGGGAACCGTAAAAAATTACGGGCAGCTGCTTTTTGCGCGCTCTTTGATAGGCGTGGGAGAATCGGGCTTTACAAGCGTTTCGCCCTCTTTTGTGGCAGAAAGATTCCCTACGGAAAGCAGGGCAAAAGTGCTTTCTTTCTTCGGTTTAGCTTTGCCGCTGGGCAGCGCACTGGGGTATCTTTTTGGAGCGTGGCTTGGCGCATTAATAGGCTGGCGCGCAGCTTTTATGGTTGTGGGTTTGCCGGGGCTAATATTGGCATTTATAGTATTTTTTAAGGTTAAAGACACAAGAGAAAAAATTGTACCCGCGGAAGAAAAACCAAAGCTAAACCAATATTTTGCGCTGCTTAAAAATAAAACTTTTTTGTATATTTGTCTTGGGCAGGCTATGGGGACATTTACGCTTGGCGGGCTTGCCGCGTGGATGCCGACTTATTTAAACCGCTGTTTTGATTTTAGCGTTGCACAGGCGGGGACAACCTTTGGCCTTATGATAATAACGGCAGGCGCAACGGGGACAATTTTAGGCGGCATAATAGCCGACAGACTTTTAAAGAAAACAAAAAAAGCTTATTTTATAACTTCTTACATGAGCTTTTTTACCGCGCTTCCGTTTGCGGCTGCTGCTGTATTTACCGCCAATCAAACAGCGGCATTATTGCTGTTTTCAGTATCAATTATGCTTGTGTTTTTGCAAACGGGGCCGATGCAGGCGGCAATAGTGGCGACTACAAATATTAAAATACGCTCTATGGCTTTTGCTTTAAATATTTTTATTATTCACGCCTTGGGCGATGCTATATCCCCCGCGCTTATAGGCAGCGTATCTGACGCTTTTGATATTAAGATAGGGCTTATCTTTGCGCTGCTTTTTATAATTCCTGCCGCGCTTTTTACGATACTGGCGGCAACGCATTATAAAGAAGAATCCGTCTGAGATTTTTATTTTAATTGCCAAGAACAAGGCTAATTTGATAAGATATTAAAACAACGTTAAGTTGCGCCGAGGTAGCTCAGTGGTAGAGCACTGGTCTGAAAAACCAGGTGTCGACAGTTCGATCCTGTCCCTCGGCAAATTCAATTTTAAACCCCCGTTCCTATGAGCGGGGGTTTTTGTTTGCAAGAAAGAGTAAATACCGCGAAAATATCTTTTTTATTAAATGCTTTTTTAGCCCCGCTAACTTTTCACAGGATTTTGAGTTTATTTTTTGTTTTATTTCAAATGAGGTGTACAAAGCAGAACGGGAGCGAAGCGACTCTCGGTACCCGAATGAGAAAAAAACAAAAAAGAAACCAAAAGCCGAAGAAAATTATTACCTTAAGGAAAGATTACGCATCATTTAAATATCAGAAGCTGCGCAGAATATATTTGCTATCTCTTCAAATATTTTCTTTTCCGCCGCGCCAAAGCGGGATATTATGGGGGAATCTATATCCAAAACGCCAAAAAGACTGCCGTCTTTTTTAAGTATAGGCACAACAATTTCGCTGTTGCTGGCGGAGTCGCAAGCGATATGCCCCGCGAATTGGTGAACATCTTCCACAACAACCGTATTTTTGGTTTGCGCTGCGGTACCGCAAACGCCCTTGCCTATGGCAATGCGCACGCAGGCGGGTTTACCCTGAAACGGACCTAAAACAAGTTGCCCCTCTTTAAAAATATAAAAGCCCGCCCAGTTTATATTGGCGGTCCTCTCGTAAATAAGAGCAGAGAGATTGGCCATATTTGCTATGGGGTCGGCCTCACCGTGTAAAAGAGCGGCGGCGGTTTGCGGCAGGGAAAGGTTATTATCTATTTGTTCCATATTAAAATTTTACAATAATTTAATTTTTGCCAGTTTGGCTTTTAAGCAACGCACTCTTTCCCCAAAAAAAGTGTTGGCGCTATTTTTATACCAGCTAAAATAATATATCCTGTGTTAAGATATAAGCCTTCGAGGACAAAAGATTCATAGCTCCATAATCTGCCATAGAATACGGTTTGTCCTCCTATCTTGTAATCCGACAAATCAGTTTTAATGCCGTGTCGTGGCTTTCGTGCCGTAATCCCCCGCACATTGTATTTTTGCCGATTTGCAGCGTCTGCAAAACGATATTTTTATTATTACAATGCGGCGGTTTGTCCGAAGCAAAAAATAAATGCAGTTTCCTAACGCCTTTTTATTTTTTGCAAGTTAAGCCGCGTACATAAAAATATTGTTTTGCGCGGATATGAGGCATAAATACAATGCGCAAAAAACTTATGGTGGTAATTTAGCGGCTTAAGCAAATCAGGATATAGTAAATCTGATTTGCAAGCCCGCCAAAAAAAGATTTATACTATCTTATAGCATCAGGAGGTCCTATGCCCAAAATAGAAGTCAACGAAATGCGCTGCAAAGGCTGTAAGCTTTGCACAAAAGCCTGCCCCAAAGGCTGCATTGAGATATCCGATTCGTTTAGTAAAACAGGTTATTACCCCGCTAAACTGGCGAAGCCCGATTGCTGCATAGGCTGCGGCATGTGCTACTTGGTTTGCCCCGATTTAGCTATCACGGTTTTTAAATAGAGGTATTTATGGCAGAAAAAGTGTTGATGAAAGGCAATGAAGCTTTGTCTGAAGGCGCTATAAGAGCGGGTTGCAGATTTTTTGCTGGCTATCCCATAACGCCGCAGAACGAAGTTCCCGAATATATGTCTTGGCGGCAGGAAGAAGTAGGCGGTGCATTTGTGCAGGCCGAAAGTGAAGTTGCCGCCGTTAATATGATTTACGGCGCGGCCGCAACTGGCGTACGCGCGATGACGTCCTCCTCCTCCCCCGGTATCAGCTTAAAGCAGGAAGGTATTTCTTATCTGGCGGGTGCGGATTTGCCCTGCCTTATAGCAAATATTATGAGGGGCGGCCCCGGCCTTGGCAATATTGCAGGCGCGCAGGGCGACTATATACAAGCCACGCGCGGCGGCGGCAACGGCGATTACAGAACGCTGGTTTTTGCGCCGTTTAGCGTAGAAGAATTAGGCAACTTCCCCAAGATAGCTTTTGAAGCTTCCGAAAAGTACCGTATACCCGCCATGATATTGGCCGACGGTATTCTGGGGCAGATGATGGAAGGTATGTCTTATAACTTTGAACCCGTTGACGTAAAAACGATTAAAACACCCGCTTGGGCGCTTGGCGTAAACGACGGCACAAGGGGCAAGAACAATGTTTCTTCCTACGGTTTGGGCGAGGGAGAACTTGAGCGCATGGTATTAAAACGCGCGGAAAGATATGCCCTTGTAGAACAAAACGAAGTGCTTTTTGAAGAAAGATATACCGACGACGCAGATATCATCGTTGTGGCTTACGGCATATCCGCCCGCGCAAGCATAGCCGCAATTAACATAGCAAGGGCAAAAGGGCTTAAAGTAGGTTTGTTAAGACCTATTACCCTGTGGCCCTTCCCCACGCAAAAGATAGCGCAGCTGGCGCAAAAATGCCAAGCAATGCTGTGCGTGGAAATGAGTTTAGGCCAAATGATTGTGGACGTTAAACTTGCGGTAAACGGCAAAGTACCAGTTTATCTGCACGCAAGACCGGGGGCGTTCTTCCCCGTGGCGGAAGATATTGCAATAGCAATAGAATCCGCATTAAAAGGCAAAAAAGAACAGCTTTTTGACCTTAAGGATTTAGCGCATAACGCTAAAAATGCCTGCGCTCAAAAGAGCGATACCATTTGCAAGGAGGGCGCTTTATTATGACGACAGAAATGAAACCCATTACCAAAAGGCCCCAAGCCCTTGTTGATATACCCACGCACTATTGCCCCGGTTGCGGGCATAGCGTTGTGCATCGTTTAGTGGCGGAAACCATTGACGAGTTGGGCATAAGAAACAGAACCGTTTGCGTCGCCCCCGTGGGCTGCGCCGTATTTGCGGATAAATACTTTAACTGTGACGGTATACAAGGCCCGCACGGCAGAGGCCCAGCCATTGCAACGGGCATTAAGCGCGCTAACCCCAATACTATCGTATTTTCCTATCAGGGTGACGGGGATTTAGCTTCAATCGGTATGGCGGAAATTGTACACGCCGCCGCACGCGGGGAGAAGATTACCGTAATCTTTATCAACAATGCTATTTACGGTATGACGGGCGGGCAAATGGCCCCCACCACGCTTGTGGGACAGGTTGCCACCACCGCGCCCAAGGGCAGAAATCCCGAACTTCAGGGTTATCCTATGAACGTGTCGGAAATGTTAAGCCAAGTTAAGGCCGTTAAGTACATTGAAAGGGTTTCAGTTGATACCCCGCAAAATGTAATTAAAGCCAAAAAGGCGGTTAAAAAAGCTTTCCAAAACCAAGTGGACGGTGTTGGGTTCTCCTTTGTGGAAGTACTTTCAATATGCCCGACAAACTGGGGCGTTGACGCCATAAAAGCCTTAGACTTTTTAAGGGAAAAAATGATGCCGCAATACCCGCTTGGCGTATTTAAGGACGAAGGCAAAACGCAGGAGGCCAAATAATATGTATCAGGGACTTAAAATATCAGGTTTCGGCGGACAGGGCGTAGTATCCGCGGGCGTATTATTGGCACAGGCAGGCCTTATGGACGGGAAAGCGGCAAGCTGGTTTCCCTCTTACGGGCCTGAAATGAGAGGCGGCACGGCAAATTGCTCCGTTGTTATAACCGATGGGGAGGTTTCCACCCCCGTGGTAAGCAGCCCCGATACCGCTATCGTTATGAACGAGCCTTCCCTTACCAAGTTTGAACCTTTGGTAAAAAGCGGCGGACTGCTGATTATTAACAGCTCGCTTATAAAAGGCAAAGCTACAAGAAAAGATATTAAAGTTGTTTATGTTGCCTGCAACGAAATTGCCGAAAAGGTAGGTTCTTTAAAAGCGGCCAACCTTGTGGCCCTTGGCGTTTTTGCGGGCCTTACTGGGGCAGTTAGCATAGACAGCATTGAACACGCTATGAAGAAGGTTTTTAAGCGTGCCAAGCCCGAAATGATTGCGCTTAATCGCAAAGCTTTGGAAGAAGGCGCAAAACTTAAACCCGAAGCCTAATTAAGCAGCAATATAAAAGATTATTAATGCAAAACCCCCGCTCGGTAAGAACGGGGGTTTAAATTTGCTACTACCATGGGGAACAAATTAAAAGCCGAAATATTTGGTTGAACCATTGGTATAAAACTGTGTGCCTACCACTTTGCAAATACCCTCTGCCGCGCTGTCGTTTGCAGTGCATATACCCGAATATTGCGACACACCGGGATATTGCGCCTCAAAAGATTCCTTATCATTAGGGTCAAACATTGTTATATTACCGTTAAGCTCGGGCATATTAAATATTGCAATTCTTAAAAGGGAATCCATATTCGCGCCTGAGGATATAATTCTGATAGTACCCCACTCCGTTGTGTAATCACCCTTATTAACTGAGATTGTTTTTGTGATATAAGGAATTTGGACATCAAGCAAATCTACATCGTGCTGATACTGCCCTGTGGCAAGTTTATTTCTCTGTTCGGCCTCTATCAAAGGGCGCAATGTGTTTATACGCGTCTTAAGTCTTGAGGCTTTTGTAACATTAAAATACATAGGCAAGGCTATTGCAGCCAATATACCTATTATCAAAACTACTACTAAAAGTTCTATTAAAGTGAAACCTTTTTTATTTTTCATAGCTGTCCCCGCAATGCCCGATACAACACCTCTATTATAACAAAAACTATCACGGTAGGATATTAAAACACAACAGCCTAAAGAGTGTGATTGAGCAGGGGTTTAGGCTTTCAGAATATTGCGTGATTTGGTTAATGCCGTCCGCCACAGAACAAACTCGCAAGCAGCCTGCGTGATTTGGCGGGGTTGAGCCGTTCAAAATAATCGCGTGATTTGATTAGGTTTGAGGTTAGTTTCGGTTTTATTTGCCGCAAGGGATATCTGGAGCGATTGGAAATCCGTATATCCGAAGCGGCAAAAAAACCTAAAATAACCCAAAGATAACAAATTGCTAGCCGAATGTTGCCACGCGGAGCAAATTACCTTTTTTATCTTACTTCAAGCAGAGCGAAGTGCAGATACTCGGTCTCAGGCATCCCCAAAAGAATAGGATGATCCTTAGCCTGCCCGCGCAACTCTATAAGATTAACGCGTTTGCCTGCTTTAGCTGCAGCCTGCTGTAAAATATCAACAAAAATTTCTCTTGTGATATGGTGCGAACAGGTGGAAGTAGCCAAAAGGCCGCCGCTCTTTAAACCTTCCAAAGCCATGCGGTTAAGTTTAATGTAAAGGTTTATGGCCTGCGGCAAGCTCTTGCGGTTTTTAACAAAGGCGGGCGGGTCAAGCAAAACCATATCGGGCTGGTCGGGCAATTCGCCCTTAATCATAGCGGAGAGTAATCTTTCCGCGTCGTCTTTATGGTAGTCGCACTTATCTTTGCTGATACCGTTAAGTTCTACGTTTCTGTTGGCGTATTCCACGGCGGGCGCGGAAGAGTCAACACCCCAAACGGCTGTCGCGCCGTTTAAAGCGGCGGTAATGCCGAAGGAGCCGATATAAGAATATAAATCCAAGACAATTTTTTCTTTAAAGAAAGGTTTTAAAAACTCTCTGTTTTCCTTTTGGTCAAAGTAAAAACCCGTCTTTTGTCCGCCTGCCAAGGGGATAATATATTTTACGCCGTTTTCTTCTATCTCTGTTTCGGCGGGGACTTCCCCAATAGTTTCGGGCGCAAGCGGTAATCCTTCCAAGGCTCTAAACGGGCTATCGCCTTTTAACACAATACCTTTGGGTTTAAAAATTTTTTGCACGGCGGATAAAATATCATCTTTAAGCGCGTCCATGCCCGCGGTTAAAATATCAACCACAACATAGTCGCCGTATCTGTCTATAACCAAACCGGGCATTGCATCGGCTTCGCCAAAGCACATGCGCCCAAATTTGCGTAAACCAAAGCGTTTGCGGTAAGCATAGGCATTATCAATACCTTCCAAAATAAAGTTTTTGCTTAAAGGTTCTTCCCCTTTGACTATAAGGCGCACGGCGATAAGGCTGTGCGGGTTAAAAAAGCCCGTGCCTATTATGCCGCCGCGGGAGTCTTTTACCTGTACGATGCTGCCTGCGGGAATGGTGGTATCAACATTTTCAAGTTCGTTGGAAAATATCCAATAATGCCCCTTTTTAATTCTTAAATCTTCTTTTGCTCTCATTATTACTTCTTTCATATTTTTTCACCTTTTTTAACTAATTTTATACCTGCTTTGCACATAGGGCATTGTGACGGTTCGTAAGTATCAAGAGGATAACTTAAAAGCGCCCTTAAAGGCACGTTGCCTACCGCGCCTCCGCAAGACCTGTCCACTATAACGGCTACGCCGATAACATGGGCATTGAGCATCTTTACAAGACTTACGGCTTCATTAACTTTACGTCCCGTCATTGTAACATTGTCTACGATAAGTACCTTTTCTTCCGGCTTAATATTCATAGAGCCTTTAAGCTTCATTACGCCGTTTTCCATAACAGTAAAGACGGAGCGCGCGTTTTTTACGCGGGCGACTTCCTGCGCTAAGATGGAGTTTTCCGCCGTGGGAGCCAAAACAACATCAGGTTTTTTATCAAACAAATCTGCAAGGGAGGCCGCTATACGGCTGGCGACGCTGGGATACTGCATTACAACGGTTGTATCAACATAGCTTTGTATGTGCAGGCCGCAGGGCAGTTCAAAGTGGCCGTCGGTTATGGCGTCGTTTTCGCCCAGAATACTTATTATATCAATATTATGTTTCTTAAGCATTTACTTCTCCTTAATAAAATTTTGGCCTGCCTTAAAATCAGTCCTTAATCCCTTTTTGCGAGCGCGCTGTATTTCTTCCCCCGTTTTTTTGGAACTGCGCATTTGTATTGTGGGCTTCTTCATCGTAGAAAGCGCTTTAAAGGCGAGGGCAGGGTCCCCCGATTCATCTGTAAGATTTTCCGAAAGCGCACCGCGCTTGGAGGTATTTCTAAACATCGTCGCTATATCAAGATTAAGAACTTCCCCCACCCAGTCAACGCTGCCGCCAACCGTGGCCGCAACAACGCTGCCATCCACATAAAAATTGTTTATATTCATTTTACCATTGTTAAAGTCAACGGAGGCTGTCATTGTTTCAAAAGGGGTATCTTTAAGCACTTGGCCCATTTTAAAAGAACCCGCGCGCTCCATTTTGTTCATTATAACAAAAGGCTGGAAGGCAACGCCCAGCGCGGCCTGTCTTTCCGCCGCTTCCTGCAATTTGTATATTATGCCGTCTTCCAAGCTTGCGTCTATCTTGCCGTCCAGTTTATCCATACCGGGCAGCATATTTTTAAGTACGAATTCCGCATTAAAGTTTTTGCCCGATACTATAGGCGTGGTAAAGTTATCCGCGTGGACAATACCGCTAAAGTTGGGCATAAATTTTGGTAAATCCGCGCGGAAGTTATGCAGCCACGCAAGGTCGCCCGTTTCTTTGGGGGCGGGTTTATGGTTGGGGTCTAAGGCGTAAACAAAGTCTTCCACGGTGTCATAAACTTCTAACGGGCTTAAGGAACTTAAGTAAATTGCGGTTTGTATATCGCGCTCGTGCGTGCGCACTTTGTCTATGGTAACGCGAATGCGGATTTTTTTATCATTAAACATAGCGTCTTTAACAAAAGCATAAAAGTTTTGTTTTTTATGGTCGTAGGAGGCATTGCCCTTTATTTTGGAAATCGTCTGGCGGCCCACCTTAAACACGCCCTCTGCAACGTCGGCCTTCATAAGGTTAAGATTGTCGGAAGCTTCGTACTTGCCCTTAACGCCGCTTATAATAAAATTACTTATCTTAGCCGCAGCATTATTAAGATTTACGGTAAGTTTAGGCAGTTTGGCCTTGCCTCCTTCGTAAACAAAAGAACCCTGCGCGGAGGCCTTGCCCATAAAATCAAATTTTTTAAGCAGGCCCAAGTAGTCGGTGGCGGCGATATTAAATTCGTTTGTGCTAAAGTCCGCCTGAGCAAACACGGGTTCAGCCTGCAAATCAACCGCGCCGTTAAGGCGAAGTTTAACATCTTTATTATCCAGCTTGAGGGCGGATATTGTTATCTTTTTAAAGTTTTGGTTAAAGTTAACTTGCGCTTCCGCCTTTACGGCAGGCACCGTAAAATCTATCTGGCGCGGCATAAATAAAGAAACGTCGTCATAACCGAACTGCGGGATATTGGTTTTAAAGTTTATTTGCGGGTCCACAAAGTTATGGGCTTGCAGGGTTATCAAAAGCGGCTTTCTAAACGCGCCCAGTTTTGCTTTTGTATTTTCCAAAGCCATTTCTGCCGCTTTAAAATTGGCAAGGTTTACGGCGCCCTGCGCTTCGGCCTCGGTTTCTATAATTTTATCTTTAACTTTATTTCTTAAGACGAAATGCATATTAAAATCGGTAAGCGCATTAAACTTAAGATTATAAAAATGTATAAAAATACCGTTAAGCGAGTGGCTTATATCCGCGCCCAAATCCCTGTAGCTGAAGGTGCCGTTATTTATTGTCCAGTCTTCTATAACAATCTGAAAGGCGCGCCCCGCAGAAGACATAACATCAAACTGCTGCCCGCGGCTGCTTTGCGTGGTGGAGGTGATAAAATCGGGCGTGTTTAAAACACCGTTTTCGTCTTTAATAATATTGACGACGGGGTTTTGTAAAATAATTTCTTTAATTTCCACTTTATTTTTTAACAGAGGCAAAAGGTCGTAGCGGACAATGACGGAATCTGCAGAAAGGAAATCGTTATAAGTATTAAGTTTGGTATCAACAACTTTAAACTTTTTTATCTCTATACTGTTTATGGAAACAAGTTTTATGGAGCCTATAACAACGGGGCGTTGCAAAGCATTGCCCAGTTCGCGCGCTATTGCGCCGCCCACATTTTGCGCGTTAAAATATTTAAGCGCCAAAAACCAGCACATACCCATTGCAAAAGCCGCCATAACCGACGCAAAAAATAAACCTCTTATCGTATTTTTAACGCTAAAATGCAGGGCTTTAAATAAATGCTTTCTCATCATCTGGAAGCCGCCCATTTTATAAAGTTAAAAGAATACTGCGCAGCGGCAATCCAAAAATCGCCCGTGCGGGTAATAATATCTTTGCCTATCTGCTTAAGCGGCAAAAGACCTGGGAAGCAAAATTCTATAAGCGCGGTTATTATAAGCGCGTTAAAAAGTATTATTACGGAAAAGGAAAATATACTGCCGCCCGCTAATTTTACGTCGGGCTGGCTTACTTCCGTCAAAGCTTTATAAGTATGGATAAAGTGCATTACGGAAAAGAAACCGAGCATTGCAATAACCGTGCTTCTGTAAATAAGAACGGGGTGAAATAAGCCCACGATAAAATAAATAAGCACAAGCAGTACTGCGTAAAAAGGAATGGCGTAAGGGGAGAGTAAAACAAATACATTAGCGTCGGAAACTTTAACGCTGCCGCTGTTTTGCTTTACATTAACATTACTTACTTTGTATCCGCACGCAAGGGCGGAAAGCGCGTGAGTAAACTCGTGCGCCAAAACGTAAAAGCGGGAAAAATCGTAAACAAAAAAATGCAGCAGCGCGTAAAGCCCGCCGCCCAGCAAAAAGAGTATTGTAATCTTATAGGCTTTAAGCAAAGCTATCACAACGTCAAGCAAGCCCACTAAGGCAAAAAATGCCGTGGGCAGCAGTAATAAACCTATAAAAAATTTAGTTATCTTCCCCATAATTTAAAACTTTTCTATCCATTCGCGCGTATTATATTGCTTTTCCCCGAGGGAGGAAATTGCCTGCCACTCTTCCTGCGTTGCCGCGCGCTGTATATATGCCGCCGCGCCTAAATATTTTAACACACCCGCTTTTACTGCCGTTATATAAGCAAGATTGCCGCGCGCGCCGTTAAACTGTAAACTGCCCTGATATAAAATTCTTGTATTAAAACGCCTTATAGCGCCGCCCAAAACTTTGCTGCCGCCCTCGTCTAAAATATCATCGCTGACGGGGTTTGTAAAACAGTTGGAAGCGGTGCTGCCGTGCGCGGGGCGGTAATCACTTTTATCGCCGTACGCGCTTAAACCCTGTTTAACTTTTAAAAGTTCCTCTTTAATACAACCGTGCAGCGCGGAGTAAATAGTGTTGGGGCTTACAAGCTGCGGGCTGTTAAAAATTAAAGAAAAAGTTAAATCATCTTTATGCAAAACCACGCCGCCGCCCGTGGGCCGCCTTGTGTACTGCGTTATGCCTTGCGTCTGTAATTGCTTTTTTACGGAACTTTCAAACTGGGCGTAGCCGAACGTTGCCGCAGGGCCGCCCGCCCAGTTGAAAATCCTTAAAAAACATTCCTGCGTATTTTGACTGACAAAATAATCGTCAGCCGCCATTTGCGTATAAACATCGGCGGGAGCCGTGTTTAAAAGCACGCAGTTTACCATTTAAGGTTTGGCTCTCTTGCCGCGCTTACCTCGTCTATCCTTTTTACGGGACAGTTCTGCGGAGCGTTGTGCAGCTCGTGCGGGTTTTGTGCGGCTTCGTTAAATATCTGTATAAGAGCGTCAACAAAAGCGTCCATAGTTTCTTTGCTTTCCGTTTCGGTAGGCTCTATCATAATAGCCTCGGGCACGATGAGCGGAAAGTAAATTGTGGGCGCGTGATAGCCCAAATCCAAAAGCCTTTTTGCTATGTCTATTGTTTTGGCTTCGGGCAATTTTTGTTTGTCTATCGTAAGCACGCATTCGTGCATGCAAATTTGGTCGAAAAACGCGGGGAAGTACTTTGCCAGTCTTACGCGGATATAATTTGCGTTTAAGACGGCGTTTTTGGATATTTCGCCCAGCGTTTGCGCGTCAAACTGTTTTAAATAAGCGTAAGCGCGTATAACAACGGCGATATTGCCGTAAAAACTTTTTACCGCGCCGATGCTCTTTTTATTTTTTGTTTCCAGTTTATATTCTTTACCGTCAAAAGTAACTTTTGGTAAAGGCAGGAAGTCCAGCAAAGCTTCACTTACGCCCACCGCGCCTGCGCCGGGGCCGCCGCCGCCGTGCGGGGTGGCAAGGGTTTTGTGCAGGTTAATGTGCATAATATCAACGCCCATATCGGCGGGTTTTACCATGCCGATAAGCGCGTTAAGGTTTGCGCCGTCCATATACAAAAGGCTGCCGTTGGCGTGGACTAAAGAAGCAATTTCTTTAATATTCCTTTCAAACAAACCTGCGGTATTGGGTATGGTTAACATTACCAAAGCTGTTTTGGGGTTAAGCGCTTTTTTAAGTTCTTCTATATCCACTCTACCGTCGGCGGCAGACTTAATATTAATAACGCTGCAACCGCACATTGCCGCCGTGGCGGGGTTTGTGCCGTGGGCGGTATCAGGTACGATAATTTCCGTTCTGGCTTTATCTTTATTAAAGTTGTGGTAAGCCTTGGCGATAAGCGCGCCCGTAAACTCCCCATGCGCGCCTGCGGCGGGTTGCAGAGTGAAACCCGCAAGGCCCGTTATTTGCTTTAAAAGGTCTTCCAACCCGTGGATAATTTGCAATGTACCCTGCGCACAGGACTGCGGCGTGAACGGGTGCATAGCGGTAAAATTATCAAGTGAGGAAAGCACATCATACGCCTTGGGGTTATACTTCATCGTACAGGAACCTAAGGGGTAAAAATGCGTGTCTAAACAAAAGTTAAGGCGCGATAAATTGGTAAAGTGTCTTACCGTTTCTAACTCGCTTAAAGAGGGAAGATTAGCGGGCGTTTGCCTGAGTAAATTTTGCGGTAAATACGCCGAGGCTTCCTTAGCGGCGGGGGTAAGCTTAACGCCGCGCCTGCCAGAGGAGGATTTTTCTATAGAAAGTTTATTATGAGGATAAGTATTCATATTATTTTACCTCCTTTAAGGCGGCGACAAGTGTTTCAATATCCTGCTTGGTTTTTGTTTCCGTCGCGCAGATTAAAAGGCTGTTTTTAAATTCTTTGCCCGTAAGGCCCAAGTCGTAGCCCGCAAGTATTCCCTTTTTAGCCAAAGCTTTTACAACCTTGGCGGCGGGGACGGGGCAATCAACCACAAACTCGTTAAAGAAGGGCGCGGCAAACTTTATTTTAAAGTTAGGCAGCTGCGCAATTTTTTCTTTAAGTATATGTGCGTTTTCAACATTTAAAGTTGCAACTTCTTTAATGCCCTGCGCGCCTAAAAGAGTAAGGTACACGACGGCGTTTAAAGCGCATAAAGCCTGGTTGGAGCAAATGTTTGAGGAGGCTCTCTCCCTTCTGATATGCTGTTCGCGCGCCTGAAGAGTAAGCACAAAAGCGCGTTTGCCATTGGCGTCTTTTGCTATGCCGCAAATTCTGCCGGGGACAAATCTTACATATTCTTTTTTGCAGGTAAATATACCAAGGCCAGGGCCGCCAAAGCTCATTGCATTGCCAAGCGTTTGGCCTTCCGCCACGGCAAAATCCGCGCCGTAGCTGCCTGGGGTGCCAAGCACACCCAAGCTGACGGGATTTACCACGGCTATCAAAAGCGCGCCTGCGGCTTTTACTGCCGCGCTTACGGCGTGGGCGTCTTCTATATTACCGTAAAAATTGGGTGTGGGCAAAACGAAAGCGGCAACATCGGGAGAAGCAAGTTTTGCCTTTAAATCCTGCGCGTCAATTACGCCGTTGTTAAGTGAAACTTCCTGTAATTTAACGGAAGCGGACGCGCTGAAGTATGTATGCAAAACCTGTTTATACTGCGGGTTAAGCGCGGCAGAAATTAAAACTTTATTTTTGTTTTTAACGCGCGCGGCGGCCGATACAGCCTCCGCCAGAGCGGTTGCGCCGTCGTAGTGGGAAGCGTTGGAAACATCCATATCAAACAAGGCGCAGATGCTGCTTTGATATTCGTAAATAACCTGCAATGTGCCTTGGCTGGCTTCCGCCTGATAGGGCGTATAAGCCGTCAAAAATTCCCCGCGGGAACTGATTGCGTTTACCGCTGCGGGAATAAAGTGTTCGTAAATGCCCGCGCCCGCAAAATTTAACAACGGCTTATTTTTTGCCGCTAAGGTTTTTATGTGGCGGGTTAAGGCGGCCTCGTCTAAAGCGGCGGGCAGATTATATTTGGGGTTAAGTAAATCCTGCGGAATGTCTTTAAATAAATCTTGTATGCTGTTAACGCCGATGGTTTGCAGCATTTGCTTTTCGTTTTCTTTGGTATTAGGGTTAAACATATTGTCCTCTTTAAAACTTTACCCTTGAACTTTACTGCTTTAAACTAAGTTCAAGGGCAAAGGCAAAACTGAAACTTAAAATTAAAGCGTAGCTTTATAATCCGCAAAAGATAAAAGCTGTGCAGCTTCCGACGGATTGGATATTTTAATTTTAAACAACCAGCCTTCCGCGTGCGGCGCTCTGTTAACTAAAGCGGGGTCTGCGGCGACTTCGTTATTAACTTCCGTAACTTCGCCCGAAAGAGGCGCAAAGAAATCCGAGGCGGATTTAACTGATTCTATTACCGCGCATCTTTGGCCCGCTTCCACTTTTTGACCGACTTTGGGAAGTTCCACAAATACGATATCGCTGATTTCGTGCTGGGCGTGGTCGCTGATGCCGAATACGGCAGTATCTCCGTCAATAAAGGCCCATTCGTGGGTTTTGGAAAATTTGCAATTTTCTTGATTGTACATTTTACACCTCTCGCTTTAAACTCTATTTTTATAAAACGGCATCTTTACAACTTTTGCGGGTATTTTATTGCCGCGAACTTCAATTTCCACGGTGTCGCCTTCCTTTAAGGAAGAAGGCGCGTAACCCGCGCAAATACACTTAAACAAAGGGGAATAGGTGGCGCTGGTAAGCTTGCCAACCTGCTGCCCGTCTTTGTAAATAAGGCAGCCTTCTCTTGCAATGCCCGCGCCTGTAAGCACAAAGCCCGTCCATTTTTCCGCCACGCCCTGCTGCTTTTGCAGAGCCATAATATCTTTACCTGTAAAATTTTCTTCTTTGGCAAGTTTAACAACCCACCCGCAGGAAGCCTGATAAGGCGTTTTGCTCTCGTCCATATCACTGCCGGAAAGTAAGTAACCCGCCTCCAGCCTTAGTACATCTCTCGCGCCAAGACCGCAGGGTTTAAAACCGTTGGCAATAGCCCAGTTAAAAAGTTTTATTATGGTCGGTGCGCTGCCCATAATTTCCACGCCGTCTTCGCCCGTGTAACCAGTGCGCGTGGTATAGCAGTCTTCGCCAAAAATCTGTTTGCTTTTAATGTTAAAGCGCGGCAAAGCTTTTATATCCGCGTCCAAAGTCTCCAAAATATCCAAACTTTTGGGGCCTTGCAGGGCGACCATGCTGTAGTCGTCGGAAGCGTCGGTAACTTTTACGTTAAAACCTTTGCTTTGTTCTTTAAACCATTTAACATCTTTCTCGCGCGTGGCGGAGTTTATTACAACTAAAAACTTTTCGGGCGTAAGGCAAAAGGCGATAACATCGTCGATAATGCCGCCATTATTATTAAGCACATGGGCATACGCGCCTGCAGCGGGAATTGTTTTAAAATTATTGGTTGTTAGCGTCTGCAAAAACTTATGGGCGTCAGGCCCTTCAAAAAACACCTGGCCCATGTGGGAAACATCAAAAACGCCTGCGGCTTCGCGCACGGCCTTGTGTTCGGATATAATACTTTCGTACTGTACGGGCAAAAGCCACCCGTGGAAGTCTACAATTTTACCGCCCGCGGCTAAGCAGGCGTCGTAAAGAGCTGTTTTTTTAAGTGTGTGTTCCATAAAGTCATTATATAATATTACTTCTCAGTTCCAGCCTTCCGCAGAGGCATAGGAAACTATGCCGTCTTTAATGTAGTCGGCAATTTTATTTTGCACGGAAGAGGAGTTAAGTTTTTTTCTGTCATCGGTGTTGCTTAGGTATCCCATTTCCACCAAAACCGCGGGGATTTGCACACCCTTTAAAACATAAAAATTAGCTTGTTTTATGCTGTTATCGTAAACTTTGATACCCACTGATTTACTGCGCTCCGCCACAGAGTTGCGGATATGGCCCGCAAGTTTGGAACTTTCGTTAATATTCTCGTTAGTGGCAAGGGATTTTAAAAGTAAATCCGCAAAGCTTACCTTTGCGTGTTCCTGCCCGTCGTATTTTAATGCCTCGTTTTCCAGCGCGGCGGTTTCGGCCGCTTCCGCGTCGGAGGCTTTATCGGAACGGAAATAAACCTCAAAACCGTTGGCCGATGTGCGGCGCGCCGCATTGGAGTGGATTGAAACAAATATATCCGCATTAAAATCGTTAGCCAACACAGGCCTGTCGCCCAGTGGGATAAAGGTGTCGTCATTGCGCGACATTTTTACGTCAAACATTTTTTCTTTAACCAATAAATCGTAAAGACGTTTGGCCACCTTAAGGTTGATGTCTTTTTCCCTTACACCCTTGCGGGTTGCGCCCGTGTCTTTGCCGCCATGCCCCGGGTCTATAAGCACGCGCGCCTTGCGCAGCTTTTTAGACGGGCGTTTGTCTATCGTAACAACGCTTGATGGCAAAGCCTTTATAACCGTTACAGGCTCTCCCGATTCTATGGAGGAATTTTGCTCCGTCACGGGCAGGCCCGAAAAGAAGTCATCGCCAGCCGTCACTTCAGCCGTTTGGGCAGCGTCGCTTGTAATGCTTGGCGATGGCAGAGAAGAAGGTTTTTGGTCCGCTGGAATAGTTTTCAAATCCTGCGTAGGAGGCAATACCGTGGAAGGTTTTTCTATCTTTTTATCAGATGCCGCGATAAAAAGTTTATCCCCCTGTTCGTAAACATCCCAAAAAGAGGCTTCCTTGGAAAGTAAAATATTTATTGCGACGCCGTCGTAATTCTGGCTTATCTTTAAGTATTTTATATATTTACTTGTTTTTTCTTCTGTTTCTTCCCGTTTGACGACGGCTTTGGGAATAAAAATATTTATTCTTTTATTATCTGTTGTTTTAAGATCTCTGTTTAAGGAGCCTTTTTGTTTAAAAATAATTGTTGCGGCCGAGTCGGTAAAATCTTTTGAGGTAAGCTCCAGATTAAAAGGTTTTTCCACAATAATTTTACCCTGCTCAAAAGAAACATCCATACCGCCCGCGGCTGCACCCGCACCGCCTGCCGTAAAAAAACTTATGGGAGCGTACAACACGGAACCTTTTGCAAAGGCGGCGGAACTTAAAGTTTGTTCTTTACCGTTAACAGGGGCGGAAGCGGAGCCGTCCCTTAGCACGCAAAAAAATCCGTCTTTACCGCGCACATTTAACTGGCCCGAACGGCCGAACCAGCTGGTTTGAAGCTTTAATATTTTTGCCAGTTCGGGTACAGACACAAAAGTTTCCCCGTTTTGATAGACGGTGGATATAAAACCTTTATCTTTACCCAAAACTTCTATGGCGGCCCTTTCCTGCGCAAAGCAGGAAGAGGCGATAAAAAATGTAAGACAGTAAAAAATAATTTTTTTAAGCATCGGCAGAGATCTCCGCAGCGGGTGGTATATATTTTAAGTCGGCATCAGCCATAACGGCATAACGGTTATTGTTAAGCCATTTGCGGTGTTCTTTATAGTCGGGAGAGTAAACCGCAACGGTGGCCCAGTAATCCGTGCCGTGGTTAAAGTGTATAAGGTGGGCAAGTTCGTGTATGATAAGATAGTCAATAATAATTTTGGGCATTTTTATAATACGGTAAGAGAAGTTAAGATTATGTTTTTGAGAGCAGCTTGCCCACATAGTCTTTTGGTCTTTTATGACGATATTATTAAATTCCACACCTATCTTTTGCGCCCATTCTTTAACTTTGGCAGGCAAGAATTGTTTGGCTTGCTCGTGCAGCCAGCCTTCCGCCAGAGAGGAAATATTTTCCTGCGCATTATTTACTGTTAATACAAGCGCGCCGTCTTCAAGGGTAACCGTGCTTTTGGGGGCGGCGGGGTTAAGGACTATTTTTGTTTCCAATAAATCGCCCATATAAAGCACTTTGCCGCTTTGCTCCGCAGAGGAAGCTGCTGCTTCCCGCGAGGCAAAGACTTCGGGCAAATCACTTTTAAGTTTTTCTATAAAAAGCTTAACATCGCTTATGGTAGTTTCTATATCAATATCGGGCATAGCTATATTTTATAAAATTATGCACAAAAAAAAGGAGGCAAAAGCCTCCTTTTTTAAATATCTTTTTTATTTCCCTTTATTTGCACCTTACAACAACGCCCGTACCCGAAGAGTTTGAAGCACTGTAGCGAGTGGGGGAACATTTATGCCAGCAATATTTATATCTGGGATTGGTGCAACCGTTAGTGTTCATGTTTACCAAACATTTGTCGTTACACGTTGACGATTTGGCATCGCATCTTTGGTTGCAGAAGTCTTGCGGGTCGCCTGAGCAGCTGGGCATAGAACCGCCGCCGTAGCGATACATTTTGCCGCCGATTCTTTCCCCGCCCGTCCACCACAGATAAGCGTCTTCGGGGTCGCCGCCGCCATTGCTGCCGCCTTTTCTTTTTTGGAAAGAGCCGCCTATATAAAACTCGTAAGAGATTACATACTGCGGATTATCTCTCTTGCCGTTGACATTGTCGCAGCCCTGTTGAACATCAAAAGAACCCTCGTAGTAACAATCTTCTTTGTTATTCTCGCCGCAAACAGTTCTCCAGCTAAAGCCATCTGGGCAATAGTGGCAGTTTACAAGAACGCCTATGTTAACTTTTTCGGCCTTAAATTTAGGTTTGCATTCCCCGTTAACAAGGGTAAAGTTCTTTTCCGTGCAGGAGCAGGAGCATTTTTTGCTATCCCATTTGCCTTTGGAAGAAGTACATTTTGTTGCTGCCGCGGTATCGGAACATACACAGCCCGATGCGGCATCCCACGTCTTGCCAGTGCCGCAAGAACAGGCACAGCTTGCGTGGTTCCAGGAACCGCCACCGTTTGTACAAAGTGTTTTATCGGCCGCATTTGTACATTCACAACCGTTTGCAACGCTCCATGTTTTAGTTGAGCCGCAATCACAGGCGCAAGCTTTGCCGCCGTCCCATGTACCCATACTGCTTTCGCATAAACTCTTGGGGCTTTCGTCGCAGGTTTTTGATTTACAGCAAGAACCGTCTTCTGTATAAGAAATTGATGTATCTCTCTCTTCCCCGTCCGCGCAAGTAGCGGGACACGCTGTTTTGGCTATGCAACATTCGCCTTGTTCGGTATAGTTAACCGAGGGGTTTCTCTTTTTACCCGCTTCGCAGGTGGCAGGGCAAGCCGATTGTGCCGTGCAGCAGGAACCGTCTTCGCTGTAGCTTATGCTTGTATCACGCTTTTGGCCCGTAGGGCAACTTGCGGGACACGCCGTTTTGGCCACGCAGCATGCGCCGTCTTCTTGATTTGCTACAGCCGTATCACGCTTTTGGCCAGTAGGACAGCTTGCGGGACACGCCGTCTTTCCGCCTGTGCATGCACTCCAAACTCCGCAGCTACCGCCGCTACAGTCCGAGGTACAGCTTCTTGTTCTTGTTCCGCCGCCTGAGCAGGCTTCGCTTATAGGGTATTTAAGATAGGGCGCACCGCAACTACCAGTCCATACGGCTCCGCCGCAGCTTGATGTGCTTGTTTCCGTTCCACACCCGCTGGCACACGGTCTTGATTCTCCGCCGCCGTAAGGGTCAAAACATTTGCCGCCTTGATTGCAGCCGCGGAAACATTTACATTCGCAAGTGTTTTCGTCTAAAGTTTCCCCGTTTGAACAGGTTTTATTCCCGCAATTACATACATCTTGCGACGTACCTATTATATTGCCGAAACTGCTGCATATATCGCCCGTGCAGCCAAGCCCGCTGCGTTCGTAGCTGCTGGAAAAACTGAATATGGATTGTCCGTTTTTTACATAAGATGCCGTCATACAACTTTTATCGGCATTCAAGCTTATAGTGTAATCCTTAACTTTAAGTACAGGGCCTTCAACGCTTTGCTCCTCGCTGCTGGTTAACTGACCCAAGCCGGCAACCGTTGTGTAGTATGCTTTATCTCTCGCAAATTTTTGCAGTTGTTTGCTGCGCACCATCTCCAGAAGATTGATGGCCTCTACAGCGCGCGATTTTGTTATCACTTTTGTGTACATAGGATACACTATCGCAGCTAAAACCGATATGATAAGTATCACTACAAGTACTTCAGTAAGTGTAAATCCTTTTTTACATTTTGATTTT
>MTLE01001362.1_pt1 | contig 53790 bp, 26 predicted proteins | sample 1982461 | NCBI WGS metagenome assembly MTLE01 (sample SAMN05712605, study PRJNA340218) | biofilm metagenome | isolation source: sample SPL anode biofilm adapted to -200 mV | place: USA | collected 2012-02-03 | reverse complement strand
TAAGGATGTATGTTTAAGAACAGATATTAAAAATAAAATAAATTCAGATGTTAATTCAAACAATGATAATATCAAATCATTCATCAATAAAGTAGATTCCTACACCAATACTCTACCAATTTAGTTATTGATCTAGTGATAACAGACCAAGTGTATAAGTTACCTAAATGGGCTTACTATTATCATTTTTTTCATAACAATATTTACTCATTACGCGATAATTCCTCTAACATCCCGTAAAATAACAAATCATTGAATGCTGAATTTTGATCTACAAAATATGCTGAAGAGAGCAGTATAAAACCTTTACCATATTTTATGCCTCCCATCATAACAAGTGTATTATTATCCTCCACAAAGCGATTGTCACTACTTTGAGTATGTGCAAAGTACATGCCATAAACACTCAGTTCATGATCGCTTTCAAAAGGCCAAAATCCTCGAGGTTCGCTTTCAACCTCCCAAGAGCGAGTACTAACTATTCCATGAGATGGCAAAGACTGTCTTCCTAGAAAATCTCCAATATATGCAGCCCCATTACCTCGCCAATAGCCAGACTGAATCCCCCCCCAATTATTGATCGGGACATTTAATATATTAAATTTATAAAGTCGATCTGCAGCAGTACTATCCATCTGCAGCAAAATATTAGCACCTTGATTTACAGCTTCAAGCGCTTCTTCCCACTCTTTTTCAGCAGCATACTTTCCTAATAGTATCGTTGTTTTTGAATGCATCTCATTAGTTACTTTTAAATCTGCTTCTTTCAATGCCTTTAATGCTTCGGGCCATCCGAAAACAACATAAAGTCCCTTCTTACATGCATTCCCTGCCAATGCCCTATTTCTATATAAAACCTGCTCTGCTCCATTCGCGACCTCCATATTTTGTTTAGTCAGAGAAGCCTCAAGCGTTATATAGCCAGGCATCCAATTTTTGTCCATCTTAATCTTTAAGGAGTCTACTATTGTTTGGGCAAATATATCCCCACCCAAAACATCGACTTTTATATTTCGCCTATATCCTGTATCTCGGCCTCTTCCATCTTTAATTAAGAGTTTAAGATTATAATTTCCTTTGGGTAGCTTATTTTCATTAATTAATGAAACTTGAAAAACTGCTTCTTGATCAATCTCAAAGTATTTACCCTTAATTCGAAAGATAGCAATTTGCAACGGTCGATTCCAATAAGCCATATCATCGGCTGGTCCGTTTATATTTCTATTCAGATCTGTTATAGCAGAAGACCAATCATCTGGCATATCAGGCCCCGGAGACCATCCGTTAATAGCATACCCATCAACAGCATTACTTGCCAAGATCCGCTGCCCCAAACGTCCGTTAGTATACATCTGCCCTCGGGCAGCCTGCTTTGTTAAGTCCTTAGCAAATTTAACAACCATGTGATTACTACCTAAATTAGTGGCTCTTTTAAATATATCATCAATTTTTAAGGCTTGAGAACGATACAAATTTAAATCATACCCTCCCTCTCCTTTATTTTGATGATAAATCAAATTAGTATTGAAAACCCCAGGGAAACAACGCACTTCACCCCAATATACAATAGTTGAATCTGATTCCGTATAATGATCTATGTGATTTTTATTTTCATGAGTGCGTTCATTAAAAGTCAAATTCAGATCCATATCGTTGAAATATACACCTGCATAAACTGTATGGTGATCACAGTAATCTGTCCGGATTTCCTTTTCATAAGGGCGCAGATGATGTGTTCCATTCATGTACCCACCTCCATTTCCTCCCGAGCTATTAACTATTAAACGAGAATCATCAAGTTGTTGTATTAGGCGCAGTGCATGTTCTCTTGGCAAACTCCAAACATTATCTTCATTAGCTAAAGTATAAATAAGTACACTTGGATGATTGCGATCTCGAATAACCATTCTTCTTATACGCTCATACATTTGGTTGCGCACAAACTCACAAGTATCAATAGTACGTATCTGACCACCACTATGGAATCCGCCTGGTTCTTCATAAATACCAACACCCAAAGAATCAGCATAATTCAATAAAATAGCATCTCCCATTCGTCTATGGCAATTCAAGCTATTATGTCCCACATCCTTGACTGATTGAATACTACGTTTTGCAACTTCAGCAGTTGGATATAATCCCGTAAATGCATAAATACCCCAATCTATTGCACTCTTTAAACGAATCCGTTTCCCATTGATATAAAAATTATTTTGCCCAGTAACATCCCTTACTTCAAACACCCTAAAACCAAAATTCTGACTATATTCACTGTACTTATTCATATTCTCGTCTGTAATACGCACCCTACATTCATACAATACCGGTTTTTCAAAACTCCATGATTCAGCATCTGGAATGCTCATGGATAATATATGTTTGTTTTCACCTTTATAAAAACATGCGTGTTCTACTTTTCTATAAACTACCTGGTCAGTTTGTGGTTGTACAATCTCAATATCTAGCTTACCACAAACAGTTTCTTGTTGCAGATTTTGTGTTGTAACTTGTATACTTATGTTATTTAGTCCGCTTGGTAATTGATTCTTCACAAATACATCATCAACATGCACTTTTGAAGAAATTTCCAGAAACACATCTCCACCAATTCCACTAAAATCTTTATCAGAAATCAACTCAAAATTACCCCACATAAGTTTTTGGAAGTCTTCCCAACCACGATTTCCACCAGGATTAGTAATTCTAAAAGCTATACGATTATCTTTGCCATGTCTCAAATAATTCGTAATATCACATTTATAAGGAACCATACCTACTACATCATAACCGGCAAGCTGTTCATTTACATATATCTCTATCCTCTGACGATATTGTCCCACAGTTAAGAAACAATGTTTTCCCTCCCATGTCGAGGGAACTCTAATAGATCTATAAAACCAGCTAACACCATGATAAGTCCAGCTATTGCTTGTACCAAATAACTCTTCTACTGAAGCAGGTAAAACACAAGGTTTACCTCCACTATATAAAGCATCCCAGCCAAACGAAGGGGCATTAACAGGAAGACTGTTTAACTGAGGAAGTTGTTCCGGCAAAAACAATGTATCAGACTCCCACAAAGCTGCGGAATCCAAACTAGCTTTCCATCCCTCTCCTGATAGGGGGAATATTTCGGCTGATATGTTATAAAAGAACGCGTTTAAAATAAAGATTAAACAGGTAATTTTTGTCCTACTCATAAGATTGTTTTTTACAAAGGTTACCAAATAGAATAAATCACATAGGTGTTAAATAATAAATAAAGAGTATAAATAGGGAACAGCACCACACAACTCTAACTTAGAGTTATTGTAACTTCAATAAACATGATAATTTCAACATTCTCCTGCGGGGATTATTTAATATATATTCTTCCTATACTCTGATGGCAAAACACCAAACTCCTCTTTAAAATGTTTAGAAAAATACTTCGGCATACTATAACCAATTTCATATGCAATTTCTGATATTGTTTTTTGTGTCTTACTCAATAAAAAACAAGCCTTTTTCATGCGAAGATAACGAACATACTCACTAGTAGTTTTCCCTGTCAATGAAGAGATCTTCTTATTTAAATAAACAGCACTCATCCCAACCTCTTTACTTAATTTACTTATACTAAAGTCTTCGTCTCCCATACATTGCTCAGTAATTCGAATAACATCCTGTAAAATTTTATCATCTAATGAATTCATAGCTAATGACTGGATTGTTTCCTTTTTAGGATTATTTGCAATTATTACTTGCATCTCAACTTGCTTCAATAATAAATTAGATATTCTAGCCTCAAGTACTATAACACTACAAGGTTTATTCAAATATGCATCTGCACCTTTTCTATAACTATCAATTTTACATTTTTCCGAAGAATCCGCTGTTAGTAATAGTATTGGAATATGTGAAATTCTAGGATCATTCTTTGCTTTTTCACAAAGTTCCGTTCCTGACATTAATGGCATCATTATATCTGCGACAATGATATCAGGTATGAATCTAAGGATTTTATCATAAGCTATTAATCCATTTTCAGCCTCTATAATATTATACTTTCCTTTAAGATTTTCTCTTAAATAGAAACGAAAATCATCATTATCATCAGCTATCAACAATGATTTATCTTTCGGACAAATAGTTATAGGTGAGTGTTTAAAAAGATTAATTTCTTCACAATTATCCATATACGAAATTTCAAACTCTTTTCCTACCTTAAAATATAAGCTGAATGTTGTACCTTTCCCTATCAAACTGGACACCTCAATTGTCCCCTGATGTAACTCCACAAAGCTTTTAACCACAGATAATCCAATACCTGTTCCTAAGCTTAATAAGTTTTTCTGATTTTCTGCCTGATAAAATGGATTAAAAATATTATCAATGACTTTCTGTTCTATACCAATTCCTGAATCTTCAACCTTTAAAAGAAGGGGGTTATCTTCTCCTTCGGTATATTCTATAGTTACTTTTACATAGCCATTATTTAATGTAAATTTAAAAGCATTTGACAATAAATTGAATATGATGCGCTCCATCTTTGAAGGATCAAAATTCATATATAACTCCTTAATATTGGTTTCAAAAGAAAAATCGACACTCTTATTCTGAGCTAAGTCATTAAAAGACTCAGCAGTTTCTTTTATAAAAGCAACAATATCTCCATAAAATGGATTAAAAGACACTTGACCAACTTCAATTTTTCTAAAATCAAGTAATTGATTTACGATAAACAACAATCGTTTTGCATTACGCAAAACCATCTTTAAATTATTTTTTTCTGTCCCTTCTGGATCCTTTGCAATAATCGTTTCTATTGGAGATATAATTAGTGATACAGGAGTACGTAGTTCATGACTAAGATTTGTAAAAAACGACACTTTCATATTGCTCAACTGTTCTATATATTCTTTTTCAGCCTGTTCTTTTTGTAGCTTTAAATGCAAAGTAGCTTGTCTCACAATACTACGTATAATGAACTGTACAATGAAAATAAAGAGTACAAAATACAGGCTGTAAGCCTGCCATGTTAGCCAAAATGGGGGTGATACATTAATCAATAAAGCTTTTTCAACTGTAGAATTTTCATTAGACAGATCGATAGATCGAACAATTAATTTGTAACTTCCAGGATTCAAATTATTATAAATCACATAAGGATCTTTCCCTAAAAGCGAATACCAAATATCATCTCCACCCTCCAACTTATATTCATATCTACATCTTTGAGGGCTCAACAGATGTAGCGATGAGAATCTGATTCGTATATCATTCTCATTGTATTTTAACATCAATCTTTTACAATATGAAATCGACTCATTGAGCAAGACTCTTTCATTAATCAATTTACCAGCTTCTACCTCTACATTATTAATGTATAGATTTGTAAATTGTAAATTTTGGAATATTTTGTTTTTTTTCAGGCTACCGGGTGATATCATGTTATAACCTTTAACCCCTCCAAAATATACAATATCTTTACTTTTAGTAATAATTCCAGATTTTTTGTTAAATACATTATCCTGTAGACCATTTTCTTTACTAAAAGATTCAATACTAACATTTAAATCATCCATATTTCTATAATCATTCACATGGATGCGAAACAATCCGGTTGAAGAGCTCACCCAAATATCATTATTTGCATCAACAAGAGAAACATAAACAAACTCTTGCCCAATACCATCTTTTTTTTTCAAAAAACAATATTTCTTTAATTGCTTATCATAAACGGCTAATCCTCCCTGAGTACAAACCCAGTAATATCCATTATTGTCCTGCGAAATATAGTTTATATAATTCTTCTCTGGAATCCGATCAGCAGGTTGGTTAAATAAAACATGTTCTTTCATCTCTCCTTGGTTTGTAAGAATAAAAAAACCATAGGATCCTCCTACTACTAACTGATTCTGGCGATTGATAAACAAGCATTCAATAGTAAGCCCCAACTCGTCATTACATGGTGCTTTTATAAAGTCAGACAAAGTTTCATCAAAATAAAACAAACCTTTATTCAAAGTACCTACCCACAATAATCCATTACGATCAATAGCTAAACTCCATACTGAGTTGTCAATATTACTGTTGGATGGGATATAATGTTTAACTTTACCTTGATCATAGCAATATAAACCATCTAAATATGTGCCAATCCATAATCTGTTTTTTTTATCAAAGCAAAGACTTACGATTGCACTATTTTTACTTTTATTAAAAGGAACCTCCTTTTCAGCACCACCAACTGATTTAATATATAATTTACCTATATTTGTTCCAATCCAAATATTACCGTTATAATCCTCAACAAAACAATTTACATCATTCTCATCATCCTTTTCTGAAACTTTTTGAGTATTAAAAAGGCTAAAAGAAGAATGAGTATAGTTAACGCCAAACTTATATGTTCCAACCCACATTGTGTTTTCAGTATCTGTATACATGCTAGTTATGACGTTGTCGGAAAGAGACATTCCATTCAGGCCATGCTTAACATTAGAAATCGAGAAATCACTTTTATTAATATAATAAATACCGCCATGATCTGTTCCTACACAAATTTGATTATCCAATTGAGTCACACTCGTTATTGGATAATTTGCAAATTCTTTCTTTGCAAAATTGTGCCAGATATCTATTGAAGTATTATAATAAAATAGGGTCTTCTTGTCTAATATAATCCATAATCCATTGTCTGAATCAATATAAATATATGCATCTTTATACGATTTTTTTTGAAATGGAAAAGTAAATATACCTATGACATTTCCATCTTCTTTGTTAATCTTATATATATTAAACTGGTCATCTATTAACCATGTATTAAGATGTTTGTCAAAAGCACCGTAAAGTAAATTTTTATTAGAAAAACTTATTCGGCGCAATTGCTTATTTTCATGATTATATACATAAACAAGCGAGTCTTGTACTATGTATCCGGACAAAAAATCTCGATTCATTACATGACTCAATCCTTCCTTACTAATCTTTCGCTTTTCTAATATAATCTGATAATTATGTAAAAAACTCCCTTTTTCTGGATCGAACAACAAAACACCTCCCCTGGTATTTATCCACAACAAGCCTTCATAGTCTTCGTCTATTGTATTGATGTAATTGTTTTTTAATGATGTTTCATCCTGTGGGTTTTGATAAAAATTCTTCACTGTATATCCATCATACCTATTTAACCCAAAATTTGTACCAACCCATAGAAAACCTTTCTTATCTCTGAATATTGCATTAATTGAATTACTAGATAAACCGTCTTCTGAACTTATATTCTTAAAATTATATTGAGCGTTTAGAAACTGAGTTAAGTTAAATAAAAAAAACAAAACTAGCAATCTAGAAATTTTAATATTCTTGAACATTGTATTTATGGTTAACATTTTTTTGCAAAAATAGTATTATTAAAAAGAAAAAGCTCACTTCCATTTTTATTAACACTCAAGTAGTTATTAAATCTCCGGAAACGTTTCCATAAAAGAGAAATAAGTCAAAAAATTATCATTACACCTTCATTAAATCTAACAATTACACAAGAAAAACGTACAACAATAGTCTAATCCATTATTCATAATTTGTTTAGTTATGTATCCTCTATATAAATCTCCTTCAGACAAATAAGGTTATTTCTAAAAAGGAAGTTCACTAATCGTAGCATAAACTCCATAATCTTCTTTTTCAATTTCGTATAATGGTTTAAGGAAAAATTCTTTCCCTGCATTATACAAAGAAAATAAATTATTTTTATCACCTTTTTTTCTTAGGTTACGCAAAATTTCCTCATGTGAGCCTCTTAAAACAATTTCAGATGAAGAATTAAATGCCAAAAGAATAGGCCCATAAAATAGCGCAATAACTTTTTTATCATCTGGCATAGTTTTCAGGTGGAAGTCATAATCAAAAACCAATCTGACTGAATCTCCTTCCAGCCACTTGCGTCTTATTTTAAGATAAGAAGATGCTTTACCTGAGGCATATTTTTTCCCATTTACATAAACAACAGACCTTTTTGCCCATGAAGGAATCAAAAGATTCAAACTCAAGTCAGCCCCATCCATTAAAGATATTTTAAATTCGACAGATTGATTCATAGGAAAATCTCCTGATTGACTTATACTAAATCCTTTTTCTTTCCACTGTAATTTAGAAGGAATATAAAGATTTACCCATATATTTTCATGATTATCGTGATAGTAAATACCCGAATTCAGTTGAGAGAAAGCCTCTATACTCGAGCCATTACAACAACGGAAATCATTATCTTTTAAAAATTTCTTTTGTCGTGGTGAACCCAATGGTAAATGATAAACATAAGCACCAGTGTGAGCGTTTTGCAAAGACATTATTGAATTATAAAAAGTATTCATGTATGCTTCTGCATAGATAGGATTTGCTGTCCATGAAAACAAAGAAGCCGTAACTTTCTGCGTATTATGAGACACACAGGTTTCTGCTATCTCTTTAGTCATTGTATTACTTAGTTGCTTTGGACTTCCCCAATGTTCTGATGTTAATGATGTAGGTGTAATTACATTTGGACGTGGGCCACTACTAGAGCCATTTGCATACACATGGCTGCTATTAAGCATATTCCAAAAATTCATAACAGCATTACGATACAGTTTTTTATTCGTGATAAAATAAGATCGGGCAAATCCATTTACTAGTGCTATATGAGTATTTGCATGTAAACCTGACAAAACGTCTTTATTTTGTGCCAGCGGAGTTAAGAACCACTGTCTATCGAAAATTTTAGCTAATTCTAAATACCTCCTCTCTCCTGTAGTTTGATACAGTTGATATAGTACATCGTTCATGCCTCCCGCTTCATTTTGAGGATTAGCACCTACTGTAAGCAATACATTGTGAATTGTCTTTTCATCAAGTTTTGACATCCGTTGCTCTACATAATCAGCCATCCCAACAACCATTTGGTAAGCTGTTTTATTTCCACCATAGGTATAAGCATCAAGCAATCCCTGCATTAGTTTATGATAAGTATAATAAGGAGCCCAAACTCCGGTAAACTGTTTTTCCAAAACATCAAAATCAACTTCAGGGAATGCACAAAGATATCCATTCCCCATTTTTTCCTGACATTTAGCAAGCTCTTGAATCATATAATTAAGTCTTTCAATCAACAATGAATCACGATTTCTATATGACAAATAGGCTATCGAAGAAAGATAATGACCCACAAAATGCCCTCTTAAACCTACAGATGGCGACTCCCAACCCTCCAAAGGTTGAGCTGTTGAAGGTAAACCTGCATTTATTTTAAAGTTGTGTAACAATCTATCCGGATCAAGAGACTTCAGGTATTGAACATTCAACATTTCTCTCTTACTTACCCAAGAACTACTCAACTCGACAGCATCCAAAGGAAAAGGCATAGCTTTAATATCTCTTTCATTGCCTGAAACTATTTTACATGAATACATGTTTAGTAATACAATTATACCGCACCAAATAAACAAGGCTACTTTTTTAAACATATGTATTTAGAATAATAATTAAAAATCAATATAATGTACAAACCTTTACACACATAAACTTACATTTATTTCAATTTCACTTTTACTCTTTTCCCATTGTATTCAATCTGTTGACCTTTCGCCCCAGAGTCATAGCCAGCTGGATTAAGGGAATTTACATATACAATATTAAATATCCTTTGTTTCAACATACCATTGAAGCAACCTATTCTTTCATTTAAAGTTAATTCTTTCTCCTTATTATTATATTCAAATCTAATTTTTGTATAATTTCCCTTTTCATAGTTGTAGTTGTCTCCCTCGTCTTCATATAATGTAAATTCGCCATCGGCTCCTTCATATATATATAAAGTGATATTCATCGCTTTTTCCTGATTAACATACTGAATCCGGGGACCTACAGGAAGTATGGATCCTGCACGAATAAACAATGGCATTTTTTCATACGGAGCATCAACATTCATAAATCCATGACCTTCTATTCGCATTCCGGAATAAAAATCATACCAAACCGTTGACTCAGGAAAATATACTTCGCGTGCTCTGGATTCATATTGGTAAACAGGACAAACCATTAAAGATGGTCCAAACATATATTGGTCACTAATATTATGTACATTTTGATCAGCACCAAAATCCATAACTAAAGCTCTCATAATGGTATAATCATCAAAATAAGTCATCCCAGCCAGGGAATAAATATAGGGAAGTAACCGATACCGAAGATTTGTATAATATACAATACTTTTATAAGCAGGATGTACTTCTGGGGCAATATTAAATACCTCCCTAAATGGAAACTGTCCATGAGATCGGAAAAGGGGAACAAAAGCTCCGAACTGATACCAACGCGTATTTAGTTCACGCCATTCTTTCATATCCTCATTTTCTAATCCAGTTAAATCAAACTTACGAGCAGCATTCTCATATCTATGCTCCACACAAAATCCCCCAATATCCATTGTCCAATAAGGAATCCCCGATAAAGCAAAATTCAGACCTGCAGAAATCTGAGCTTTCATATCTTCCCAACGCGTACCAATGTCTCCACTCCATGTTGCGGTTGAGAAACGTTGTAAACCCGCAAACCCCGAGCGTGTAAGTAAAAATACACGTTTATCTGGATTTAAATTACGTTGACCCTCATAAATTGCCTTAGCATTCATCAATGCATACGTGTTAAAAAACTTTGTGCTCGGTCCTAACGCTGTAGGTGAACTAAGTTTTTTTCGATATTCAACACTTGCATTAGACTGTATATCTGGTTCAGAAGCATCCATCCACCATGCATCAACTCCTTTATCATATAAGTGCTCTTTAATTTGTTCCCAAAATAAATTACGAGCTTCTTGTTTATAAGGATCATAAAAAGAACCAATATACCCAGGACCAATCCAGTCACGTATACTGTCATTAATTGCCGTTTGATACATAAACCCTTGTTTATCAAGCTCCTTATAATGCTCTGTATTATTATAGAACTTAGGCCAAACAGAAATCATAATTTGGGCATTCAAGTCATGGATATCCTGTATCATTTGTTTCGGATTTGCAAAACGAGTTGAATCAAAATCGTGACTACCCCATTCATCTTCTTTCCAATAACTCCAATCCAGAACAATGTTGTCAATAGGTATTTGTCTCCTGCGAAACTCTTTTAAAACACCTAACATCTCATTTTGAGTCTTGTAGCGTTCACGGCTTTGCCAATAGCCCATAGCCCACAATGGCATTATAGGCGCTTTTCCTGTTACATAACGATATCCACTAATTACTTCATCCATATTTTTTCCATAAATAAAGTAGTAATCTATTTGGTTACCCATTTCACTCCATAATGACAATTTCTCTTGTTCCTTATCTGGCACCGGACTTAAGGCTTTTAACCCAAGATAGGCCCCCCCATCGGGTTTCCATTCAATTTTCAACTTAGTTTTTTCCCCTTTTTTCAATGTATAAGCGAATTTATAACTATTAGGATTCCATGCTGTACGCCATCTTTCAGGAACAACCAGCTCATCATCCATATATACCTTAGTATAACCGGCATAGTATAAAATAAAACGAAACACGCCACTTTCTTTTGGTTCAAGAAACCCTTCCCATGTAATTGTAGAACCACCAAAATGAAATCCCTTTGGAAAGTTCTTTATGGTTTCTAAGTTCTCGTAATCAATGAGCTGTTCATTTCTCTGACAAAAAATATTATTCGGATCAGAAGCTGTCATATAGGTGGCAGTCAATCCTCCCTCATTCCCATTATTGTCAAATAATTTAAACTGATTAAGATTCATATAATCCCGGCTGTCTCCAAATTTTGTTAAAGAATAGTTATCCCACAAAATTCCATAATTTTTACTTGAGACAATGAATGGTACTGAGACTTTAGTATTATACTGAAATAATACTTCATTTTTTCCCTTATAGTTAAACTCATCGGACTGATGCTGCCCCAATCCATAGAAAGCCTCGTCATCATCCGAATTAAACTTCTGACCAATAGTATATCCTTTAGTCCCTTCTACGTCAATTGGAGCAAACATCTTTCCCTCGCCATCAGATTCAGTCAATATTACATTTCCTTTCTTATCACAAAAACGGAGTTCTCCAGTAGTGAAGCTTACCGCAACCCTAAGTTCTTTTGTAAATAAGAATAAGCTATCATTTTTTGTTTTTATTGACCAATTTGTATCCTGAGCAAACAGCGTATCAGCAATCAAGCTTTTTTCCTTCGAAAATTCTTTATCAGCCGTAGCCTGTATATGAACAACGTAATCATTTAAAACTCTTAAATATAATTTTGACAGACCATTATTTGATGATTTTGGAAATGTCAAAACAACTCCATCTTTTGTTTTTGTAAACCTACTATCTGACGTAGCACTGGTGCATACTAAACAAACCAAAATGGTCAAAAGACATTCATTTATTTTCATATTAATTATTTAAAAGTTTTAATATTATCTCAAAAATCCATCAGAAGAACATGACTACATCCGCCTAATTTAAAGAGAATCTAAAAATCAAATTGATTATTAATTAGGCAATACGGCTCCTGGAGTCATTCAACTAAATAGAAAATTCTGTAACATTTTTGATGATTAATTCCTTTTTATAGTTTAATTTTTTTTGTTAGCCTAATGTCATCAGAGGCACTACCAACCATCAGTTCTATAGTTCCTTCAGGCAACGAGAATTGTTTCTCCTGAATATCCCACAAAGCCAAGTCCTCTTTCGGAATCTGAATACATATGTTTTTTTTCTCACCTTTATTAATAGCTATTCTGGTAAATCCTTTTAATCTTTTTCTTGCCCCATCCGATGGGAGCTTAACATAAACTTGAATAACTTCTTCACCATTAAGTTTACCTGTATTATGTACATCTAACTCAATTTTCAAATTATCATTTTCTGAAAGCTCCTTATAGTCAACTTTTAAATTTGAATATTCAAAGCGCGTATAACTTAACCCATGTCCAAATGCATAGAGAGGAGTCCCTCCATAATACATATAAGTTCGCCCTTTTCTAATATCATAATCCAACATATGTGGCAACTCATCAATATTTCTAACCCAAGTTTGTGTTGTACGGCCGGCCGGGTTATAATCTCCGAAAATAACATCTGCCACAGCGTGTCCCAATTCCTGACAAGATTGTGTAAAATGCAATATAGAGGGGACATGTTCTTGCGACCAATTTATAGCATAAGGGAAACTACTTATCAAGGCTAGAACAGTTCGTGGATTTTTTTTATAGACAGCTTTTACTAAATCTTCTTGCTCCAAATGTAAAGATGTACGATCCACATCTTCACGCCCTTCTGATGCATTTACACTTTGCCCCCAAGGCGATGTTGTCCATTCCGGACTGCAAGTAGGCTCATTTCCAAGACATACAATCACAACATCTGCCCATGCAGCAGCATCTTCAGCTGCGCTTCGTTTATTATCTTTCACATAACGAATTTCAATACCCTCGCTCTGAGCTACTTCTTTTAAACCGTCCAGAGGCGTTATTTTATAAGGCAACTTGCCACAATACCAATCTTCTAAGACAACATCTGCTCGATTTCCAATTACTGCAATCCGTTTTACAGATTTCTTATCTAATGGCAATAAATCATTTTTATTCTTCAATAAAACAGCAGATTTATTAGCTACCAGGCGAACAAAATCTTTCGTCTCTTTTTTCGTCCAGGGATCTATTGTATCTTTTACTCCTATACTCCTATACGGATTAGAATCATCATTGTCCAATAATCCTAACTTCAGCATAACCCTAAGATTTCCTTTTATATTTTCATCTAATTCCTGTTCATTCACTTTTTTATGAAGAAAAGCATTTTTCAGAGCATCACGATAGTCATCCAGGAAGCGGGTTGTGCCAGCATTTATACAAGCTTTAGCTGCGTCTTCCAAATTATTAAACACTTTGTGTGTATTCTTTAATTGCTGAAAAGCACCTCCATCAGTAATAATTACGCCATCAAACCCCCACTCTTTTTGTAAAATATTACGAAGAATAGGAGAAATTGTACAAGGGATACCGTTATATGCATTATAAGCAGTCATTAAGGCATTTGCTCCACCTTTTTTAATGCCTTGCCAAAATGGATAAGAGTAATACTCTCTAAATAAAACCTCATCGAAATTAGAAGATGTCTCTGTGCGGCCTGCTTCATTACTATTAGCTAAAAAATGCTTCATCAACGAAGCTGACAACCAATATTTTGGATGATTCCCCTGGAGTCCTTTTACAAAAGAAACCGTTAAGGCCGCTGTTAAAATTGGATCCTCTCCATAGCATTCTTCTGTACGTCCCCAACGTATATCACGCCCCAAATCGGCATTTGGCGCCCATAATATCAATCCGCTCCGACCATATTTGGGGCTTTGAAACAAATATCTTCCTTCGTATGCAATGTGAGAGGCAACAGCTTCTAACAGCTCCTTATCCCAAGTTTCCCCCAATCCATAAGCTTGAGGAAAAGAAGTGGTTACCTGGCTTTTGCTATTTGGATTCCAAGCTGGTCCTCCCTGAACCACTCCATGTATTGCTTCTGAACTACCAGCTCCTTGAATACCTAATCTAGGAATACCCGATCCTCCAAACAAGTTTATTTTTTCATCAAGAGTCAACAATGATATTACATTTTCAACACGTAATTCAGCATCTAATTGAGGATTTTGAAATGGATATTTATAACTTTGAGCTTGCATACTTGAACTCAGAGCAACAATACTCAAAAAAACAAGTTTTCCGAATAAATGGCTTTTCATTATTTTCATATTCCTAAAATTATATTTATTACATTAAATTATCTCAATTCATTAACAATTTTATCAGCTACGTCTGTCCAGGTTCTTCTTATAATCGTTTTTGAAAATAACGAAGGGCATGTCTCAGGTTTTTCAGTGTGAAGAGTATACAGCTTTTCCCATGCATCATCATATTCATTTATATATTTATACTTACTCTCAGAAATTATTCCTTGTTTAATAGCTCCTAAATAAAATAGAGCACGATAAATACGATACATATGCAATCCATATTCACAGGAAACCTTCAAAACCTCATCAAGGTGTTTGTCTGATACATTAACTTGCTTTGCCAGAGCAGCTATTTTCTCCCAGCAAATAACAGCTGTATCTTTTTCTGCCAACAAAACATTAACCATTTTCCCATCACTAGGTAATACAGGAAAAGTTACATATTCATCTCTAACCCACATGCCAAAAACATCATTAGGGAAAGAGGCACTACGCATTCCTAACAAAGTAGCTTTTTCGGATAATAAAGCTAATTCTCTGAAACGTTTTGCATCCTTTTTTGACAAATTCAACTTGTCCTTAGCATATTTATAAAATATGTATTCTTCTGATTTATTAGGAGATAAAGCCCATTGAGCCATGACCCAAGCATTGAGGTCACACCACAATTCATTCTTTGGGTAAGGTCCTTCCCATCCTCCACCTCGTGTCCAGGTCCACATCCCAACAAGTTTTCCAGTTTTGTAAATATCTCTTATACACCAATATTTACCTTCATCTTTTTTTGATATATCTTCTTCAAATCCTTCAATAACACCTTTTGCGATATAATTTGGATAAGTTCCTTTGCCTTCATATTCACGGGCGCACTGAACTTCAACTAATTGCTGATGTCGGCCCAGTCCCAGAACTTTACTAAATGGATTACCCCGATGAAAATCACCCTCGCAATGCTTTATCGCAATAACCAAATTGGGATGTGGCTCTACTTTATCACTTATATACTGATATTTTTCTTCTTCCGTATCGAAAGCCCACCATGTACGGAATATGAGTTTCTTATTCAAGTTGACACAAATTTCCTCTCTAAGCAAATTCATCAAAGGAATAATACATTTATCAGCATCTGATTTGTTCTGTATATTTCCCTTATGAAATGGAGCATCTTCCAAATATGTTTCACCAATACGTACCACCAATCCATCCATCTGAGGGAATTGCTTAAATATCTGACGAATTTGATAGCGCAGAATCTGTTGAGTACTATATATTAAAGGGTTACCGTAAGTGTTTTCTATATTATATAATTCGATAAGTCGTTTAGGAAGGAGAATCAAATCGCTCATGGCATATACATCCATCCCATTTTTTTTACATTCATTAAACATTCCATGTAGGCGGGCGGCTTTCTTATCAACCCATTCACGTTCTGGCGACCCTAAAGGAAGAATCCTTTTATCAAAATCATCCCAATTGATAGCTAATGTTGGAGAATCAAAAAGGTAAAAACATTTAGAGTTATATCCCATTTGCTTCAATACATCTGGTCTGTTATAAATGCTTTCATACAATGGTTCTCCCGGATTATGATGCACCATATCCATGATGTATTTCAATTTTCCTCCATCTGATTGCCCCATCAGAGAGCAATAGTTTAATAGAAAGAATATTAGCAATAAATAATTACGTTTTTTCATAATTTTTTTCACAAAGAACGCTTATATTGTTCTTCTTTAAGATAGTTAAAAACAAACAAAACAGGGCAATAATCAAAATGATTATTCAGAATGGGCTCCCCTCCAGAATTTAGAATTAAGAATTAAGAGGGGAGACTCCATTACTATTAAAAATCAGTTTATAGAAGTGTTATTTAGCTTTAAAAAAATAAATCCACGCCCATCCAGAATGCCTTTCGCGTAAAACCAATTCAGTTTCATTCAGTTTCACTATATCATAGGTCAAATTATTATCACTTCCCTTACTAATTTTGCCACCTATAATTTCAACCTGATTGAATGTTTTCTTATTATAAGTAGTCTGGAAAGTTTTGAAAAACGCTTTTTCTACAGATAAAACCGTACCATCATCCTTCTTATGAGTTAAAGTGAAATTAGCAGCTCCTTGTAAATCAAAGGTCATCTCATCATATGCTGTCCCATCATTTTTCATAGCAGGAACACCAGGTCCCCACCACTCAACACCAGTCATCATTTCTGATCCATTGCCATAAGGATTAACTTTATCCAGATCCCATATCCATGTTTTGCCTTCACCATTTCCAGAGAGCAAATTCCAAGATTCAGGAGTTTTAAAATACTCTAAATCATTATTTTCAACAACAACTTTTCTCTCCACTGTCACTCCTTTATAGCCAACACCATATGCTGTGAATTTGATAGAATGTTCACCCGCAAAAGGCTGAAGAATGGTCTCTTTATTTTTATTTGAAAACCCTGTACCATAATCCCAATAAGGAAGTACTCCTGGTGTTTTATTTTCCATAGTGATTTTATTGCCATCAACATTCACAGCTATATCTATTTCATCAGGAGATAAAGTCCCAGTCAACTCATTACGGTCTTCTATTGGATTACAAGCTGAAAAATAAACCATTGTAAATATTCCTATAATAAATTTTAATGTTCTCATAATATAATTAATTAGCTCTTGATTTGTTACTTTACAACCCAATAATCATTCTGTTTCAATTTAAAATTTGATAAGCGAATCTCTTTATAAGGAATTTGAAAAAACCCGCCACTTTCAACAGGAAACACAATCGGAATTTCTTCCTTAACACCCTTATTATAAACGACCTTTACCTCATCAATTTTTGATTTAGCATAATCTAAGCCATATCGCAACAAATCATAATAACGAATACACTCAAAAGCAAATTCAAGGCGTCTTTCTTCACGTAAATTTTCTTGATTTAATGGCAAACGATGTTCAGTGTCCTTATATGCCCTATCACGTACCATATCAAAGTAAGTCTGAGCATTTACTGCACCAAGTTCAGCTGCCATCAATAAAACGTCTGAATAACGAATTACCATGAAATCATATGGTTGCCCGTACTGCGTGTTTACGCCTAAAGCATTTAACCGATCAGCCCCATTGATAGATACTGGAGTATATTTCTTCTGCCAATAGTACGTCTCATCTCTCTGATCTCCAGTAATGTAGCTAGATCCTTCATCCTTAACAGATAAAATAGAAGCCGTTTTACGTGTATCCGCACTCTCAAAATCACTCCACAATTTAGGATTCACTGTACTAGCTATCCCCCAACCTTGTGCGATAGGGTCCCAGTTCCCACTTCTCCAACCCATATATTTAATCCAATGCGCTCCTTCAAACTTACCCCAGCCTCCAGATCCAGAGTACTTTACAACAAACACAGATTCAATATTTTGTTTTCCTTCACCAATATATTTTATTTTAGGATCTCCTGTTAACTCAGCCAGATATTTTGTGTTCAATCCATAGCCCCATAAAGAACGAAAATCGGGTAATAATCCGTGTCCACTATTAGAGATAACGTCTTCCAAACAAGCCAAAACTTTTTCTTTTGTAATGCCTGCCAGGTCTGCTTTCTTGTAATACCCTGTATAGAACAAATAAACACGTGCCAACATAGATTCCGCAGCCCATTTCGTAATGCGGCCATAGTCATTCGGGTTCATTTTGCTAAGAGGAATTGCTGGCAGATTGTCTATAGCGTATTTCAAATCTTCCGCAATAAGTTTATAAACCTCTTCAGCTGGTGCTTGTTCCGGATTTTCACTAATACTGGTAGTTATCAAAGGTATATTTCCATAAATACGGATTAGATAAAAATAGTAATAAGCACGTAAAAAATGTACTTCGGCAGCATACTGCTTTACTATATCTGCATCTTTACCCCAATCTTTAGCTTCAAATTTTTCCAGAAACATATTACAGCGGTAAACTCCCGAATATTTATTAGTCCATGGTGCAGAACAAAAATCATTGGTTGAATACATTTTAAATTCATCAAATGGGGATCCAGGCCCATCTCCAACTCCCCCTCCACCATAAACATTATCAGAAGCAGCCTCTGCTATTTGGAACAAATTTTCATTCTCTTCCTTTTGTAGAATTTTATAACAACCTACCATCGCCTCATACATATCCTGAGGTGTTTGATAAAAATTTTTATCTACTTTTTGTGTCATTGGCAGATCCTCCAAAAAACTATCCGTGCAGGAAGTGATGCTAGAGACTACGATTCCTAATATAAATATTATTTTTTTCATATTATACTTTATAAAATTTAAAATTTAACATTCAAACCAACCATAAAAGTGCGAGCATGAGGATATGTACCTATATCAATACCACTAGCCCAAGAGCTTGCAGCATAACCGACTTCTGGATCCATGCCTCTATAGGAAGTAAACGTAAATAAGTTTTGGGCAGATACATACAACCGTAATTGAGAAATAGGAACGACATTATTTATCATATCAGCAAAATCGTAACCTAAAACAACATTACTTATTCGCAGATATGAACCATCATATAAAGATAAATCAGAAAATTTATTCCAATTCCCATTTTTGTCGTTAGCAACAACACGAGGAAAACGATTGGATGTTCCTTCTCCATGCCAACGTTCAAAAACATCTGTTCGCCAATTATACTTCATACGATCTGATGAACGGGTAAGAACAATATCATTCCCTGCAACACCATTCATTGCTATTGAAAGATCAAAATTCCTATAATCAGCTGCCAGATTTAAACCAAATGTAAAGTCTGGATTTGATTTACCAATTTCCGCACGATCATTATCATCAATAACCCCATCATCATTTCTATCTAAAAATTTCACATCCCCAGGCATTGCATTAGGTTGAATCATCTTTCCATCTTTTGTATAGGCTTTTATTTCTCCTTCATTTTGAAACAAACCAAGCATAGAATAGCCCCAGAAATAACCGATAGGATGTCCCACTTCTGCTCTATAGTAATTGTCTCCACCATATATTATACCTTCTGCGTTTGCGATACGTGTTACTTCATTTTTATTATATGCTACATTTCCTGAGATATTATAATTAAATTGATTAATCTGATCTTTATATCCAATCATTAATTCAACACCTTTATTCTCAACATCACCTCCGTTAATTAATGGAGCGGCAGCACCTGCTGTTGCTAATATGGGGGCGGTAACCAACCAATCTTTTGTTTTCTTCATGTAATAATCAAAGTTAACGCTTGCCTTATGGAACAACAACATATCCAAGCCTAAGTTGTACTGCTCAGAAATCTCCCATTTGATATTAGGATTTGCCAATTTATTAGGGAATGAACTAACTACCGCTTTATCTTCAGGTCCAAAAAAGTAATTTTCTGTTGACGCAATTGTGGCTAAATAAGCATCCTGAGATATACGTTCATTACCATTCTGACCCCAACTTGCTCTGATCTTTAATGAGTTTATAGTGTTCTCAAGTGGTTTCATAAATGCTTCATTACTCATTGTCCAACCTAATGATATGGATGGGAAATACCCCCATCTATTCTTTTTGGCAAATTTAGAAGAACCATCAGCTCGTAATATCGCGTTTAACATATACGTTTCATTAAAATTATATTGAACACGACCGAAATAAGAAACCAAAGAATTCCTTCTCCAAGGAGAACCTTTTGAATAAAAATTTGTGTTGGTATCTATATTTGTAGCATTATCCAACCATGCATGGTCCAAATCATTAAATATCAAATTGATATTTCTGCCACTCTGGCTACTACCTGAAGATCTGCTTGCAGAGGTACCTGCCAAAACATCAAACGCACTTTTACCAACATTAAAACTATAATTTGCTGTATTTTCCCAAAGCCAGCTGATACCTCGGCTAGCACTCTGTGAGGCATAAGAATAATCATTTTTTGCATAAAGTGAATATTCATATTTTGGAGTAAAATCATGTGCAGAATTACTACTAATATTCAAGCCCAAACTACTCTTAACTTTTAAACTTTTGATAGGTTCAAATACCATATAAAAGTCGGGCAGCAAAATATCATTTTGCGAATTATTTTGAGCACGCATTTGCATAGAAGCCACCGGGTTTGCCTCTTCAATATTCCAATTATAAGGTTTCCCATTTACAATACCTCCATTGGCGTTAAGAAATTCACCATTATCATCATAAACAGGTCTAAAAGGACTTATAGAATAAATTGCGCCTAAAGTATTATCATACCCGTTACCTGTACCAACCTCTCTTGAAGAGGTGTGAGAAAATGAAAGGTGTTGGCCCAAAACAAGATATTTTTTTACTTTAAACTCGGTATTAATACGAAAATTTATCCGCTCATAATTCGAGATTGAATGCCCTCCTACTAAACCATCCTGAGATGTATAGCCTGCCGACACTGAATACACTCCTTTTTCACTACCTCCCTGGACAGATAAATTATGATTGGTTACCAATGCATTCTTTACTGTTAGCTCATCAAACCAATCTGTTCCCTTGCCAATTTTATCTAAATCAATATTATAATCACGCAGAAAATCAATAGCAGTACCTCCAGCATTAATATTCATCTCATTCATAATGGTAGCATATTGCTGAGCGTCAAGCATATCAATTTTTTTATATACATTCTGCACTCCAACATACCCATCGTAACTGACAACAGCATCCCCAATTTTCCCTTTTTTAGTAGTAATAAGTACTACACCATTTGCAGCTCTATTCCCATAAATAGCAGCTGATGCTGCATCTTTCAATACATCTAATGATTCTATATCTGAACTGTTCAGAAAAGATATATTATCAAGCTGAACCCCATCTACAATATAAAGAGGTGCAGAATTTCCGGTTGTGCCCAATCCTCGTATAACAACCTTAAAATTATCGCCAGGTTTTCCCGAATTCGATGTGATACGTACTCCTGGAGCCTGTCCCTGTAAAGCACCCAATGTACTTACAGTATTCATCTTCATCAGTTCTTCACCCTTTACCTGTGCTGTTGCACCCGTTGAAAGCTTTTTTTTCTGTACGCCGTAACCAACAACAACAACCTCATCCAAGGTTTTCCGATCTTCTTTCAATCTAATTCTCAAAAAAGAATTATCCTTTACAGCAACTTCTTGTGTTAAATAACCTACATAAGAGATTGCGAGAGTTGTTTTATCTGATGTTTGAAGTTGAAAATTCCCTTCCAAATCTGTTATAACACCCTTTGATGTTCCTTTAACAAGGACACTTGCTCCAATTATCGCTTCACCTTTCTCGTCCGAAACGTTACCTTTAACTGTTATGTTTTGAGCCATGATATACATAGAAAGACTAGAACAAAACAGCAAAAAAAGAAGTACATGAATTTTCCGAATCATATTCATATTTAATAAATTTAAGATTAATAATAAAAGTTTTCAAATATTTAGTCAGTTTAACAAGTGATTCAATTTAAATTTCAATATAGTGCAATTTTTCATCTCACATAGGCGTAGCATTTTTATGATTTAGGGCACAAACTAAGAGAAAATCTATAGTATGGAGGGGATATAAATAATAAGAAGCACTACCCAGTATGATAACAACCCCAATTAATAATAACGTATGTTAATTATTCCTCACAAACGAAAGCATTTAATCAATACAGATATATAAAATTTCAAATTATCAATAAGACCAATTGCCTTTATTTTATAATTTAAAAGGTTTTTCGGTACTATGTTACGTTTAGTTTCACAGTAAAAAGTACAGTCCGGCATTCAAGGGCTGAATGGCTTACTAAAAAAAAGCACATATGATGGTAAAGATTATCACCAACTGAAAGTTTCAATCACTTAAAGACTAAATAGTAATTATCAAAAACAAAAAATTAAGTTCGGAGCAAATACGGTTAATATATTGCCCCAAACTTAATAAATAACGGTTGGCAATTCCGGGCAAGGTGGCGAAACAGGGAGCCACCCTTTCCCGAAATTGAAAAGCTTCTAATTCGAACTATATTCTACAATAGTTTTTTCAACGCTAAAGGTATCAATAGCACTAGGAACCGGAAGATATAAAGATTTATAAGCAATTTTTCCGTTAGATTTAGCATTTTTCAATACAGACATAGATTCGGATGCGTGAATTATGTAAGTTGTATCACGATCACTATTCGTCTGGTACGATACTTCCTGTCCTATTAATTGTGCGCTGGATCTGGATCCCCATAAGATTTCAACTCTATCGCCTACCGAATTAACCTTCTTAATAGTACGCTGAGATAGAATTGTCTTATATTTCTCTCCAAAGGCTGTCACGGTAGCCTTTACCGGAATGGAAAGGATTGTTTTATCCTCATTAGTCGTTACAAAAGAAAGCTGATTACTTCCCTCCTTTAGATTTGATATGTATATCAAAATAGAATCCTCTCTATGATTTTCAGGCAAATCAGACCAAAGAACTTCATCCGAATTTGTAACCGTAATCATAAGTTTTCTGGCCCGATAATCACCAACCCAACACTTCAATTGAGCTCTCATATTACCCGAATATAAAGCTAATGAATCGATTTTACCAACACGTAAGGTCTCACCTTGTTGCATATAAATATCATGTTTCTCATTAATATCTTCACATGAAGAAAAGAGATTGCTAAAACCCAAAAGCATTAGCAACATTACTAATATATATAATATCTTTTTCATTTTAAACATATTAAGATTATTTCTTTATATACTTTCCCCAAAATGCCAACTCGGCAATAGTAAAACTTCCTGAACCTCCAGTTCCCCACATAGATACCATCTCAATACAAATATATCGGACAGTAGGTACATCTTTTTTAAAATATATATCCAATCCATCAATTTCAGCATATTGTATATCAGCAGATGTAACCTGTGTACCTGGTAGTCCGGAGGGTTTATAAATATGAAAACCACCAGAAGGCCCCTGTTCTTCTGTCAGCAAAATCCAACGACGAGAAGCCGGTTCAAAAGTTTGATCAAATGTAGGAAGTGCCTGTGGATCATTAGACCCCCACACTCTGATATATTCACCAATAGCCGAGTAGCCATAATTCTTTCGAGTCCAAAGTTTCAAACGAGTCGGTTGAACTTGAGATACCATATCGAATGTTATGCGATTCTCCGTGTTACCACCACCGGTACTATAACAGTTGTCAGAAGTGTAATTTCCTGCATGTAATCCATCCCATACTTTCTCAATATCATACCCCCACCATGCCTGATATGCTATTTTATCAATTCCTAATGCATTCGTGGGATTCCAACGCCGAAAAGTAGTTCTATCAATAACCTGTTCAAAAATAGGTTTCGCAGAAAACTCATATTCTTTTGTTTTATTTCCCCAACGATCTTCAACATGAATGGTAAAGCGTCTTTTAACAGAATCCAATCCTGTAATTGAACGGGAATCCTCTTTACCTGTACCTTCTGCAAAGATTTTACCATTATTAACTTGCTCCAACTTTCCCACAGAATTTTCCTGCTTCACAACAATTATCACATTAAAATCCTTGGGATTTGTCCAATTCACCTTTACTCCACCGTAAGTTTCTTCCCCACTTAGCGTTTTAAAAGTCTTATAAATGGGAGATTCCTCTGGTACTACGTCTACGAGAAAAGGCTCCGATTCATTTTGATTCACATCAACAGCAATAACCTTTATCTGTCTGATACTATCACCTCTGCCGAAACCTTCCAGCAAAAGCTCATTGGTATATGCTGATGCTTTTGCCTCTTTTAGGGTTTTATTGTCAAGCTGATAAACAGCCTTCACATAAGACAAGTCTTCATCAGACGGCAATACATATTTCAATTTAACAGCACCTGGAAGTGCCGAATAAGTAACATTTTTCACCATATCCGGAGCTATGCTCTCAATCGGATATTGTCCATGTTCAATTTCCTCTTGGCAGGAAGTAAAAAAAACTGCTGCAAAGAATATATATATAAATTTTCTAATCATAACTGTTTTATTTTAAGTATCAAATTTTTTAATCCCAGCCCAAATTTTGTACTAAATTCAAGTCTTTATGCAATTCCGACTCACGAATAGGCCACAGGTTACTTCTTGAGTCAAAAGTGGTAGTATGAATAACTGTAGGGGTGGATATATATTCCTCATTATCACCAATCTTAACATTATATCCGCGCATTGTATTGGAGGAAAAAAGACCTTCCATCATTTTCCAACGACGTAAATCAAACCATGAATGACCTTCAAATGCCAGTTCAACGCGTCTTTCCTGGCGTATAATATCACGCATACCTGTCTTTGTCAAATACTTGTCCGGATAGATTGAATAATTACGCCAAGACTCTTCAACAGACGGAATACCAGCACGTTCACGCACCAAATCGATATATTCATAGACATCATTGGCCGGCTTACCATTACCTTGCGTACATTCATTCAAGGCCTCTGCATAAAGCAAATACAAATCAGCCAGACGGATTATAGGCCAATGATAGTAGTTAATAACACCACTTGCCGGTGTTGAAGTATAAGGTACCCATTTGCGAGCTAACATTCCCGTAGAGTTGACACGACCTTGATTCTTGGGATAGAAATAATACATATCCTCTTTATTAACCCGTCCTAAACCAAACAATAAAGAACCTTTAAAAGCAATTGATCCATAATAACGTGGTTCACGGAATAAGTTGAAGTTATTTGTCTGATACCCCTCTTTAATCAGATATTTATGATCCTTTCGGGTATTAAAATCTACATCTGGCTTAAACCATTCACTCTTGACCCAATATGTTTTATCTTCCTCAATAGGTAACCCATTCTTAGTGTAAAAGATTTCTGCAAAGTTCAGCGAAACGCCTAAGCTTCCACAAATTTCATATCCAACCCTTTTTTCAACAGGAGAAGATGGATTCCCGGTATACAAGTATTCTGGATGGCCGTAACGATGCTGTATGTCACCATATACACCTTGTGCAGGTTCCGGCTGACTCCAAATTATTTCTGAATTCTCGGGCAACTGACCGAATAAAATCATAGCAGGCTGCAAAGTCAGATCTATTTGATTATTAGTGGAGGTTCCCGTAGGCGCTTTAAAATGATATAATCCCATACCTTGTCCATGGCAAAAATCAATAGCTTCTTTACAAGCCTTTGCTGCTAATTCCCAGCGTTTGGGATCTGATTCGGATGAAAAAAGCGGAATACTTCTATTATCAATCATTGTAGCATAGTCATTGTTTCCATTAAAAAAATCACTGGCTAAAGTAACCAGAATCTTTGCTTTCATCGACATTGCTACCGCCTTTGTCACTCTACCTAAATCAGTAGTCTCATTTCCACTGATATTCTCAGGAAGTCCCCCGCTATTAATAGCCTCATCTATCAGCTTTACAATATAATCAGCACACTCATCTTTCGTATTCCGATAAACAGCAAGTTCACTTTCACCTGTAAATTCAGGGTTAGAGTCCATTATAGGAATTGGTCCGTACATCTGGAACAACCACCAATGATAATATGCTTTAAGAAACTTTACTTCCGCTTTCCAACGCAAAATATCATCTGTCGGCAGATTAGGGATAGTTTCTACATTATCAAGAAAATAATTACATACTCTGATTGCTGCAAACATATTCTTTGTACGGGACCAATAATCTATATAAGGAGAGGTTGAATTATTCCCTGTTTCCAGTAACGTACGGGGCAATCCGGAAGGAGTATAAATCCATGAATCCTCATTTACAGCAAATTCTCCACCATATGCAAAACCCGGATTATCACCAACCTGACGATGTGCAGGTAAAAAACTATAACATGTATATAAATATTGTTTTGCAGAATTTTTATCATTGAATACCGATTCTATAGTAGCTACATCATCTGGTATAACATCCAGAAAATCCCCGCAAGATGTTAATGTTCCCACTATACAAATAATACCTAATAATTTATTTATATTTTTCATAATTCTTTCTTTTATATTAAAAGCTCAACTGTAAACCTACACTATGCGTTCTCTGCAAAGGATAATTAAATGCACTACCGCCCAATTCTGGATCCCACATTTTGAACTTACTGAAAACCAATAAGTTTGTCCCTGTATAATAGAAACGAACATTCTCCATTCTCATTTTTCGCAGCAGAATACGTGGAAGTGAATAGCCTATCTCTAAAGACTTAAATCTCAAGAAACTGCCATCACGCATATACCATGTACTGGATTGCTCATTATTTCCTACACGAGTAGTAGACAATCGAGGCCACAAAGCATAGATGTTTCTATTATCTTCTGACCAATAACTGTTTGCTATATCCATCAATACAAGATTTGAAGCACCTTCTATTACACTACCCGTACCTGATGTCCGATTTACAAAAGGAGAACAATCTGTCGGATTAATCCACAGGGAACGTTTACCTGTGCCTTGAAAGAAACAAGAAAAATCAAAACTCTTATATCCAGCAGAAATACCAAAGCCAAAGTTAATTTCAGGAACTGTAGGATAACCAATAGGGACTAAATCGTCATTATTGACTTTCCCGTCGTTATTAATATCTTTATATTTGATATCTCCGGCCATTATCTTACCAAATTCCTGAGTAGGAGAATTTGCGATATCCAGCTCATCAATAAACAGACGCTCAGCAACCAGCCCCCAACGTTGATTCCAATTTTCTCCAATACGAGAGCGCCAAGGTGTTCCGATAGCTTCATAATCCGGTTCATCAAATTTGGTTACTTTATTCGTTGAATAAGTAAATGTATTATGTGACGTTATCCAAAAACCACCGGAAAAGCTTTTGTTAAAATCAAGCATGATATCAACTCCCTTACTTTCCAAAGAACCGGCATTTGCCTTAACGGAAGTCAATAATCCAGCACTAGCCGGGAGATCTGAACGTTGAATAAGTATATTACTACGATTATCCTTAAAAAAATCAACTTGTAGTTCCAGTGCACGAAATAACTCCAATTCGACTCCAAGATTTATTTTCTTAGAAAGCTCCCAAGTTATTTCATCATTGGCATACCTTCCTATTGAAACACCATTTAAATGCTCGTTAAAACGCTCTCCAAAAGTAGCTCCATATGCAGGATCATTTACATTAACATTGGAAAGATAAAAATAACGATCTTTGGCATCATTACTCAACTGGTCATTACCAACCAATCCATAGGTTGCTTTCAATTTCAATTTACTAATTTTATCTTCTAGATTTTTCATAAACGGCTCGTTGGATGCCATCCAACCTATCCCTACAGATGGAAAGAATCCCCAGCGTTTACTTTTGGCAAATCTTTCACTTCCATTATAACCAAAGTTCCCTTCAATAAAATAACGATTATCAAAGCTATAAGCTAATCTACCCGAAATACCAGCATTTCTATAGGGCAAAGTTGCCAATACAGCCAATTTTAAATCATTATTAGGGATAACAGATGTTTCATAACTTCTCAGGTAGCCTACCAACATTCCTGATAAAGCATGCATTTTATTAAATGTTTGATCATAATTTACAGTCGATTCAAAATAGGTAGTTGAATTAGCTTCTGTAGTTTCCGGTATATAATTCAAATAATCTGTTCCCCCATTAGCCGATAAATTAGGCGGATTCAAATTAGTCAGCGTATATGTGTTTGTTGAAGGATTATAAGAATCACCTATATGATAATAATATGGATTGTACTGTCTGGAAGCCCCCTTATGCGAATATCTGTCCGTCGAGAACATGGCTCTTGCTTTAAGTCCTTCAGCAATCATATTTAAATCTTGCTTCACTTCAAAGGTAGATACAATTTTGGCATTATTATACTGCCTATATCCTCTTTGCAAATCAGCGTAAGGATTTGGATAATTGCCTGTACCATCATAATTCCCGAACATTATGTGTTTTAGGCGTGAATTATCACCTTCTTTTGGATAAAATGCAGGAAATAAAACCGGGCTTGACAAAGTTGCACGTCTAAATATTTCGTTAGCTCCCAATACTGTACCAGAATAATCATCAACCGTTATACCCAGGCGAAGGATTACTTCTGTGGTCTTTGTCACATTCACATTCACGTTTGAACGAAGCTGATAAGTGCTTAATTTCACATTGTTATTAAAATTATTTTCACCATCCGCTTTCAACATTCCATTATCTACATTGTAGGTCCCTCCAACGTAATAACGTGCAAATTTTGATCCTCCTGAAATACTAAAAGTTGATTTCAAATTCGTTGAGTTATCTTTGAATAACATCTCTTGCCAATTGACTGCAGGAAAAGCGTAAGGATTAATTCCCCTGGCTGTATTTTCTATTTTATCCTGAGAATACAATTGTACAGCTAGAGAATTGCGCGTGGCAGTAGCCTCGTTATGCATTTTCATATAAGTTACAGGATCTGTTACACTGACCATACTTGTCGGCCCAGATTGCACAGATTCAAGACGAACACTGACTTTCACTTTACCTTCTGTACCCTCCTTTGTTGTAACAAGCATAATCCCGTTAGCACCTCGTGCCCCATAAAGAGCAGTTGCAGTTGCATCTTTCAGAATAGAAAATGACGCTATATCATCTGGCTGCAATCGAGCTAAATCTGTAGATGTACTTTCTATTCCATCAATCAAGATGAGCGGAGAACTTGATGCTCCCATAGTGGAAACACCACGAATAAAGAAATTCACATTTTGCTGGCTAGGATCACCTCCCGTCTGATAAGCAATGACTCCCGCCAATTTCCCCGCAAATCCAGTCGTCAGGTTACTGGAACTAACTTTTAATTGTTTGGTTGAAACTGTCGTGATAGAACCAATCATACTCGCTTTCTTTTGCTTTCCGAATGCAACAACTTGAACTTCTTCCAGCTGCTGAGTGTCACTTCTCAATTTTATTTCTAAAGAAGACTCTTTTGTAACTTTTACGGTTTGCTTCTCATAGCCGATAAATGAAATCTCCAATACGTCTCCAGAATCTACCCGAATCGAAAATTTTCCATCGAAATCTGTAGTAGTTCCTGTTGTTGTACCTTTAATTACGATACTAGCTCCGGGAACTGTTTCCCCAGTTTCATCAATCACCCGTCCTGTCAAAGTTCGTACTTGAGCCTGAACGACAGAAAGCAAGGAGCCAACAATTAAGAACAAGATACACATCAATGTATACCTGTGGTTTGTTTTTCTGCACATAAGCATTTTTGTTAATTAGAGAATAAGGTTTATTTAATCACAGAGAACTCAAAAGTATTTAATACAAAACGGCATTATATAACTTAAAAAATAAAAAAGAAGGATATATATAATAATAGAAAACATTATTACACCCCTATAAATTATTTATGTTATAAAAGGATAAGTGATATTCTAATAAATAGCTATTAGAAAAAAAAGATAGCTAGATCAAATAAGGTTGGTCTGTAAACCCGGGCAAAGCAATAACGTACCCAACGGTTTGTCTTGGGAAACTTGCAAAAGAAGAACAGTATCATTTGCGAACCACCATTTAAGTATTATTTAGCTAAAAGAACTGTTCTGCCTGTATTTTATGGGCTATACATGCTCAAAAAATGCATTTATAGCATGTTTTGTTATTATTTGTATACCCATTTATACATTATAGATATCTTATTTTGTATTTATTATAACTAGTTTAAAATAGCTTGAATGATAATACTTAAATCCTGTGTTGTGAAATGAAAAAGTATGTGATAATTATTGTTTTACTTTTGCGAATTTTAAATGCTTCGGCGAATGCTGGCTTAGTAAAAATATATGTTGATTCTTCTAAAGGGAATGATTCAAACATTGGAAGTTTAAGTGAGCCGCTCCAAACTATTTCCGAAGCTCAGCTTAGAATCCGACAAATGGACAAATCAATTGATATTGATGTTTATATTCGGGGAGGTGAATACTGGTTAACCCAACCAATTCTTTTTACAGAACAAGATGTTTGCAAAAATAAGAAAGTCATTAGATATAAAGCTTATAAAAATGAAAAACCCAAATTATTTGGAGGATACAAAGTTGGTGATTGGAAACTATATGATTCGAAGCAATCAATCTATTATGCAAAGTTGCCTGAAGGAGTAGATGGAAGACAGTTTTTTGTAAATGGACAGAGAGCAATACGTGCAAAAGAAAGTGATAAAATACAACGTTGGATTATATCAGATAGTATTGGTCATATAACTTCAGACCTAAATTTGCTGAAATGGAAAAGCCCGGAGAATATAGAATGCGTTTATAGGGAAATCTGGACAGCCCCCCGCTGCGGAATCGAATCTATTACTCAGATGGGAGACACGCTGGTTAGAATTACCATGAAACAACCCGGATGGATTAATTGCAGAAACAAGGGTGTCACATCTACACGTACTCCGTGGTATTTAGAAAATGCGATGGAACTTCTTGACGAAGAGGGTGAATGGTATTTGGATAAAAACGGTGTAATGGGGAAAGGAAAAAACACATTATTCTACAAACCTTTTCATTGGGAAAATATGAAAACAGCCCAATGCGTATTCCCTGTTCTGGAATCAATCATTCAACTGACGGGAACAAAGGAACAGAAAGTTGAAAATATAACTTTCGAGGGACTTGAATTTTGTTATACTACATGGCTTCGTCCCAGTACTAACAGGGGAAATCCTGATGCACAGAATAATGTGTTACGGCAGAATAAAACACAGGAAGGTGAATCTATGGCTGAAGGGGCTGCTATTAGGATGAAACATGCCCAATATATTGTGATTGACAAATGTTCGTTCATGCATTTGGGGGCAAATGGTATTAATATGGAGGCAGGGTGTTCTTATAATGAGGTCAAGCGTTCTTTATTCTATGATTTGGCAGCTACAGCTATTCAAATGGGGAATTATAAAGGATGGAATACACGTGAAAGTGAAGACAGCTTCGACCCCGATGATTCACGTAATCTACTCAAATACAATCAAATAACAGACAACCATATAGAATTATGCGGAGTTGAATATCGTTCAGCAACAGGTATTGCGGCTGTATTTCCTGTTGAAAGTATCTTTCGGAACAATACGTTGAAAGATTTGCCTTATTCGGGATTTCATATCGGTTGGGGATGGACGGCCGTTCCATATACAGTAAATGGAGGTAATCTGATTTCCAGGAACAAGATTCAGAATGTAATGATAGAACTGGCTGATGGTGGCTCAATTTATACATTGGGCGGAGGTAAAAAGGAGCACCCAAATATTATTACAGAAAATTACATGAATCGTACGATGTGGGGACAAGGGGTATATCTTGATAATGGAAGCGCTTTCTATAAAGTGGCAAACAATGTGTACGAACGAATAGATGATTATAATGTAAAAATTAATACGGGAAGCCACGATATTGATGTAACTGGCATTTATTCTAATAAAAGTAAAAATCTGCTCGAAAAACAATGCAATAATTGCAATATGGACAGTACTCAGCTAATTGATAAAAACAACAAACGAATTGTATCTACGATAAAAAAGAACGCTGGAGCATCTACAGACTACAAATCAGTGTGGGAGACTATTCCAGACAAGAAAGTTTTTGAGCTGGAATGTGCTGAAATGTCTGGCGGAGCATATACAACAGCAGGAATTGGAACTGGAATTTTTGATTATTCAGGAATGGGCTTCGTTTCTGGGTTTGACAGGTCGAACAACAATCGTATATTTTTTAAAATGAGAACAACGGCTGCCGGAAAGTATTGGATCAAAATTCGCTATTCATCGGGAAATGACTGGTCAGAGAGAATCTCTTTGCGGGTAAACTCTCAAATCAACCCACTTAAATTGCAACCTTCAGATAGTAAAGACTGGAACTTCGTTACCCTTGAGGTAGACTTGAAAAAGGGACTAAATGAAATAGCCCTGTTTAATAACGGCAAAGGAAATGAACACTTATTTTTTGATGTAATGTATATTACTCCTAGTTTACAAATTAGTAATAATGAAATATTAAGATGATAAAATTAACAACTATCTGTTTAATGAGCTTGTCTATAAGTATGCAGGCACAAAAGGTAAATTGGATTTCAACTACGTTGGAAGCTCCATGGGCTATTGAAAAAAAAAATCAGGCACAAAGCAATGTTCTTACGGAGGATATAACGATTAATATAAATCCATCAGAACGCCGTCAGCAGATGGTCGGCTTTGGAGGATGTTTCAATGAATTGGGATGGGAGGCATTGAAATTACTTTCTGAATCCGAGCAAGACAACATATTCAGAAATCTTTTTTCTCCAAATGAAGCTAATTTTTCATACAATAGGTTTCCCATAGGAGCCAGCGACTATGCAGCAGGGTTCTATTCTTTGAATGAAACGGATGGCGACTTTAATATGACTAATTTCTCGATTTCTCGTGACAAAAACTGCTTGATTCCCTATATTAAGAAGGCTCAGCAATTTAATCCTGAGATGTCTTTTTTTGCATCACCATGGAGTCCGCCTTCGTGGATGAAGGTAAACAATCATTACGCTAGTCTGTCGAGTGAAAAATATAACAATCTACCAACTGAGCTTCAGTCATTGCCCGGCACCACCGGATTTAAAATGTTACGGGGATACCTGGAAGCATATGCACTTTATTTCTCAAAATTCTTAGACGCCTATAAGGCTGAAGGTATAGAAGTAAAGGATCTTCATGTACAGAATGAAGTAATAGCCGAACAAATTTTTCCAAGTTGTATATGGGAACCTCAAGATCTTTCTCTCTTTATTTCCGACTATTTAGGACCTCGGTTTGAGAAAGAAAAACGGTCGGTAAATATATGGCTCAGTACTTTAAATGTAGGCGACCCGCAGTATATGCGTATCGCATTGCAAAATAAGAAAGCCCAGAAATATATTAAGGGAATGGGATTTCAGTGGGATGGTAAAAAATCCATCAGTACTATTTATAAGGAATTCCCTGATATGCGGTTGATGCAAACAGAAAATGAGTGTGGCGGAGGAGAAAACAACTGGAATTCAGCTCTTCACACGTGGAACTTAATGAAGATCTATTTGAACAATGGTGCAGAAGCATATACTTACTGGAACTTTGTATTACAAACTCCGGGAGTCAGTTACTGGGGATGGACACAGAATTCCATGATTACAATTGATGCTAATACACATCGGGTAGTTTATAATCCAGAATTTTATCTGATGAAACATTTCAGCCATTTTGTAGAGCCGGGAGCTTATAATATACGGGCTTTGGGATATGATGATGTGTTAGCTTTTCAAAATCCCGACGGAAGCTATATAGTAGTTGTTGCCAATCAATTGGATCAACCTCGTAATATGACATTGGAAGTTGCTGAAAGGAAGGTCATGGCAACATTAAAAGCCAATTCATTTAATACGTTCCGCCTTTGAATCAGACAACCTGTATTTGTAAAAATCACATATCTAAAACAATCATTCAAACCATGAAGCACACTCTTCTACCATTAGTTTTATTTACCTATTTACTCTGTTGTTTTCCAGTGTTGTCACAACATGTAAATCAAGGGCTAATAGACAGGCTAAATCATTATTCAAGCCAAAGCTATAAGTCAGCGGTTGATGACCTTATAAAAAAATTCCCTAATAAATACAAGCCTGGAAATGGATGGACAAAAGCTATTATTGAATTAGAAAGCAATAAAAGTTCTTTAATCCGAGACATAAAGAGTGGAAATAGCAAAGCAGAGAAAAAAGCTAAAGACCTCTTAAGTCAACTTGATGAGGCTCTACTTGCTAATCCTTTACTTATTAACAAAAATGTGGTATCTATTCGCCGTGTATTGGGTGATAAAGCCAATACGGCTATGAGCGGACAGCTGGGTATCGCACCCTCTAATTTTCAAAATAATTCTGAAATCAGTAATCCAGCAAAAGGATGGAATAACGAATTTGTAAACATAGCAATTACTCCCGGTAATATCAAACAAAGCACAATATTTAAACCCGAACAAGGTAAAATAATTACCGACCCTGAACCTCACTTTAGCGGAGAAAAACTTCTATATTCATCCATAGGCACCTCCGGTCGATGGCATTTGTTTGAGTTAGATGTAAAATCAGGAACATCTAAACAAGTCACACCTGAAACCTACAAAGATTTCGACAGTTTTGACGGCTGTTATACGCCCGATGGACGTTATATTTTTTGTAGTACGGGCACATTTCTCGGACTTCCTTGCACAAACGGCTGGAACAAGATGTGTGGGCTTTTTTCGTATGACCCTAAAACAGGAAAAACACGTCAGCTTACATACGACCAAGATAGTAATTGGGGACCTGTAATTATGGAAAACGGGATGGTTCTATATCAACGATGGGAATATGCCGACTTACCACATTCAAATTCACGAATTATGTTCACCATGAACACAGATGGAACAACGCAGCAGGCTTATTATGGCTCAAACTCTTACTTTCCAACAGCATTTTTTAATGCTCGACCTATTCCAAACCGTCCATCAGCAATGGTTGGTATAGCAACCGGACATCATAGCGTTTCACGCAGCGGACGTTTAATGATTATCGACACTCAAAAAGGCAGACATGAAGCAGAGGGAGTAGTAGCTGAAATTCCTCATGCGGGAAAAATTGTTGAGCCTCTTGTACGTGATCGTTTTCCGGATGGAGTGTGGCCTCAGTTTCTTCAACCGTTTCCTCTTGATGATACTTACTTTCTGGTATCCATGAAATCAAGTCCTTCAGCTTTATGGGGTATCTATTTAGTGGATACATTTAACAATATGACATTAATTGCTGAAGAAAAAGATGTTGCATACCTGGAGCCTGTACTTATGGAAAAACAAAGAACTCCGCCGGTTATACCAAGCATGATAAAACCGGAAATGACTACTTCAACGGTCTTTCTTCAAGACATTTATGTTGGAGATGGTTTAAAAGGAATTCCCCGGGGTACTGTAAAGAAACTTAGAATTGGTTCTTTTAATTTCAGTCCGTTAAACCAGGGAGGTCTTTTAGGCACTATCGGAATGGATGGACCATGGGATATAAAAAGAATACTAGGCGAAGTTAATGTGGAAGAAGATGGATCAGCTATGTTTACAATTCCGTCCAATACGCCCATTTTTATACAACCTCTGGATAGTGAAGGAAAGGCACTTCAAGTAATGCGCAGTTGGTTTACGGGGATGCCGGGAGAAACATTGTCTTGTATTGGATGTCACGAAAATAAAAACATGATACCTGTTCCAAAGTCGAACATTGCGTCAAAAAAAGCGCCACAAAAGATTAAAGAATGGCATGGAAAAGAACGGGGATTCAGTTATCGTCACGAAGTACAACCTGTTTTGGATAAATACTGTATCTCCTGCCACAATACTGAAAATACAGACAAACCCTATCTTAAGGGAGACAAATGGATTACCGACTGGTCTTCCGATATCAGTGGCAGAGCAGGTTCCGATTACGGCGGACACTTTACAGTTTCATATGCAAATTTACACAGATATGTACGTCGTCCGGGAATCGAAAGTGATATGCACATGTTGGTACCCATGGATGTACATGCCGATCAGACAGAGTTGATGCAGATTCTGCAGAAAGGTCACCATAATGTAAAATTAGATTCAATCTCTATTGAAAAATTAGCTTGCTGGATTGATTTTAATGCTCCGTTCCATGGCAGGCGATCAGACATTCCGAATTTCCCGGAAACAGTAAAAAGTCATGAAATGAGAGAGTTGTATAGAGAAATGTTTGGAGCTCCACTAATTGACACAGAATACCTGCCGGAAATTCCGGAGAATATACAACCCGCTAAAAATGTAAAGAGTATACTCTCTGTAGGCGATACAATTCTAGAAAATTGGCCATTTTACGATCCTATTAAAACAAAGTATGATTCATGGGGAAAAAGTCACGACAAACAAATCCACCAGGGAAATTATAAGAAAAGCATTCCATTAGGGAATGGACTAACTATCGAATTGGTGAAGGTTCCCGCCGGAAGTTTTATAATGGGAAGTACACAAAATCCGGATGAGATGCCACTATCTATTGTTGAAGTTAAGAAAGCCTTCTGGATAGGCCGTTTTGAAGTTACCAATGCTCAATTCCGCGTATTTGATCCTGAACACGACAGTCGGGACGAACATCGCCACGGATATCAATTCGGACAAAAGGGATATTCAATGAACCATCCTGATCAACCAGTCGTTCGTATATCATGGCACCAGGCAATGGATTATTGCAAATGGCTTTCACAAAAAACCGGAATGAAATTTACTCTCCCAACTGAAGCTCAATGGGAATGGGCATGCCGTGCTGGAAGTAGTACTCCGTTCTGGTTTGGAGACCTGTTTTCTGATTTTTCACGTTATGCCAACCTAGGTGATATAAAACTCAAAGAATTTGCAGCATGTACAGCTTTTAAGTTTTACGAAAGCACTAAAATTATCGAAAATCCCAATAAATACGATGACTGGATTCCTCGTGATACCACCTATAATGATGGAGGATTTATTTCCGAACCTGTAGGTCGATATATTTGTAACCCATGGGAGATATTCGATATGCATGGAAATGTTTGGGAATGGACATTATCTTCGTATAAACCTTATCCTTATAAAGAAGAAGATGGTCGCAATACGATTTCCAATGATGCTAAGCGAGTTGTTCGCGGGGGTTCATGGTACGACCGGCCCAAACGTTCAACATCTTCTTTCCGTCTGCCATACCGCGACTATCAGAAAGTTTATAACGTAGGTTTCCGTGTAGTAATGATGGAAGAAGAGAATTAAGAAAATGAAACAAATAAAAAGCTATATACATTGTATGCTAATTTTATGCACAGGGTTAACACTCTGTGCATTTATTCCCCCAAAAGAGAAACTACTGATTAGTGGTTGCGGCTGGAATAAAATAGCCATACTGGATAAAGAGAGTTGCAGAATAGAATGGATTCACGATCTTAACAAGGGAGAAGACTGCAATGATGTTGAAATCACCCGCGAAAAAAATATTCTCTATGCTTATACCAGAGGTGCACGGTTAATTAATAAAGAACAGCAAATAATATGGGATTATAAAGTTTCAAAAGGTGAAGAACTTTTTACCGCCACTCAATTAGCGGAGGGAAGTTATCTTTTGGCCGTTTGTGGTACGCCATCCCGTCTAATAGAGCTGAATAAAGATGGCGAAACAATCAAAGAAATCCCATTTCAAACAAATATCACCGGTGTACACGATCAGTTTCGTCAGATTGTTAAAACAAAAAAGGGAAATTATCTGGTTGCGCTAATGGGTAAAGGTGAAGTAGTTGAGCTAAACAAGGAAGGAAAAGCTGTTAAAACAATAAAAACTGGCGGGAATCCTTTTTCAGTAAAAATATTAAATAATGGCAACTGGCTTGTTGCCTGTGGCGATGGGCACAATTTTGTGGAAGTAAACCCAAAGAAAGGTAAGGTAATAAAATCTGTTCACAGCGAGCAAATCAGAGGAGCTTCTCTCTTATTCGTTGCAGAACTCATCCGCTACCAAAATGGCAATACATTAATAGCAAACTGGAACGGGCACAGTGATGACAAAACTCAGCCTTTGCTAATGGAAATTGATACTAAAAATGAAATCGTATGGTCGCTTCCGGTACAACGAGATATAGTTAACATATCAACAGTCTATTCATTTTTTGAATAAAATTACTTTTTGCTTAGACCTTGTTTGATTTATTGCTGTAACAGCTATTAATATATAATGAGAATGAATAATTTAATAAAAGACATTTTGATTATTATTACTCTGATTGGAGGAAATATATATGAATTGGAAGCTTTTTCTTTAAGAGAGAATGAGACAATAAGTAGATTAGCCGAACAGTTTGTGGATCCAGCCGACTGCTATAAACCGTATGTCTGGTGGCATTGGATGGGAACAAATTATTCTAAAGAGGGTATAACAAAAGATCTTGAAGCGATGAAAGCGGCCGGAATTGGTGGAGCTACAATCTTCAATTTGGCTTCGGCCGTGCAAGAATCTCATAAACCAATTGATAACAATCCATGGCCCGGTCAAACGTATCGAAGTGATGCATATTGGGAAGCTATGACTCATGCGGCATCAGAAGCAAAAAGATTAGGGCTAAAAATTGGATTACAGAATACACCAGGCTATTCAACAACTGGAGGACCGTGGATTACTGAGGAGCGTGGTATGCAAAAAGTTGTAATGAGTAACACTGTGGTTGAGGGTGGCAGAAGTATAAATCTTGTATTACATAAACCAGAACTGCCTGTTTATAATGGATGGGGAAGTCCTAAAATAAAAGCAACTTTTTATAAAGATATTGCAGTTATGGCGGTTCCTGCAGATACACTTAAAGCAACGATCAGGAAGGTAATAGACATTTCAGATAAAATGGATAATACGGGTAATATAAAGTGGAATGCACCCCAAGGAAAATGGATTATATATCGCATAGGTCATGCTCCTACGATGGCGAATCCACATCCCCTCCCCGACGAGTTAATTGGCAAAGCCCTGGAAGCAGACAAAATGAGTCGGGAACAGAATATACACCATTGGAATATGGTACTTGAGCCTTTGACTGAACATTTAGGCGAATATATGGGCAATTCATTCGACCACATACTGATAGACAGTTATGAAGCTGATAATCAAGACTGGACTCCTAATATGAGAGCTGAGTTTATAAAAATAAAGGGATACGATCCTGTTCCATGGATTGCTTTAAATAAAGCGGTAGGAAACAGAGAAGATATTCGTTTCTTTCTGGAAGACTACAACTATGTAGTTAATAGGCTGTTTATGGATAACGGATGGAAGGTAGGCAAGGAGATGATCAATAAGGCAAAACTTAAATTTATGTGGGAGCCATATAGTGGTCAATTTGACACAGGTGAGGGCACAGCAATTGCCGATATTCCCATGGGTGAGTTTTGGACAGGAGGCAAAGGGGGCATTAGTACGAAAGTTGTAAATGCAGCCAGAGAATCGGGAAAAGCCATTGTTGCTGCGGAGGCTTTTACCGGACGTCCGGAAATAAGTCAATATACTGAAGATCCCGAATTCTTAAAACGATCTGCAGATGGTAGTTTTGCATCAGGAGCCAATCAATTATTCCTTCATCACTGGGTGCATCAGCCTTTTAATGATAAATATCAGCCAGGAATGGGAATGGGATGGTGGGGTACCCACTTCGGACGCCATCAAACATGGATCAAGCCCGCTAAAGCTTTCTTTTCGTATCTAACTCGCTGTCAGATGCTATTACAACAAGGCAGATCTGTCTCTACGGGTGATTACATGGCGCATCGAAGTACTTCCGATGCTGAGATATTTTTCATTACGAATCCTTCAAGCCATCCTATTTCTAAAACTTTCACCTTTCCCGTTAATGGACGTAAACCTGAGTTTTGGGACGCCGTTGAGGGTACGATAAAGGATGTTCAAGTGTGGAAAGATACTGAAGCTGGTACTTTTATTGACCTTAATTTAGATCCGAATCATTCTATTTTTGTCGTTTTTCCGATTACTGAAAATGTTTCATATTCATCAATTAAAATTCCTGATTTTGAAGTAATCAAAGAGAGTATTTTTGAATTAGATCAAAGCTGGAAGGTTAGTTTTGCGCCTAAATTGCGTAAACCATTTCATGTAGTATTTAACAACCTAATTGATTTTAGTAAATCAGAAGATCTTCGTATAAAATATTTTTCCGGAACAGCCGATTATCAGAAGCAAATATATATTCAATCAAATCAAATTCAAAATGATAAACGTATCCTTATAGATCTGGGTGAATTAAATGATATCGTTCAGATAAAAATTAATGGAGAAGATGCCGGAGTAATATGGTATCCGCCTTATAAGAAAGATATAACAAAATGGCTGAAAAAAGGTAACAATACAATTATTGCATCAGTAACAAATAACTGGGCAAACCGTTTAATTGGAGATGAACAAGAGCCAGCAGATTTTGAATGGGGTGAAGATCGGGGAGCTAAATTGGGAAGAGCAATGAAAGCTTTTCCGGAGTGGTTTATTAAAGATCAGCCACGGCCTTCTTCTAAACGTGTGGGATTTACTATTTGGCACTATCACAGAAAAGAGTCGCAGCTTCAACCAGCCGGTTTATTAGGTCCGGTAAAGTTGATAGAACAGGATGTAATTATTAAATAAGAAAATAACAATATGGATATTAATTTAGTTGGAAAAGTTGCAATCGTAACTGGCGGTGGAGGAGTACTGGGAAGCAGTATCGCCCGCAGCCTGGTAGAAAACGGAGTTAAAGTTGCCATTATGGATATTCGTAAGGAGCAGCTTGAAGAGAAAGTAAGTTTGTTGAAAAACTACGGTGAGGTAATCGGGATTCAGTGTAACGTTCTGGACAGAGAAAGTCTTATTGCTGCCAGAGAACACTTACTTGCCGAATGGGGACATATAGATATTCTTATAAATACAGCAGGAGGGAATATGCCTGGAGCCACACTTTCCACCGATCAGACCATTTTCGATATGAAATTCGAAGATTTTGATAAAGTAAACAATTTGAATCTCAACGGCACTGTTTACCCTTGTATTATATTTGGCGAAGCCATGTCAAAACAAGGTCAGGGAAGCATAATTAACATATCATCAATGGCCGCACTGTCTGCAATAACACGTGTACCGGGATATTCTGTTGCAAAAAGCGGTGTAAGTATATTTACACAATGGCTGGCAACCGAAATGGCATTGAAATTTACTGAAAAGATACGGGTTAATGCTTTGGCCCCGGGCTTTTTTATTGGCGATCAGAACCGCGCGGTATTAATAAACCCCGACGGATCATACACCGAAAGAAGTAAAAAGATATTACAACGTACTCCCATGAATCGTTTTGGTGACATCAACGAACTAAATGGTATTGTACATTTCTTATGTTCGGAACATGCTGGGTTCATTACAGGTACCATTATTCCTGTAGATGGGGGATTTAGTGCATTCAGTGGCGTTTAATTAAAAAAATAAAAATATGGCAATGGAATGTACATGGCGATGGTTTGGCCCGCATGATACCGTTACCCTGAAATATCTTCGTGAGATGGGTATTGAAGGCGTTGTTACTGCTTTACACCAATTTCCGGCTGGCGTTGTTTGGCCAAAAGAAGAAATTATGCGTGTTAAGAATATGATTGAAGCCGAAGGAATGCACTGGAGTGTGGTAGAAAGTCTTCCTGTAGCCGAAGGAATAAAGATTTGTTCACCCGAGTGGCCTTATCTTATTGAGAATTACAAGCAATCTTTGCGAAACCTGGCGGCATGTGGAATAGACACTGTTTGTTACAACTTTATGCCAGTGCTTGATTGGGCAAGAACTAACCTGCATTACCTAAATGAGAGAGGTTCCGAATCTATGTTGTTCGATTATGAGGTATTTGCTGCATTTGATATATATATTTTAAAACGTCCCGGAGCCGAATCAGACTATACGGAAAAAGTCATGAACAGAGCAAAAGAGATTGCTTTAGGGATGTCCGAAATAGAAAAAGAAGAGTTGTCGTATAACCTGATCATTGTAACCCAAGCCTTCATTAATGGAGTAATGGGAAATAATACAATCAACTACAAACAACTTTTTTTGAACTATCTTGAAACCTATAAAGAGATTGGTCCGGATAAACTACGTGAAAATTTATCACGTTTCTTAAAAGAGATTGTGCCCGTGGCTGAGTCGTGCGGCATTCGTCTTTGTATCCATCCGGACGATCCACCTTTCCCTTTGCTTGGATTGCCACGGATTACAAGTACAATTAATGATCTAAAGTGGATTTGTGCCCAGGTTAAATCCCCTTCCAACGGGATTACACTATGTGTTGGTTCATTGTCTGCGTCTCCGGAAAACAATATCCTGGATATTATTAAGCAGCTCTGTGATAATATTCATTTCGTTCATTTAAGAAACACAACCAGGCTAAAAGAAAAAAGCTTTTATGAGTCTGGTCATCTGGATGGAGATACTGATATGTATCAAGTAGTGAAGGCATTATTGGAAGAACAGGCCAGACGAAAAAAAGCAGGCCGAAAAGACATACGGCTACCATTCCGACCAGACCACGGATTAAAGATGGCTATAGACTATAATATAAAATCCAATCCAGGTTACCCGCTTATGGGGCGTTTCAAAGGTCTTTCTGAAATAATGGGACTACAGTATGCCTTAACCCATCTTGTGGAATAAAAACAAAAACTAATTTAGTATCAAAGAAGTAAACATTGCACGTCTCACTTTTATTAATAATAGAGGTGAGACGTATTTGTCTAATCACCTAACCTGATTATGTTGGATGTATGTTTAAGAACACTAACTCTCTCTTTACTTGCAACAAAATAATAATTGTAAAAAATTCTGCAATAATGTTTATATTGTTTATTTTTACAGAATCGTCAAAATAATAAAAATGTATTCAATTACACATATGGATGACCATGAGTTGTTTCATAAATTGCAGAAGGGTGATAGTAAGGCTTTTGAAATCATCTATGAGAAGTATCACCGTTTGCTATACGCTTTTGCATTACGTCATCTGGAGAGTCGCGAAATGGCAGAAGATGCAGTGCAACAAGTATTTGTCCACTTATGGGAGATTCATGCAAATATTTATGTTAACATTAGTCTGCGGAATTATCTCTATACTATGATTAAAAATCATATACTAAATCTGATCCGAAATGAAAATGCCATATTTGTGAGAAATTACGAACTAGCAGAAGCCAGGCAAGACTACTGTGAGGATTTAGATGAAAAAATAGATAAAAAAGAACAGATGGCCATGCTTTATAAAGCTATAGCTGATCTGCCTGAACAAAAAAGAGTTGTCTGCCTGCTTAAAATGGAAGGCTCGTTAACCAACCAGGAAATAGCAGATAAGCTAAATATTAGTATCAATACTGTTAAAACACATTACCAGCAAAGTATTCAGAAACTAAAGGAGTGCATGAACAAAATGTTAATATTCCTTTTCTCAATCACCCTTATACTTCTGATTTGTGTCAATCTATATACTATAGGATAAAAATATGAACAAAACTGATAATAAAGACTTAAAAAAAGATATTCGTGATATAGCAAAAGTTGCATCACCATCTAAAGTCGCACACTGGCTGGCAACCGATGAAGGCCAAGAAGTTCTGTCACGCGTTATGGACGACGATTTTGTCGGGATGGAGCATGGTGGAGAACTCTATATAGATTCTTCAGAAATTCCTTCGGACAAAATGTACAAGCACATTATGCAGCGGGTTAACAGACATAGGCTAGGTAGCCTAATTCTGCGTGTTGCAGCTGTCCTGATTCCTTTTATTTTTATAACAGGACTGTACTGGATGATAAATTCGCGAGTAGATTTATTTGGAAAAGAGGAGTATACAGAAATATATGTACCCAAAGGAGAACAACTGCAAATGGCCTTCCAAGACGGAAGCAAGGTCTTTTTGAACTCAGATACCAAACTTAAGTATCCCAGAAAATTTGGGTTAGGCAACCGTCGTGTCTATCTGGAAGGTGAAGGCTATTTTATAGTTGAAAAAAATCCAGACCGGCCGTTTGTTGTTTCCGTGAACGGAGGCGAAGTGAAAGTATTGGGAACTTCCTTTAATGTGAATGCCTATCCGGGGACTGAAGAAGTCACCTTATTGCTTGATAAAGGAATGATTGACTGGATTACTCCATCTCAGAAAAATTATGCGATGAAACCTGGAGATAAGCTGGTATATAACCTTGTAAACGGCAAATGTACAATTTTTGCCAATACCGATGCCAAAGAACTAACCGGGTGGAAAAACGATATCATCATCTTCCGAAACACTTCGCTGGAAAGTGCTCTGAACACCTTACAGCGCTGGTTTAATGTGAAATTTACCATAAACGACACCACCCTTCTTAAATACTCCTTCACTTTGGAGTCGGGCAAAAGCTCATTGGATGAAATTCTTAATGAAATGGAAAAAGTTTCGCCCATACAGTTTATACCAGGAAAAGATACAATTACCGTGTCTCACAAATGAGTTTGTCATATTATAAAAAAAAACACATTTCGTATCACCCGTTTCAGTATTAAGTGTGTCAACTCATAAAGAACTTGTTATAAACTTTAAATTTACTATTTATGAGGAACAGATTTTTAATACTACTATTCTTTATAGTTATAGGAATAAGTACTGCGTTTGCTCAGAAGGTGACATTGAATATGCAGAAAGTAAAACTTGAAAGTGTGCTTTCTGCCATTACAAAGCAAACAGAGCTAACATTTGTTTACAGTCAGCCGGTTATCGATCCCAACCAGATTGTTAGTATTGAGGCAAAAAACGAAGAGGTTGCTTCCGTCCTAAAAAGAATTTTCGACCGCAACAAGGTCGAAGTGGAAATTATAAACAAGAAGATATACCTTAAACCTAAAAGCCAAATCAGTCAACCCAAAGGTAAACCAGGTAAACTATCAGGGAAAGTGCTTGATGAAAAAGGCGAAGCAATCATTGGAGCCAGTATTCTTGTAAAAGGAACTAACAACGGAACAATAACGGACATTGATGGAAACTTTACTTTAGCCGATGTACCGTCCAATGCCGATCTTATTGTATCCTATATTGGTTTCAAATCACAAAACATTGCTCTTGATGGCAAAAACGAACTGAATATAAAGATGCAGGAAGATACCCAGCTTATTGAAGAAGTTGTGGTTGTAGGTTACGGTACTCTTAAAAAAAGTGATGTAACCGGAGCTATATCATCGGTAAAGGGTTCGGATATAACCAACCGCCTGCAAAGTAATCCTGCCGAAGCACTTGCAGGACAAGTTTCAGGAGTTAATATTATGCGTCAGGGTGGTAATGCCGGTTCTGGTGTTGATATTAAGATTCGCGGTGTAAGTACCTTTGCCAACAATGAGCCCTACTGTCTTGTCGACGGATTTCCTATGGATATAAATAACGTGAATCCTACAGATATTGCCTCCATGGAGGTGCTTAAAGATGGTGCAGCAGCTGCAATTTATGGTTCGCGAGCTGCAAACGGGGTGATTCTTATTACTACAAAAAACGGTAAAAAAGGAGATGTAGTAGTAGATTTTAATGCCTATGCCGGTATTTCGGCGGTAACTAACAGTCTGGATATGCTGGATGCCGAAGGATATCAAAAAGTACATACACAAATGTATCAAAATGCCGGTAAGCCTCTGCCTTCCTATATCGGAGCTTCCGATAATGCTAACACAGACTGGTTCGACCTGATGAGTCGTAATGCTCTCACTCAGAATTATTCTGTAGGTGTGCGCGGAGGATCGGATAATTCAAAATATTCCATTTCATTCACACGCTCGGACGAAGAGGGAATTATGCTGGGGAACAAATATGTGCAGGACAATGCCCGTGCCCGTTATTCGTTTACCAAAAAGATTTTTACAGTAGATGCAAACCTGGGTCTGCAGTTCGTCGACAATCAGCAGCCGCAGTATACGCTGAAGGAAATATACGCTGTTTCGCCGCTTGTTCCCGTTTACGATTCGACCCAGGAAGAAGGTTACGGTTTGACAAACAAAAACGATTTACCAGCCAACCACAACGTGATGGCCGATTACGATAATATAAAGGTAAAAAACAAGGATTATATTATGAGTGCAAACGTAGGTCTGGGAATCAAGCTTGCGCCCTGGCTGAACTTTAAATCTACCTACGGCTACCGTGGTTCGTTCAATAAGAATAGCTACCACACACCTTCGTATACTCCTTCCATTCAGGACAAGGTGCTGTATCCTGAAAATTCGGAAACAAACGTCTACTGGCAGGAACAGATTCAGGAGAACGTGCTAACGTTTAACAAGGAATTTGGTCGCCACGACGTAACAGTAATGCTGGGTAATTCTATAAATGCAACCAGATCCGACTGGCATACAGTGGCTGTTAACGGTTCTACAGGTGGTTTCCTTGATCCTGATTCTGAAACAATTGATGCAGGTATCGGAGGAAGTTTTTCAGGCGAAGGAAGTAATTACGAATACAATCGCGCCTCTTTCTTTGGCCGTGTAAACTATTCGTTCGACCATAAATACCTGCTTCAGGTAACGGCTCGCCGCGACGGATCATCCAAGTTCGGATCGGATCGCCGTTGGGGATTTTTCCCCTCGGTTGCTATTGGCTGGGCTATTTCTGAAGAAGGGTTCTTCCCTAAGGATGGCTTGTTAAATTCATTGAAGTTCCGTGCATCCTGGGGGCGTCTTGGTAACGAGAGTGCACTTGGCTATTATGACTTCCAGACACTTGTTACAACAGTGAACAAGAAATCTCAGGGTTATGTGCAAGGTGATTCCAAAACTCCCTGGCCGGGAAGTATATCCACCGGGATGGCTAACAACGATTTGCAATGGGAAACTACAGATTCAAAGAATATAGGTTTTGATTACGGATTGTTAAATAACCGTCTGACCGGTTCTGTAAACTATTATAACTCTACCACCAGCGATTTGCTGATTACCAAAGTGCTTGCCCCATCGGCGGGTTTGGATGATCCAACTTTGAATGTAGGTAAGATTCGTAACTCGGGTTTCGAAATTGATTTAAAATGGAATGAAACGAAGGGTGAAATCACTTATGGGATTGGGATGAACTTGTCAACAACCAAAAATCGTGTACTGGAACTGGCTAATCAAAACCAAGTGCTTTATGGTACTGGTCTAAAGTACGGTGATGCCCATTTTCCTACGCAGACACGGGTTGGAGAGCCTATCGGTGCTTACTATTTGTATCAAATGGACGGCATCTTTCAAAGTGATGCAGAGGTGCAGAACCACTTTGCGACGGTTGATGGTCAGAAAGTGCTTATCCAACCGGATGCTGCAGCCGGAGATATTCGTTTTAAGGACATGAATGGAGATGGTCAGCTTACCGAAGATGATATGGTTTATTCTGGTTCGGGTATTCCAACCCTGGAGGCCAATCTCCTTTTAAACCTTGGATGGAAGGGATTTGATTTTTCAGCTACCATCGGTAGTGCATGGGGTTCGGAAATTTACAATGGAACCAACTATTTTTATGAAGCCATGAGTGCAGGAAGCAACTTTTTGTCTTCCACGCTGAATGCATGGACAGAATCCAATCATAGCAATACAATGCCTCGTGCCATTCTAAGTGATCCGAATGGAAACACACGCGAAAGCACTCGTTACCTCGAAAAAGGCGATTTTGTAAAGATTCGCCAGATTCAGCTGGGTTATACGCTTCCTAAAGCATTAACACAAAAGATGCAGCTGGAACGCTTGCGCGTGTATGCCAGTGTAAACAACCTGTGTACATTTACCGGTTATTCTGGAATTGATCCCGAATTCTCCCGTAAAAGTGTATTAGACACCGGTGTTGATAATTACATCTTTCCTTTTACCCGGTCGTATCTGTTCGGTGTTCAACTATCATTCTAAGTACCTTTAAACGAATTGAATTATGAAAAAAATAATATCCTTATTCCTGTTATTCGCATCGGCAGTTTTTGTTTCATGCGATGATTTCCTTACTGTCGAATCGCCGGACAAGATTACGTCTGATAGTTTCTGGCGCAATGCCACAGATGCAGAAGCCGGCCTTGCCGCAGCCTATTCTCAACTTGAATGTTCGACCGATACCTGGGCTTTTGCCGAAGTGAAATGGCCGGTTGAAGCCTATCGGGAAGATATGATCCTTATTGGACGTGATGCTTCCAACTACGAGGATTGGGTGAAGTTGTTCGACTTTACATACAACGATTCCAATACGCAGCTCTCTGAATATTGGCGTATCCACTATACAGGACTTAATTATTGCAACCAGGTGATTGCCATGGTTTCAAAGATTGATATGGATCCGGCTTACCGGGACCAGATCGTAAACGAAGCGACTTTCCTGAGGGGGTATTACCATATGAAATTACTTCTTAACTGGGAAAAGATAATTCTGCGCGAAGAGTATATCAATTCACCTGATCAGCTGGATGTACCTCTTTCGGAACGTTCGGTTTGCTGGGAATCCATTATCCGCGATTTAAAACAGGCAACAAAACTTCCAGTCAAACAGACCAGTGCTCATACGGGGCGTGCTACTTCCGGGGCTGCCTGGGCTTATCTTGGTTGGGCGTACCTTACGAGAGCTTACGAGCAACCTGCAACAAAAGATGCAGATCTGAAGGCAGCTCTTGAGGCATTTGATAATGTAAAAGGATATTCGCTGGAAAACAATTTCCTTGGAATGTTTAACGGAACCAACGAAAACAGCAAAGAGTCGGTTTTTGAACTTCAGTTCACACTTGACAGAAGCAACGGTGCACGTTATTATACCGAGCTTCATTATTGGATTGCTTCGGAAGAAATTGGTGGATGGGACGAGATTACTCCTTCTGATAAGCTGGTTACAGAGCTGAAAAAGGAGGGAAAGACTTCCCTATCGGATACCTACGACATGCGCTGCTATGCTACACTTATCTTTGACGATGAATACTTTATGTCTGGGAATAAAATTTTCGGTCAGAACTATGACGATTATTTCACTACAAACCGTCGCGCTGTCTTCCGCAAATTTTTACCGGATTATAGCGACATTGATCAGGAAGAATCTGGTTACAATATTCCATTGATGCGCTACTCCAACGTATTATTGATGAAGGCTGAAGCCTTGAATGAACTGAAACGAAGCAGTGAGGCTGTTACTTTAATTAACGATATACGCTTGGTGCATGGCAATATGCCGGCTATGACCGGATCTTCGTACGATGCTGTGAAGGCTCAGATTGAACACGAGCGTATCGTAGAGTTTCCGTTGGAGAACTTCCGTTTCTATGATTTGCGTCGTTGGGGTACAGCCAAATCGGCACTGGAATCGGCAGGACGGACTAATTTCGATGCGTCGAAGCACAATTTCTATCCGATTCCTCGTACGGAGCTTAACAGCAACAATGCATTATAATAATTTCATAGTATACAAAGGGGGTTACCTCGTGGTAATCCCCTTTATTATTCACACAAAAAGAGAGTGTACTTATGCTGACTATTTTTGCAGTGATTGCCGGCGGAATCATTTTGGGCCGTATACTTTGCAACCGGAATCTTAGTTATTTACCGCGGATAATTACCTTTATTATCTGGGCTCTACTGCTTTTGCTGGGCATCGAAGTGGGCTCCAATCCTGAAGTTATAAAAGGAATCGGGACACTTGGGCTGACTGCTTTTCTGATTTTTCTTTTTTCCGTTGCCGGCAGTATCATTGCCTCGTGGCTACTATGGTGTATAATCAGACGGACAAGTCCAACAAAGAAAAGCGTATGAAAGGGAGTCTGGTTATTGTCGGTTTTTTTGTTTTGGGATGTTTTGCAGGTATATGGAACTGGATTCCGTATAACCCGGAAGGATCATCACTAAGCAAATATATACTTTACTTGCTGATGTTCTGCGTGGGAATAACCCTTGGTAACGATAAAACACTTATTGCTCAGCTTCGAAATCTCAATCTCCGGTTGATACTGTTGCCAGTTATGACTATTGCAGGCACTTTGACCGGCAGTCTGGTGGTATCGATATTAATACATTACTCCTGGTCAGAGTCGATGGCTGTGGGATCTGGTTTTGCCTACTATTCACTTTCCAGTATTTTTATCTCCGAACTCAAAGGTATTGAGCTGGGAACCATCGCTTTGCTTTGTAACGTAATGCGTGAAATATTTGCATTGCTTTTTATTCCGGTGATATATCGCTGGTTCGGACCGTTAGCGGCCATATCCGTTGGCGGAGCAACAACTTTTGATACCACGCTACCCATTATAACCCGCTGTGCCGGCAAAGAGTATGCGGTGGTCTCAATCTATCATGGCTGTGTACTGGATTTCAGTGTTCCTGTACTGGTTACTTTATTTTGTTCAATCTAAATTATGAAATATGAAACACATTCTTTTTTCTTTGGCGATACTGTTTATTACGACGGGAAGCTATGCCCAGCCCTGGCAGGATGCTAAAATCTGGCAACAAAACCGTGAACCTATGTATGCACGGATTGTTCCATGTGCTTCAATCGAAGGAGCTGTAACCCGTTTGGATGTTAGACGCACCTCCCTTAACGGAATCTGGAAGTTTTTCTTTGCAAAAAACAACCAGGAAGCTCCTCAAAATTTCTATGAAACAGACTACGATGTTTCTAAATGGAGTGATATCAAGGTTCCCGGAAGTTGGGAATTGCAAAAATTTGATGCTCCAATTTATACAGACACACGCTATCCTTTTCCGGCAGATCCGCCCTATGTTCCTTCAACATATAATCCGGTAGGTTCGTATGTACGTACGTTTGACTTCAATGGGGGTGACAAAAAATCCGAGTTCTTTCTTACGTTCGAAGGGGTTGAGTCGGCTTTTTATGTGTATCTGAATGGCGTTGAGGTAGGTTACAGCGAAGACAGCCGGTTAGAAGCCCGCTTTCGGGTGACAAACCTTTTGCGTAAAGGAAAAAACACGTTGGCCGTAAAGGTTTTCAGATATAGTGATGGCTCCTATTTAGAAGATCAGGATTATTGGAAATATAGCGGCATAGAACGAAATGTGTATATAGAAGAGCGGGCTACCTCGCGTGTGGAAGATTATAAACTGATTGCCGATCTGAAAGACAACTATACAAATGGAGACTTTATACTTGAACTTATGCCAAATACCGAATGTAAAAAGGGTGTCAGAATCATGGTTGAGGTTCTTGACGGCAGCAGAACTCTTTTAAAAAACCTCCTCACCTATCGTTCGGCAAAAGATTCTATACTTTCAGTTTCAGCAACGTTTAATAACGTGAAACCATGGAATGCCGAAACTCCCCATATTTATACGTTAAGAGTTACTACCTTATCGGAAAAAGGAAAGGTGCTAGAATCCTTTGCACATAATTTTGGCTTCCGGAATGTTCGGATCCATCAGGGACAGCTTCAGGTAAATGGGGTTGCCGTAGAAATTAAGGGTGTAAACAGACATGAACATGATCCGCTGGAAGGTCGTACCATCACCCGAGAGAGCATGGTTCAAGATATAGTCTTGATGAAACAGCTTGGAATAAATGCGGTTAGGACCTGTCACTATCCCAATTATTCAGAATGGTACGAACTATGTACCGAATATGGATTATACGTTGTGGATGAAGCAAATATAGAAAGCCATGGCATGGAGAACCATCCGGATGGTACACTTGCAAATTATGCTGACTGGGAAGGTGCATTTATGAGCCGTATGAGCCGTATGGTTAAACGTGACAGAAACCACACGTCGGTTATCACCTGGTCGCTGGGGAATGAATCGGGCTATGGTAAAAATTTTGAAACAATATATCATTGGACCAAAAAGTATGATCCTACACGTCCGGTTCAGTATGAAGGAGGTGGACTTACGGGAGTGTCTGATATTTACTGCCCTATGTATGCACGCCCCTGGGCCCTGTTACAATACGTCAACTCCCGTCAGCCCCGCCCGCTTATTTTATGTGAATACGCGCATGCAATGGGTAACAGTGTTGGAAATTTCGATGATTACTGGAACATAATCCGTGCGCACGACCAACTTCAGGGAGGCTTTATCTGGGATTGGGTTGATCAGGGCTTTAAGGGAAAAGACAAAAAAGGGAACGATATCTGGTTGTACGGAGGCGATTTAGGTTTTGTGGGAGTTAAGAACGACACTACGTTTTGTCAGAATGGATTAATGGCGGCCGACAGAACTCCTCATCCCCACGCTTCGCAGGTTAAAAAAACATATGCAGGCATACAGTTTGAGCCGGTACAGTTTTCGGCAAACGAGGTTAGAGTAAAGAATTATTTCGACTTTACAACGTTAGACAACTACAGACTGGAGTGGAAACTAGAGGCCGATGGTAAAACATTGGAGTCGGGATCAATGGATTTTCCATCCATCGAACCTCATGGAAGTTCAGTGGTATCAATTGATTTCAAAAAACCGCTTATAGCTCCGGCTACCCATTATTACCTGACCCTTATCGCACGCTTGAAAGAGTCAACTGTTTATGCGGATAAAGATTTTATTGTCTCTGTCGAACAATGGCAGCTTCCCTGGTATAAAGACCCAGAATATAAAGAGGTAAAGGAGCAAGCTACGTTTGAACAAAACGATACAACGGTAACAGTTACAACCTCCAAAGCGAAGTACGGATTCTCTTCGGTAAGCGGAGAACTTACCTCGATAATCATCGAAGGAAAGGAATTGATAAAAAGTGGATTCGTTCCTAATTTCTGGAGAGGGATGACTGATAATGATGTAGCCAATAAAACCCATTTGCGTTGTAAAGAATGGCATAAGCCGGAATATAACCTCTCTGATTTTAAGACAGCTAACGAAGACAACAATGTAAAGATAAGTTCGACCTACGAGGTAAATAATTGCAAAATTGAAATTCAATATTGCATTTCTGGCGATGGAGCCATGCGGGTTAAGATGCATTTTACGCCAGCATCCGACAAAGAGTTTTCCGAAATGCCAAGATTTGGGATGCGGGCGATTCTTAATAAGGCCTTTGACCAGTTTACATGGTTAGGCAGGGGACCAGGAGAAAGTTATATGGACCGTAAGAGCGGAGAACTGATCGGGCTGTATAATGGCGATGTTTGGAGTCAGCTTCATCGTTACAACCGTCCGCAAGAGACTGGAAATAAATGTGATGTAGAATGGGTATCATTAAGAGATCCGGACGGATCCGGAATTATCGCGAGCAGTAATGTACCCCTTTCTGTAAGTGCTTGGAATTTATTGCAGGAAGATCTTGAATATGTTCCCGCCGATATTGAACACCGACATGGAGGCTCACTTGAAAAACGCGATTTGGTTTGGTTTAATGTAGATTTGATGCAACAAGGAGTTGGAGGAGACAATACATGGGGAGCACCGGTTCACTCGGAATACACCATCTCCCCCATTGAACGTTCTTATACCTTCATCATCAGACCTCTAAAAGCCGGAGATGATGAAGTAAAAGAATCAAAAAGAGTTTCTTTCAGAAAATGATGAAGCATATTTCCATACTCAATAAAGAGAACAAGCAGATATAAATT
>MTLE01001080.1_pt1 | contig 54349 bp, 54 predicted proteins | sample 1982461 | NCBI WGS metagenome assembly MTLE01 (sample SAMN05712605, study PRJNA340218) | biofilm metagenome | isolation source: sample SPL anode biofilm adapted to -200 mV | place: USA | collected 2012-02-03 | reverse complement strand
TATTCTTTGCCCTGCCGCTATTGGGAACCAGCTTTATTCAGCAACTTTACAATACCGTTGATCTGATCTACGTGGGTAATTTTCTGGGTAAGGAAGCAGCCGCAGCAGTTGGTGCCAGTACCTTATTTGTCACCTGTCTGGTGGGTTTTTTTTCAGGCATGTCGGTCGGTTCCAGTGCGGTGACTGCTTATGTATTTGGTAGTGGCAAGAAAAGTGAATTAAAAAAGGTGATTCATACAACCGTGGGGTTGGCTTTTATCTGTGGTCTGATCATGATGGTGATCGGCTTAGTTGGTGCGCCATATTTTTTAAAACTGATAAATACGCCAGATGCGATCATGGGTATGGCGGTTTCCTATGTCCGGGTTTATTTTATCAGCATTATTGCAGTGGTTACCTATAATATGGCGGCGGGGATTATTCGGGCTTTGGGCGATTCCAAGACAACCATGACGATTCAGCTGATCGGTGGTCTGGTTAATGTGGTGATGGATGCGGTTTTTATTTTCCTCTTTAAAAACGGCGTGGTCGGCGTTGCGCTGGCAACCCTGTTTTCACAGTCGGTGGCCGCTGGCCTGGCCCTCTTATATCTGATGCGTCTGGAGCCGGAATCCCGGCTGGAGTGGAAAAAGATCCGGGTCGATGTCCAGTTGTTAAGCAATATTTTAAAAATTGGTGTCCCCAGCGGTTTGCAGGCGTTGGTTATTACAGTATCCAATGTTTTTGTGCAATTTCATGTCAATAGCTTGGGGGTCGATGCGATTGCGGCCTTTACCGCCTATTTTAAAGTTGAGCTGTTAATCTATTTGCCAATTTTGGCTTTTGGTCAGGCGATTTCGACCTTTACCAGTCAGAATCTGGGAGCCAATGAATACGAGCGGGTTAAAAAAGGCACCCGGGTTTGTCTGGCGATGGGCATCGGAGTCACTGCGTTTATGAGCGCCCTGGTACTGGCTTTTGGCCGTCAGGCTTTCAGCGCCATCAACAGTGATCCGGGGGTCCTTGATCTGGGGGTTCAGATTATTTCGGTGACGGTACCCTTTTATTTTGTTTACCTGATTTTGGAAGTGTTGGGTGGCACCATTCGTGGAGCTGGTAAAGCGGTGCCGCCGATGGTGATTATTTTAAGCAATATTTGTGTATTGCGAACCATACTGCTGTTTATACTTATGGCATCCAATCAGAGTATCGCCGGGATTGCCATGACCTATCCGATTACCTGGGTTTCCACGGCATTGGGGATGGCGATTTATTATTTCAAAGGCGACTGGATGGGTGAGTTTAAACGACTTAATGCTCTGGAGGGTTTCGAGTAAATCATAAAGTACAAATTTTTTCTTTTTAAAATTACTAGTATGTAATATTTGAAGAAAGGCTATGTGGTAGTCTGAAATCAAAAAAGAATAAGGCTTGACAGAATCGGATGATTATGAGAAAATACGGCTAAATTAAATACACGTATATACAAGAAAGTCATGAAGACTTAATTTGATCAGAAGATCAGCTTATTTCTTCATGGCTTTTTTTAATTATATCAGGTAAAAGGGGAAAAATGATGGAAAAAATTCTTGAAAAAGTGGAAAATTACTGGGATAAACGTTCGGAAGGCTATTCTGAGGTCAATGTGGCGGAGTTGAACAGCTACAAAATGGATGTCTGGAAAGAACTGATCAATCGTCATAAGCCAGCCGTGATTGGCCGTAAGCTTAAAGTTTTGGATATCGGCACCGGCCCGGGTTTCTTTGCCATTACCATGGCCTCCTGCGGTTATGATGTAACCGCGGTTGACTACACCGATGCGATGCTCCATAAGGCTAAACAAAATGCCGGTTATTACCGGAATCAAATCAAGTTTATGCAGATGGATGCCCATCACCTGAGCTTTGAAGACAATTGTTTTGATCTGATTGTTACCCGGAACCTGACTTGGAATCTGGAACGCCCCGACGAAGCCTATAAAGAATGGCATCGGGTACTGGCGCCGGGAGGACGGATCCTGAATTTTGATGCCAACTGGTATCTCCATCTTTATGATGAAGAAAAACGAGAGGAATACTTTAAAGATCGGATTAAATCGGAAGAAGCAGGGGTTAATGACCACTATATCAATACCGATACGACGGCAATGGAAGAAATTGCCATGAATCTGCCGCTGAGCCGAACCATGCGGCCGCAGTGGGATGCAGCGGTTCTGATTAATACCGGTTTTAATAAGGTCATGGTTGAACAGGGGATTGGTGCGGTAGTCTGGGATCAGGAAGAACAGATCAATTATGCGTCCACCCCGATGTTTATGATTTTTGCCGAAAAATAAATAATGCTAAAATAAGCCAGTGAGGCAGTTATTCCCGGAAAGGAGTTGCTGCCTCACTTTTATATTAAGGCTAAAACAGTGAAGAAAATGATTTGGAAAGGAGAAAAGATGGATAATCGACCAAGCTGGTTTGTCAGTGACTTTTCGGATAATAAAAACGATCAGATGTCGCAGTTCATTACCGGAGGGTATTGGGAAAACCAGTGTTCAGATCAATTCGGGGATCTCATAGATACCATTAAAGTAGGGGATCGGATCGCATTAAAAACAACCCATAATCGAAAAACACAAATCCCTTTTGAAACCAATGGAAAGGTGGTTTCGGTAATGGAAATAAAGGCCTTGGGTGTTGTGACTGGAAATTGTTTTAATCGAAGAAAGATTGATGTCAATTGGACCGTATTATCTGAAAAGAAAGAGTGGTATTTTTTCACCTTTATCCGGAGTGTCTGGAAAGTCAAGCCGAATCCTAAAAATTGGATGTCTCAAGCCTTGATTGATTTTACTTTTTACGAGCAGTCTCAGGATTATCAGCGGTTCTTAAATGAACCCTATTGGCAGAAGCGCTTTCATAAAGAAGTGACGTATCGTGATGAGATTGTTGCTATTCTGAAGGCTTTTAATGGTGAAGCTCAATTAGCATATATTCAGGAAATGATATTAAAGCGAAATAAGATAAAAAACCTGAAGATAAATCCCAGCTGGCGGGCAGAGGTTCGATTCACGCTGCAAAAACTCAGCAGCGATTCAAAATCTTTTGCAAAAGGGGAAGATCTGTTTTATCGAAAGTCCTTTTCAAGTGATGTCTGGGGGTTAAGAAAAAAAGCAAAACCAGGAACTGAGAGCTATTCCCGTGAAGAATTTTTGGAAGAATCTTTTATGGAAGAAGAAAAATATGAAGAAATTTTAAATCAACTCAAAAAAGAAAAAAGCATTATCCTGAAGGGATCACCCGGTGTCGGTAAAAGCTTTATGGCGAAAAAACTGGTATTTTCGTATTTGCGAGAAAAGGACGAAAACCGGGTTCTTTACTGTGAACTGCCCCAGCAGGCGAATGCCATAAAACAGAATAAAAAATTCGCCAGAAGTGAATTTATGCTGGAAACCTGGGGGTTTATCGATTTTTGCAATCAGGTCATAAAGGATAAATTAAACTGTTTTTATCTGATTATTGATGGAACTAATCGGGAAAATCTTAATGCGATTATGCCCGATCTGTTACTGCTTTTTAAACGCAATTCCATAAAAAATGAGAGTGATCCAAAGTATCAAAAGCATCATTTATTGATACCCGATAACCTTTATGTTCTTGTAATGATGGATACCGGTGATCATTGTTTGCGCCTGATTGAAGAAAAACTGAAGCAGTATTTTACCTTTGTTGAGCTGGAACCAGCTTTTGACAACTGGAAGTTTGAAAATTGTATAAAAAGGAAGAAGAGCAAGAGTCTGCTGAAAGCGGTTAAAGCCCTTAATCAGGAAATTGTCAATGATGAAGCGCTCGGTTACGATTTTCAGATTGGACACGGCTACTTTTTAAAACTGGAGCAGGATCATGACTATACGCCTAAAGGTTTAATTGATGATGAAATTTTACCAAAACTGGATAATTACTGGTGTGACAAAGAATATCTCTGCCAGCAGTGGAAAAATAACCTTTATGGAGCAATAAAATAAAAGCAAATACGAAACATCATAATAAAGAGCGACGCTGAAAAACTGGGGTAGCCTTGACAGAAATCGAAAACTATGGCATAGTAAGCCCTAATTGAATAATGCGTTACGAGTGCTGTTGAATTGAAATTCAACGGAGAATAGGAAAATGGGTTGAAAGCCCATGCTGTCCCGCAGCTGTAAGCGAGGAGTCTGATTTCATGATGCCACTGGTGTGTAAACGCTGGGAAGGCGAAATCAAGGTGATGATCCGTAAGCCAGAAGACCTGCTTGTAATGAGATTCGTTGTTGACCTGCGAGAAAGATGGGGAGATGGATATTTTTGTATGATATTTTTTATGCAATCATTTGTGCTCCTTAAGCCCGATGGGTAAAGGAGCTTTTTTATTTGACAAAAGGAGGAAGACATTTGGAAATAATAATTGATAATTTAGCGGCAAAAAAAGGAACAAAGGTTTCTGGTTATGTAGCGGTGCCCAAGACGGAGCTTAAAATGCCGGTGACCATTATTAATGGCCAAAGTACCGGAAAAACCGTGTTGATTACCGGCGGAGTCCATAACGCCGAATATACCGGTATTGAAACAGCGATTCGTCTGGCTCAGGAAATCACGCCAGAAGCAGTAGCTGGCTGCCTGATCGTCATTCATCCGGTTAATATCAGCGGGTTTGAAAACCGGACGATGAGCGTGGTGGCCGAGGATAAAAAAAACCTCAACCGGATTTTTCCGGGTGATCGTGATGGCACAACCGGCGATAAGCTGGCGGCTTTTTTAACAGAAATGTTTTTTAAAAAAGCCGATCGCTTTATTGATCTTCATGCCGGGGATGGCTATGAGTCGCTGACCCCTTACGTTTATTATGTCGGTGCGGCCAAAGAGGAGGTCGTCAGAGAAGCTAAAGCCATGGCCGCGGCGGTCTTGGTGCCCTATCGGGTTAAATCATACCTAGCCACCAGCGGCGCCTATAATTATGCCGGTTCGATGGGGATTCCCGGTATTCTGATTGAACGGGGCGGCGAGGCCCGTTGGTCTGAAGATGAGATTAAAAAATATCAGGAAGATGTTAAAAATGTTTTGCGCTATCTAAAGGTTTTGGATGAGCCGATGCGATTGCCTGCAAGCAAACAGCAGGAGGTGGTGGATGTCGTTTATGAAGAGGCCGAAGCCACCGGATGCTGGTACCCCAATAAAAAAGCCGGCCAGACGTTTTTAAAAGGCGAGAACCTGGGTGTAATCAAAGATTATTTTGGTAAGGTGTTGCAAACCTGCATCGCTAAATATGATGGGATCGTTCTGTATCAGGTCAGTTCGCTGGCAATTCCCCAAAAAAGCTCGATGATTGCCTATGGAAAAATAAAAAATGACGGGGATAACACAAACGAGAAATAAAAAAGTTAAACGTGATGACAATTGATTTTAGCAGAAGGATGGTTTTAAAATGAAGGACAATCGCTTTAAGAAGGTGTGTGATATGATTGAACTTAAGCAACTGAAATATTTTGTGGTCTGTGCCGATGTGGGATCATTCAGTAAAGCTGCCGAAATCCTCTATACGACCCAACCCAATGTCAGCAAGGCGATCAAGGCGTTGGAAGAGCATCTCGGATTTAGCCTCTTTCATCGCAAAAGTCGGGGGATTTTGTTGTCATCCCGGGGCAAACACGTCTATGAGTATGCCTGTAAAGCCATTGACAACATCGAAATGCTGGCTTCTTTTTCGCAGACGGACCGGATTGAGCAATTGCAGATTGCCAGTAATCCCAGCGCCTGGATGGCGAAGGTGTTTGCCGATTTTTATAATCGCTTTCACGTCAAACAATTGCATTTTGAGCTTTATAGCGCCTCGGTGGCAGAAATTATCAAGCGGGTGGCCGGTTATCAGGACGAACTGGGTTTTGTTTATGTGATGGACAGTCAGAATACCGCCTTTCAGTATATCTTAACCAGAAATCATTTAGAATTTGTGGAGCTCAAAAAAACCCAGGTGGTCTTGTATCTGGGTCAGAAACACCCGCTTTATCAGGCCAGTGAGATCAGTGAAGCAGAACTGAAGAAGCTCAAGCTGGTGCAGTGCTATGAAGACGAGTTTGATCTCAACAATTACTGGAAAATAACCAATCCCCAGGGAAAAGATATGCCATCCCTGGAGAGTGTGGTAGTGACCAACAGTGACTGTGTTATGATGCAGCTGCTGCAAACCACTGATCTGGCTAATATCGGTAGCGGTTATATCACTGCTGATGTGGACGAGAAGGAAATCAACGGTATTCCCTTATATGAAAAGGAGAATGTGGTGATGTTTGGTTATATCCGTCGGCGGCAGGAAGAACACAGTGAGTGGGGAAAGCGGTTTCTGGAATTTATTATGGCAAATCTGGAATCGGGAGATCCCGTTAAAGGCCAAATGGAATAAGAAGGTATGCTAAATTGGAATGGCGCAATAACCCCCCATGGAGGTTGTAACGCCATTTTTTAAGTGATAAAATCTTATCGGTAAATACGCTAATGCGAGAAAGGTTTTGTGTCAATGAAAAAATACGTTGGAAAACGTCTATTACAATTAATCCCCATCATTCTGGGCATCACGCTGTTATCCTTCACCCTGATGCAGTCAGCCGCTGGGGATGCCGTGGATGCGCTTTACGACAACGCCAGTGGCGGCGTATCCGAAGAAGTCAAGGCCGAGAAGCGGCATGAACTGGGGCTCGATCAGCCCTTTATTGTCCAGTATACCAGCTGGCTGGGCGGGGTATTAACCGGCGATATGGGGGTATCCTATATTTCCAATAAACCGGTTTTTGAAACCTTTATATCCAAATTGCCAGCGACGATTTATCTGACACTGACCTCAATAATACTTACCGTACTGATTTCGATTCCCTTTGGTGTTTTAGCAGCCGTTCGGCATAATCGTTTTACCGATTATCTGATCCGCTTTTTCAGTTTTATCGGCAATGCCTTACCGGGGTTTTTTGTCTCGCTGCTACTGATCTATTTTCTGGCCTTACAGCTCAAGCTGTTTCCGGTTATGGGCAATGGCAGTTTAAAGAGCATCGTCTTACCGACGCTGACCCTGGCGATTGCCATGTCGGCCAAATACACCCGTCAGGTTCGCACCACGGTACTGGATGAGCTTAATAAGGATTATGTCATCGGGGCTCGAGCCCGGGGGATCAGGGAGCCGGTGGTGCTTTTTGCCAGTGTGTTAAAGACCTCGATGCTGACCATTATCACCCTGCTGGCGCTGTCGATTGGTTCGCTGCTGGGTGGTACCGCAATTATTGAATCGATTTTTATGTGGGATGGGGTCGGGAAGTTGGCAGTGGATTCGATTTTAAATCGGGATTACCCGATGATCCAGGCCTATGTCATCTGGATGGCCATTATTTATGTGGGTGTTAATCTGGTGACCGATATCATTTATCATTATCTGGATCCCCGGATTCGATTGGAGCAGGAGGGTTGATGGAAGTAACAGAGCGCACGGCGGTTCGGATAAGAACCCGGAAAATAAAAAAAGATCAAACGATGACAAAATTCTATCTTTTTCTGACCTTGTTGATTCTATTATTACTGGTGGCGGCCCTGGCACCTCAGTTAGTCCCCTATGATCCCTATGCTCAGGATCTGACTCAGGCCCTGCAGCCCCCCAGTCCGGAACATCCACTGGGGACGGATCGCTATGGTCGGGATATGCTGTCCCGGGTGATGATGGGGGGCCAAACGACTATTTACTCGGCGTTGTTATTAGTGGGAATCATTACCGGATTTGGTAGCCTGGTGGGGTTATTCTGCGGGTATCAGGGTGGTAAAATTGATTCCCTGATTATGCGGGTATCCGATGTCTTTCTGGCGTTTCCGGGAATGGTTTTTGCCATCGCCGTGGCCGGTATCCTGGGTGGCGGGTTGATCAATGCGGTGGTGGCGCTGGCTTGTATTTCCTGGCCTAAATTTGCCCGGTTGGCCAGAGGGCAGGTACTGGCCATTAAAAATATGCCTTATATCGCCGCCGCCAGGCTGAGTGGTTCCGGTTCGGTCAAAATTGTTTTTAAGCATATTTTGCCCAATATTATCGGCCCGATTCTGGTAACAGCCACCCTTGATATTGGCACCATGATGATGGAACTGGCGGGGCTGTCTTTTCTGGGACTGGGGGCAATGCCGCCGATTGCCGAGTGGGGTTCAATGATGAGTGAAGGGCGTAGTATGCTGCAAACATCGCCATGGGTAATTCTAGCACCCGGCTGTGCTATTTTTATATCAGTAACCTTATTTAACTTACTGGGGGATACCGTCAGAGATGTTCTGGATCCCAAAACAAAAAAAAGGAGAAAAAATGAAAGTAAAAAGTAAAATTCTGGCAGTGCTACTGGCCACCACCCTGGTTGGCGGGATGCTGACCGGCTGTGCCGGTTCAACCAGCACCAAAAGTGCTGAGGAAAAGGTGTTTAATTATGGAACCATGGCTTATGGGGCAGCTATGGGGAATGTTGGACTGAATCCCCATGATGGCTACAGTGGCTGGTCGACCCTACGTTATGGGGTTGGTGAAACGCTCTTTAAGTTTAATGAGAAGATGGAGCTGGAGCCCTGGCTGGCCAAAGATTATGAACAGATTGATGATTATACCGTTAAAATCAATTTACGTGATGATGTTACCTTCTCCAATGGCAAGAAAATGACTGGTGAAGCAGTAAAGGCTTGTCTGGATGATCTGATTGCCGTTCATGATCGGGCCCCCAAAGACTTACAGATTAAGTCAATCACTGCCGACGGACAAAGTATCACCATTACAACGGAAATTAAGTCGCCAGCCCTGGTCAATTATTTGTGTGATCCTTATGGCGTCATTTTTGATATGGAAGCTGGCGTAACACCCGACGGTAAAAATGTGGTGGGTACGGGTCCCTATGTGGCCAAAACCGTGACCGATACGGAAGTTAATCTGGAAGCCAATATGGACTACTGGGGCGGCAAACCAAAGGTGGGCAAAGTCAATGTCAAGAGTATCACCGACGGTGATACCTTAACCATGGCCCTGCAAAGTGGCGAAATTGATGCGGCCCAGGGTCTGCCTTATGCCAGTCTGGAGCTGTTTCAAAACAATGGTGATTATAGCATCAGCTCCACCAATACGTCTCGGGTCTATCAGGCTGCTCTAAACTATAATTCAGCGGTGATTAAAGACGATGCAGTCCGTAAGGCGATGGCCATGAGTATGGATAAGGACGGCTTTACCACGGTGTTGTTAAAGGGCAATGGAACGCCAGCAGTGGGCCCCTTCCCGGCTAACTTTACCTTTGGCGGCGATGCGGTTAAGGACACCGCTTATGACATTGAAGGCGCCAAAAAAGTGCTGGAAGCGGCGGGCTGGATTGATTCCGATGGCGATGGCATCCGCGAAAAAGATGGCCAGAAATTATCGATCAAATGGCTGACCTACACCTCCCGTCAGGAGCTGCCGCTGCTGGCCGAATCGGTTCAGGCTACCTATAAACAAGCTGGGATTGATGTTTTGGTTAACGCCACCGATTCCTATAAAGATTTTCTGAAAGCTGGCGATTACGATGTTTTTGCCAATGCCTTTGTAACGGCGCCAACCGGAGATCCCCAATATTATTTCACCACCCATGTGGTTGATAATTCCGACTACAACCGCGGACATTACCATAATGACAAAGTGGAAGCACTGGTTGCCCAGCTGCGAAATGAATTTGACACCGAAAAACGGGGAGACTTGGCGGTTCAAATTGCCCAGCAGGTATTGGATGACAATGCCTATATCTACGCCTCTCATTTAAAAATGTCTTTTGTGATGAAAAAGAGTGTCACTGGCTTTACCGCCCACCCATCGGATTATTATGAAATTACCGCCGATCTGGATATCAACGAATAAATTGTCCCGATCAGAAGGAAGGGTTATGCAAAAACCATTACTGGAATTCCAAAATGTTGAAATATCCTATGACGGCGAGCCGACGGTTCGGAGGATTAATTTAAAAGTACAAGCAGGCGAAATCCTTGGCATTGTGGGTGAGTCCGGCAGTGGCAAAAGCACCCTGATTAAGGCGGCCATGGGTCTACTGGGCCCGGCCGGTCTGGTCAATCGGGGCGATATATTTTACAAGGGGCAGCCAGTGCTTGATCTTGATGATGAGAAACTGCGAAGGCTGCGGGGACCGGAAATGGGAATGATTTTTCAGAACTGCGGCAGTGCCCTGTGCCCGATTCGGACCATTGGTGAGCAGCTTTATGAAACCATGGCCGAGCACGGCCTTGATGACCGACAGCTGGTTCAGGAAAAGGCCACAGCCCTGTTTGAGAAAATTCATTTAAGCGATGCCGAGCGGATTTTAAAGAGCTATCCCTTTGAATTATCCGGTGGGATGAATCAACGGGTCGGCATTGTTATGGCAATGCTGCTGGAGCCCGAGCTGCTTTTTGCCGATGAGCCGACCTCGGCCCTGGACGTCACCGTCCAGGCCCAGGTGGTTCGGGAAATGATGGCAATGCGGGAAGCATTTGGAACCGGAATTGTGGTGGTGACCCATAATATTGGGGTGGTGTCCTATATGGCCGATACCGTGGCGGTAATGTGTAAGGGGAGACTGGTTGAATATGGCAAGGCCCGGGAGGTCATTGATCATCCCCAGCAGGATTACACCCGCCAGTTGATTGCGGCCATGCCCCGGATAAAAAGGTGAAATGTGATGACGATTTTAGCAGTCAGCAATTTAAAAAAAACCTATAGCAAAGGAAAAACCACCATTTGTGCGGTTGATGAGATCAGTTTCGAGGTGAAAAAGGGTGAATGTCTGGCGCTGGTGGGTGAAAGCGGCAGTGGTAAAAGTACGGTTGCCAAGATGATCACCGGCCTGGAATCTCTGGATAGCGGTGAGATTGTTCTGGATGGAAAAGTGATTAAAAACCCCGGGCGAAAAGAACTCAAACGGCTTTATCAACTGGTTCAAATGGTCTTTCAGATGCCGGTCGATTCCTTTAATCCCCGGATTCGTCTGGGCGAAAGTGTCATGGAAGGGCTGATCAATCAGGGCATGGGTCGTCGGGATGCGAAAAATAAAGCCATTGAATATCTGGAAATCTGCGGTCTTGGTCCGGAATTTGCCAGTCGCTATCCCAGTGAGGTCAGCGGTGGCGAGTGTCAGCGGGCCTCGATTGCCCGGGCAGTTGCCCGACAGCCCCAGCTGCTGATCTGTGATGAAGCCACCAGCGCCCTGGATGTCACCGTGCAGGCCCAGATTGTGGCACTCCTGACACAATTGCGAAAAAATCAGGGGATGTCACAACTGATGATCTGTCATGATCTGGCCCTGGTCCAGCAATGCTGCGACCGGGTGTTGGTGATGCATCAGGGTCGGGTGGTGGAAGCCGGTACCCCGGACGAGGTGATTGCGAATCCCCGGGAAGCGTATACAAAAAAACTGATCGATTCGATTCTGTAAAGTGTGAAAGGGAATCTCTCCTTGGGTGGTGTCCGTTTCTTATTTCTGTTATAATGAATTAAACAGATTGAGAAAATGAGGTGAACGGAGATGCATAAACATCAGGGCGAATGGGATAATACTGGACAGGATAATGACCACGGTGGAGATCATCACCATCATGAACATACCCAGACCAAATCCGTGTTGAATCGCCTTTCCCGGGCGGCGGGTCATCTTGAATCAGTGAAAAAAATGGTCGAGTCGGGAAGAGACTGTACTGAGGTGTTGATCCAGCTTTCAGCGGTGAAGTCAGCCATTAATAACGTCGGAAAAATAATTTTACAGGATCATATTGAGCATTGCATCGTTGATGCAGTGGAGAATAACGACGAAAAGGCTCTGGCAGAACTGCGAAAAGCGATTGACCGCTTTATGAAATAAGCGCCGTGGTTAAAAGCATACAAACTGCAATTTACATGGATAAGTATTCCAATAAAGAATATCATATCTGTTTAAAAAAGATTGCGAAAGAAGTTTAATCATGTTAGAATGGCAAACAGAAACAATGAAAACAAGTGATTGTGGGATTGTTTCTGTTTTTTAGTATTTTTTAAAACACCGACAACCAATTAAATATTAATAAAACAGGTGCCGGCAGTAACGAAGGGTTACAGGCCGGTGAAAAGGGAAGAGGGGTGAAAGTCCCCCGCGGTCCCGCCGCTGTAAAAGAAGAGTTCCTCCAGGAATGCCACCAGAAATGGGAAGGCAGGAGGTAACGTTGACGCTTGAGCCAGAAGACCTGCCTGCTTTAATTACTCAGACTCTACGTGCGATAGAGGAGGTGTTTTTTTTGCAGGATTTTTGCGACCTCACTATCTTTTTGGAGATGGTGGGGTTTTTTTATGGAGTGATTTATTAAAAACACCGGTGTTGATTCTTAATTTCGTGATGGAGCTGTTTTTTTACCAGAATGCGCAATGGTAAAAAGTGTCAGCTGATCAATAAAACAAGTCATTTACGAGGAGAAAAAGAAAATGAAATTTAAAAAAGGTTTAGCGGTGGTAATGACTGCCGTGTTGTGTGCCGGAATGTTTACTGGCTGCTCAGGAGCATCAGCAAAAGGCGATGTTTCCACCAAAGAGGAACTTAACTACGCCTGCACTAAAGATATCCGGGATATCAACCCGCATTTGTATTCGGGTGAAATGTCAGCCCAAAACATGGTGTTTGAAGGCTTGACCAAGAATGAAGGTGGTCAAGTGAAACCAGCTCTGGCCGAAAGCTGGGAAATCTCAGCAGATGGTCTGGAATACACCTTTCATTTAAGAGAAGGGGTTACCTTTACCGATGGTGCGGCCTTTAATGCTGCCGCAGTCAAGCTGAATATGGATGCCATCCTTGGTAATGCCGAACGCCATTCCTGGCTGGACATGGTTAATGAGATTAAAGAAAACGTGGTAGTCGATGAGCACACCTTCAAACTGGTGTTAAAGCATCCCTACTATCCAACGCTGGTGGAGTTGGGACTAACCCGGCCCTTCCGCTTTATTTCGCCTAATTGTTTTGTCAATGGCACCACCAAAGAAGGGGTTAGCGGCTATATCGGCACCGGCCCCTGGGTCTTATCGGAGCATGTCGACAATCAATATGCCACCTTTTCGCAAAACGAGAATTACTGGGGCGATAAAACCAAAATCAAAAACATCAACTGGAAAGTCATGCCAGATTCCCAGACAATTCTGTTAGCCTTGCAAAACGGCGAGGTCGATTTGCTTTTCGGAGCGGATGGTGATCAGATCGACTTGGATTCCTATAAAAAGCTGGAAGCAGAAGGCGCCTATCAGACTTACTTAAGTGAACCGGTCGCTTCCCGGGCGATTCTTCTTAATACCAAGGCTCCGATCACCAAAGACATCAAGGTTCGGGAAGCTATTGAATATGCGGTGAACAAGGAAAATATCATCCAGGGAATTTTAAATGGTTCAGAAGATCAGGCTGATACGCTACTATCTAAAGATGTGCCTTATTGTAATATTGAGCTTAAAACCATTGCCTATAATCAGGAAAAAGCCAAACAGCTTCTTGATGAAGCCGGTTGGAAACTGGGATCAGATGGCGTTCGCGAAAAGGATGGTCAGAAATGTGAGATTACTTTTTCCTATAATTCCAAAAACGCCCAGGAAGGTACCATTGCCACTTCGATTCAGGCCGATCTGGCAGCCATCGGGATCAAGATGAATATTCTCGGAGAAGAAAAACAGGCCTTCCTGGATCGTCAGAAAACCGGCGATTTTGATCTGCAGTATTCGCTGTCCTGGGGAACCCCCTATGATCCCCAATCCTATGTGTCATCCTGGCGAATTCCGGCCCATGGGGATTATCAGGCTCAGGTTGGACTGGAAAAGAAGCAATGGCTGGATGAGACCATCACGAAAATTATGATTGAAGGGGATGACTGCAAGCGGGCCGAAATGTATAAAGAGGTACTGACCTATATTAATGATCAGTTTGTTTATGTGCCGATTTCCTATTCAAAAACGAAAGCGGTGGGAATCAAGGGTCTTGAAGGGGTAACCTTTAACGATTCGCAATATGAAATCCCCTTCGAAAAAATGTACTTTTCAAATTGACCATCAATCATAATTCTCAAAAACAAAAGGGAGTAAGACCATGAAGAAATACTTCGTCAAAAGGCTCCTGTGGATGATTCCGATCTTGATCGGAATCTCCTTTTTTGCCTTTATCCTGATTAATTTAAGCCCCAGCGATCCCGCCGAGGTGGCGATCCGGGTCAATGAGATTACCCCGACTGCCGAAAATATCGCCCAGATGCGGGCGCAACTCGGTCTCGATGATCCCTTCTTAACCCGCTACGGCACTTGGCTGGGCAATGCCCTACAGGGTGATTTTGGTCACAGTTATGTCAATAATAAACCGGTAGCAGAAGAAATTGCCAAGGCCCTGCCGCCAACCCTCTACCTGGCCGGGGTATCCTTATTGATCATTGTGGTTGTTTCCGTGGGAATTGGGGTTTTATGTGCAGTAAAAGAAGACAGCCGGACCGACAAGGCCTTGCGGGGGATTGTTTTTGTGGGAACGGCTATTCCCGGTTTCTGGGCTGGGATTCTCTTGATGTGGCTATTTGCTGTTAAACTCAAGTGGTTGCCTACCAGTGGGATGACAGCTCCCGGTGCTGTCATTTTACCGGCAGTTACCCTGGCGCTAGGGTATATTTCGACTTATGTCCGGCTGATCCGCAACAATATGATTCAGAACAAGCGGGAAAATTATGTATTGTATGGCCGAGTTCGGGGTCTATCAAAAAAGACTATCACCCGGCATGTTTTTAAAAACTCATTGCAAACTTCGCTGACCGCTTTAGGGATGTCAATTCCCAAGTTGATTGCCGGAACGGTGGTGATTGAAAATATTTTTGCCTGGCCGGGAATCGGGAGGCTCTGTGTGACCGCTATTTTTAATCGGGACTTTCCGATGATTCAGGCCTATGTCCTGATTATGGCGGTGCTGTTTGTTTTTTGTAATTTAGTGGTCGATATGGGATCGGTCTGGATTGATCCTCGCAGAAGGGAGGCCTGAAATGGTCGGTTTTTTTAAACGTTTCAGAAACGACAGCCTGGCGCTGTCAGTCAGCTTTTTTCTGGGGATGGTGATTCTGCTGGCGATTCTGGCCCCCTTGATAGCGCCTTATGATCCGACTGCGCAGAACATTATCAATAAATTTCAGGGGCCGTCACTGGCCCATTGGTTTGGCACCGACCAACTGGGTCGGGATGTCTTTTCCCGGATTTTATATGGTGGTCGGGTAACCATTCTGGTCTCGCTCCTGACGATGGCGGTAACCATTTTTATCGGCACGGTGCTGGGAGTCATTGCCGGTTATTTCCGGGGCCGGGTTGATGATGTGATAATGCGGATTTGTGATATCATGCTGTCTTTTCCCAGTGAGGTGCTGATCCTGGCAATTGTCGGAATCCTCGGAACCGGAATCACCAATATTGTCCTGGCTACGGTGATTGCCAAATGGGCCTGGTATGTGCGGATGATCCGGGCAATCATCATTCAGTTTATGGATAGTAACTATATCCGTTTAGCCAAGGTATCCGGCTGTTCAACCGGACACATCATCAGAAAACACCTGCTGGTTGGGGCACTGGGGGAGATTGCGGTGCTGGCGACCCTGGATACCGCAGCAACCATTCTCAATATTTCAGCGCTGTCTTTTCTGGGACTGGGAGTGCAGCCGCCGACTGCCGAGTGGGGGATGATGCTAAATGAAGCCAAGAATGTGATGACGACCAACCCCGGCCAGATGCTGGCACCGGGCGTGGCGATTTTTACGGTGGTGGCAGCCTTTAATTTCCTGGGTGACAGTATTCAGGAAGCGATGAATCCCAAGATCGATAAGGTATTTAAGACCAAACGATCACTATTTGGGGCAATGTTTGGGCGTAAAAAGGCGGTGATCGAATGAGTCTAATTCTTGAAGTGAATAATTTACGTGTAACCGATTCGCGGGATCAGGATGAAATCATTCATGATGTCAGTTTTTCGGTGACCCAAAATAGTTGTCTGGGGATTGTCGGGGAAAGTGGCAGCGGTAAATCGATGATCACCCGGGCCCTGCTGGGGATCGCCAACCCCTGGTTAAAACACCAGGGAATGGCCGTTTTTAAGTCGTCCGGTGATGCTGTTGATTTGCTCAGACAAAACGAAGACACCCTTCGCAAAATCCGCGGCACACAGATTGCCATGATTCTCCAGGATGCCATGTCGGCCTTTGATCCGATCACCAGAATCGGCGATCAGATGGCCGAAACCTTTGTCGAGAATAAGGGGCTGACGAAAAAGCAGAGCATAACCCTGGCGAAAGAGGCCCTGGCGGTGATGAATATTCGTGAACCGGAACAGGTGATAAAAAAGTATCCCCACCAATTATCCGGCGGGATGCTCCAGCGTTGCATGATTGCCATCGCCCTGGCCATGGAGCCGGCGTTGATTATCGCCGATGAGCCGACCACAGCCCTGGACTCGATTAATCAGGGACAGGTAGTGGAGGAGTTTCAAATGATCCGCCAGAAAATTGGCACCGCCCTGATTTTCATTTCCCATGATCTGGGGGTGGTTAAACATCTTTCCGATCAGCTACTGGTGATGAAAGATGGGGTAGCGGTGGAATATGGGGATGCGGTTGACATCTTCAAAAATCCCCGGCATGATTATACCCGATATCTGATCGATACCCGACTGGAATTGACGCATTCTTTTCAGCGGGCGATGAATAAAGGAGACCACAATGGCTAATCTGCTGGAAATAAAGGATTTGGAAAAAAGCTATCTACAGGTAGGAACGAATTTTAAGGGGGCCCGGAATAAAATCCTCAATGGCGTTAATTTGAGTATTGCAGCTGGCTCCTGTGTGGGCTTGATTGGTGAAAGCGGCAGTGGCAAAAGCACCCTGGCCCGGCTGGTGATGGGTCTGGAAAAGCCAGACAAGGGCAGTATCTTATTTGAGGGGTTGCCAGTCAGACAGTGGCTTAAAAACAATAAGGGAAAAATGTCGGTGGTATTCCAGGATTATACCGCTTCAGTCAATCCCCGCTATACCGTGTCAGCAGCCATTGCCGAACCGCTTGTTGTCAGTGGTTCAGCTAAAGATTTGGATCAGCGTATTGAGCAACTGCTGGTCAAGGTGGGGTTGGAGCCGGATGTCAAAAACCGTTACCCCCATGAACTCAGCGGTGGCCAGCTGCAACGGGTCTGTATCGCCCGGGCCATTGCCACTCAGCCCCGCGTTATTGTCCTGGATGAAGCCATCAGTTCTCTGGATGTCTCGGTTCAGGCCCAGATTTTAAAGCTGCTTGATCAACTGCGGGTAGAGATGTACATCACCTATCTCTTTGTTGCCCACGATCTTCAGGCAGTGGCCCATCTTTGTGATAAGATTGCTTTTTTGTATCAGGGAGAAATTGTCGAAGAAATAGAAAGTGGCGAATTGGCCCAGGTAAAAAATCACTATGCCAGAGCTTTACTGGCATCGGTTATTCCGTTTGAGGTTTAGATAAAACCAGGATGCCTGTGTAAAAAAATAGGATTAAAAAGGCGTTCTGGTTTATATATTGACAAAAGCAGGAATAATGTTGTAAAATAACACTGTTAAAAGGGAGTAGTTGTTATACAAAGTCAACATACTGGTGAGTAATCACCTGGCTTTGTAGCCGATTCCGGTAACGAGACTTTTAGCATAGTCCATTTTGTCGTGGGTTATGCTAGGAGTCTTTTTATTTTGGGATGCTTTCAAATTACGAAAACAGGAAGGAATACAAATGTACACAGGATTTATTGCTTTTTTAGTAGCAGTGGGAGCCGTGGTGCTGGCCGAAATGGGGGATAAAACCCAGTTGTTGGCGATGGCCTTTGCCACCAAGTATCAGGCCGGGAAGGTAATGCTGGGCGTCTTTATTGCCACGGTCTTTAACCACGCCCTGGCGGTAGCCGTGGGAAATTACATCACCCGCTTTGATGGTGCCCAGATCTGGATTCAGGGGATTGCATCACTATCCTTTATCTTTTTTGGCCTCTGGACGATCCGGGGGGATAAACTGGATGGCGAAGAAAACCGGACTACCCGCTTTGGTCCGGTAATTACCGTGGCGGTGGCTTTCTTTATCGCCGAAATGGGCGATAAAACCCAGCTGGCAACCATTGCTCTGGCCACCAAATTTCCCGAAAATGCCGTTGGCGTGCTGATCGGAACTACCACCGGGATGCTGATTGCCGATGCCATCGGGATTATCATCGGGGTGGTCCTATGTAAGAAGATACCGGAGCGGACGGTCAAACTGGTATCCGCTGGAGCCTTTATGCTGTTTGGTTTTATTGGCACCTATCAGGTAGCATCGCAATCGCTTCATTGGGAAATCGGAACGATTATAATATTCATGGCTATCCTTGTAACGATTACCGCAGGGGCTTCTTACTATTTAATCAGGAAAGAACAGAAAGATACCAAAGATCAACAGGAAAACGGGGAGTTTTGTAAAATCAGAGAAAATAAAGCTAAAGAAGAAAAGGTTAAAGAAGAAAAAGGCAATTAAAAAAGAGGTCGGAAGACCTCTTTTTTAATACCAGGGATTAACCACCCGGTCAGGCTGTTCATTTTTGGCAATTTTGTCAAGATTATCCCAGATCATGGCGTAGCCGCGGCGAAAGCTTGATGCGGTGATGCCACCGATATGCGGGCTAAAGAGGATGCGATTCATAATTTCATCAGGTTGATTCAGCATGAGATTATCAGACTGTACCGGCTCGCCGGCAATGGTGTCCAATCCGGCCATTGCCAGTTTTCCCGATTGAAGCGCCCGGATAATGGCAGCGCTGTCGGCCAGTTCACCTCTGGCGGTATTAATAAAATAAGAGCCGGGCTGCATTTTCTCAAAGAAATCATCGTTAGCCATATTGATCGTTTCGTTTGTCACTGGCAGATGGAGACTGATGATGTTGCAGGTGCTCAGGAGTTCATCAAGGGGCAGATAGGAAACATGATACTGGTCTTCCAATTCCTTACTGGCCGGTCGGGGCTTATAATAATAAGTTGTGGCCCCAAAAACACGAAGCATTTGGGCCAGACTGCGGGCAATTTCACCAAAGCCGATCAGCCCGATTTTGCAGTCAGCCAACTCATAAAGATTTCCGTTTTTCATGTAGCTTTCTTTTTTTTCGATCTGTTGTCCTGCTCTGACCGACAAGTCACAATGGATGACATCCCTGAGCATCCCCAACATCAGAAGGATACTTTGTTCAGCCACGGCAGAAGCGTTCATCCCCTGGCAGTTGCAGACATAAACCTGATTTTTTCTGGCAGTTTCCGTATCAATTCCATTATAACCGACCCCTTCAGAATGAATCATTTTAAGTTCGGGCATTCTTTCAATCAAATCACCTGGAATCGTAGCAATGGCATCCACAATGATGACTTGGGCATCAGCGGCCTGGGCCAAATAGTCTTCAGTGGCAAGACCCATGGGCAGGTCGATCAGTTCAATTGATTTTAATAATTCGGATGAGGTGGTGAAACGCTCGAGATTTCCTTTTTTTCCAATATGCAATATTCTCATAAAATTCTCCTGTTAAAAGTATTTTTAGACGGAAGATTGGTTAATAAAAAATCGGTTTTTTATCAAAAAACCGATTTCATTTAAGTATAATTCTTAAGCTTTAACATGTCAATAAAAAATAAGAACTAATCAGATTAAAAATAATATTTTTGAATGATCGAATGAATTTTTAAAATTCTTTCCATTTTCCAGATAAACTTCCATTGCGCTTTCTTCGATTTTAAAGAGTCTGCTTCTAAAAATATAAATATCATGGATCAGATCGTCAATAGTTGAACCTTCTTTGGGATTTTCGATAAAATCCAGAATAACTTCACGACGAACACCCAAATCTGCCAAACTCAATTTTCGCAGTTCTTCCGCAGTGATTGATAAACCGATATCTTTGGCAAACTGGCGATAAACATGCCGATAGTTATGGCCAAGCAATCGATTGATTGATTCTCTGCGAAGGGTATCCGCATGAAACTCGGTGGTTTTTTTGTCTTTTAAAACGGAATAAAAATAGAGGTAGTAGTGATAAACATTTTTTTCAATACTGTTTATTTTAAGGCCTTGAGTATAACTGTTTACAAAGGCATAGGTCTGCAGATGAAGATTTGAATAGATTTCCCTTAACAGATCTTCTTTTGTTTTAAAATAATAGGCAAAGGTACCGGTACGGATGCCGACTTTTTCACAAATTTCCTTAACGGATGATTTAGCAAATCCTTTTTCATAAAATTCTTGTCTGGCAATTTCCAGAATGCGGTTTTTGGTGCGTAATCCTTTATCGGACGAAGCTTTACTCATTTTATTCTCCTAAATAAGTTTTGCGACTATCAGTATAACATAATTTTATGGGATCGTGAAATATTTCAAAATGTTGGAAATAGATTATTTTATAGAACCGTAAAAATTTATTTTTTTAAAATATTGACAAGGGTTACAGAGTGACGTATAATCCAAAACATAAATCGGCTTTTTTAAAAAAAGCCGAAAATAATCTCGAGAGTATCAAAAAATGTTTTTTTATGGCCACTATATTGTTTTTTAAAGTATCTTACAAACAATTCAGTCATCAAATAGTTTAACACGTAATGGAGGTGCGTGAAAAAAATCCCCAAATATTAGTGGTTATAAATAAAAAATTGATACAGGCGCCATGTATCAAAATGTTTAATCAGGAAGATTATTGTGAAATAATGGGATTTATTTCAAATAACAAATAATTAAAAAGGCAAATGCGGCAATAGTTATGGATTAAAATTGATATGTTTTAACGTATCCTTTGTTTTCAAATTTTATTGAAAGGAAAAAAAATTATGAAACGAATCACGAATGTAATTAAAAATGTGTGGGGGGTCAGTGAAATCGGTTTCTCGTTTATGACAACGGTTGAAACGTCATTTTTCCTGTTTTTCTTAACCGATGTAGCCGGATTGCCTTTGGCGATGGCTGCGGTCATTTCTACAGTAACCGGTATTGCAGACACCATTTCGGCGCTGCTAGCTGGGGTTGTCATCGACAAAATGCATCTGAAGCTGGGCAAATACCGTTCCTGGTTAATTTATGGACCACCAGTTGTGATGCTGTTCTTTGCCTTTGAATTTACAAAGATTGGAACGGATCTGGTTGCTGCGAGTATCATTTCGGCAGGTTTTCTGATCAGTCATTTTGTATGGAATATTGCCTGGACGGCGAACCGCTCACTGGTTAGCGAATTAACGGACGATCCAACTGAAAGAGCCCACTTATCAGGTCGAATTGCAGCAGGATCAAATATTGGAAAACTGACTGCCTCAAAAGCCATCCCGATCATGTCACTGGGTTTTGCCTCTCTGTTTGCTCAAGGTGGAGCTGTTTGGGGGTATACATTGACGGCTTTGATTGGGTCTGGACTCATGCTAATCGGTTACTATATTCACTTTTTCATCACAAAGGGGTACGATGTTAAACCTGAATTTGTTAAGGGTCACACCGAGGCGGCCGTAAAAGAAAATGTTTCCTTTTGGGATCTGCTAAAAGGTGTCTTTGCCAATCCGCCTTTAGTGGCTGCAGTGTTCTTTGATTTTATCCGCCTTATCGGCTATTACTTGTTGCTGGCTTTTGGAGCGTATTTTTGCAAAGTAAATTATCCGGATAATGCAGCGGCGGCAATCGGGAATCTACTGCTCTTTGCCAATTTGGGAGCGCTTTTTGGTTCACTGCTGTCCCGACATGCTGTTGCAAAATTTGGAACAAAAATGTCATCGTTGGGAGGGACACTGGGCTGTATTGTCTTATTAGTTGTTGCTTACTTCTTCTCAGCGAATCAAATGGCAACCATTGGTATTGTATTTCTGGCGCTGATGTGCTTCGGGGTCGCCTATGGTTTGACAACTAGTCTTTATATCAATAGTTCGACTTATAGCGAATACAAAACAGGAAAGAATACCCAGGGGTTCATCATGGCCTTCTGTTCATTTTCAATCAAAATGGCCATCGTGATTCGTGGTCTGATCATTACAACCGGTTTGGGGATGATCGGTTATGTGGCAGCGGACGTTTCCGCTAAAAATATTTCAGCAGGTGTTGTCAGCGGAGCAAATGTGATGTTTTTTATTGTCCCAGCCGTTATAATGGGAATTTCTTTAATTCCTCTGATGTTCTATAAAATCACGGATAAAGAAGTGATTGAGATGAATGCCGCCATTGCTGAAAGAAGAAAGCAGGCAATGCAGTAAGTCAATCATCCGGATAATTTTGAATAAAAAATAAACGTTAAGGAGAAAATAAAAATGTTGTCAATTAGAGAAAACTTAAATGAAGTGATTAAAGGAGGAAAACCAGATCGATTTGTCAAGCAATATGAATTCATGGAAATGATCATGAGCGTACCCTTTACGAGAATGAAACCGCCAATTGGGGGAGAACTCGTTAATGAATGGGGTGTATTGTTACGCTGGCCGGAAGGACAGATTGGCTCTTTTCCCGTTCACGATGATGAACATATCGTGGTTAAAGACATTTGTGAATGGCAGAAATATGTTAAAGCACCAAACCTGAAATATCCTGAAGAAGCCTGGGAGGCAGCCATTGCCCAGACAGCCGCTGTGGACCGTAAAGAAAAATATGTCACCGCCTTTATGGCACCGGGTTTGTTTGAAATGACCCATTTTCTGATGCGTATGGAAAATGCGCTGATGAATTTTTATGAGGAACCGGAAGCGATGCACGAACTCATCGACTATTTGACACAATACGAACTGGATTATGCCAAGGAAGTCATCGATCACATCCATCCGGATGCCTTGTTCCATCATGATGACTGGGGCAGTCAGATTTCGACGTTTTTATCACCGGCTATGTTTGAAGAATTCTTTGTGCCGGCCTATAAGAAAATTTATGGCTTCTGGAAAGAAAATGGGGTGGAAATTGTTGTTCACCATAGCGACAGTTATGCAGCTACCTTAGTTCCATATATGATTGAAATGGGCATTGATATCTGGCAGGGTGTGATGACCACCAACAATATTCCCGAAATGATTAAGCAATATGGGGATAAGATTACATTCATGGGTGGCGTTGACAGTGGCGTGGTTGATAAACCGGACTGGTCACAAGAACAGATTAATCAGGAATTCAGTCGCGCCTGTAAGGAATATGGAAAACTTCATTTTATACCGGGTTTAAGCCAGGGGTTGGGAGTCAGTTCGTTCCCGGGCGTGTACGAAGCCGCCAACGAAGCCATTGACCGTATGACTAAGGAACTTTTCTAAAAAGGAGAAAAAATGATTATCATTGGTGAAAAAATTAACGGTGCCATTCCCTCAACCGGGAAGGCATTTTCGTAAAATAAGTACACGAAACCCGGAACTTAGACAGGTTCCGGGTGGTTTAAAAAAAATTAGTAGCTAATAAAAAGGAGAAAATAACATGTCAAAAATTGAAGAAGTAAAAGGTTTGGTCGAAACTGGTAAATCAAAGAAGGTTGCTGCAGCCGTTCAGGAAGCTCTGGATGCGGGTGATAAAGCGCAGGATATTCTGGATGCGATGATCGCTTCCATGGGTGTAGTTGGCGATAAATTTTCTGCTGGTGAAATCTTTGCTCCAGAAATGCTGATTGCCGCCAAAGCCATGTCTAAAGGGGTAGAAGTTCTAAAACCAGTCATGGCCGGCGATGGCTCCAGCTCACTGGGTACCTGTATCATGGGAACCGTTGCCGGTGATTTACACGATATTGGTAAAAATCTGGTCATCATGATGCTGGAAAGCTCCGGTTTTGATATGGTTGATCTGGGCGTGGATGTTCCGGCCGAAAAATTTGTTGATGCCATTAAAGAAAATAATAATGTGGTTCTGGTTGCCTGTTCCGGTTTGTTAACCACCACCATGCCCGCGCTAAAAGAAGCGGTTCAGACCATTAAAGCTGCTTGTCCGGAAATGAAAGTTATCGTTGGTGGAGCTCCGGTTACCCAGGAATATGCCGATGAAATCGGTGCTGATGGTTATGCTCCGGATGCCGGTAGTTCTGCGTCCAAAGCGAAGGAAATCATTGGTGTTGCGTAAATAATTATATAATTTGCGTTTAAATTAAATAGAAGCATTGGAAGGATAAACAGAATGTTAACAAGAAGACAGAATTTGATGGAAGTGATGAAGGGCGGCAATCCAGATCGGTTTGTAAAACAGTATGAAGCATTTGCGCTGATCATGAACACACCGATTACACGATTAAAACCACAAATTGGGGGCGAAATCGTTAATGAATGGGGAGTAACCATTCGCTGGCCGGAAGGGCAGCTGGGCTCATTTCCGGTACATGATAAAGAACACATTGTTGTTAAAGATATTACAAAATGGCGTGAGTATGTTAAAGCACCCAATATTGAAATACCAGCAGAAAAATGGGCAGCAGCGATTGAAACCGCCAATGCAGTTGACCGAAACGATCAATATGTAACCGTTTTTGTATCGCCGGGTTTATTTGAACATACGCATTTTTTAATGAGTATGGAAGAAGCATTGATGGCCTTTTATGAAGAACCGGAAGCCATGCATGAATTAATCGATTATCTGGTTGAATTTGAATTAAAATTAGCTAAACAATTTATTGATCATTTACATCCAGATGCGCTCTTTCATCATGATGACTGGGGAAGTCAGATCAGCACGTTTCTTTCACCGGATATGTTTAACGAATTTTTTGTTCCGGCCTACAAAAAAATCTACGGCTTTTATAAAGAAAACGGCGTTGAATTAATAATTCATCATAGTGACAGCTATGCAGCAACTTTTGTTCCGTACATGATTGAAATGGGTATTGACATCTGGCAAGGCGTTATGAACACGAATAATATACCGGAGCTAATTGAAAAATATGGTGAGAAAATTACGTTCATGGGAGGCCTTCATAGTGGTGAAATTGATTTTCCGGAATGGACACAGGAGAATATAAGAACACATGTCGAGCGCGCTTGTCGGGAATGTGGAAAATTATACTTTATTCCCGGAGCCAGCCAGGGCTTAAATATCAGTTCTTTTCCCGGTGTATATGAAGCAACGGATGAAGAAATTGACAGAATGACCAAGGAAATGTTTTAACTAAGACCCGTAGCTGGTTCTGAGTTGGATCCAGACCAGTCAGAAGTGGAGTAAACCAAAAACAGGAAGTCATTTCTCGTGTAGATAGACTTCCTGTTCGTTTAAGTACAATGATAATATTTTGAGGTGGATGATGAGAAAAAAACAGTTAATTGGACTGATTATGAGTATTGCGATACTCGTTACAGTTTTTTTCATGCCGATTCCGGAAGGTTTGACCCGCATTGGTTTGCTTACTATTGGACTTTTAATTTTCTTTCTGATTTTGTTGATCACTGAAGCATTGCCGGTGGGAGTGATCTGTTTTGTCTGTATCGCGCTACTGCCGATACTTGGGGTGACGAAAAACCTTGCCGCTGGGCTGACGGGTTTTAGTAATACAATGCTCTATTTTGTTTTGGCATCATTTGGTTTGGCTGAAGCCGTAACCTCAACGCCGATTGTTCAGCGGGTTCTGCATTTATTACTGGCAAAATTCGGCAGGGATGTCAAAACCTGTATTCTGGCCATTATGGTCACGGGCGGTCTGATTTCATCGATGGTTACCGATGTACCGACGGTGGTTGTTTTTATGGGCATCGGCGCCAGTTTTCTGAAACTTTTTAAAAATGAAGCCGATCGTCAAAAAACAGCAAAATCGTTAATGATGGGGATTCCAATTGCGATCATGTTGGGTGGAATTATGACGCCAGCCGGTAGTGGTATTAATATTTTGACAATTGGGTTACTGCAAAATATTGCCGGGATTCAGATTACCTTTGTTCAATGGATGGTGTGTGCCATTCCAATTGTTATCGTCGTCTTACCGCTCGCCTGGCTGATGCTGACAAAAATCTTTCCGCCAGCAGAAATCGATCAGGCTGAGATCCGATCTTATCTTGATTCAATTGCAGTGAAAGAAAAAATCTCCAATACCGAAAAAAAGGTGATGGTCATCGCCTTCGGAATGCTGTTTTTCTGGATGCTCAGTTCGTTTGTACCGGGGATTGAAGTTGCGGTTGTGGCCCTGGTTGGCTGCTCACTCTTTTTCTTGCCGGGAATTGAAGTATTAACCTGGGAACGTTACGTAAAAGCAGTGAGCTGGACTTCGTTCATTTTGATTGGAACTGTTTTATGTATTGCCAACACCATTGTTGCCAATGGGGTTAGCGAATGGTTTGTTACCGATGTTCTGCCAACTAGCCTGACGATTTCAACGATGCAGGGTGTTTTTTTTGTCGCGGTGATAAGCTTTATGATTATGCTGGTTGTACCGGTGGCACCGGCTTTAATTGGGGTATTGACACCAGTCATTGTCAGTTTGGCTGTTACAACCGGAATCAATCCGGCCCTTCTAATTATTACCCTGGGGCTGTGTGCCGGGAACTGTTATCTCTTCCCGATCGACACAATACCCTTAATCACCTATACCGCTGGCTACTATAAAATGACTGATATGCCCAAAGCAACAATCTGGCTACAAGTCGTATTTATCGTGTTAGCGACTCTATGGTTACCCGTTGCCGGGAATTTAGTGGGAATGATATAGCAGGGATCGAAAAATTATCTTATAACTGGCTTCAAAAAGGTGTCGTGATATTGAATTATCTTAACCCTAAACCGGCAACAATCTCATCAATACCGGTGAGAATATAGTTGGGACGGTAGGGAAAATCTTTAACTGTTTCCCGGGTTGACACCCCACTGAGAACCAGAAAGGTCGTCAAACCCGATTCAATACCGGCAATGATATCGGTATCCATCCGGTCACCGATAATCAGGGCATCGTCACTGTGAACGCCCAGCCGTTTGATACCGGTACGCATCATCAGTGGATTGGGTTTACCGACGTAATAGGCTTCCTTGCCGGTGGCCAGTTCAATCGGTGCCACCAGGGCCCGACAGGCTGGTACAATGCCTTCTTCGGTGGGGCCGGTTAAGTCCGGATTGGTGGCGATCAGTTTGGCACCTTTCTGAATCAATTTGACTGCCCGCATCACCGATTCGTAATTATAAGAGCGGGTTTCTCCGAAAACGACATAGTCTGGATCGACATCATTCATGGTAATTTCGACGTCGTAAAGGGCATTAACCAGACCCGGTTCACCAATGACATAGGCCGAACAGCCCGGGGACTGATCTTTTAAAAATTTGGCAGTGGCCAGAGCACTGGTATAAAAATGGCTTTCATCAATTTCCAGACCCAGTCGGGCCAGTTTTTCTTTTAGTTCAATGGGTGAACGTTCGCTGGAATTTGTTAAAAAGAGGAAGTTTTTATCTTCAGCATAAAGCCAGTTGACAAACTCCTTTACTCCCGGCAATAGTCTGTTACCATGGTAGATGACACCATCCATATCGCAAATAAAGCCTTTTTTATCTTTAATTAATGCTAATAACTCTTCATTCATTTTATTACCTCCGATTGATTTTCACTTATTTACAATATTATACCCCAATAAAACCGGGTTCGTCTTAAAAATTTGGCAATTTTATGTAAAAAAACTGAAAATAAATGTAAAAAAATCATTAAAAATAAGCATGGCAAAATTTTTTCGTCTTCGCATAGGTATTTGCACGATCAGCTGTGATAAACTGAAATAACAGAAAAATACGATACCAGAAAAGCGAGGGGATATAAAATGGAGACAATCTTAAATAATTATGATGATATGCGGGTGATGCGGATGATTAAAAAACAGCTGATCAGTTGCGAGTCAAACCTGGAACTGCTCCGTAAAGAGTATGAGGAAAAAGATGATCAGCTGTTAGCCCTGGGAATTAAGAAAGAAGTGACCAATCGTCCGGTTGATGAAGAGGAAGTAGCGGAATTAACAGTTCGGCTGGAAGCCTTAAAAAAAGAAATTCAGGAAATTGAAGAAGATAAGAGTAAAATGGCAGCCTACAACGCCTATACCCGTCGTTAGACAGAAGCGGTTAAAAAACAGATCTTGACTTTAGTGGGCTGATGTAATAAAATCAAAACAGAATAAATTGAAGCACAAAATGGGGTACACCACCGAAAGGGTGTAATCGCATTTTGTGCTTTTTTTGCGTCAAAAACAGCAAAGGAGGAAAATGAGATGCGTATCAATGGAAAAGAGATGACCCTGGTTAACAATCAGAGTCTGTTACAGTTTTTAGAAACCAATGGTTTTGATGTGGCCACCCTGGCCGTTGCCAAAAATGGTGAAATCGTTCCGAAATCGAGCTATGATACGGTGCTGCTTTGTGAGGCGGATACCCTGGAAGTGGTTCGTTTTGTGGGTGGTGGTTGATCGTCATTAGGCAACAAAACGCTGGCAATGATGATTTAAATGAAATGTTTTATAAATACAAATAATAAAGTCACAAAGGAGAAAAAATGACAGATCAATTAGTAATTGGTGGACACCCGTTTAATTCCCGGTTTATCCTGGGATCAGGAAAGTTTTCACTGGAGATTGTCAAGGCGGTGGTTGAAAACGGTGGGGCAGAAATCGTCACGCTGGCTCTGCGGCGGGCGAATCTCGGTGGCGAAGAAAATATTCTGGATTATATCCCCAAAGATATTACCCTACTGCCCAATACCTCTGGTGCCAGAACAGCCGCGGAAGCGGTCAAAATCGCCCGGCTGGCCCGGGAAATCAATTGTGGGAATTTTGTCAAGGTGGAAGTGATTAGGGATTCCAAATATCTGTTTCCCGATAATTATGAAACCATTAAGGCCACCGAGATTCTGGTCAAGGACGGCTTTGTGGTGATGCCTTACATGTATCCGGACTTAAATGTAGCCCGGGATTTAGTCAGTGCCGGGGCGGCGGCAGTGATGCCCCTGGCATCCCCGATTGGCAGCAACAAGGGCCTTTGTACCCGGGACTTTATTGAGATTCTGGTCAATGAAATCGCAGTTCCGATTATTGTCGATGCTGGCATCGGGCGGCCGTCTCAGGCCTGTGAGGCGATGGAAATGGGCGTGGCAGCGGTGATGTGCAATACCGCAGTGGCCACAGCTAAAAACATTCCATTGATGGCCAAAGCCTTTGGTCAGGCGATTGCATCGGGCCGTAATGCCTATCTGGCAGGTCTCGGCCGGGTCTTAACCCATGGCGAAGCGTCCAGTCCCTTAACCGGATTTTTGGAGGATTAGAATGATCAAAAAATGCACCGATCCAATGGTCTATCAACCGGGGATGGAGAGGATTGAAGGGGATATTCGGGATAAAGTCTTAAAATATGTGGATAAGTATGACGATCAAAAAATTACCGCCAGCGATGTGGAAGGGGCCCTGAGAAAAGAGCAGTTGTCCATAGCCGATTATGGAGCCTTATTATCACCGGCAGCGACGCCATATTTAGAAGAAATGGCAAAAAAAGCGATGATCGAAACAAACAAACACTTTGGCAATAGCATTGGTCTGTTTACCCCGCTGTACATTGCCAATTATTGTGAAAACAACTGTGTATACTGTGGATTTAATTGCAAAAATAAAATCCGCCGGGGGAAGCTTAGCCTGGTGGAAATGGAGACGGAACTGAAGGCGATCGCCAGAACCGGATTAAAAGAGATCCTGATCTTAACCGGCGAATCACGGCATCAGTCCGGGGTGGAATATATCGGGACTGGGGTAAAACTGGCGGCGGAGTATTTTACCACCGTGGGGATTGAAATCTATCCGCTAAATGTCAATGAATATGCGTATCTGCATAACTGCGGAGCCGATTTTGTTTCGGTTTATCAGGAAACCTATGATTTAAGTAGATATGAGCAGGTTCATTTAAGCGGGCCCAAGCGGGTTTTTCCCTATCGTTTTGAGGCCCAGGAGCGGGCCTTACTGGGAGGCATGCGGGGCGTTTCTTTCGGGGCCCTGTTGGGGTTGGGTAACTTTCGGAAAGATGCCTTTGCCACCGGACTCCACGCCTATTTTATTTTGCAGAAATACCCCCATGCCGAAATTGGCTTTTCCACGCCCCGCTTAAGACCCTTTATTAACAAAGCCGATAACAACCCCAACGACGTTCATGAGAAGCAGCTGCTGCAGGTGATGCTGGCCTACCGGTTGCTGATGCCTTTTGCCGGGATCACCATTTCCACCCGGGAACGGCCCGGCTTTCGGGACCATGTCATCGGCATGGTGGCGACAAAAATTTCTGCTGGTGTCAGTGTCGGGGTTGGTGGACATGAGCAGGAAGACAAGGGCGATGAGCAATTTGAGATATCCGATCCCCGCAGCGTTCCCGAGGTACATCAAATGATTTTAAACCGGGGCCTCCAGCCGGTTTATTGCGACTATCTCCGGGTATAAACCTTCATTAAAATGGGTGGTGTGTTTTAGCCGGGATATGATAGACTATAGACAAGAAAACTAAAGGAGCCATGTATGCTGATTTGTATAAGCAACCAGAAATTGTGCCGGGATGATTTTCTGAGTCGAATTGAAGAAATCGCCAAGGGGCAGCCCCATGCCATCATGCTGCGGGAAAAAGAACTCAGCGAGCCAGACTATCGGGAACTGGCCATCAAAGTAAAAGAAATCTGTGATCGGCATCAGGTTAAACTGATTATCAATCATAATCTTGAGATTGCCGAGGAACTGAAGGTGGAAGCGGTACAGGTGTCAATTCATGACATTCGGAGAGCGGGTGAAGCGATCCGAAACTTTAAGCAGGTCGGGGTCTCGATTCACTCAGTAGAACAGGCCCGGGAAGCTGAAGCCTGGGGGGCCAATTATTTAATCGCCGGTCATATTTTTCCGACTGATTGCAAAAAAGGCCTGCCAGCCCGGGGGTTGATTTTTCTAAAAGAGATCTGTAATGTTGTCTCAATCCCGGTTTTTGCCATCGGCGGGATCAGTCAGGCCAACTATAAAATTGCGATGATGGCTGGCGCTAAAGGCGTTTGCATCATGAGCGAAGCGATGACCACCGATCATCCTGAAACCCTGGCGCAACGTTTTGTTGTTTAGTGAATGACGCGAACGACACCAAGGCAATTAAAGCAAGCGGGTTTAAACAGAAAAAGGGATATGGCCTAGCCATGATCCCTTTTTGTTTTTTCCATAAAAGTCAGTAGTCGATCTTCGTCAAGCGGTTTGGCATAGTAAAAGCCCTGAGCAATATGACAATTATTTTTCAGCAAAAAGTCAATCTGTTCAGGGGTTTCCACCCCTTCTGCAATGACCTGGAGATTAAAATTTGAGGCCAGCTCAATGATAACTTTGGCAATAGTGCCATTGTCATAATGAGGAATCCCCTTAATAAAGGAACGGTCGATTTTGATCTTATCCACGGCAAATTTCTTGAGATAACTCAGAGAAGAGTAACCGGTGCCAAAATCATCGATGGAAACCTGGATCCCCATCCGGTGAAATTCGCTCAGGATGGCTTCACATTCGTCTTCATTATCCATCAGAATTCCCTCGGTGATTTCCAGTTCCAGCAGCTCTGGTGGCAGCTGGGTGCGGGACAAAATGGATTGGATCAGTTCACCAATATAGGGGGCCTTAAACTGAAGCATCGAAAGATTAACCGCAATCGGTATTTGATAACCCAGCGATTGGAGTTTTTTCCCAAACTCACAGGCATTTTCCAGCACCCATTCGCCCAGTGGAATAATCAGATTCGATTCTTCGGCAATGGGAATAAAACTCCCCGGCGGAACCATCCCATTGGCGCTGTTCCAGCGAATTAAAGCCTCCAGGCCGAGAATCTGATTGGTGGCCATATCCACCTGGGGCTGGTAGTAAAGAACAAATTCCTGATTGCTTAGGGCGTTGCGCAGTTTGTTCTGCATTTCGTATTTTTGAATCGAGAGGCTGTTGATGTCCTTATCATAAAATTCAAAGCGCCGTCCCTTGTTGGCTTTGACATTATTCAGGGCAGAAGCGGCAGTCTTTAAAAGCTTACCATAGTGGTTGGCATCGTTGGGGTAGAGACTGATTCCGATACTGACATCAACAATCAGTTCTTCATCATGGATGGAAATCTGCTTTTCCAGTTCTTTGCTCAAATCCATGATGTATTCATATAAATCTTCATTGGAAGAAACATGTGTTTTCAGAATACCAAACTCGTCATTACCCAAACGGGCCAGCACATCCTGATCGCTGACCAGGGTCTTTAGGCGATTGGCCAGGGCAATCAACACCTTGTTGCCAAAATCAAACCCTTTGGCCTCGTTGATAATTCGGAAATCATCGATATTGATCAGGATCAGGGCATGGTTGCTGGCAGTGGTGCTGTCTCCGCTGATCAGTTCCATTCCCGATTCATCCAGAAAGACCTTATTGTTGAGCTTGGTCAGATGGTCAAAATACTTCAGATAATAAATATCCTTTTCGATTTGCTTATGGGCGGTGAGATTGGTGATGTTGCCAATATAATAATCAGTATCGCCGTTTTTTACTTTACTGATCCGCAAAAACAGAAACAGCGTTTCGGTGGAATTATGAGCATATTCAATTTCGCCAGACCAGACCGGATTCATCTCCAGGCTGTCAATCAAGGGCTGATTGATCAAAATATTCTTTTCAGACAGGTTCAGCGCTGGGATTTCAGCTTCAGGAATCCCAATTATCCGGGAAAAAGCGGTATTTTGATAGATGCAGAAGAATGCTTCGTCTAAAATAAAAATACCTTCATCGGTACCGGATAAAAGCTCCAGAATCATTTCCAGCTGGGATTGAACAGCCTGGCGTTTGTCAATTTCCTGGTTCAGCGCCTGATTGTTGGTTTGAACTTCTTCGATGTATTGGATGATCCGGTGGCTCATCATCTTGAGCCCCCGGGATAAAATACCAAGCTCATCTTCCCGGTCATAAAAGGTACTCGGCAGATTGATTTCCTGATCACCCTGACTGAAGGTTTCAACGGCACCGGAAATGGTCACAATCGGTTCGGAAATAAGCCGGGTCATCCGCCGGATAAACAGCGCAATCATAAACAGCAGTACCAGGGAAATAAAGAACAGACTAAAAATAAACTGATTCAGTGGGGCCAAAACTTCCGACCGGGGGATGACCGTGACCACGATCCAGTTGGATGACTGGGTGGGCACATAGGCGATGTATTTGGCATTATTTCCCAGCTGGTATTCGATCACACCACTATTGCCGGAAGTAATCTGGCTTAGATACTGATCAAGATAGGCAAAAGGATTAACCCCTCCAGCAGCAAAAACATCAGGATCATCAGGATGATAAAAAATGCTGCCGTCTTTATTGAGTAATAGGGTATAACCGTTTTTACCGACTTTGTAGGTGCTCATCAAGTTAGAAATATCGGTCACCTGCAAATCAATGCCCATGGCGCCGATCACATTATTGTTTTTTAGGATCGGGGTCGTGATGGAGACCACCATTTTTTCGGTAACAATGTCAATGTAGGGACTGGTGACTGTCACACCCCGGGATTGTAAGGTTTCCATGTACCAGAGTCGTTTGTTCAAATCATAGTCTGGTTTGGGATCAAATTCGGGAGTCGAAGAAATCACATCATTGGACTTGGTCACCCCGATGTAAGCCAGTGAAATATTGGGATCAGAAGCCTTGATGGCCTGGAGTTCCTGGGTTATCACATTAAACAGTGGATGCTGACGTTTTTCCTCCCGGGTGTTGAGCGCTTCTGTAATGGCCTGATAATCCTGATTGGTTTTCATCTGTTCGACAATAATAATATTCTTCTCGATAAATTTGTCAATTTCAGTGGCAATTTGCTGGGCGTCCTTGGAAATTTGTTCTTTACTGTTGGTTTCAAAAAAACCACTTAACATTTGGACGGAAATAATCCCATAAACGGCAAAGGCAACAAAGATAAATCCGATAACAATTGTTCCCACCCGTCGAATCAGGCTTTTTTTAAACCAGTGCATAATGGGGCCCTCCTTTCTCTGAAGGGTCAGTCAATATCATTAATATGTTAGTTTTATCATGCTTTTTCATGCTCCTATTATAAACGAAAACGTACCGAAAGAAAAATAAATTTTAAGCTATTGACAGAAATATCGCAATTATGTTAAAGTTTAATCAATTAAATACGAAGTCTTCAGGGCAGGGATAGTTTCCCTACCGGTGGTATAGCCCACGAACCGCAAGGTATGATTCGGTGAAATTCCGAGGCCGACAGTTAAAGTCTGGATGAAAGAAGATAATGAAGTTTTAAAATTGCTTTGTTAATTTAGCTCTGAAATGGTAATCATTTCAGAGCTTTTTTTATACAAGGATCAGTAAAGCTGTGAACAAAAATGCCCTGGATGTTTATTCAGGGTATTTTTGTTTTGAGGGAGGAATACGGGTGAAAAAACAGGAACATTATATGGAAATAGCCATCGATCTGGCAAAAAGAGGTCGGGGTCGGGTAAATCCCAATCCGCTGGTGGGAGCAGTCATTGTGAAAGATGATGTGATTATTGGCAGCGGCTATCACGAAAAATATGGCGGGCTGCATGCTGAGCGTAATGCTTTGGCGACCTGCAATGAGTCACCAGTCGGGGCAACTCTTTATGTGAATCTGGAACCCTGCTGCCATTATGGAAAAACACCGCCGTGTACGGAGGCCATTATCGAAAGCGGGATTAGCAAGGTAGTCATCGGTGCCATCGACCCCAATCCATTAGTCGGTGGTCAGGGAATCAAAATGTTGAGACAGCATGGCATCACGGTCATAACCGGAGTTCGGGAAGCAGATTGTCAGGAGCTCAATGCCATATTTTTTCACTACATCAAAAATAAAACCCCTTATGTGCTGATGAAATATGCCATGACGTTAGATGGTAAAATTGCTACCGGCACCGGGAAATCGAAATGGATTACCGGGGCGACAGCCCGGGAAGCGGTGCATCAGACCCGCAATGAGGTGATGGGAATCATGGTGGGGGTCAACACCATTTTACAGGACGATCCGCAACTGACCTGCCGGATTGAGGGCGGCAGAAACCCCAGCCGGATTATCTGTGACACCCATTTGCGGACGCCGTTGACAGCACAGGTGGTGGCCTCGGCCCGGAAAATACCGACCTATCTGGCCACCTGTTCCCAGGATCAGCAAAAAATAAAACGGTTTGAAATCATGGGCTGCAGAGTTTTAAAACTATCAAAAGACGGGGAGCATCTTGATCTCCGGGAACTGATGGTACGTTTGGGGCAGGAGGGAATCGACAGCATTCTGCTGGAAGGCGGCGGTACCTTAAATTTCAGCGCATTAAAAAGCGATAGTGTCAATCAGCTGCAGGTTTATCTGGCGCCTAAAATATTCGGCGGCGCCACGGCTAAAACCCCGGTAGAAGGCCCGGGGGTGGATAATCCCGCCGACGCCTTTTCATTTACAGACAGAAAAATAAGGGTATTCGGTGAGGATATCTGTCTCGAATACACAAAGAGGTAAAATATGTTTACAGGAATTATCGAAGAAGTGGGAAAAATTACGGCCATCACAAAAGGTCAGCGATCGGCCCAGTTGTGGGTTCAAGGGGCGGTGATTATGGATGACTTAAAACTGGGCGATAGTGTGGCGGTGAATGGGGTATGTTTGACGGTGGCCCGGATCAGTGGCAATAAGTGGCAGGCTGATGTTATGAGCGAAACCCTGAACCGTAGCAATCTGGGTGATTTAAAAAGCGGCTCGGCCGTCAATCTGGAACGGGCCATGCCTGCGGATGGCCGTTTCGGCGGTCATATGGTAGCTGGCCATATTGACGGTACCGGACAGATTGTGCAGATCCGCAACGATGAGAATGCCATCATCTACGAGATTGGGGCATCGCCCCGAATCGTGCACTACATCATCGAAAAAGGTTCGATTGCCATTGATGGGATCAGCTTAACAGTTATTGGGATGACAGCCGACAGCTTTAGTGTTTCAGTCATTCCCCATACAGCCAAGCAGACCATCTTGGGATCAAAAAAAGTTGGTGATCCGGTCAATTTGGAAAATGATCTGGTGGGAAAGTACATCGAAAAACTGCTAAAAAGTTCATCGTCCAAAACGGATACCAATACAAAAAAAAACAGCGGTTTAACCAGCGATTTTCTGAGGGATGCCGGGTTTTAAAAAAAATAATATGATGAGAGGGTACTATGTTTAAATTTAATACCATTGAAGAAGCACTAACAGATTTACGGGCTGGAAAAATTATTATCGTCACCGATGATGATGATCGGGAAAACGAGGGTGACTTTGTCTGTGCGGCTGAATTTGCCACCACCGAAAACGTCAACTTTATGGCCATCTATGGCAAAGGGCTTATCTGTATGCCGATGAGCGAAAAACTGGTCAAGAAATTGGCTATTCCCCAAATGGTCACAGATAATACGGATAACCATTGTACAGCCTTTACCGTGTCTATCGACCATGTTGATACCACTACCGGTATTTCGGCGGCAGAGCGTTCGGTTACCGCCATCAAGTGCGTCGACGAGAACGCTCGACCGGAAGATTTTAGGCGACCCGGCCATATGTTTCCGCTGGTAGCTAAGGAAAATGGGGTATTGGAGCGAAACGGTCATACCGAGGCCACCGTCGATCTGGTTAAACTGGCGGGCTTGAAGGAATGTGGCCTCTGTTGCGAAATTATGCAAGAAGACGGCACCATGATGCGGACCCCGGAATTGATCGAATTGGCTCAGACCCATCAGCTGAAATTTATCACCATCAAAGATCTGCAAAACTACCGCAAACACAATGAAAAACTGGTGGATTGTGTGACAATCACCAAAATGCCCACCAAATACGGTGAATTTATGGCCTATGGTTATGTCAATAAGCTAAACGGCGAACATCATGTGGCGCTGGTTAAGGGGGATGTAAGTAGTGACAGCCCGGTGCTGTGTCGGGTTCATTCCGAATGTTTAACCGGTGACGCCTTTGGTTCGATCCGCTGTGATTGCGGCGATCAGTTTGGGGCAGCGATGACCGCCATCGAGAAAGAAGGTCGGGGGGTACTGCTCTACATGCGCCAGGAAGGCCGGGGTATTGGTCTGATCAATAAATTAAAAGCCTATGCCCTTCAAGATATGGGGATGGACACGGTCCAGGCCAATCTTGAACTGGGCTTTCCGGAAGACTTGCGGGAATATTACATCGGCGCCCAAATTTTAAGAGACCTGGGGATTAGCGAGCTGCGGCTGCTAACAAACAATCCGCTCAAAATGGAAGGGTTGTCCGAATTCGGGTTGGAAATGGTGGAGCGGGTACCGATCCAGATGGAAGCATCCACCCACGATCTGTTTTACCTGAAAACCAAACAGGAAAAAATGGGCCATATTTTAAATTACAACTAAAACTTAGAGATAAACTGCCGTACCGACCAATTGTTAATCTGCTGTCGGTACTCGATTATCATTTTGATCGTTGGATAACAAAAAATTATTATAGAGGAGAATACAATGAATGTATATGAAGGACAATTAGTATCAAAGGGAATTAAAGTGGGGATTGTGGTAGCCCGATTCAATGAGTTTATTGGTTCAAAGCTGCTCGGTGGTGCCATTGATGGCTTAAAGCGTCACGATGTGAAAGAAGAAGACATTGATGTGGCCTGGGTACCGGGGGCTTTTGAAATTCCGCTGATTGCGGCCAAAATGGCCAAGCTGGGAAAATATGATGCCATCATCTGTCTCGGGGCCGTGATCCGGGGAGCCACCACCCATTATGATTATGTCTGCAGTGAGGTGTCAAAGGGCGTCGCTCATGTCTCCCTGCAGTCAGAAATACCGGTGATCTTTGGCGTGTTGACCACCGAAAATATTGAACAGGCCATCGAACGGGCTGGCACCAAGGCTGGCAATAAAGGCTATGACTGTGCCTTGACGGCGATTGAAATGGTCAATCTGATTAACGAAATAACAAACTAAAAAACAGCGGGTCGGAATTTCCGGCTCGCTGTTTTAGATAAAAGTTAAGCTAATTCGTCAAGGCTGACCACGCCATTTTGCAGGGCCAGTTCCTTGAGGTCCTGATATTGTCCGGCGATGGCTACATAGAAGTAGGGATTTACATAAAAAATGCCAAGAATTCCAAAGGTCAATCCGTTTAGTAAAAACCAACCCAGGAAGCTTAAGGACATCATGAAAATTTCGCCTTTGTGGCCCTGGGTCATCCGCATCGAAATTTTAACGGCTTCGGTGGCTGGGACATTAGGGTATTCGGCTAAAATATAAGGGGTGAATGAATAGGCAATTGCCTTGATAATGCCGGGTACCACAAAAAGTAGTGACCAGAGAAAAATAAATAATTCCATCCACAGCATTCCCCCCAGTTTTCGACCAAAATCCGAAAAGCCGGTTTTAAACATGTCTTCAATGGTGGGAGCGGGGAGCTCGTCACGGTAAATCCACAGAGAGAAAAATTGCAGACCAACCATCATCGGCGCCCAGACAATCAGACCACCCAGGCCGCCAATAAAGGATGTGACCCCGGAAGCAGCACCAATCACCACAAATGCCAGTACGGTTGCGCCGACGCAGACCCAATAATTTTCGGAAAAGCTCTGCTTGGCCAGGGCTTTAATTTCCTGTCTCGTTTTCATAATAATCTCCTTTTCGTTTATTATTTTAAAGAGAAAGCTTAAGAAAAACATCAATTTCTTAAGCTTCCTTGTATATAATAGCATGACTGATGAAAAGAAGGAAGAATAAAAATGAGTAAAATACTAACGGAAAAAAAGATCCCTCTGGGCCGCTATCGGCATTACAAGGGCAATGAATATGAAGTCATCGGCGTTGGAACCCATAGTGAAACGCAAGAAGCCATGGTGGTTTACCGGCCATTATATGGTGAAGGCGGTCTGTGGGTGCGTCCGGCAGCCATGTGGAATGAAATCCTGGAAAAGGATGGTAAAATCGTCAGGCGGTTTGACTATCTGGCTGATGAAAAAGTGGCGACAGAACCAGAATTGGATACAGTGGCCTTATTGCAGGATCTAAAAACGCTGCTTCAGATAAAGACGATTAACGGCGATGCCGGTGAAATAACCGCTGAAGCCCCCTTGGGAACCGGCATCAACGAAGCGCTGAACTTTGTCCTTTTACGGGGCCAAAGCTTTGGCATGCGCACCAAAAACTGCGATGGCTACTGCGGTTATGTAGAATTTGGCCAAGGGCCGGAACTGGTGGCGGTGACCACCCACATCGATACGGTGGCAGTAGGGGAAGACTGGACTGTTCCCCCTTTTGACTTGACCATTGACGGCGACACCATTTATGGCCGGGGGGTGCTTGATGACAAGGGCCTGACGATGGTTTCGCTTTATGCGCTGAAAGCGTTAAAAGAAGCCAACATTTCGCTTGGTAAACGGGTGCGCCTGATTATTGGTGGTGATGAAGAAGGCGGCAATTGGGCTTGTATGAACCGCTATAAACAAACCGAAGAAGTCCCGTCCTGCTCGTTTTCACCGGATTCCGGCTATCCGGCCATCTTTGCGGAGAAAGGCATCATGAATATTATTTTTGAAAAAGAACTGGATCACCAGACCCCGGCGCTTTTCTTTAGCGGTGGCGGTCAGATCAATTCGGTGCCGGATGCGGCCCAGGCGGTTTTTAATGGCCGGACTTTTGAAGCCAAAGGAAAATCCGCCCATGCCATGGAGCCGGAAAAAGGGGACAATGCTATCCTGAAACTGGCAGCAACACTGACAGCAGCAGGGATCACCCATCCAATCCTTACGCTCCTGGAGCGGGCTACCACCACCGGGTTTGGGATTGATCTATCGGATTCGGTATCGGGATCACTGACCTTAAACCCCGCCATCGTTCAAGTCGATGAAAACAAGGCCATTTTGCGCTGTGATATCCGCTATCCGGTGACGCTAAAAAGCAGTGATGTTGTTGCGGCGATAAAAAAAGCGACAGCCGATCTGGGCTTTTGTTTGGAAATGGATCACGATGTCAAACCCCTCCATGTCGATAAAGACAGCTTTCTGGTAACCACCCTGCAGCAGGTCTATCAGGACTGCACCGGGGATATGGCCGAACCGATGGTCTCCGGCGGCGGTACCTATGCCCGGGCCTTTGACAACTCAGTGGCTTTTGGCGGTGGCTTTCCCGGCGAGGTCAATACCTGCCATCAGACCGATGAGTTCTGGAGCATTGAGAGTCTGGAAAAAAACTTTGAGATTATTGTCAAGGCCCTGGCAGTATTGGCTCAGTAAAATAGAAAAAAACAGCGGCAAGAGTCATTGTCGACCATTAATTTAAAAATGGTTGACAATGACTCTTTTTTTGTTTAGAATAACCCCAGAGGTGATCAAATGTCGACAAAACAAAAACTATTAAAAACCTTGGAAGAAAATAGAGAAATATATTTATCTGGAGAAGTGCTGGCCAGCACCATGAATGTCTCCCGGTCGGCCATCTGGAAGGCCATCAAAGCATTAAAAGAAGAAGGCTACGAGATTGAATCCACCACCAACAAGGGCTACCGGTTAAAAAGTGAATCGGATCTGATGTCGGCGGAAGGGATCCACCCCTGGCTGTCACCAACCAATCAGGAGCTTGAGCTGATAGTCTACAAAACCATCGGTTCCACCAATCAGGAAGCCAAGAAATTGGCGCTGGAAGGCGCCAAGACCGGAACCGTTATTATTGCCGAAGAGCAAACCCAGGGACGGGGCCGAATGGGCCGTTCCTTTTACTCACCGTCCAAAAGCGGGATATATATGAGTCTGGTGCTGCGTCCCGAGGTGGCCGCCCGGGATGCCGTCCTGTTAACCACTGGGGCGTCGGTAGGGGTTTGCCGGGCCATTAAAAAAGTGACGGGGATCGAGACCCAGATTAAGTGGGTTAATGATATTTACCGGGGCGACCGGAAAATTGTCGGAATTCTTACTGAGGCAGTGACCAACTTTGAGAACGGACAGTTCGAGTTTGTGATCATCGGCATCGGTCTCAATTTCAAGCAGCCGGAAGCGGCCCTGCCCAAAGAACTGGAAGAGATCGTCGGGACGTTATTTGAAGAAAAACCGGATGCTCTGACCCGTAATCGGCTGGCGGCAGAAATTATCAACGAGGTCTTAAACATTTGTGACGATCTGACCAATCGGGAGTTTTTAGCAGAATACAAGACCCATTCCATGATTCTGGGAAAACAGATTAAGGTTTTTAGAAACAATCAGTGGGAAGTGGCCACCGCCCTGGATATCAGTGACGAAGGCGGATTAATAATCAGAAATCAATCTGGACAGATCGAAACCCTGAACACCGGGGAAATCAGTATCAGAAAATTAGAATAGGATGGACGAAATGATCGAAAAAAATACATTCAACAAAAATACCCTTAACATCAGAATGCTGGTGCTGTGCGGGCTGTTTTCCGCATTGATTGTTGTCGGAGCAATGATAAAAGTGCCGCTACCGGGAATACCCTTTACACTGCAGACCCTGTTTGTGATTCTGGCCGGACTGCTGCTGGGATCCCGCGGCGGCCTGATAGCCGTGCTGGTATATATCTTTCTTGGCCTGGCCGGGTTGCCGGTGTTTTCCGGCGGCGGTGGACTGATGTATGTATTAAAACCAAGCTTTGGCTACATTGTCGGTTTTGCCCTGGGGGCTTTTGTCACTGGCTGGCTGGCTGAAAAAAATACCAATAATTTAACCTTGCAGATGGTCATTGCTGCGTTGGCCGGAACTGCTGTGATCTATGCTCTGGGTCTAACCTGGTATTATTTCATTGCCAATTACTACCTCAACACCCCGGTGGGGGCGGCTACCCTGATGATGACCGGGTTTGTGATGACCCTGCCGGGCGATCTGATTAAGATTGCCATCAGTGTGCTACTGGCTAAACGATTGGCCCCAGTGATTGCGCAAGGCGTGATCTCAAAATAGTGTGTGGGTAGGCCTTACACAATTAAGCGATCATCGATACAAAATAAAATGCGCATTAAGAGCTAAAAATAAGTGAAACCGCACAGCCCCCATCGGGCAGATTTTTAAAAACAACGCTCCCGCTATGGATTTTTATGATCCGGCGAACAATGATCAGCCCCAAGCCATGGTTTCCGAGTAACGGTGATTCATCCAATCCCCCTGAATTTTTAAGAAGTTCAGGGGGATAGCCTTTGCCGTCATCACTGACTTTAATCACCAGAGTATCTGCAGATTTGGTCACCGACAGTATAATTGCACAGCCCAGGGGATTGTGCCGGATGCTGTTGTCAATCAGGTTGGTCAGCGCCCGACGAATCAGGGACTGATCACACAGTAAAATGGGGCCATTGGCTTCCTCGGGCACATCGACGGAAAGCGAATAGGGCTCGGGGAGACCGTCATTGATGAAATCCACTGCCACCCCTCGGATCAAGGCGGCGGGTGAAACCGCGGCCAGCTCCATCGGCTGGGCATGATACTCCAATTTGGAAGCCAGATTTAAATCGCTGATCAACGCCTTAATTCGCTGACTTTGCTGACGGATAATCCGGGCCTGATTTTGCTCGGCTGCGGCCAGGTTGGGGTTGTTTTCCAGTTCGCTGGCGTAGCCCATCACCATCGATAGCGGTGTCCGGATATCATGGGAAACCCCGGCGATCCACTCGGTCCGGGCCTGGTCCCGGTGGGTCAGTTGTTTTTCCTGCTGGCTGAGAATGACTGAAGTTTCATTAAGAATCCTTGCCACTTCCCCGGTAACACCACCGATGGAAAGTGTCAGGGGTTCTTTTTTTGGTAGGGCGGTAATCCCGTTATACAGGGGTTTTAGCTTGCGGTAGAGCCACAACCCCAGAAATAAAGCCAGCACCAGGGCTGACAGTACGTTTAAGATCAAAAAACCGGTCAGTAAACCCGGGACATGGGAAATGGTATCTTCGGTGGAGGTAATGTTATATTTCCAGATACTATTTTTGGGGTCACCTAAAACCAGCAGTCCGTCGGGATGCTCCCAAACTGAGACCGGGTAGTCGTTGAGATACCAACGGCTGAAGGAAGCCACATCGGTAAGTGTGTATTGCCGGGGAATTTCTCCGGGCAGGTTTTTGTTCCAGACGACTTGGCCATCCCGGTTAATCAACATCGCCCAGGCATATTGCTCATCGATCATCGCGGTAGCAGCGGCATTAAGTGCATAAGTCCCATCGGCGTTGGTAAGGCCATCGGAAATATCAGCGATGGCATATTTAAGCGGCTGACTGCCGGAATATTTAAACATCCAGTTGGTGGTAAAGGCCATATTGATGGCAACCAGCAGCAGCGCAATGGCAGCTGTCAGCAGAATCGAACGGGTGATGATTTTGCGCAGACTTTTCATGGGCGGTTTGCCCCGATCAGTTTATACCCCATGCCCCGGACGGTCAGCAGGTATTGGGGTTGGGAGGGATCGGCTTCGATTTTTTCCCGGAGTCGCCGGATGTGAACCATCAGGGTGTTTTCATAACCGTAGAGATCATCATCCCAGGCACTGCGGCAGAGGCTGTCGGCAGTAACGATATGGCCCTGGTTTTCCCAGAGTTTTTTCAGCAGCGCATGCTCCTTGGCCGTCAGGGTTTTCTCACCCTCACTGGTTTTCACGATGCCGCTGTTAAAATTGACGGTCACCGTTCCCAGCACCAGCGTATCATCCGCCAGCGACTGCGTTAAAAGTGGCTGATAAACCCGGCGCAGGATGCCGCTTAAACGCAGCACCAGTTCCCGGGGCAGAAAGGGCTTGGTAATATAATCATCGGCACCCAGCCCCAGCCCCAGCAGCCGGTTTTCGTCCTCATCCCGGGCTGACAAAAAAAGCATTGGCACATTTGACTGCTGCCTGAGTTCCTGCATCAGCGAAAAGCCATCGCCATCCGGCAGGGTCACATCGAGAATCGCCCCATCGGGCTTTTCCAGAGCAAAAAGCGCCCGTGCATGCTGGCAGTTTTCGGCGCTGAGCACCCGAGTAAAGCCGGCCTGATGGAGGATTGTTTTTAATAAATTAATAATTTCCGGTTCGTCATCGACAACCAGAAGTTTTGCGTCAAAAATTGTTTTCATCCGAATCACCTCTTCGTTATTATACCTGAAAAAATAGTTGCTGTTAGCCGATCGGATTAAAATTAAGGTAAACGTAAGGCCGGAGACAAGCCGCCGTAAGGTTCATGAGCTATCATAAAGGTGTAGAAAAACTGCCGTTAGCTTTGTTCGATGTTTTTTGTTTTACAGTTATAAGGGTGTTACTTAAGAAGGAGTGTAGAGTATGAGCAATATTATCGAGACGGAGGGTCTTGGCAAACAATACGACAATGTTTATCGGGTCAAGGATGTCGATCTGAAGGTTCCGGAAGGGGCGATTTATGGTTTTCTGGGGCCCAATGGCGCCGGGAAATCGACAACGCTGAAAATGATTCTGGGCTTGGCCAAGCCGACGGAAGGGGCGATCACCGTATTTGGAAAACGTGTTAACAGCAAAAACCGTCTGGAAAACCTCAAAAATGTCGGTTCGTTGATTGAATCGCCCAGCTATTACGGACATCTAACCGGCGAAGAAAACCTGCGAATTTTTCAAACCCTGCGGGGGGTACCCAAACAGAACATTGCTGAAGTTTTAAAAATTGTCCGGCTGGAGAATCAGCAGCACAAAAAAGTCAGCCAGTATTCGCTGGGAATGAAACAGCGCCTGGGGCTGGCCAGTGCCCTGCTGGGTTATCCCAAACTGCTGATTTTGGATGAACCCACCAACGGGCTGGATCCGGCCGGGATTTCGGAAATGCGGGAGCTGATTCAGTCGCTGCCGCAAAAATTTGGGATGACGGTGGTGGTTTCCAGTCACCTCTTAAGTGAAATTGATCAGCTGGCCACCCGGGTGGGAATCATTCGGGAAGGCGAGCTGGTTTATCAGGACAGCCTGACCAAACTGCACCAGTACAGTAAACAGCAGCTGGCGGTGCGAACCCTAAATAATGAGCTGACCAAATCATTCCTCAGTCAAAACGGCGTGGCCTGGGAAGCCGAAGACGATTATCTGATTATCCCGCAGATGAAAGATACGAGGATGGCTGAAATCAGCAAAGCACTGGGACAGCATAATATTGGCCTGGTGCGGATTGAAGAACGAAAAAAAAGCTTGGAGGATATTTTCCTGGAGCTGACCGGAACGGCGGTGAGCTTATGAGCGCCGCAATCGGGATGGAGATTTTAAAAACAAAGGGCCGCAAGATCTGGCTGGTAGTGATGGTGATGATGGCGGTTCAGCTGCTCTGGGCGGGCTGGGCTATTTCCAATAAGGATGCCGATGACCTGGTTCAGGGCTGGATGTTTTTTCTCTACCAGTTTCCGATGCTCAACTGTATCATCATGCCAGTGATTGCTGCAGTGGTGGCTTCACGGCTCAGTGAGGTGGAGCATCGGGGCCAAACCTTTAAATTACTGGAAACCATGATGCCAGTGCGGCGGCTCTATGCGGCCAAGTTTATCTGGGGCAGCATCTATATGCTTGGGGCCGCTTTGGGACAATTGGCCATTATAATCGGAATGGGTCTGTTGCTGCATTTTGGCGGATCAGTACCTTGGGGCGCGCTGGCGGGCTACCTGTTTTTTACAGTGGTCGTAAGCCTGACCATTTATGCATTTCAACAAGGGGTTTCGCTGCTTGTTGCCAATCAGATGGTGCCGATGACCCTGGGTCTGGTTGGTGGATTTATTGGTCTGTTTAGCATGTTTTTTCCTCAGGGCTTTCAAAAGCTGGTTCTCTGGAGCTATTACGGGGTGCTGATGCAGGTGGGGATGAATTGGGATCAGGCTACCCGAGCCACTGATTTTTACTGGATGCCCATTGATTGGATCGGGTTTATTTTAATTTTGGTTTACTTTGGGCTGATTTATGGCATCGGCCAGATGTTATTTGTGCGAAGGGAGGTCTGAAAAATGTTTCTACGGGTTTTGCAAGCGGAGATGATCAAGATGCGTCACAGTCCGGTGTGGCTGGCATTTTTACTGATTCCCATCATTCCGGCCTTTATGGGAACCTTTAATTATCTCAACAATCTGGGCATGCTGGAACATCAGTGGTATAGCCTGTGGACCCAGCATACCCTGTTTGCCTGTTATTTTTTTCTACCGGTATTAATCGGGATTTATGCGTCCTATCTGTTTCGGCTGGAACATGCCAACCATAACTGGAATGCGGTCTTGACTGCCCCGGTTCCGATCACGCAGTTATTTATGGCAAAACTGATAATGGGCTGGCTGATGGTGCTGCTAACCCAGCTCTGGATGGGACTCTTGTTTATCGTTTCGGGTTTACTGGCGGGGCTTTCGGGTCCGATTCCCCCGGAATTACCGCTCTGGCTCTTGTTTGGCGCCTTGGGCGGGATGGTGATATGTGCCCAGCAATTGTGCCTGTCACTCGTGATTCGCAGCTTTGCGGTGCCGGTGGGGATTGCTCTGATGGGTGGGATTGCCGGTTTAGCACTGCTATCGCAAGGCTATGGGCTATATTTTCCCTATGCGCTAATCACCCTGGGGATGCGGGCCAATGATCCGGCGGCACCGATGGCGGTGGGAGAAATTGCCTTTCTGGTTGCCAGCACTATTTTTATATCAGGGTTTTGTCTATTTGCCATCACCTGGTTAAAACGTCGGGATGTGGTGACGGGTTAATCAATTGAGTCCGATCATAAAGTAAAAATAAAGCAAAAATAGGCCAGTGTTGAGCGGTGACGATTATCGCCAAACACTGGCCTGATTGATTTTAGGTTATTTTAACTTGGCGGTGGGGTTTCTTAAAAGGTCAGAAAGATGAATAAATTAAAGTAGACGATCAGGCGAACCTCAGGTAAAATTAAGACAATCTAGGATGTCATAAACGGGAAGTCTGAATTTAAGGTATCAACATGAACAGGCCGGTTTTTGACAGCGTCCATGCAGACAGCGATGATCGCTTTGCCGGGAAGAAACAGGGTAAGCGGACAATCCCAAGAAAGATAGATAAACTAACTAAATGTTTTGCAAAATTGCGGTGGTTGCGAAACGAAAGCAATGATGACTCTGCGTTTAGTTTTCACAAGAACAAAAAATAAAAAGGAGAAATGGTGTGAAAAAAAATATTCAAATGCCAAAATTAAGTGAACAAATGGAATCGGGAGTCTTAGCGTCCTGGAACAAAGAAGTGGGAGAGGTGGTCGAAAAGGGTGAGGTGCTTTTCGAAATTGAAATGGACAAGGTTGTCAGCGAGGTTGAAAGCATGGAATCCGGTGTTCTGGAAGCAGTTTTTTTTGAAGAAGGCGATGAAATTAAAGCTGATGAAATAATTGCGGTTATCAATTGCGATTGATCAGGGGATAAAATGAAAAAGAAACCAGAATGGTTAAAGGTCAGCTATAATAAAGCGGCTGTCGAAGAAGTGAATGGGCTGATGGCTAAACTGAAACTCAATACCGTATGTAAGGAAGCCAATTGTCCGAATCTGGGAGAATGTTATAAAAAAAAGACGGCTACCTTTATGATCCTGGGGAGAACCTGCACCCGCAACTGCCGGTTCTGTAATGTAACCAGTGGAGCGGTGGAACCGGTTGATCCCAAAGAGCCTCAGCATTTGGCTGAAGCAGTTAAGGAACTCGACTTAAATCATGTGGTGATCACCAGTGTCACCCGGGATGATCTTAAAGATGGTGGTGCCGGACATTTTGCCGATACCATCAGGGCGGTTCGGGAGCTTAACCCCGGGGTTTCGATTGAGGTGCTGATCCCCGACCTCCAAGGCGTGCAGAGGGACCTGGATCGTGTTATTGCCGCAAATCCGGATGTGATAAACCATAATGTGGAGACGGTCCGGGAACTATATTCGGTGGTTCGGCCAGAAGCGGATTATGACCGATCGATGGCGGTGCTTGAGTATGTCAAAAAAAATGCGCCTCATATCAAAACAAAAACGGGGATTATGGTGGGACTGGGAGAGACCGACGAACAGGTTTACCAGGTCATGGATGACTGCCTGAAAGTCGGCTGCGATATTTTTACCATTGGTCAATATTTGCAGCCATCACCGCAACATCTTGAGGTTAAGGCTTATGTAACTCCGGAAAAGTTTGCGCAGTACAAGAAAATTGGCGAAGCCAAGGGCTTTCACTATGTTGCCAGCAGTCCTCTGGTGCGCAGTTCCTATCGGGCAGAAGAGGCACTTAAGGAAGGGAAAAACAATGATTTATATTGAAAATGATTCCACGGATCCTTTTTTTAATTTTGCATTGGAGTATTACCTGATTACCGAGAAAAAGCTGTCGGAGGATCAAATTTTTATTTTCTGGCGAACCGAACCAACCCTGATGGTTGGTAAGTACCAGAATACCATCGAAGAAATCAACCAGAACTATGCCAAAGAAAATGGGATCAAGGTCGTGCGTCGGATTACTGGCGGCGGAACCATTTATACGGACATGGGTGGTTGGCAGTTTAGTTTTATCACCAGAGGTCAGTCTGAAAGCATTGATTTTAGCAAATATATCAGCCCGGTAATTGAAGGCTTAAAAAAACTGGATGTTCGGGCCGAATTCAATAGTCGCAATGATCTGGTTATTCAAGGTAAAAAGTTTTCTGGCAATGCTCAGTGCATGTTAAATGGTTATACCCTGCATCATGGCTCACTGCTGTTTAGTACCGATTTTGAACAGATGGTCAAATGTTTGACGGTAGATGATTATAAAATTATCTCCAAAGGTATAAAGTCGGTGAAGGAACGGGTAACGAATATCTCCGATCATTTAACAAAACCGATCGATACGGATACCTTCAAAAAATTGATGGTCGACAGCATTATGCAAGGATCAAAAGAGCACTATCAACTGACGGATACCGATCTGGCTCGAATCAAGGCTATTGCCAAAGAAAAGTTTGCCAGCTGGGAATGGAACTATGGCAAATCCCCGAAGTTCAACATCACCAAGACCGGTCGATTTGATGGCGGAAAAATGGAATTTAAATTGGATGTCAATAAGGGAAAGATAACCGATTGTCATATCTATGGTGATTTTTTTGGAACCATGGACATTTCGGTTCTGAGTAATGCTCTGATTGGCGCTGATTATGAAAAAGAAAGCATTAAAAAAGCCATCGCTCAAGGTGATATTAAGCAGGGGTTTTATAACATCAATGTGGATGAGCTGGCAGAAATTATTTGTTGACCATATTAAAAAGGCAATCACCCCATCTTTTAATTAAGGTGGGGATTTTTTATGCCAGTACGATCACGAAACGACCAGGCCTTTACCTTTTTGTGGGAATGCGTTACAATAGTCTGATGAATGGATGGTGAGTCTATTTAAAATGTCAAACAAGATCACATGAAAATTTAAAATAGGTGTGATAGAATCATTCGTATGCGTATAATACAAAGGCGTATTTTAATAAAAACGGTATATGATATGATTGGGGATCAGAAGGAGATGAATTTATGGATAATTCAAGCAAATTTCTTATTGCATCAGTAAGCGCAGCGGTGCTACTGATTATTTTAGTCAGCTTTACCCTGGCCTACGCAGGGCGGGATAATACCCTGATGTCAGACAAAACGCTGAGCTTTGAAATCAACGGTTTTAATGTGGAACTGCCCCTTTCCGAAAATGATGCGGTGTACGATGCGATCAGCTTAAGTAGTGTCACGGAAAATAAAATAAAATTAATCAACGAGGTGGGTGCCACCGTTAAAATAGACGGAAAGGGTATCGGTGCGGGCACAACCATGGATCTAAAGCTGGATCAGCTTTCTTCAGGCGAACTCATCAAAATTCAGGTGGGCAATGAAAAGGACGAGCGGGTGATTTATTTAAGAACCCTGTCATCCCAGCTACCCGAAATTATTCCCGCCGGAACAAGCAGTTACGATGGAAATTACTTTGCTGCGGTCGCAACCGGGGGGGCAGCGCTATACGAACTGAATGAAAAGGGTGAGGTGGTTTTTTACATCGCCAAATCCCCGGAGCAAGCTAAGGGTGAATCCTATCGGGATTTCAAGAAACATGTTTTTGAAAATGGTACCGTTCGCTACAGCTACCAACGGGTATATGGTGACAGCAATGGAATTGGTTACGCGGTGGGAGAACGGGTGATTCTGGATGATCGCTATCAGGAAATTGACACCATTACTCTGGCTCAAAGCGAATTGACAAATGAAGGTGATCCGGTGGATGGCCGGGATTTTATTCTGATTGCGGACAACCATTATATTGTTGAAGCATCTCAATTAGTATTGGTTCAAAATGTGCCGGATGGTCTGGGTGCCAATACCATGGGTTCAAAGGTCGTGCGAAGCCTGATCCAGGAAGTCAAAGATAATCAGGTCGTTTTTGAGTTCACCACGGATTCCCATCCGGAATTCTATGGACTGAGCGTCAACGACCATGATTACAGCAATACCACCAGCCAAAGTCCGGATTATGCCGGGTTCAATCGGATGATCATTGATCCGGCGGATAACAATCTGATTGTTTCTTTTGGAAATATGAACACGATCATGAAAATTGATCGGGAAACCCGGGATGTGATCTGGAAGTTATCGGGAAATGGTGATGAATTTGGGATGTCGCCGGATCAAAAAACATCGGGTCAAACGGATATCGCCATCACCGCCGAAGATGAATTAACAGTTTTTGACAATGCGACAGGCACGGGTCAAACTCGAGTGCTCAAAATAAAACTGGACGAAGTCAATAAGAAGATTTTGGGATACCAGGAATACAAGATACCGGGAAAAACGACCCTGGCCTATGGTAGTGCACAAAAAATCGGTGATAATATTGAAGTATACACCATCGGATGGGGTTTGCTCAAAGATGGTAATGTGGCGATTTCGGAAATAGACTTTAACACCGGTAAAAAACTGCTGGAAGTTACCTTGCCTTATGGTGTTGCCAATGACCGGGTGCAGAAGTTTAAATAGGCAGTCGATAAGAACGGAGATCAATGATGAAACCATTATTTTTATGCTATCCCAAATGTTCAACCTGCCAGAAAGCAAAAAAGTTTTTAGCCGAAAATCAGATCGATGTGGAAGAGCGACATATTGTCGAGGAACATCCCCGAAAAGATGAACTGCTGGCATGGATGAAGTTATATCCGGGTGATGCCAAAAAGTTTTTTAATACCAGTGGCCTGGTTTATCGGGAACTGGGCTTAAAGGACAAGGTGAAAACCATGACGCCCGATCAGATGGCTGAAGTACTGGCCACCAATGGGATGCTGGTCAAGCGACCGTTGGTTATTTTGGCCGATGCCGTCCTGATCGGCTTCAAAGAAGAACAATGGCAAGCGGTATTATTAACCGATAAGCGGGATTAATCCTTAAAGTGGCCGTTATTTTTTCCTATAAATCATTTGTAAGGGCAGCAGGGATGGTCTATAATGAAAAAAGGATTATTAATCGAATACAAAGGAGAAAGTTAAATGTCACGAAAAACCATTGAAAAATTTAGAAAACAACCTGAGACTGATGTGGTGGAAATAGTTGAAATGGAACTGACTGAATATACCTACCCCAAAAGCGGAATCGGAATCTGTCCTCAATGCGGCGGTAAAATGAACGGCCTTGGGCTTGACTGGGAATGTGAGGGCTGTGACTTAAAGCTGGTGGGTCCGGTATTCTAAAGAAACGAAACCAAATAGAGAAGCACAGGAAGCATGTTTGCCAATTATGTTGATTGGAAAATGTGCTTTTTTACTGAGTAAGGAAGGTAGTTTGAGGTTGTATAAACATCAGAAAATCTTAAATATTTCCCAACGATAAGAGGAATAATTAGAGATATTCATAGAAAATCATGTTTTTACGTGACATCATGGTTAAATATGGTAAAATGTTGATAACTTTTTATAAGATTTGTTTGAAAGCAATACGTGGGAAAAATAATTTACCCACCGATTCCAACGTCCCATAGGTGTTTATGACGATGATGGATACGTGCGAAAACGAAAGATATACAAATCTCTGGAGGAAAATAAAATGACGATTACCTATGAATTAGGGAAATCTTTATATGTGAACATAACGAATCGATGTAGCAATGCCTGTACGTTTTGCGTAAGAAAAGATGAACCGACAATTAATGGCGTTGATGATCTCTGGCTGGAGAAAGAACCAACGCAAGAAGAAATACAAGCAGATATCTTAAGGCGGGATCTGGATCAATATGATGAGCTGGTTTTTTGTGGATATGGTGAGCCAACCTATCGTCTCGATGAAATTTGTGCCATTGCCAAGGAAGTGAAGAAGATTCATTCCATTCCCATTCGACTCAATACCAATGGCCATGGAAACCTGATCTATAAAAAAGATATGACGCCGCTTTTAAAAGATGCGATTGACGTGGTATCGATCAGTTTAAATGCAAAGAATAAAAAAGAATATGATGAATTATGTCGTCCGGTTTTTGAAGATGCCTATGAAGAATTGTTGGAGTTTGCCCGACTGGCGGGACGATATACCAAGGTGGTGTTAACCATTGTCGATATCCTTCCGATCGAGGATCAGGAAGCATGTCGTCGGATTAGTCAGTCGGTTGGGGCAGAATTGCGAATCCGTTCTTATATTGACTAATGACGAGATGATTAGCGACGGGACAGAAAACGCTGTTGATACAAGTCACTGCAATTTAAAGCCCCGGGGTCTGAACATCGGCGGCAAAGAGATTTGGGTCGTGGATGACCATCAATATGTGCTGCTGATCTGGGGGCGTTTATTTCAAATTCAAAAACAGCCGCTGGTTTTGGTTAGTATTGATTATCATCCCGATACCAACCCGCCGTTCTGGTTATGGGCTTATCAAAAAGCCATGGCCATCGATCCCGAGCGGGAAACAGAGCTGGTGAAAAAATTTCAGAATAGAATGTTGTCTGCCCTGGAGCCGCTTAATTTAAACAGTGTCGAAATGACGATGGATCAGATGCGTAATGATGAGCATATCAATACAGCCATGGAATTGGGCTACCTGAGCAATTACCATATGATCAACTGTATGGAAAAACATGTCTATTCACAGGGACATCACTATCTGGTTCCGGAAAACCAGTTTGGGAGCCTTAAAGATGACATGTTTAAAAATATTGGACTGCCGCTTAAAAAAATCAGTAATGAGGGGTTGATCCTTGATATTGATCTGGACTATTTTTTGAGTCCGGAAAATTTTGAGCTGGATCTCGATCGGAACAGCATTTTTGCAGATCTGGTCAAGCAGGCTCAGATGATTACCGTGGCCCGTTCAAAAACGTATTTTGATTTTTTAAAAACAGATCCGTTTACCATTGAGTACTGCGAAAAAAAACTGATTGAGTTACTGGAAAAAATCATCCATAAACAGATGAAAAAATAACGCCATTAGGCAGATCGCAAATCGGATGATGGGGGTACAGATATGAGAAAGCACAGTGAAGAAACCCGAATTATTAATCAGTCAAAAGACCAGTGTGAAGAGCGTTTGTTAGCTTTTGACACCGGTAAATATGAATTGAAGAACCATATCGTAGACAAAGAAGAAAGCCTGCTTGTCCTCCACACAAAAATCGTTTTTGCTGCCAATGGCCAACGGATTACCATCAAGTTGCAATCGGCGGGTGATCAGAGGACCGACGTGTGCATCCGGTCAGAACTGATTTCAAATGTCGTGATGAATGACCGTGGTGCAAATAAAAAAAATATCAACGCCATGTTCGGCTATCTTAATGAAGAGAATATGGCGAATCAGAGTCGGAAGCCGGATACCACCAGAAACGATCAGCGCCCCAAACCGAAACGCAAGCTTTTTTTCTGGGATAAAAACGCCACAGCTTTAAAAATGTCGATGATGGCCAGTTATCTGGGGGGCTACCAGGAATTTGAAAAGCCCCTGAAAGGAACCCTTGAAATTCACGAAGCCGGTATTGACTTTGCTGTAATGGGCCCCAAATTTAGTATTCCGTTTTTGGAGATAAAATTCGTCACCATTGCCTCGACATGGGATATTGTAAAAAATCAGGCCTGGCGGGAGACCTGCTTCAAAGATGAACTCAAAAAAGATAAAACGGATCATGAAAAAGCATCGAAAAACAAACTGGTGCTTACCTATCAGAATGATTCGGGACAAACGCAGTGTATTTTTAGAGCTGATAATTCCTATGAGGTGGAAAAGAGCATTGTAAAAGCGCAAATGTTGATCCAGGAATTGATGGAAGATTAAAATTTAAAAAGGGCTTGACAAACCATGATACATGATGTAAACTAATATAGTCTCGTAACGATGGCGGAAGGGCCACACCTGTTCCCATACCGAACACAGAAGTAAAGTCTTCCAGCGCCGAAAGTACTTGGTGGGCAACTGCCTGGGAGGATAGGACATTGCGGGACTTTT
>MTLE01000081.1_pt1 | contig 54406 bp, 55 predicted proteins | sample 1982461 | NCBI WGS metagenome assembly MTLE01 (sample SAMN05712605, study PRJNA340218) | biofilm metagenome | isolation source: sample SPL anode biofilm adapted to -200 mV | place: USA | collected 2012-02-03 | reverse complement strand
CGCCCATGACGGGCGTACACAATACCGTTGGACACCGACCGGGCGGAGAAGTCGCCCGGACGGGTCAACGGCGCACCCCGTTGAAGGAAGAATAGAATCGTATGGACAACACTGCGAGAATACAGCTAGTAGGCGGAGTAAAGGTCGGGACATCACTTCCCGGCGATTATAGTTTCTATGGCAATCTTTTTGGGCGAATGACCAAGGAAGTTAGGAACACGGGCAACCTGACAAGGTACCTGGCATTCGATTATCTCTCTGACGAGAATGACCCGATAACCATTCTTGGCATTGAAGTCGATAGTATCGAGAATATCCCTGATGGAATGATCGCTCTGGACCTGGACAACCACAGCCTGACTATCTTTGATGCAATGAACGGGAAGAATACCATTGTATGGCAAGAAGATGTGACCTGGCAGTGGCTAAGCAAGTCGCCTTCTGTCTGTAATCGAGGGGTGACCGGTGAATTCAGTGTCCGGGTCCCTTCAGAATGGTGTGGAACCGGCGTTTCAAGCTATCGGAAATTTTCAATGACCGCGAACGCATATGTCGCGCCAACTCAGACCGGCTGTGATGACAGCATTCACCTTGTGGACTATGACTCAGCATGGCCGCAACAGTTTCATGAGTTTTCAGGCTGGCTCCGTGAATGTCTGGGACCTGATGTGGCGCTGCGGATCGAGCATTTTGGGAGCACCTCGATACCGGGAATGATCGCAAAGCCAATAATTGATGTGCTTGTCGAAGTCCCTTCTTTTACTGAAGCGAAGCAACGGGCTCTACCTTTACTCAATAACGAACTTTGGGAGTATTGGTGGTATGGCAAGCATATGACCTTCGTCAAGAGAGACAAGCTAATGGGGTTGCGGACTCATCATGTCCATATGATGTTGAATGGACGAGACCTGCATGCACGCCTTGCCTTCAGAGACCACCTCCGATCGCATATGGAAGATGCGGCACGCTACGCCGATCTAAAGCGGCAGTTGGCCATGTGTCATCAAACAAACCGGGAGCAGTACACCGATGCAAAAGCATCATTTGTGAATGAGATAGTGGTAAAGGCGATGAAACACTTCTGAATCTTATTGAGGGAGATAAAAGTTTCCAACCCGCGCCCTGACCGGCCTGAAGCCGGTCAGGCTTATGACGTTGCATGAACGAAGATTGAATGCGAACAATAATTATCGCTGGTTTCTTCGTGATCGCTATATCTTGCTTTATTGCAGCTATTTCGATGGATCGCTCGATTGTTCTCAAGGCGACTCCTGATTTTAGACTTTTGCGTTGATTTTACATTTTCCGCCTTGATGTTGTATATCAAACGAGATACAATTTGAAAAATGATACTGCGGAGGAAACGATATGCCACGAGCTGCAATGATTCATGCGCGGATGGAGCCGGAATTAAAACAAAATGTTGAGAGCATCTTTAGAGCGCTTGGAATGACGACAACCGAAGCAGTGACACTTTTTTACAAGCAGGTAGAGATGCGGCACGGATTGCCGTTTACGGTGGAGGTGCCTGATGAGGAGCTAGACACCTGGCAGAGAGAAGAGATCAGAAAAGGGCTTGAGGAGATGAGAGCCGGAAAGTTGATTGACCACGACGATGTAGTCAAACGCTGGGCGGCTCGAAAATGAGAATACGCTGGACTGAAGGAGCTGTTGGCAATCTTGACCAAGTCGAGGAATATATTGCTCACGACAATCCAACGGTTGCGGTTGCTACAGTAAATAAGATCATCGATTCTGCTCGGATTCTGGCTGACTATCCGACCATAGGGAAACGCGGACGCGAACGTGGGACAAGGGAACTTGTTATTGCCGGCCTCCCGTACATCGTCATCTATGCTGTACAGCGTGAGGAGCTAGTTATTCTCCGAGTACTTCATACATCTATGAAATACCCGTAACAAACCTCTCATGTTCCCTGCCCTAGAAACTCCATCACGGCAAATTATCGACACCAATACAGTGAAAACCACGAATGTCCAACTAACGGTAGCACCGGTCGTCGGGAAAAACTCCCGCCGTCGGTTTGCCTTGCCACGCTGAGCAGAGAGAGTTGGGAATTCACAACAGAAAGGACATCCAGCCATGAGCAAAATGATCGGCATCCTGACTTCCGGTGGTGACAGTCCGGGGCTGAATGCGGCTATACGAGGGGTGGGCAAGGCACTTCTGGGACGTTATGACATGAAGGTGATCGGGTTCCGTGACGGTTTTCGCGGCATGATGGAAAACCGGACCCAACGACTTGATTCAGCGGCGCTCTCAGGCATACTCACCTTGGGAGGAACTATTCTCGGCACGAGTCGTGACAAGCCCTATGCCATGCCTGTTGCCGGAAAGTTGCAGGATATGACCGCTGTCATTGTCGACAATTATCGCAAGCACCATTTGGATGCACTGGTCTGTCTGGGGGGTGGCGGGACGCAAAAAAACGCCTATCACCTGATGAAGCACGGACTAAACGTGATCACACTCCCCAAAACCATCGACAATGATGTGCCTTTGACCGATGTCTCCTTTGGTTTTGATACCGCTCTCGGCATTGCCACGGAGGCGATCGATCGGCTACACAGTACGGCCCATAGCCATCATCGCATCCTTGTTCTGGAGCTGATGGGGAACAAGGCCGGCTGGCTGGCTCTGGGTGCCGGTATTGCCGGAGGCGCCGATGTCATTCTGATTCCGGAGATACCCTACGATGTGAAGAAAGTGGCCGCGGCAATCATGCGGCGCAGTCACAACGGACAGGGTTTCAGCATCGTTGCCGTAGCTGAAGGGGCCATTTCGAGACAGGTCGCCGATAAACTGGCTGAAGAGGGTAAGGACAAGGGGGGCAAGAAGAAAGCGCCGAAACGGCAGGCCCAGGAAAGGGTGGCAGAGAGCAAACCGGGAAACAGCCTACATCTGGCACAGCAACTGGAAGGGCTCACCGGTCTGGAATCACGCCTCACAATTCTGGGTTACCTGCAGCGCGGGGGGACACCTTCGGCAGGAGATCGCCTGTTGGCTACGCGACTGGGAACGGCCTGTGCCGACCTGATCAATAAAGGCGAATTCGGCGTTATGGTCGCTGCACGGGGTGATGGTGTCAAGCCGGTAGCGCTCAAGGATGTCGTCGGCAAACGCAAGACAGTACCTTTGGATCATGACTGGATTGAGAGTGCTCGCAGCGTGCATACTTGTTTTGGAGATTGACGGTAGTAGCCCCAAATGTCTCAAGAGGATTATTGAGGAGGAATACCATGAAAGATGAACTTTTTCAGGAACTGCGGAAAGTGTAAAACAGGGCGCACCGATCATGAAAGGCACAATGCAGCCCTCCAGATCCTTTGAATTTCCGGAAACCGAGGTTCGTGCCCTGCGTGAGCAATTCGGTCTTTCACAGGCTAAGTTCGCAGACCTTGTGGGAATCAGCGTAGGAACATTGAGAAACTGGGAACAAGGCCGCCGTAAACCGGAAGGCCCCGCACGGGTGCTTTTGCAAGTTGCTTCACGTCACCCGGGGCACTTCTGGACATTGGAAGGGAACAGCCCCAAAGAACAGGCCGCACAACTCGTTCAACCGGACGTACAAAAAACTGCGTGCAACTTAAATCTTGCATCCGCCTCACATTTTTCCACCAAACAGTGTAAGTATCGTGGAAGCGTGAGCAATCCTACGCGGCCAACAAAAGAGGCTGCACATGTCGCATCCTCTGAGCCATAGCTTTTTCAGCGGTTTTCAGGTCATAACTAGTTTGCAGGTTCATCCAGTAGGTCGGCGTCTGGCTGAATACCTTGCCGAAAAGCACAGCCAGTTCTGCCGTAGCAGGACGTGAACCCTTGATAACATGAGATATTCGCATGGGTGAAACGCCAATTGCATGAGCTAATGCGTTTTGCGACATGCCAAACTCATCAAGTATTTCCTTCAGGAAGACCCCCGGATGTATGGGGGGAAGCCCGTTTTTGACAGCCATAAGATTTCTCCTTTAATGGTAATCGGTGATTTCGACATCAGTAGCATCACCATTGGTAAACTGAAAGCATACACGCCACTGGTCGTTAATTCTGATGCTCCATTGTCCCGTTCTATCACCGGAAAGGGTTTCAAGGCGGTTTGACGGGGGCATTAGCAAATCAGTAACCTCGCGGGCATTGTCCAACTGCGTTAATCGCATGATCGCGCGGGTTATGATTTCCGTTGGAAGTTTTTTGGACTTCCCCGTGGCAAAGAGCTTCTCAGTTTCTTTGTTCGCGAATGATGTGAACATGTTTTCAACCCAAACAATTTGTTTACATGAGTCAACCGAAATACCAGCGCAAGAGTGCAAGGTTCCATCGGTAAGGCCCGCTGGGTAAGCCTCGTCACGATATTCGAATAATCTAAAACCATGGAGGATGACATTGTATGAGCATTGGAACACCGCTGAAACTGGGTGCCACTAAACTGCTGCTGTTGGGATCGGGAGAACTGGGCAAAGAGGTCGCCATTGAGGCGCAACGGCTGGGGGTGGAGGTGATCGCGGTTGACCGTTATCCCCATGCCCCGGCCATGCAGGTGGCACACAGGAGTCATGTCATCAGCATGCTGGACCGGGATGCCCTGCGCCGGGTGGTGGAAGAAGAGCGGCCCGACCTGATCGTGCCGGAGATTGAGGCCATTGATACCGCGTTCCTCCTGGAATTGGAACAAGGAGGGCAGAGGGTCATCCCCACGGCCCGCGCCGCAAACCTGACCATGAACCGCGAAGGGATTCGACGGCTGGCTGCCGAGGAACTGGGCTTGCCCACGGCACCCTATGCCTTTGCACAGAGCGCGGAAGAGTTGCGCTCCGCAGCAGATACCATCGGGTTTCCCTGCGTGGTGAAACCGATCATGAGTTCGTCGGGCAAGGGACAAAGCGTGGTGCAAACCGCCGCGGAAGTGGCTGCCGCCTGGCAATATGCCATGGATGGCGCACGGGGCGCCTCGGACACCGTTATTGTTGAGGGCTTTATCGACTTTGACTACGAGATAACACAGCTGACTGTCCGCCACGCCGGAGGCACCTCGTTCTGCCCCCCGATCGGCCATGTGCAGATCAAAGGCGATTATCACGAATCATGGCAGCCCATGGCCATGTCGCCGGCGGCCCTTGCCGAGGCCCGGCGGCAGGCCGGGGCGGTTACCGCCGCCCTGGGCGGTTATGGCATCTTCGGGGTGGAGCTGTTTATCAAGGGGGACACAGTCCTGTTCAGCGAAGTATCTCCCCGCCCCCACGACACCGGCATGGTTTCCATGATTTCCCAGAACCTGAGCCAATTCGAGCTCCATGTGCGCGCCATACTCGGGCTGCCGGTGCCCGAGATCCTCAACCTTGCCCCTTCGGCCAGCCATGTGATTCTGGCGGCGGACAGCCGGGAAAACGTGCGCTTCGAAGGCATCGCCGAGGCCCTGAAGGTGCCCACCGCCAAGCTGCGCCTGTTCGGCAAGCCCGACACCCGCCACGGCCGGCGCATGGGAGTTGCCCTGACCCAGGGTGCATCCACCGATGAAGCCAGAAGCCGGGCCGAGGCCTGTGCCCATAGCGTTCGCCTGGTTCCGCAAGGGTAACAGGAGCGGTATCTCTCGGAAGAAAAGCAGTGGTCAAAACAACGGGCAGGGGGATCGACACCATGAACTTCGACAGTATTCCACGGGAAGAGCTGCCCGGCATCCTCTGCCGCATGCCGAAGGCAGAGCTGCATATCCACATCGAAGGTTCGCTGGAGCCGGAACTGATCTTTGAACTGGCAACGCGGAACCGGCTCCGGCTCCCCTACCCGACCATGGAGGAACTGCGGGCGGCCTATGCCTTTACGGACCTGCAGAGTTTTCTGGACATCTACTATGCCGGGGCCGGCGTGCTGCAAACAGAGGATGATTTCTTTGCCATGGCCTGGGCTTATCTGAAGCGTGCCAAGGCCGATAATGTGGTCCATGCGGAGATTTTCTTCGATCCCCAGACCCATACCGCCAGGGGCATCCCCTTTGCGACGGTAATCAACGGCCTGGACCGCGCAATCCGCCGCGGCCGGGAAGAGCTGGGGCTGAGCGCCTCGCTGATACTCTGTTTCCTGCGCCACTTGAGTGAAAAGGACGCTTTTGCGGTGCTGGAAGATGCCCTGCCGTTCCGCGACCGGTTCATCGGGGTCGGCCTGGACAGCGGTGAGCGGGGAAACCCGCCGGAGAAATTCGCCCGGGTCTTTGCCCGCTGCCGCCAGCTGGGACTGCGGCTGGTGGCCCACGCCGGTGAAGAGGGGTCAGCGGAATATATCAGCCATGCCCTTGACCTGCTGCAAGCGGAAAGGATCGACCATGGCGTGCACTGCCTGGATGATCCCCAACTGGTCGCAAGGCTGGTACAGCAACAGGTACCGCTGACAGTCTGCCCGCTTTCCAACGTAAAGCTCTGCGTGTTTCCGAGCCTTTCCGCCCATAACATCGCCAAGCTGCTGGCTGCCGGCATCGTGGCAACCATCAATTCCGACGATCCGGCCTATTTCGGCGGCTACCTGAACGAAAATTACACCGCCACCTTTGCGGCTCTGCCTGAGCTTGGGGTAAAAGAGGCTTACCAGCTGGCCCGCAACAGTTTTCGGGCCAGTTTTGCCGATGAAAATACCAAGGAAGGATGGATCAGGGAGCTTGATGAATTCTTTGCGCATCGTCATGCACAGCCCTCGACAGTATCAGCCCATTGACGAACACTGCCAACGCGTGCGCCATGCATAACCCCAGCGAATCTCAAGTTGCGTCTCACTTGTGTTTGATGAATGTCCCCTTCTCGTATTCCTCGAAGGCTGTCTGCAGTTCCTCTTGGCTGTTCATGACAATCGGCCCGTACCAGGCCACCGGCTCGTTGATGGGCAGGCCCGAGACCAGGAGGAAGCGGACCGGCCGCTCCTGGGTGCTGATGGCCACCGCTGCGCCGTCATTGTAGAGGATGAGGCTTTCCGCCCCGCAGGCGCATTGCCGCTTCATGTCGAAATAGTTGTCCCCCACCACCTCGTGGGCATAGGCGTTCCGTTCCGGATCAAAGTACCCTTCACCGTCCACCACATAGGCAAAGACCTTGTGCCCCCTGCCGATGGGGTGCGTAAAGGTCGTTTCCGGGGGTATGGTCACGTCCAGGTAGGACGGGTCGATGACCACGTCCCGAACCGGCCCGCTCACCCCGGCCAGTTCGCCGCAGATCACCTTCACCCGGATGTCCCCCTTGAGTACCACCTCCGGGATCTCCCCGGCCGTCAGACCCCGGTAACGGGGATCCATCATCTTGTGGGAGGCCGGGAGGTTGGCCCAGAGCTGGAAGCCCCACATCAGGCCGTCGTTGTCGCCCCGTGGCATCTCCTGGTGAATGATGCCGCTGCCGGCGGTCATCCACTGCACGTCGCCCGACTCGATGACCCCCTTGTTCCCCATGCTGTCACCATGCTCCACCCGCCCGTGGATGACGTAGGTGATGGTCTCGATCCCCCGGTGCGGGTGCCACGGAAACCCTTTCAGATAATAGGGGGGATAGTTTGAATGGAAATCGTCCAGCAGGAGGAAGGGGTCGAACAGGGGAACGTCGCTGTTGCCAAAGGCCCGTTTCAGGTGGACCCCGGCCCCCTCGATGGTCGGCTTGCTCTTCCAGATCTTGCTGATGGTGCGTATGTCATTCATGGAGACCTCCGCGTCTGATTTTTTTCAAGTGTACCCTTGTTGTGCCGCAATTCAACCGGGCGCCAATTGCCCCGGCCGTTAACGGTCCGATTTATTCCGTTTTCTCCGCTTGCTTCCCACCACAGGGAGATTACACTTTATGCAACGAATGGCTGTTGCACGGTTTCGGCGCTGCAGGCGAAAAAGAGACGCCTGAATCCTTGCCGCCGGCATGTGAAGACATCACAGATCCATGAAAAAGGAGAATCATCAATGGACAAACTTCTTGCAGGAAAAACGGCAATTGTTACCGGCGCCAGCTCGGGCATGGGATACGATACGGCTTTGACCTTGGCGCGGTCAGGCGCCGCTGTGGTGATCACTGCCCGCCGCCTGGACAGGCTGGAGAAACTGGCGGCGGAGATAGCGGCCCAGGGCGGCAAGGCACTTGCCGTGGCCGGGGACGCAGGTCTTCCGGAGGATATTGACAGGCTGCTGGAGCGGGCTTTGAGCTGGGATGAGGGCGGGGGCAAATATGACATCGTCGTCGTCAACGCCGGCCGGGGCCTGGCAGGCGGTATCCTCGACAGCGACGAAGCCCAATGGCAGGAGCTGTACCGGACCAACGTCCTTGGCGCCGCCCACCTGATGCGCCGGGCCGGGCAGTACCTGGCCGGGCGGAAGGGGGGCGACATCGTGGTTGTCGGCTCCGTGGTGGGGCGGAATATCTCGCCCTTCAGCGGCTTCTACGGTTCCAGCAAGTTCGCGGTGGGCGCCCTTGCCGAAGGGTTGCGCCGTGAGGTTTGCGGCCAAGGTGTCCGCGTTTCGCTGGTTATGCCCGGCATCGTGGTCAGCGGCTTCCAGAAGGTTGCCGGTTACGACGAGAAAAACTTCGGCGGTTCGATTGCCCAGTTCGGCAAGCTGCTCGAACCCCAGGCCATTGCCGACGGCATCCATTGGCTGCTGACCTTGCCGCCCCATGTCAATGTCAGTGAAATCATGATCCGCCCCACGGGCCAGAGCGCTCCGTGATACGGTGACCTTCCGGTTCCGAACAGGGGCCGGAAGGCCCTTTCCAGCAAAAGCCTCCACCATTGTCGGAGATCCTTACATACCGCCATCATCCAACCCCAAAATGTGTTGGTATTCTTTACACAGCACCTGATCCTTATGTGAACCTTACGGAAAATCAGCATGTTGGACAATGGTGCATTTTTTGCATTAATTTTGGCTAATTTTATTCAAACCCCTAATAAAAACAGTTGACTAGGAGGCGCCATGAGGAGACCGAAAGTTGGAGATTGAATAGAGAGACACCTATGCATTACCTCTCCCCCCCCCCCCCTGAACAAACACACAACGAATGTAGATGTTACAAACGAGAGAACAGGAGAGACACTATGAGCTATCCGGAAAATATTCGTTTGAGACACTGTTGCATCTCTTTGTTCGCGACAAAAGGCAAGATATCTGGATTGTTGCTTATAATTCCCCTACTTTTGCTGATATGCAGTCAAAATGCAAGCGCGCTCCAGGCCAATGCGTCGGCGTCATGGGCTTTTTCCGACTTTGACCCGGTAACTGCCAATGGCAACGCCGGCACCGGGAATTTCACTGTTGGCCGTGACGTGGCAACAGTTTCAGGGGCCGGTACTGTTACCCAGCCGGTTCCGCCGGCGCCCATTTCCTTCCCCTATGCCGCCAATGCAGGTGCGGGGCCAGTAGGGTTCACCGCAACTCTGAGTGCGGGCGGGACCACGGCTACGGCTACTTCAACCATGACCGTTGCAAACCCGGTCGGGAGCTACTATCCATGGACCTTAAACCTTAATGCAAACGTCACAAGAAACAGTATCTTCTCACCCGCCGGGACAGCCACGGCCCCTGGCAGCGATCCCGACTATTTTGACCCTGCGGCAATACAGCTGAATCCGATATTTCAGGAGAAGGTAACACTTGGCGCTGGATCATCGGTGTTCGAGGAAGACCAGCATGACGAGGCGTTTACGAAAATGAGCCGCGACTCAAGCCTGTTGACGAATCCGATATTTTTCATAAGTATTTTGGGATTGGGAAATGGCTTGATCGACGCGACAGTGTATTTCAACCCTGATCCAAGCCTTACGTTTTCTACCACCGCAACCGCATTGGAAAGTCTTTTGGAGTCCAGCACGGGGCTTGGGACTGCTGGCGGACTGGCATCGGATCTTTCGTTCGACTATACGTGGGACCTCTCGCACTTCAATGTGTCAGCTGCTGACACCATTGGTGGCGGCGGAATCAGTTATGCCGCTTCCGCACCGGTTCCTGAGCCTGGTACCTTTTTGCTGATGGCAATCGGTGGACTTGGAATGCTGGGCTGGCTACGCCGTCGTTCCTGAACCAGCCAAATTGATTACCCAAAGAAAAACTGGAAGCCGCCTCAATATTTTGCCCGCGTTACAACTATTATGTGATGTAAAGCTGTATCTCGTATAAATATAGCCGCCCGCCCGTTATTAGTCCGGGCGAGCGGCTATAATTTGAGGATTTTCCGCGCAGCATCCTTGTAATTTCGAGCTTGGCAAAGCTGATCTGTTACACTTTCTCCCCGCCCCCTGATTTCCACATTTAATTCATAATTCGTCCTTATTTTGCGCATACAGAGATACTAACCTACAAAAATTATAAGCAGGACTAGCTCTGCTTCCGATTCATCGGTGGTAGGTGCCCGGAGATGTCACGTCATTGGCTGAATGGAGGTGAAACCGGCAGTTTTTCCGAGAGACAATATTTTAAGAAAGGAGACAACACCTGGCCACATCATCGGCTGCTTTGGCAGCCCCACCCGCAAGTTCCGGACATGTTTGCGGAACCTGATTCATCTCACTTTTTAAAGGAGGTAATAAATGTCAATTTCGGCAATTTCTTCCAGCAGCAGTTATACAAACCCCTTTGCCAAGATAAAGGAAGATTTTCAGGATATCGGCACGGCGCTGCAATCCGGGAGCCTGAGCGATGCCCAGAAAGCATATGAAACCCTGCAATCGGATACCACGTCCGAAAGCAGCGACAGCAACAACCCCATGAACAAGGATATCGAAAGCCTGGGTACGGCTCTCGAATCCGGCAATCTGGCTGATGCCCAGAAAGTTCTGTCCAAAATCGAGCAACATCTGAAGGGACACGGCGAGTTTGCCAAACAGCAGATGGATATCGAAGCAGCTCTTTCAACAAGCTCAAGCGACACGTCAAATGATTCGTCAACATCTTCGGATGCCGACACCCTGCAAAAGAGTTTTCAGGCCCTGAGCGACGCGTTGTCGTCAGGCAACCTGTCCGATGCCCAGACAGCACTTGCCGCGCTACAAAAGGAAGTGTCATCGCAGAATGGCGGGCAGAGCAATGACCCGTTCAGCCAGGATCTTCAAAGCCTTGGCGATGCCCTTGAATCCGGCAGTTTGAGCGATGCCCAGGATATTTTCTCCAATATCGAAGACAAGCTGTCATCCCGGCCACAGGGACCGCCACCGGGACCGCCGCCGGGCAATGGCCAGGCACAGGGCAGCGATTCCGAGGATACCGTCGCCAACACGCTTCAGGCCCTGCTGGACGCTTTGAACGAAAATGAGTCATCCACTTCATCGACATCAACATCAGACACAACCGAAAACGATCCGATCACCACACTCAAGGCCTTACTCACCTCAGCACTGAAGAGTTACCAGCAAATGAGTACCACACAGTATGCGGATGATGCTGCAAACAGTGCCAGTACGCTGCTTTCGTCTACCGTTTAGGCCACGAAGCGGATGATCGCTCCCTTGGCCGGCCCTCTGCGAGGAAGCCTTGAAGAATACCGACCGACAGAGGTATTCGATGTATTCGTAAAAAAATCCCTCCCCCCGCTGGGGGGGAGGGACAGGGAAAGGGGAGGGACAGGGAAAGGGGAGGGACAGGGAAAGGGGAGGGACAGGGAAAGGGGAGGGTTGAGGGAAAGCTCGGGAGGACTGCGATTGCGCTGAGGATTTTGCGACTGAAATTCCTCTAAATACCGGAAATATAGTGGATTCATAATGTTATGGTTATTCCTCCTTAGTAGCGATACGACCTTTTATATCCTTCCAGGCAGTTCTCTTCGACCGGAAGGGCCATATACCGCCACGCGCCGATTCGCCGGAACAGCAACCCAATCGGCTCTTGTGGCTCGTGCGCTGCCAGTTGGTTCTTCAGATCCTCAATTGTCCTGATCGGTTTGCTGTCCACCTCAAAGATTATGTCGCCATTCTCCACACCGGCCAAATGAGCCGCGCAACCATGATTCACCGCCATGACAATAAGCCCGGACGACATCTCCATACCGCTCTCCAAGGCAGATAGCTGATCGATTTCGGTTATTGCCATACCCAGGACATCAAGCTTTAACGGCTTAACTTCGCGCTCTTCCACAATAAAGTTGCCCATTGCCATTGTCGCCTCCTTTACCATTGGTTATCCGGGCCAGGGGCCTGTCTCCTGCCTTCCTCACCGCCGGGCCCGGGCCTTCCGCCGCCATCCCAGGGTGGGGGAGGTGGCATGTGTCCGGACATCTGCTCGCATCCGTAGCGCCCCCCGGGCTCCTGGCCGCGGTGACGCGGGGGTGGCGGTGGCAATCTCTCGGCCAGCGAGCGCTGTTCAGGGGTCAATAATGCGTTGATTCGGCTTCGGACCCGCTCACGGGAAACAATCAGTTCTGCCTCGGCCTGGGCCTGCTTTGCCGCTATTGCCCTGACTTCCGCCTCGTTGAACTTTTCAGCCTGGCCAGCCTCATGCAACTGCTTGCGGCATTCCGCCATCTTCTTCACAAGCGGCATGGCCTTTTCCCTGTCTGCCGCCAGGAGCGTCTTTATTTTTGCCAGCTGATCATTGGTCAGCTTGAGCTGCCTGGACATGTGATCGATCATTCCATCAGGAGGCGGAGGCATCATGTCTGCCGGACCCGGTCCCCATCCCCCCATCTCTCTTTGTTCGTCAGCCGCGGCCAATGCACGGATCGCATTGCCCCCGACCGCCACGGCTGCCAGCAGAATGCATGTGATGATCCGCCGTTTCATAAGGTTTCTCCTTTCGTTATTGGCAGCATTTCATCTGCCGTCGTCCGCTAATTTCTCACCTTTGGTTGGCTTCGCCTCCTGGAGGTGCGGGCGGAGCGCCTTCTGGGACCGCCACCAGTTGATCCTTGAATTTTTTACAGGTAGCCTTGATCGTATCGCCGCGCGGGGTGACGACCTCCACCGCAGCCCCTTCGCTCTTGTCCTTGCAGGCATCGAATGCCTCCTGGGGCGGCTCTCTGCGTTCGCCGCCACCCTGTGGTCCGAAACTGGCCCATACCCCGGCCGGAACCACGACGCTGAACAGACTCATGATTGCCATCCGCTTGATAACCCGTATTCCCATCTTTCACTCCCTTCCGAATCCTGATATTTTGACGGCACGGTTTCCGGCAACAACCCATGCCGTCATTCATCCCAATGAACCGGGAGATGTATGTTCCCTGCCGATGATTAAGAACACTAACAGGCAATTGTGGTTGAATTATGTAAAAATTATGAAAAATCAGGTAGATCTGAAATGCAATTGGAGATACCATCCTTTGACAACAAGACTTGATAAGGTAAATAAGGTGAATTATATTGGGTACGGCACTTCACAAAGGACAGACCTATCTTGAACTCGACAGTATTACCCTGCTGTAGAAAATTGCTTCATGCCGCCCTTCTTGGGACTTTTCTGGTCTTGTGCCTGGCAGCGACAGCGCCGGCCCAAGAGAACTTCGCCATCTACCCTCCCCTTGCACCCGGTTATTCCTCCATCAAGGTCTTTGACAGCCACAGGCGCTTTGTCGGCCGGATACTGCCCGAGAAGAGATATTGGGTCTCCATCGACCGCATCCCTGTTTTCCTGCAAAATGCCCTGGTGGCGGTCGAAGATGCCCGATTTTACGAGCATGGCGGGATCGATATCCTGGGGATCGCCCGAGCCCTGGTAAAGGATGTGGCCAAGGGGAAATTGGCCGAAGGGGGTTCGACCATCACCCAGCAGTTGATCAAGAACATGTACCTGTCGGGCGCGAAAACCATCGAACGGAAATTGGAAGAGGCCAAAATGGCCATGGAGTTTGAGCAGAAATATACCAAAAAGCAGATTCTGGAGATGTATTTCAACGAGATTTACTACGGAAACGGTGCCTGGGGCATTGTCCAGGCGGCCCGCCTCTATTTCGACAAAAACCCGGAGGAGTTGACCGACGCGGAATGCGCCATGTTGGCGGGAGTGCCGAAAAACCCGGGCCGCTACAATCCGTTGGGAAAACCGGCCAACGTCACCGGGCGGCGCGATGTGGTCCTCAAACGGATGGCGGACCTGAAAATGATCACTCCCAGACAGAGGCAGCAGTTGCGGGCCCATCCGGCAGCAGTGATCAAAACGGGCCAGGCCCCCCAGTACCTGGCTTATCTCCGAAACAAGCTGATCGAGCGGTACGGGGCGGGAATTGTCGAACAAGGCGGATTGGAAGTGACGGCAGCCCTGGACCTGAACCTGCAGAAATTGGCGGAAAAGACCTTGAAAGAGGGGGTAAAGCGGATTTCTCCACAGTTGCAGGGGGCATTGGTCTGCCTGGATCCGGCAACGGGTGATGTCCTGGCGGCCGTTGGCGGCACAGATGACCAGAGCGCCTTTAACCGCGCCTTCCAGGCCAGGCGTCAGCCAGGTTCGGCCATCAAGCCCATTATCTACGCCGCTGCCCTGGAAAAGGGGTTTACCGCGGGCAGCATCTGGGATGATACGCCGGTCGCCTACGATAAAGGCAATAATGAAGTCTGGAAACCTTTGAACTACGGTAAGGAACAGTACGGGGAGATTTCCCTGAGGCAGGCCCTGGCATACTCCAACAACGTCATCGCAGTCAAACTGCTGAATGACATCGGGGTCCCCTATTTTGTCGATTTCGCCGCGAAAATGGGCCTGTCGCTACGGCCGCAAAATGGTCTCTCCCTGGCCTTGGGAACCGATGAAGTCACCTTGAACGACCTGGTGCAGGCCTATTCTCCCCTGGCCAATGGCGGCTTACTGCCCAAATCCAGAGCCATCATCCGTATCTACGACCGTAACCGCCGCACCTGGAGCGAGAACCCGCCAATAATCACGCCAGCCATTTCCCCGGCCGCCGCCTTTGTCACCACCCAGATGCTCAAGGATGTCTTGACGTACGGTACCGCCAAATCCCTGAAGAAATTCAGCCAGACACGCCCGGCCGCCGGAAAGACCGGCACCACCAACGATTATCGCGATGCCTGGTTCATCGGCTATACGCCCAGGATGGTAACCGGCATCTGGGTAGGCTATGACAAGCCCAAACCCGGAGGGAGAGGTTTTACCGGTGGCGCGGTTGCAGCACCGATCTGGGAACGATTCATGCGCCCGGCCCTGAAGGCTCAGCCGGCCATCGATTTCCCCATGCCCGAGACAGTGGTCTCCGTTGCCATCGATCCGGCGACCGGTTGCCTGGCAACGGCTGACAGCCAGGAGAAACGTGATGAGTACTATATCGTTGGAACGGAACCTGGCGAGGATTGCTCAAAAAATGGCGCCGAACCAGTCAAGCAGCCTGCACCTGACCAACCCGAGCCCAATGCCGTGGAACAACAGCCTGCGGCGGGTACGGAAGGTGTGCAGACGGATGGGGCGGAATAGGCGCCTCAACCGGCCTGGGCCGGTTGAGGCATGCCCCCTTATTTCATGTTATTTGCCTGAGCCGTAGTTGGTGCTGATATAGTCAACGATGATTTTGGCGTCCTTATCGGGTATTGGAGCCCCGTAGGTTTTGATCATCTTGTTTACTACGCCCTGCCACTTTGCCTTTGGAAATTTCTGTTGCGTGGTGATGTAGTCGAGGCTATGGCAAATGCCACAATATCTGCGGGTCTCATCCATACCGGGCCCGTCCTTCAGGAAAACGGACGGCGCCGGCAAGCTGATGCTGCGTTTTGATCCTTCCTTGGTTGAACCCTTTTCAGCGGCAATGGCCACGGCAGCACAAACGATGGATGCGCCGGCAAGCAGCAGCAACTTGATTTTCATAGTCTTCCTCCCAGGTATCTAACCTACTGTCAGATTGTATTTTTCCACCTTGTTCAAGAGATAGCCCGAGGGATTCCAAAGGCCGTCAAAAGGTTGTGATTCGCCGATGCTGTTGGTTGCCTTGACCAGGATGCGATAGTTGCCCGCTTTAACCGGCTGCCAGGGATAGAACCACTGTATCCACGAGTAGCGCCCCAGATCCTTGCCCAGGCGGGCCGGCTGCCAGCTCATACCGTTGTCGACCGAAACCAGGACCTCCTTGATGCTGTAGCCGCCGGAGAATGCCAAACCCATGAGCTCTATGGCCTGGCCGGAGTTGAGCCTGGTACCATCTTCCGGATTGATCATCAGTGAACGGGTGGTCATGCGATTGATCGGAACGCTCTTTTTGGGGACTGTACCCGGCTCGACACAGCCGCAGGGATTGTCGGGAATCCGATAGGCGGTCTTCATCCAGAAACTGCTGCTGGGCTTGACGCTGACTTCGATATCGGAGAGCGATTTCACCCAGTAGGAGGCATACCACCCCGGCACAACCAAGCGCACCGGGAAGCCGTTCAGCATGGGCAATTCCCGGCCATTCATCTCATAGGCGATAATGATATCGTCCTCCTGGGCCTTATCCAGGGGCAGGCTCTTCATGAAGTTCGGGGTCGTGGGCAATACAGCCGTATCCAGCCCCCTGAAGAAAACCTCTGTCGAGCCGGCCTTGATGCCGGCACTTTTGAGGACATCCTTGAGACGTACTCCCCCCCAGGTACAGTTACCCATTGCCCCGTTCAGCCATTGCCCCCCAAAAACAGGAGGGTCAAAGAAACTCCTGCCATTGCCAGCACACTGAATGACAGCGGTGTAGCCCACTTTCTCAAATTTTTTCAGGTTGTCCAGCGACAGCGAAAGCTGTTTGGCAACGTTGCCGTGAATCCTCAGACGCCAGGTATCCAGGTCCACTGAAGTCGGTATGTTGGCAAGGTGCCAGCGTACAAACAGGGCCTCGTTCGGCGTCACCAGTTCCCGGAAATACTGCAAAGGCGTTTCCAATTGCGGCGGCCTGGAGGTCAGCAGCAAGAGTTCGGCCTTTTCCGGGTAGGCGACAAGTTTTCGTTCGCTGGCATACAGTGCCGACGGAATAGTTCCGGTGGCAGCCATTGCCGTGGTAATGCCGACGGTTTTAATAAAATCCCGGCGGGTCATTCCTTGGAATTCCATATCAAACCCCTTTCATTTTGTAGTGGACTCTATTGATTTAATCCGTGTGTTTGATCGTGGCGCTTCGTCCCTGGCAGCATCTGATTCCCCGGCATTGCCAGTTAAAAGATTTTATAAATCATAACAGGGATCAAGCGCTTCGCAATAGACCGGTCAACACGCGAGCAGGAAGTATTGAATTTTCCGGCCAATGCTTAGGGATCCGAACCCCATACCCCGTAATCCTGACCGCACCGTCACCCGAACGACCATATTGACGCTGACTCCTTGGTGGTGATAAGGTCCGGGTTCGAGGCCCCAAAAATCGCTTTGCCGCTAGCGCCGTTGCAGCGCCACGCACAAATAGCCACAAGGAAAGGTTTGCAAATGATTTCAAGAAAAAAGCTCTTATCACTGGCAGTACTTTCAATCTCGGTCCTGACGCTTTGTTCCTGCGCCGGCGTCAAACCGCTCACTGCGGAGAGACCGGCGGAGGAGGCTTTCCGCACGGCACTGAAAAGGGAAACCTCCACGCTCAACATCCCTGTCGAGGCTTCGACAAGCGAGCTGGCCAAGGTCCTGAACCAGACAATCCGCAAGAACCTGTACAAAGGCTCGACCAAGACCATGGGGTTGGCAGCGGACGTGACCCGCAACGGCCTGATCGTTGTCAGCGCGGCGGACAACTACCTGTATGTCACCCTGCCGATTGCCATGACGCTGAGCAACAGCATGTTTGAAACGCAGGCCATCCCCCTTAAGCTGAAATTCAAGGTCAAGGCCGGCATAACCCCGGACTGGCGGCTGCACACCGAAATCTATTATCTGGGATTGAGCGATCTGCTGGCGGAAGAGGTCGGCATCGGCCCGCTATCCATCAAGCCGCGCAGCATCGTGGAAGGCATTATCCAGCCGGTGGAAAGGCTCTTGTCCGGCTTGATCGTGCAAAAAGTAAACGACATGTTTCCCCTGAAGACGCAGGTTGCCAAGGTATGGAACACTGCCCAGAAGCCTGTCCTGCTGGACAAGAACTATAACGCCTGGCTGAAACTGACCCCCATGGAGGTGATGATGTACCCGCTGTACGCCCAGAACGACCGCGTGCGATTCAGCGTGGGCATCAGCACCTTTGCCGAACTGGTTGTTGGGCCCGAGCCGGCCAGCCCGCCGCCGCTCCCACTGCCCAACCTCAAGCTGGTCAACACCTTTGACAAGACCTTCCGCATCGCCCTGAATGCCGATCTCTATTACAAGGACCTGCTTGCCATCGCGTCACCGCTGCTGCTCAACAAGAAGTTCGACTCGGACGGCAAAAGCATCGTCATCAAGGGTCTCGACCTGTATGGCAACGGCGACAGGCTGGTCGTCAAACTGGAGACCCAGGGCTCCTTGGACGGGGTGTTCTACCTGAACGCCAAGCCCGTGTTCGACCCGCAAACCAACATCTTTTCCGTGGAGGACGTGGACTTCGACATGCAGACCAAAAGCCTGCTGCTGCAATCGGCAGACTGGTTCCTGCACGGCACCATCAGGGGCATAATCCGGGACAAGCTCAACATGAACCTGACCCAGCAGTTGGAACAAACAAGGCAGATGGCCGACAAGGCACTTGCCAGGGTGCCGCTGGTGGAGCACGTGTTCCTGAAAGGCAACATCAAAGGGCTTAAGTTCAACGATGTGATTGTGCAGAAGGATAAAATCTCGATTCAGGTCTACACCGAGGGGGAATCGGCAATTCTGTTTCAATAAGGGCGGATCAAGATAACGCCTCAAGGGCCGCCTCTGCAATCCACAGGCAAAGTTTGCAGGGCGGCCCAGTTGAAACTCTTCACTTGCGGGTAATCATCAGGAAGCGGTCATCCAGGGCCGCCTCCAACACGGGCCTGACCTCGGAGAGGCTGAGCCCGCCACCGCCGCATCCCGGAGGCGGCAGGACCACCTCGCTCCATCCCTTCAGGTCCGTCAGTTCCCGCAACTCCTCTACCGACCGGCGGATCAGGCTCAGGTTGGAAATCTCCCACGGGCTCTCTTCCACCGGGAAAGAAACCAGCCCGTCTCCCAGCTCAAAAACGTGGTTCCCCCTTTCCGCTACCAGCCGCCCCAGGCGTGCCGCCAGATCCGGAAAGCGCCGGCCAGCCTCCTTGGCGCAGCCGTTGCCCATGATTGCCCTGCCGTCGGGCCTGACCCGGCCGTTGGTGGTGACCACCACGATCCTCTTGCCCAGATGCTCCCACAGATCGCCCTCTATCTCCCGCATCGCTGCCTCCTTGCCGGCTGCCAACTTATCCGTGCAAACATTTTTACTTCACAATGGTCCCGTGACAAACAATTTTTTTGGATACTTCATACATTCGGAAATTCCGTTCTACATCCCTTGCTTAACTCCTTGACGCCACCGCCCCCTGAGGTGTATGAAAGTGAGTAACTTTTTATGCGGAGTTCAGGAGGGATGATGGGATGCGGGTGTGCAGTTGCAGAGAGCCGCTTGGTCAGCGCGGAAACTGATCAAGCGGTTTTTTTGAATCATGCCGGCATGTTGAAATCCGACAGACCTTGGGTCGCCGCAACATGGCGGCTCAGCAATCCCTGATACTATTCACTACTTTTTTTTGGAGGGTGTGCATGCGCAACCTGTTATGGTCAGGTTTTCTTATCATGATGGTGTTATCCGGCTGCGGCTGGGACGGAACCCCTACCCGGCCCAATGATTTCACCAAGCTTACCTCCCTGGAGATCGTTGCCAACTCGCCAACCATTGCCGCGCTAACCTCCACCAAGCTTACGGTAAAAGGCAATTTCTCGGGGATATTTACCCGCGACATCACGGATCAGGTGACATGGTCCACCGATTCGCCGACCGTGGCCGGATTCACCAACACCGCCATACCGAACGCGGTTACCGGCCATATCCCGGGGACTGCCGTCCTGACGGCCACCGTGGGAAATATATCTAATACCTTCAGCCTGACGGTAAGCAATGCAACCGTCACTGCCCTGGCGATCACCCCGGCTACCCCGTCGGTCCCAAAAGGCCTGACCCAACAATTCGCGGTTACCGGCACCTTCTCTGATTTATCCACCCAGGATGTGACCCTTGACGCCACCTGGGCCTCCAGCATCACCACCGTGGCAACCGTCAGCGACGCCGCCGGCAGCAAGGGCCTGGCTCAATCCCTGGCAATTGGCAGCACGCAGATCAGCGCCACCTTCGGCGGCATCAGCGACACGACATCCATGACCGTTACGGCGCCGGTGCTGCAATCGATCGCGGTTTCCACCACCACCCCCTCGCTCCTGAGCCTGACCAGCGGCACTTTCCAGGCCAACGGCGTTTACTCCGACGGCACAAGCGTGGACGTCACCAGCCAGGTCACCTGGAGCTCGGCCAATACCGCCATCGCCACCATCACCGCCACCGGGGGAACTGCGACTGCACTCTCGGAGGGGACAACCTCAATCAGCGCCACCTATGGCGGCGTCACCGGATCAGCCAGCCTTAAGGTAACCGGAGGCCATCTGACCGGGATTACCGCATCTGCAGCCACCACTACAATGATCAAAGGGACCAGCAGCGCCCTGACCGCCACCGGAAAGTTCAGCAACGGAACGTCGCGGGACATTACCGGCATAGTTGCTTGGTCGGTAGCCAACACAAACATTGCAACCGTAACCTCACCGGCTGGCAATCTGGTATGGCTGAACACGTCGTCAACCACTTCGGGGACGACCACTGTGACAGCCAGCTACAGCACCCTGAGCAGCACTATCGACCTGACAGTCACCGACCTCGGGGTTGCGTCCATTGCAATCTCCTCGGGGACCATGGATCTTACGGTCGGGACTGCAGCCCGTCTCAATGTGATCGCCACACTGACTGACAATTCCACCCAGGACGTGACCGCCAACAGCACCTGGACAACCACCGACGCGACCATCGCCTCGGTCGACAATACCCTGTCAGCAACTATCGGACGCGTCAACGGCGTCGCCGCCGGGTCTGCCACCATCACCGCCACCTATGGCGGATCAAACATCACGTCTCTCGTCACGGTCAAGACACGCACCGTCCAGAGCCTCACCATTAATGCGGTTTTTGGCACAACCGTAGCTACCGGCGGTCAACTTCAAATGAGGGCGACGGCCACCTACACCGATGGCACCACACAAGATGTGACCGAGAGCGCGACCTGGAGCATCGACACACCGAGCATCGCGATCCTGATCACCAGTCCGTATCAAACAGGATTGGCAGTTCTACCAAAGCTGGTCATGGGGGTTGGCACCGGTACGGCGACCCTGAGCGCCACCTTCGGGGGCAAGACCCAAACCACCACGATCACGGTGCAGTAATTTTCTATCAATGCCAGGAAGGGATTACATGAAACGAACCTGCCAGATCTTGATCGCCCTTTGCCTGCCGCTCCTGTTCTGCGGACAGGCCAAGGCACAGCATTCGGGACCCTATGTGGGGGCTTTTTTCGGCGGCAACGCGCTGATGTCGGCCAAGAGCACCGACAGCCAGGGGAATTTCGGGCTTACCTACAAGCCGGGCCTGCAGGAAAGCGCCGTCATCGGTTGGGACTTCGAACCGGGTAATCCCGTGGGAGAAGGACGGATCGAGCTTGAATACACCCACCGCAGCAACCAGCTTGATCGCGTGAAATTTACAGATGGAAGCTTTACCGGTGGCGGCAAGGTGACGGCGGACAGCCTGCTGGTCAACTTTTTCGGCGTCTTCCACGACAAGAGGAGTTGGTCACCCTATGTGGGAGTTGGCCTCGGTGCCGCCCGCATGGAAGCGTCCGATCTGATCGTGACCGGCGAACCCCTTGCCAGCGGCTCGAATGTCGTCTTTGCCTACCAGTTCGGCACGGGCATAGATTACGCCTTGACCAAACACTGGAGCATTGACCTGGGCTACCGCTTTTTCGGCAGTCTCAGGCCAGAGTTTACCGAATCCAACGGGAAAAAGTTCAAGATGGATTACTACAGCCACAACGCCGTTCTCGGCCTGCGCTTCGGATTTTGACACGTACTGGATTCAGCCACGATATAATTCCGAAAGGGGCATCGAAAAATGAAAGTCCTGATAGACCTGTGCATCGTTCCAATTGGTGTCGGAGTATCGCTCTCTCAGTATATAGCCGCGTGTGAAAAGGTTATTGCCGCCGCCGGGCTGAAGAGCTCGCTCCATTCGTACGGCACTAATATCGAGGGGGAGTGGGATGCTGTTTTTGCCGCGGTAAAGCGTTGTCATGAGGTTGTGCACGAGATGGGTGCGCCGCGCATCACCACGACCATCAAGCTGGGTACCAGGACAGACCGGAACCAGACCATGGAAGACAAACTGAGAAGCGTGCAGGAAAAACTTTAAACTTGCTGCAGAAATCAGCATTCTTTCGTCAACTGCGAACAGAAACCATACCATCCCCACACATGAAAAACATCTGTCGTACCTCTTCCCTCCCAGCTGGCCAGCTAGCACAGCTCGTCATTCAAAATTCGCCTGATCTTGTATTTCCGCGACAAAAAATCATAACGGATTGATCCTTCAAAAGAATCTGTTAGTATTTTAGCAAATCATACCAAGAACTGGGGGGGGCGCCTATGAAATGGTTCCTTGATCTGAAAATCGCTGTTAAGCTTTTGGTCGGGTTTGTCCTGGTTGCCATTATAGCTGGGATAATCGGAACCATAGGAACGTTGAACATCAGAAAAAGTATCGTGGTCAGCGATGAGCTTTATCAATTCAACGTGTTGCCGATCCAATATCTTGGCGATGCCGAGATTCATTTCCAGCAAATAAGAGTTTTTATCAGAAACGCCCTACTCATCCAGGATGCCGACGCCATCAGGAAAAACGTCGATTCGGCCAGGGAGACCCACAAAAAGGTCGAGGAAGACCTTGCCAAAGTGGATAAAATGGTCCGCAAACCAGAGCAACGGGTAATATATGTCAAGCTCCTGGATGACTTGAAAGCTTGTGCCGCATGGGAAGACAAGGTTCTGAATTTAGCCTTGGCCGATAAGCAGAGTGACGCCTTTGCCATGCTCCGCAGTGATGGCTATAAGGCGGTCGGTGATTCGGTCAACTCAGCCCTGGAAAAACTGAAGCAAATGAAAGCCGATTCAGCCAAGATGGATGCTGAAGAGGGTCATCAAAACGGAAATTCGGCAGTAAACGAATGCATTGTATTCACCATAATAGGCATGATATTGGCCGTTGTCCTTGGATTATTCATGGCTCGTATCATCAGTCGTCCTTTGGTTGAACTTGCCAGTCAGGCACAACAGGTGGCTCAGGGAAACTTGAGAGTAACCGTCGCGGCAGACTCCAAGGATGAAGTTGGACAACTGGCACGGTCGTTCGCTACGATGATAGAAAGCCTTAATAGCATAATATCCCAAGTCAGTGACACTTCCCTGAAAGTGGCCTCTTCTTCCAGGCAGCTAAATGATACGGCGGAGCAGATGGCCACCGGAGCAGAGGAAGTGGCGGCACAGGTCGGCACCGTGGCAACGGCAGGCGAAGAGATGGCGGCAACCTCCAGCGAGATCGCGCAAAATTGCCAATATGCGGCAGAAGGCGGCAAAAAGGCCAGCGATACAGCCCAAAACGGTGCGGTAGTGGTCAATTCAACCGTAGAGGTCATGAATCGTATCTCTGAAAGAGTCAAGGTGACTGCCCATACTGTGGATCAACTGGGGGCGCGTAGCGATCAGATCGGCGAGATCATCGGAACCATCGAAGATATTGCCGATCAAACCAACCTGCTGGCGCTGAATGCCGCCATAGAAGCAGCAAGAGCAGGGGAACAGGGGCGGGGATTCGCGGTTGTCGCGGATGAAGTACGGGCGCTCGCAGAAAGGACCACTAAAGCGACCCGTGAGATTGGAGAGATGATCAAGGCGATCCAGTCCGAAACCAGGGGAGCGGTTTCAGCGATGGATGAGGGCGTCAAGGAGGTTGAACGCGGGACCAGTGAAGCATTCAAATCCGGCCAGGCATTGAAGGAAATCATCGAACAGGTTAATGCCGTCACCATGCAGATCAGCCAGATTGCCACTGCCGCTGAACAGCAAACCGCAACTACCAGCGAAATAAGTACCAATATCCAGCAGATTACCCAGGTCGTCCAGAATACATCCAATGGGGCGCATGAATCGGCTAACGCCGCATCACAATTGTCCGACCTTGCTGAAAATTTGCAACGGATTGTAAACCAATTCAAACTGTCGGTGTAGCAAACATGGCGGCAGGACAGTTGTCCATGCCGCCATGTATTCGACTATGGCCCTTTGGCAAAAAAACAGGATGGGCCATCCAGCGTTTCCCACTCTATTTCCCTGAATAACTGCCTGATGGCCGGAACGGAATGTCCCCGCCCTTCCTCGGTCTTTTCCCTGATGTCGCGCGGATTGGCGCCCACCTCGGCCCAGAGCAGGTTGGCGCTCCCCAGAATCGGGACCGTGCCGGGTTCGTGGGAGCAGTTGCCCTTGACGCTGCGTGGCACGACAAGTCGGGTGACCGCCACGATCTGGGCCATCCGCAGCTCCGAGATCATCCCACGCTGTGCCATGGCAGTCCCAGGAATTGGGATGCGACGCGCAGCCCCGCTGAAAGCGGGAGCGATGGAGGCGGTGAACAGGATCAAATCAGCCAGTTCTTCATTACCGTGTTCGGGGCCAATCGGCTCTACACAGGTACCAACCGTCAAACCTGCTTCCTGAAAAGCCTTGATGCTTTCGAGCCTGCGATCGGGGCCGATCTTTGTGTCAACCCCCTCCCGCAGGCGGAGGGCATGATAAACACCTTGATAACCGGCAGCAACAAGCGCCTGCGCGTTAACGGCATACTCGTCTCCCACATTGGCGATCATCATTGTCTCGGGATGCAGATTTTGTCGGACCTCCCTGGATATCTCCAGGTATTGCCCCGGATCGAAAGTGGCGGTCGCCATGAGGTAAATCGCATTGGCACCGTCTTCCTCGAACTGCCGCGCCTGCTTGGCAGCCTCCTCGGGAGCGGTAATCGTGGCGGTCCGGAAAATGTTGTTGACCACCGCAAATGAACAGAACAGGCAATCCTTGGGGCATGGGGCCAAATTGACGGCAAGCTGGGCATGGATCTCGGCCCGGTTTCCGCTCACCTCCCTCGATATCCGCGACGCCTCTGCCATAACCATGTAGGTTTCAAGTGAGTTTGGCGGCAGCGCCAGCAGCGCCACCACTTCTTCACGGGAGAATTGCCCGGCGTTGCGTGATTTTTTGATAATGTCGTCCAGATCCATGAAACTCCTCTCAGACCCATAGTATTTGGTTGCAGGAACTGTAGCATACTTTTTTCAGTTCTTCAGCAAACCGTTTGTAAAGCGGCGCAAGCAACGCCATTGACAAATTGCCATGCCGCAACCGATGATGACGGCCCCAGTCGGTCGTTGCCGGAACTCGGAAAAAGGGGTATTGTGTGAATATGGATTTTCATCACCACATACTCTCCCGGCGCTGCTGGATATTCGATCTGGATGGAACCCTCACTCTCCCGGTACACGATTTTGCCGCCATCCGCACCGCACTCGGCATGGCCGATACCGACCCCGACATCCTCCAGTTTCTCGCCTCCCTGCCGCCGGTAGAAGCAGCGGCCAAGCATGCCCGCCTGATGGAGATCGAATATGATCTGTCCGCCAAGACGGCAGCCGCTCCAGGGGCCGGACAACTGCTTGATCAATTGCTCAGACGTGACGCCCTCGTCGGCATCCTTACCCGCAATACACGGGAGATTGCCATCCACACCCTCGGCCAGATCGGCCTTAAGGGGTACTTCACATCCGAGGCCATCCTCGGCCGGGATGAAGCCGCACCCAAACCCCATCCTGAAGGGATCGAAAAACTGCTCGCTTCCTGGGGTGGCGCACCGGACGATTCGGTAATGGTGGGCGACTACCTGTTCGACCTGCAGGTGGGACGTGCCGCCGGCACTGCCACCATCCATGTGGACCGCAGCGGCGCCTTCCGTTGGCCGGAACTGGCCGACCTCGCAGTATCCACCCTGGAGGATCTGGCCGAAAAGCTTGCGTACTCCGTACCCATTCCTGCTCCTTATTAATCTCAGTAATGCTGAGATTTTTCCAGTCCATATTCCGCAGCGACACCATAGCAGGCAAACACCCCGAATCTTTGGTCAAAGCCGCGATAGAGCGTGCCGTCGACGGCACCGATCCCTGGATTCGCGCCGTTTCCGGTTACAAGAAGAAGCTGAGGCCGGCGGTGATCAGGGCCATGGATCACGTGGTGATGCTGGCTGAAGGCATGGCGCCGGCCATCGTTGTGAAGCCCGGCAGCTATGACACAGATCCCAAGCTACGCACGTTTTTCATCTCCAAGGCGGATATGAGGAAAATTCTGAACAGCGACCGTAACCTGGCCGATTTCCGGCACCAAAATACCGGCACTGTGCCCCTGATAAGAGCAATGCTGGCCATGGAAAAACACGAGTCTGTCTTTATCGGTGCTGCGCTTTCCGGCGACATTGTTCTGCACGATGTTCCACAGGTTGCTGTCAGTTTCGAGGCCCATCGACTATTCGATCTTGCGGCAAGCGAAAAAGAGACCCGCCGACTGCTCCAAAAACGAGCTTACGACAACCTCCTCAGCCTTGCTCTCAGGCGCATTACCATCATGAAAACGGAACGGGAGAAACTTGAACGCTACCGCATGCTGCTTCAGTCCAAGCTAAATCTCTTGCAACGGGGAGGATGGGGGTTTGATGAGGCTTTAGGTGACGAACGCATGGATGTGGCGAGAGTAGAAAAACAGCTCGCCCGGATCGAGTCCGATTTGCTGGAGATCGGCGGTGACGATCATATGCTGGAGGCCTATCTGGGCGTTGTTTTGGACGTACTTGGACACCCCGAGGAACATCTTTGGTTCAGCAAAGAGACGCTGACCATAGACCGAATGGGAATCAAGCGGCGCCAGACCGCCGGCGACACCCGTGAAGTGACGCTCGATATAATAAACAACTCCGAAGGCCGCAGCCTGGTCGTGTCGCTGATTACCATTTCCGGAGATGCCATTTGAAGGCGGGTGCTGGCAAGGCGCCAACATTCAAATCATGGACAGAAAAATTCCAGGTGGCAGTCTCGGCAATTTCTGTAATTGCCCAAGGAAAAGCCGCCACTGCCTCCTGAAACCAGATGACAGTTGGCACAGCCCAATGACTTGGAAAACAGAAGATTGTGGTGCCTGGTCGTGTTGTTCTGGTCATTGTGGCAGACACTGCAGGTTGTGTTGTCCTGGCGGTCTGCACAGGAAAGCGAGTCGTGATGCAAATGGCTGGACCGGCGGGAAAGGTGCGCTGCGGACGTAAAACTGGTGAACACATCGGGTTCAAAATAGTAGCCGCTATTGCTGTTGGTCGGATTGACTTTGACGTATGTGGGATCGCGCCTCATCCTGCCGGTAAGCTCACTGGTGAAGGTCTGAAAAACCGGATTGAGGTAAAAATCGGTCCGGCCAGCCAGGGTTGCCAGCTGCAGCGGCTTGAGCGGCGGTCCGGTCAGCCCCTGCCCAGGCAGCGGCCCATGGCAGGAAACGCAGCGGGAAGGGTATGAGATCGGGTCAAGGACATGGCAATCGGTGCAGGCCGGCCCAACGCCTCCCTCGGCACGCCCCTTGAGGTTGGCCCCGTGGCACAGGGCACAGGCAACACTCTTGTTGCCTGCGTCAAAGTGGCTGACGACATAGTTCTTCATCGGCGAATCGCTCGAATCGCGATAGGCAATGTTCTCGCCATACCAGTGCCTGCGGTCCTGTTTGGACAGGTTTTTGGGATCAAAGGATGGGTGGGCCGCGCCAGGGTTGTGGCCGTTGTTGAACAAGTTGACCATGTCCGTATTGTTATGGCAACCGACAGCGCTTTCACACCCCTTTTCCAGACCGCGGATGGCGGTGTCAAAGGCGGGATTGCTGCCCGGGCCGCCAGGATGGCCGTGGCACCCCTGGCATCCCTTGATGTTCGCCCTGGCTGCCGAGCCGTGATTCATCGGATGTTTCCAGGGCAAAGCAGTGTTCAAGCTGGCAGGATGGATGAAGAATGGCGGTCCACCCAAATGGCAGCCAAAGCAGGACGGTACCGTGCCATTCCCGGTAAAATCGGCACCATGACAAACCTGACAGTTCACGATATCCTTCTGCGCTTCGGAATCGTGCATCAATCGCCAGCCAACCTCATGGGCTGAAGTGGAAAGCGGCGCATCCGGATTGCCTGAGCCCTGGCAACCGCCCAAGACCAGCAGGCAAAGCACTATGGCCGTCAACCGCCATTTCAAATATCTATTATCCATTACCTTATAACCTCAACAAGCTAACCATGGCAGGATTGACAGGTCTTGCTAGATTTTGGACTACCATGACAGCGGAAACATGATGAGGGATCTATCCTCCCTTCAATCCGGTGCCTGGCAAGGTAATCCCCGCGGTGTTGTATCCGACGGTAATTTCCAGTCTCGTCTTGCAGAGACGGTTTTAGCTCAACGCGGGTGGCATGGCAGTTGTTGCAAAAGCTCTGGGCATGACAGATCGAACAGACCCCCTCGTCCTGATAAGCCACCAAACGATGCGATTCCGTAAATAATGCCGTGTGGTTGTAGCGTTCGAAATCAATCGGTTTTTTGTTGTAGCCATGGCATTTGGTACAGAACTCCCTTTTCTCCCCCAGTTCGAAAATCTGTGGGTGGGCTACGGGCAGCCGATAGCCGCTGCGTGCCGCGCATGACAGCAAAAGCCCCAGCAAAGAGGCTACCAGCAGAAACGCTGCATATCTGATGAATTTCACGCAATTGCTCCGTTTAAACGCCGCTTGCCGATAACTAGTCTTTCTTTGGCCGGCTGGTGAATGTTTTGTCCAGAAGATAACTTATTTTAAGCATGGTGCGGAAATCCTCGTCAAAATAAGCATCGTTGCTGTAGTCAAACGACAGCTTTACGCTGAGAGTGTCATTAAAGAACTTGCTGCCGCCACCTATGGAAGCGAATAATGCCCCGTTTTTTTTGTAGATCGCCTCATCGTAATTCACATACATCACATCGCTGGTCACAAATCCCTTGGCAAGGTTCCAATAGACATACCCCCTGGTGAGGAAATACCTGTTCTCCGCCTCGTGCCCCTGCATGCGGCCAAGCTCGGCACCGACCTCGGAGAGAATCTTCCATTTCCATATGGTGAGAAGGGTATAGAACTGGGATGTGCCAAATCGTTTATCATAATCATAGTTTTTGATACGGAGGGCAAACTCCCAGTTTTCAGCAGGGTAGTAGTAAGCCTCGGTGCCGACCACGGTCATGGCATTGCCGGTCCCCTGCAGGAAACGGAAAGGATTGGCGCTGTTGCTCCGGCTATTGAAATAGTCGTCATACCGGAAATGCTGGAAGAACGGTCTGACTTCAAATTGCCCCCTGGGGAGGCGCAGTTCGTAGGAATGCTCCCCCCAGCCGCTATTCACCAGATTGTAGGCGGAATGGCCGAACAGCGAGACGTTGCGGGGAAAAAGCACCGAGAGATCGCTGCCAAGGGTTTCCTCATCACGGGAATCTTTATTGGCAATATATTTGTAGGATATCCCAACATCGTAAAGATCGGGCCTGGAATGGGTGATCTTTCCCCCATAAATGAGATCACCACTCAACCCGTCTGTGCTTTCAAGGGCTGTCGGATAACCGGCATAGGCAGCGACATTGACCGATGGAAGCAGAAATGCTTTTCCGTAAATGCCATCGATACTGTCCCGCGCCACGCCTTCGAAAATATACTGGCGACCGGCGCGCACTTGGTAATTCCGGCTGGGTGGGACATACTGAAGATAGGCGTAAAGGAGTTCGCCCTCGGAATCGTCCTTATTGTAATTGTCGCGCAAATTGACTCGTTCCCAGCCGTAGGCGTGGAGGGACAGGCCGTTGTCCCTCAGGCTGCCGTAATCGAGCTGGAGGTATTCGTAGGCCGGGAACGCCTTGAGCTTCTTGCCATTGCCGGCATCCCGTTCAAAGGTGCGCAAGATCGTGTCGGAAACAACGCGGAATTCACTCGCTGGAGCCACGGAAGATGTTAAGAGGATGAGCCCGAGGGAGAATAGTACATATGCAATACGACCAAGTTGCAAAGGCAATGCCCCTCTCCTTCTGTGGTGACTAACGGCCGCGCTGCTTTACCGGCGGATCGTGCGGGTCCAGATGACAGATCAAACATTTCGGAAACTTGTCGAGCAGCTTTTTACTGTGGGGTTGAGGATGGCATTCGCTGCAAGCGGGTATATAGCCGTGTTTGCCATGGCAAGCGGCACAGTTTACGGCGGCGTGCTTGCTTGGCGATTTCAGCCACCGCACATATATTTTCTCATGGCAGGCGCCGCAGGTCCGCGCATTGACATCCCGCTTATAGCTGATCTCCCGTGGCCTGTGCACCGGATGACATTCACTGGCACAGGTTGCAAAGTTCTCACCTGCATAGTGAGATTTGTGACAGGCGTTGCAGTTGGGCAGAAAACCGTGCTTGGTGTGGCACTTACTGCATGCCACCTTGGTATGGGCGCTGGGGAATTTCCGCAGTTCCTCAAATTTGTCACCGTGGCAGAAATTGCATGATCTGACCACGGCCTCGTTCATGGGAATTCTGGTAACCGCATGGGGGTTATTGTGACAGGCCCAGCAGTCAGCCATATTTTTGCCGTGTGGTACTGTATGACAGTCGTTGCACTTGGGCATCAACTCCTGCCAATTGTTCTTCAACGGCCGGTATTCGTGCAAACGTTTGTGGCAACCCTGGCAACTGAATCTGTGGCGGCCACCGTCACTCTTGAGATCGTGATAGATCTCGGTATGGCACTGCCCGCATTGGACATTGGTAAGGGGTTTCGGAGCCTTGGCGTACATGCCGGCGTCTGTTGGGATAATTTTAAATCCTGGCTGCCAAGCCCCATTTTCCACAACAGGAGAAGGCCCGGCATCTCCCTGAATGTTCGTATCCAGGGAGAATGCGAAGCCTATATTCATCAACAGCAATGCCGCTGCCATCCCCAGCACAGCCAGCAGTTTGCCGAGGTTGTCCAGTTGCGGTCGCATAACGTCCCCATCTCCACAAAAGTGTCGGAATAGTGCTCTTCAGCGCTTGTTTCCAGTCTTTACTTTTATACCTTGCACAGACAAACGAGAAGCTGTGATCATAAGGCAAGCTGCATGGTTTTGCAGCTATCCGGTGTATAACTCAGGTGATTTGATCCTTGGCCGGGATATGTTTTTGAGCAATTAGCACCAGTTTATTAGGGTGCATTAAATAACTATATTGACAAAAATGTCAACCGGGTAATTGTTGCCGAATCGTATTGAGGATGGGTGATAACAGATAAAATTGCGTTTAAATTTGGTAGGATGTGCTTGATCTGCTAAGACGTTTAAACCTTTGCATCAGTGACAGACAAGTCAGGTAACCGCTTATTCCCATCTCCCGCCTGACAGCTTTAAAAATGCCGCCAGCAGCGCAGTGCAAAAACTCTCCCGCCGCTTGAGCAGCGTGAGTGAACGTCTGAGTTTCAGCGGGTTTTTCGCCTCCACGAGCAAGCCGTGTTCAAGTTCTCGATGTACGGCAACACGAGAAAGACAACTGACCCCAAGCCCGGAGGCAACCCCATTCTTGATGGCCTCGGTATGGCCGAATTCCAAGGCTATTGCATAACTGATCCCAGCCTTCTCCATGGCATCTTCAAATATCTCGCGTGTGCCCGAGCCTTTTTCCCGCATGATCCAGGGAGCCATGGCCAGCATCTCCGGAGTGACACTCTCCACTCCGGCCCAGGGATGTTCCGGCCCTGTCACCACAACGAGTTCGTCATCACGCCAAGGCACGGCAACAACCCCCCTGCTGTGGCACGGTCCCTCGACAAAAGCAATGTCTAAATAGCCGGCTTCAAGCCATTCAGCCACCTGCAGGGTGTTACCGACCCTCAATTCCACCCTGGTCTTTGGATACTGCCTGGCAAAAGCACCGAGTAATGCCGGCAACAGGTAATTCCCGATGGTGGTACTTCCCCCCACCAGCAGCTCCCCTACCAGATGGCCACTATCGCCTTGCAGTCGCTGTTCCACATGCTTGACGGCCAAAAGTATCTCGCGGGCATCTTTGAGCAGCAACCGTCCGCTGTCATTCAGCAGAAGACGTCGGCCGGATCTTTCGAACAGCGGGTTGGCGCACACTTGCTCAAGCTGGGCCAAGGCCATGCTGACCGCTGACTGGGTGAGCAGCAATTCCTCGCCCGCCCTGGTGACGCTGCCGGTGGTGGCGATTTTTTCGAATATTTCCAGTTGGCGCAGTGTCAATGCCATACATCATTCCTATTGATGCTTTTTATAACTTTTATTCATTTTTATTTATATTAGATTCCAGCTATAGTGTCAATCATCATACCTGCAAAAGGAGTCCGGGGTGAAACACAACCATTTTTTGATGGCATTGTTCTGGATATTGTTGCTGGGCTGCTGCTGGCCTACGGTCAGCGCTCCCATGGCGCTGGTGGCAGGAATCACGTTCGGGATCGTGATCGGCAACCCATGGGGTGCAACCACATCCAACTGGAGCCGCCGACTGCTCCAGGGTTCGGTGGTTGGCCTGGGTTTTGGCCTGAATCTGCCGGAACTGCTGCAAACCGGCAAGGACGCCTTTCTGTATACCGCCATCAGCATCAGCTTTACCATGGCAGTCGGATATCTGCTGGGCCGTTTTTTCAAGACGCCCCAACGCACATCCAGCCTGATCTCTTTCGGAACCGCCATCTGCGGTGGCAGTGCCATTGCGGCCATGGCACCAGTCATAAAGGCCGAATCCGAGGAAACCGGTGTTGCCCTGGCAACCGTATTCACTCTCAATTCCATTGCCCTGCTCCTCTTCCCCCCCTTGGGGCATCTCATGGGAATGGGACAGCGACAGTTCGGCCTCTGGGCGGCATTGGCGATCCACGACACCAGCAGCGTGGTTGGAGCTGCCGCAGCCTATGGTGGACTGGCCCTGGCCATCGGTACCACTGTCAAGCTGACCAGAGCCTTGTGGATCATGCCTTCGGCCCTGATTGCCGCCTGGTTCACCAAGTCGGAGGGAAAGGTCAAATTTCCGCTCTTCATCATCGGCTTTATTGCCGCAGCAACCATTAAAACTGCGCTGCCGCAATTCGAGCAGGTCTGGCACCCACTGAACAGCATCGCTAAACAGAGCCTGGTGGTGACCCTGTTCCTGATAGGCAGCGGCCTGACCAGGGCGGTCCTTGGCAGGACCGGCGTCAAGCCACTGGCCCAAGGAGTCACGCTCTGGCTGCTTGTCTCAGTGACCAGCGGCTTTGCCATCATGTGTGGTTGGATTGAATAACAAACTGATTGTGGCGGTTGCCAGCCCGTATATAGAATCGCATGATCAACTTCTCAGCTACTGAGTGGACAAAAATACTGCTTGCCCTTATTATGCCCCATACTTGAGTCTGGACAGAAGGAATTGGATTAAGGGGAAACAGATGACCAACAACGATCTGCTCCGCAGGCTTCGTTATGCGCTGAATCTGAATGGAGAGGCCATCACTGATATCTGCAAACTTGGCGGATATGAAATCAGGCCGGTTGATGTGCTGAAACTGCTTAAGAAAGAAGAAGAGGCGGGGTTTAATGTCTGTGACGACACGGCGATGGCCGCGTTTCTGGACGGGTTGATCATTGCGAGACGTGGTGCGCATGAGCCAAAACCTGGCCCGGTCAAGGAACAGGGCGAGGTTTTGACCAATAATCTGATCCTGAGGAAGATAAGAATAGCACTGGAGTTGAATGACGAGGCAATGCTTGCGATCCTCGCAAAGGCTGGCTTCAGGCTCTCAAAATCCGAATTGTCCGCCATGTTTCGAGCCGAGGGACACAGAAACTACAAACCTTGCGGCGACCAATTCCTCCGCAATTTCATACGCGGTTTAACCCTTGGGCACAGGAACGCTCAACCAAAGCAGCCCATAACACCAGGTAACAAAGGGCTGGGGGACACCTGATAATGCAGGGCCAAAGACCGGCACGGTCATTATGTAATTTTCATTTTTATTTCAGGTGAGTTAGCGGTCACCTGTTCTTTTTTTCTTGCATTACAGCTTAGCTTGCGGTAGGTAATGCCGCATAGTCAACATAGCAGGCGGTACACGATAATACTAAACCATCCGTGAGGATGGGGCGGAAAGCCTATAGGGTCTTGCAGAGACAGCCGGGTTGCCGAAATATCCCTTGATATTCGTCAAACCGGTTTTTTTGTTGTCAGGGTTCCGACCAAAGCCTGCGGGATTTTAGGCGGGTCTGTCACGGCCCACCTTTATCACATATAAATTTCAGGAGGATGAAAAGGATGAAAAAGATTGTTGTAACACTTGCTGTTGTACTCTTGACAGCGCTGACGGCCAACTTTGCAGCTGCCGAGAACCTGACCGGCAAACTTGGGGCAACCGGCAGGATCGGGTTTACCCTTCCAGCCGACAGCGAGTGGGATATTGCCGGGCCCATCGACAGCGATACCGGCTTTATCTTCGGTGGCGGTCTGATTTACGGCATCAATCGGAACCTGGCGGCAGAAGTGGATGTCACCCATTCGGTCTATGATCTCAGGTACGACCGTTTTTCCAAGGACGGGACGGCACATGTAACAGATCTCTCCCTCGGGGTCCAATGGCGCTTCGCCTCTAACAGGCCCTTCACCCCCTATGTCGGCGGCGGGTTGAGCATTCTGTTCAATGACTACACCGACTCGGATGTCGATAACACTTTGGGGGTAAACTTCAAAGGCGGTATCGACTACTTCATCAACTCTCACGTGGCGCTCAATGCCGAGTTAAAGGGGGTTCTCAGCGGCAATGCCGACATGCACTACCTGCCGGCTTATGACCATGGTTCATTCGATCCCAGCAGCGTTTCCGGCCTCTTCGGCGTCAGGTACTTTTTTTAACCGAGCCGAACCGATCCGATGATACTCACGGACATCGTATTTATAGTTGGCTATCCAATGCCACAGGCGGCCGATTGGCCGCCTGTGCTTAGCTTGCAGCCGGGAAACGGACAGAGTGCTCCCTTTTGTGCCCTCCAACCGCTGGAACTCACCGAGATCGTCACTTCCATGCAGCCCGCTAAGACAAAACGCCCCACAGATCTTTTGATTTGGCAACTACACTCGCCATGACCTGCTTGCTTGGCACTGCCTAATCTGGCAACTTTTCCTTGCCCCTGATGGCATCGATGCTCCAGATGCCACCCCCCTGGGTGGAGATGAACAGGAAAACAAAACAATAAAGCACTGCCAACTCCCCATTGTTCTGAATCGGCAACAGCGCTTTTGTTCCGTGAACCATCCAGTATGCAACAGCCATCTGGCCGCTGGTAATGAAGGCGGCCCATCTCGTGAACAGCCCAATCATGATCAAGGTGCCTCCAATCAACTCTATTGGACCAGCAACGTAAGTAATAAAGGCCGGGACTTTTCCAGGTATTGCGATCGGGATTCCGAACAGCTTCTGGGCACCGTGCCAAAGAAAGAGGAATCCGACCACGATCCGCATCAATGCGTAACAGTGGGAATTGAATATCGACAATAACGGCTTCATTTTTAGCTCCTTATGACCTGCTGGGCCTAGACTTAGCTGCAACAAAACCGGCCCACCCAATACTTATAAGATCATTTTAGTCCCTTATAACAAAAAAGCAATACGCCGGCTTGTGGTGAACCGACTGCTTGGAAAACGATTCCAAGCAGTCCTGATCGGCTAAAATGAGATGAATTGGGAACTCAAGGAGGGTATTCAGCTATTGTGGGTCGTTTCACATCGCCGCAGCACATTCAACCGCCGATCAGCCTCCAGGATAATGCCATCTCCGGTGCGGTGCTGTTTCAAGAAGTCTCTTACTTCACGTACGAATGGCTCCGGCTGCTGCCAGAAATCCGGAAGCAGGCTGGAAATGAAATCCTCTTCATCGACAAATTGGAACTGGGTGCGAAAATATACCGTCTCTTCCATTATCCATCCCGCAAAGGAATTCATGGCGCGTATAGCCGCCTTCCTGGCAGGCCTTTCGTCGCCGCTACCGGCCCCGAAACGTTCCTTTGCTTCGGTAAACGAGCCTCCGTCCCCCGGCTCTACGATCACGATCACCCCATCATTCCTTAGAAGTTCGGCCGCCTTGCGCAGACTTGCGGCCATCTCCGCAATGGGCACGTGGTGGAAAGAGAGGGTGTATATGACCACGTCAAAGGAGTTGGCAGGCAAATCCGGCACCCCTTCAGGTGCCGGCATGAAATTCACATTACCGGCACTAATCGCTGCCCGTGCCTTTTCCAGGGCATCCACATCCGGATCGGTGGCAACCACCATCTTGGCATGTTTGGCCAGATCCCTGGTGATCCTCCCTTTGCCGCATCCTATCTCGAGAACGTCCCTGTTATCCAAATTACATTGGGAGATTATGGTTGCTATATACCTGTCTGCCGGGTCCTGAATCACCTGCGCCCTCCTTGGTCGGAGTCGCACCAGGAGGTTACTGCAGAAACGATTGCGCCAATGGCCTCAGAAGTGGGGGACGCGGCCTGATTGGCCACCAACGGTTCTCCTGCGTCGCCGGCGCTCACCATTGCCGGATCCAACGGGATGCCACCCAGGAAAGGCACAGCCATTTCGTCGGCCATGGTTTTCCCGCCACCTCTCTTGAAGATATCCACCTCTTTACAGCAATGGGGACAGACAAAGCCGCTCATATTCTCGACCACCCCGATGACCGGCAGTTTCAGCTGGGCACAGAAAGTAACCGATTTGCGCACATCGTTGAGCGCCACATCCTGCGGAGTGGTCACGATGATTGCGCCGTTGGCACCGTCCAGCAATTGGATAACCGAAAGCGGTTCGTCGCCAGTCCCAGGGGGGCAATCTACGATGAGGTAATCCAGAGCGCCCCACGCAACATTTGCCAGGAACTGCTTGATCATGCCATGCTTGGCCGGACCGCGCCAGATCAGCGCATCGGTTTGGTTGCGCAGCAACAGCCCGACCGACATGACCTTCAACGAGTCGTTATAATCCACCGGTTCGATCTGGCCGTTGTTCTGCGCCGGGAAACGCCCCTCCAACCCGAGCAGGGTCGGAATGCTTGGTCCATGGAGATCCACGTCGAGCAACCCTGTCTTCTTCCCTGCCAGGGACAAGGCCACTGCCAGGTTGGTGGCCACTGAACTTTTACCTACGCCCCCCTTGCCGGAGAGGACCACTATCTTGTTCCTGATTCCGAAAAGAGCTTCCTGAAGTTCAAGCTGCTCCTTGAGCCGGTAGAGCTCTTCGCTCTGGCCCTGGCCACAAGATTTTTGCGCCTCATTTTGACCCATACAGATGTCGCTCACCTTTTCCCCCTGTTATTGTCTCAGTAATATTTCCACTTTCATTGTCACCCGACCGGAGCCGTTTCGCCCGCCAAAGTAGAACGGTACTGCTGCACCGCCGCATGGAGTGCCGAGGCAGCCATGTTCGAACAGTGCATCTTTTCCTCTGGCAGGCCATCCAGTGCCGCTGCTATCGTCATATCGTCGATGGCCATCACCTCGTCGAGGTTCTTTCCCATGACCAGTTCCGTGGCCACCGACGAAGTGGCAATGGCCGCGCCGCATCCCTTGATGAGAAACTTGATATCGTGAATGCTGTTGTTCTCGATCCTGATAAAAAACACCAGGGCATCGCCGCAACCAGGGTCACCGGCCTGCACTACCACGTTGGCATCTTCCAGAGACCCGACGTTGCGCGGGTTGTGGACATGGTCCAATACTTTAGCCGTATAAAGCTCGCTCATCGAGAGGTTCCTTTCGTAACAGCCAGAATTATGTTGTTACAGCACTTCACCTGTGGTGACCGCATTTGCGGTCAGGCAGGCGGAAATCGCCAAGGCTTTCTGGCCGGCAAGGGCTTGGGCCACCTTGCCGCGGGCGTTGGCCAGAAGCCGTTGGACCGTTCCGCGTGACACCCCCATGCATGCCCCCGCTTCCTCCTGGGTCATCCCCTTGCCATCACACAGATGCAGAGCTTCCAGCTCGTCGTGCGCCAGATGAATGAGACCTGCGTCCTTGAGGGGAGTTCCGGCCGGCTTGAAGATTGCGGCATAGCCGGTGCGGTGAGGACAGACACAGGTTCTCGGTTTACGTGGACGGGGCATGCCTAATGGGAACAGCCATGGCTCTGGCCATGACCGCCACAGGTGTGGCCAGGCATATATTCCGGCAGTCCATTTGTCCTGAAAAGCTCGATGTTTTCGGCAATTGTACCCTGCTGGGCCTGAAAGACCCTCAGTCCGGCGCTGTTCAGCTTGTACAGTGCCCCGCCGCCGATACCGCCGACCACTATTGCATCCACATCGTGGCCACCGAGACCAGCTACCGGATTGCAGGCCCCATGTTGATGGATCTGGTCGCTGTTGTTGATCGACGTCACCTCGTTTGTGCTCATGTCCACCAAAACAAACCCCGGAGCAGAACCAAAATGCCCATATACCTGGCTTGCCAACCCTTGATTTTCCTCGACAGGAAAACATATTTTCATTTGTGTACCCCTTTCAGTAGTGTGTATATGCACAAAATAAACCTCCAAAACCCATCTGTCAATGCCGTATTGTGCATAAGCACAAAATTATTCACATTAATTTATGCGCACAATTCAGGAAAACTAGGCAGGGCTGGCTTGCGGGGACACACGCCACAATGAAAAAGGCGGCCCAGCGGCCGCCCTTGATGTTGGTGGTACAGAACTATTTTTCACAAATCAGCCAAAAATTCCAGTATTGCCTGGTTGAGGCCTGTCGGCTGCTCCAGGTTCACCATATGACCGCCACCATGCAGGATGCAGAGATCCGCATCGGGCAGCCCTTCCGCAATGAAACGCGAATTTTCCACGGGGATGGCCTGGTCCTGGTCGGCGCCGATAACCAGGGCCGGCTGGCTGAAGCTGCCCAGCAGAGGGATGCAGTCCTTCCGGTCCCGCATGGCAAGTAACGCTGCAGCCGCACCCTCGGGGTCAGTGGCACGCATCCAGCCGAACACCTCCTCAACCAGTTCAGGCTTGTCATTCAAAGTTTCCGGGGCAAAGAGAAGATTGCGGAAGGCTTCCGCCACCGGCAGGCTTCCTTGGGCGCGGCAGAGCTCGGCCAGGGCCGTGCGCCTGAGCTTGCCGGCATCATCGTCGCCACCTGCCTTGGTGACCATGAAGATCGGCGCGGCTACCCGCTGGGGATAGCGTTCCAGGAGGTTCAGGAGCACATAGCCCCCCATCGACATCCCTCCTACCACTGCCTTGTCGATCCCCAGATGATCCATAAGCGCCACGATATCGTCGCCATAGGTGTCCATGTTCACCGGGCCGGAAGGCAGTCCGCTCTCCCCGCAGCCGCGCAGATCCGGGGCAATGACCCGACAACCGGCCTTGGCCAGAGCCTCGGCCTGGGGACGCCACATCTTGCGACTGAGCGGGAAACCGTGTATTAGAATCAGGGGAAGGCCTTTTCCCCGATCACTGTACGCAAGCATAAAACCGTTTATTTCCGCTTTCATGATACCTCCTTGATTTGAACCGCCGGAGCAGGTCAAGCTAAATTGATGTGTTAGTTACTACAACCACGCTCGTACTGCAGCACGTCACTCTTTCAGAGTGTGGCCTGTTCCAGCAGTGTCGCCAGCATCTCCACCCGCGGCATATTGACTCCCTGCTGCCGGGCATAAGCCAGTGGAGTTCTGAAGATGGCGGCAATTTCCAACTGCCGCCCCTCCTCCCGGTCGATCTGCATGGATGGCCGGTATTCCCCCATGTTATCGGTGAATTCCAGCATGCTATCGGCAAATCCCTCCGCAACCGGTCGGGCAAGATCCTGGGCATTGGCGCCGGCAATCACCTCCAACATGATTTCCCGCACCAATTTACGGCAGGCATCCTGGGCCAGAAGCATGTTGACCGGCTGCTGCAAAAGGGCGCACAGACCGTTGAACGGGATGTTCCAGACCAGCTTCTCCCAACGGCTCCGCTTGAGGTCGTCCGTTGCCTGACAATCCACCCCGGCCCTGCGGAACGCCTCCACCAGGCGATCGACCCTTTCCAGGTCGCGGCGCTGATATTCGCCCAACACGATCCGGCCTGCGCCCAGATGATGCACCTCGCCTTGTTCGCCGCGATTGGAGCAGAGGAAAGCCACGCCGCCAATGATGCGCTCCCCGCTGAACAGCTCTGCCAGCCTCTCTTCATTGCCAAGGCCATTCTGCAAAGTCAGGATCTGGGTGCCAGCCCCAACCAGCGGCCCAATCAGCCCCGGAAAATTTTCATTGGCAAAGGTCTTCAACCCCACCAGCACCAGGTCGGCCGGCCCAATCTCCTCCGCGACACGGTATCCCTGCACGTGCGGCAGACTAAAGTCGCCATTGATGGAAAAGACCTTCAGGCCATGCTTGGTAATGACATCGAAATCACGTCGCAGCAGGAAATGGACATCCTCGCCGCTTCTCTGCAGCAGTGCGCCGTAATATAGCCCCAAAGCGCCTGCTCCGACAATTGCAATCCGCATGAATGACACCTCGTGTATCTGTTTCAAAATACCTTGCTTTGTTTTTAATACCGTACCACGACTCAAATAACAACTGTCAGCCTGTTCCGAGGTGGTGGTGGCAAACAAAAATGGGCAGGCTACTTGTGAACTGATAGCCTGCCCATATATTATTTATCCTTGCGAAGTTGTGGGCTACCTGGATCTTGCCTCACCGAGCGCCGCTTCTTCACTCAACAGCACAATGTCTACCCTGCGGTTCCTGGCCCGGCCGTCCTGTGACTCATTATCGCTCACCGGACGATACTCGCCATAGCCCACCGCCGAGACCGATGCCGGTGCAAATCCTGCCGACTCCGTCAAAAAATGAACCACATTTGTTGCGCGGGCCGTTGACAATTCCCAATTGGAACGAAAAGCGGCAGAGTGGATCGGAATATTGTCGGTATGCCCTTCAACGCGAAATGCATTGGCGTATTGATTTAACGTAGTTGCAATCGCAGACAATGTTTCTGACGAACCCGCCTTCAGGTCTGAGCTGCCCGAATCAAAGAAACCTGCTTCCTTGAGGCTCACCACAACTCCCCGCCTTGTGATTTCAACGGCCACCTTTCCATTGTTGCCGGTTTTCACGAGATAGGCATCTATTGACGCCTTGATCGAACTGAAATCGCTGTGGCCGGCATAGAGGCGCACTTTCCCGGACAAGGTGCGCTCACGCCCGGCCAAAACCAGTTTTGACCTTAAATTCGGCACAATGCTGACAGCACCGGACTGGATGATCACCGGCCTGTCTCCCAAGCTGGCCTTGGAATATCCGAACGATTCCCGGAGCGATTCGGCCACCTCTTCCACTTTTTTCTTGTCCGACTGCGACATGGCGTACATGACCACGAAGACGGCCAACAACAGCGTCAGAAGATCTCCGTAGGAGACCAGCCACCTCTCATGGTTTGGATGTTTTTCCGGATCTCGCTTCAGCGCCATAACACCCTTTCACAAACGACCGGTCGTCTTAAAACGATGCAAAAAATTATTTCCTGTAGATTCTTTCCAACAAAATGGCAACGCACTGCTTTACGGGTTCAAGGCTGCTTTCTATCTTCATCCGCAGGAGGCTTCCCTGCCACGCATCCCAGAACAGGTATGCCAATTCATTTGCATCGGCATCATCTCTGGCCAGCCCCAACTCCTGAGCCTTACGTATGTGCACGGCAAGATTACTACACATATCGTCGAGCTGTTTCTTTATGGTTATGCGGCATTCCGCACTTGTTTCACACATCTCTTCAATCACGTGTGCAACCACGCAAAAAGTATTTACCGCACAGTCGAGATGCTCGGACAGCATGGTCTCAAAACAGTCATGCAGCGCCTGTATCGGATCGGCAGCGGTTGTATCGATACTGGCATGCCATTTCTGCCAGAAATCCGCCGAATGCCACCGGACGATCTCTATGCCAAAATCTTCCTTGCTTTTGAAATAGTTATAGAATGAGCCTTTGGGGACATGGGCGGTATCAACGATCTCCTTGATGCCGGTACCATGGTAGCCCCGCTTTGCAAACAGCGTAAGGCCGACTTCCAGCAATCTGGTACGAGTCGTATCTGGGGTTTTCGGGCGAGCCATGACACAACTATATGACCGGTCGTTTTATTTGGCAACAAGAAAAACAAGCGCTAACTGTGCGCGGCCAATCCTTGGCGCCATAACGAATTCGCATGATGTTACATACAGAAAAGACTTTTCGAAGTAGAGCAATCTCCTGCCATGACGCATAATCATTAACCACTTTACATCAATTGCCGATCTTATTTATAGCAATGCTGTACTATAAAATAATATTCCCTTGTAATTTCGCAGACATTTTAAATAGGACAAAAATACTATTATTTATCCTCTTGACAGCCGCTACATTGACTGGTATTAAATTGTTCATACGATTTTTCATTTTTACATCCAATTAAAAGGAGAATTTACATGGAAGCTTGCACCCTTGTCACCACGGAAGCCCCTAATTTCACCGCCGAAGCGGTTATGCCGGACAATACGTTCGGAGAGATCACCCTCTCCAATTACAAAGGCAAATACGTCATCCTTTTCTTTTACCCACTTGATTTCACCTTTGTCTGCCCTTCGGAAATCCTCGCCTTCAACAAGCGTCTAGCCGATTTCAAGACCAAGAACTGCGAAGTAATCGGCGTTTCGGTAGACTCCAAGTTCACCCATCTCGCTTGGAAGAACACCCCCATCGAAAATGGCGGCATTGGCGATATTCAATACCCACTTGTCCAGGATCTCAACAAAGCCATCAGCAAATCCTACGGCATTCTCTTCAATGACTCGGTGGCACTGCGCGGCCTCTTTCTGATTGACCCCCACGGCAAGATTCGCCATGCGGTCATCAATGATCTTCCGTTTGGCAGAAACGTTGCCGAGGCGCTGCGCATGGTGGACGCGGTGCAGTTCTTCGAGGCCCATGGCGAGGTCTGTCCCGCCAACTGGCAAGAAGGTGAAGAAGCAATGAAGCCAACCGCGGTAGGCGTTGCCAGCTACCTGGCCAAGCACGCCAAGTAATTCTTTCGCAGAACCCGGGTCATATGCAGACGGCATATTGCCAGTCACGACATTGAACCGCACAAAGAGCCTCACGCGGTTACCGGGCGAAGCTCAAACCAAACCCAAATTCAAAAGGCCATCCAACGAGATGGCCTTTTGAATTTCCTGCGCCAACAACCACCGTTCCTCCCAAAACAGCACCTAAAGTTGAAACAAGGTGTTCGCCTTTGACACCTGCCCATCCAATGTGTATACAAAATATGTTGCCGCCTTGAATTATTTTTGTTAGAACTATTCTTGTTGATATAATTCTAATACGAATTATATCAACACCCGGAGATGATGCCATGCCCAACACCACCACAGTAGAGGAAGTAATCAATAACATCCGGCGTGTATTCCAGGTCTTCAACGATTATTCCAAAAAAGCAAAGCGTGAAGCCGGCCTGACCGGTCCCCAACTGTGGGCAATCAAGATGATTGCCGAAAATGCCCCCCTCAAGGTCTCGGATGTGGCCCGCCTGATGTTCATACAACCCGGAACCGTGGTGGGCATCCTCGATCGCCTTGAAGAGAAAGGATTGGTTTCACGGACCCGCTCCCAGAAAGACCGGCGGGTGGTCACCATTGAGTTGACCGAAGAGGGCAAAGATTTGATTGCCCAGGCGCCGGAGGTTATCCAGGGCCATCTGGTTAAGGGCCTTGAATCCCTGCCAGCAGAGAATTTCATGATCATCGCAAACGGAATGGAACAACTTGTAAAAATACTCGGTGCAGACGAACTCCCCCCAATGCTGATCCATACGCGTGAAATCTGCACCCCTCAGAAAAAGAACGGAAAGAACAGCGGCAAAATTGGATGAGATGGAAATGCCGTCGGCATTTCCCTGAAACTACATGAGAGCGATCTCAACACAGAATGGAGGAGCAACAGATGTCGGAGCTACATGACAGGATCAGAAGGAGCAGTCTGCACGCAAAAATCAGGAATGCCGAAGATGTAATCCCCCTGTTCAAGAACGGCATGAACCTCGGCTGGTCCGGCTTCACCCCGGCCGGCTATCCCAAAGTCGTACCTATCGCCCTGGCTGATCACGTGGAAAAAAACGGCCTGCAGGGCAAACTGAAATTCAACCTCTTTATCGGCGCATCCGTCGGTGTCGAGACTGAAGACCGTTGGGCGTCCCTTGATATGATCGACCGCCGCTGGCCGTACCAGACCGGCAAGAACATCCAGGCAGGCATCAATGCAGGCCGCATCCGCATGGGTGACAGGCATCTCTCCATGTTTGCCCAGGACCTGGGCTACGGTTTTTACACCAAGGATAACGGCGGCCGCCTCGACATCGGCATTATCGAATGTTCCGCCATCACAGAAGATGGCGGCCTGGTCCTGACCGCTTCCTGCGGCACGGTGCCCGAGATCGTCCAGATCGCCGACAAGATCATCATCGAACTTAATACCTCGATCCCCAATTACGAAGGGCTGCACGACATAATCGAGCCGGTTAACCCACCCCACCGCCTCCCTTATCTCATCAGCCGTGTTGACGACCGTGCCGGCTCCCCCTACGTCCGCGTCGATACCGACAAGATCGTCGCCATCATCGAATCCAAGCTGCCGGATAATGGCCGCGCCTTCAGCGAACAGGACGACACATCCGAAGCCATTGCCGCCAACATCGTCGACTTTTTCCAGTTCGAGGTAAACAACGGCCGTCTGCCCAAGAGCCTGCTGCCGCTCCAGTCCGGTGTCGGCTCCATCGCCAATGCCGTTATCGGTGGCCTGGCCAAGGGACCATTCAGCGGGTTGAATGTCTGGACGGAGGTGCTGCAGGATACGATGCTGGACTTCATCGATTCGGGCAAGCTCGACTTTGCCTCCACTGTTTCCCTATCGTTCTCGGTTGAAGGCTTCAAACGTTTTTATGGAAACTGGGACAAATACAGCAGCAAGGTAATCATGCGCCCGCTGTCCATCGCCAATCATCCCGAACCGATCCGTCGCCTGGGCTGCATAGCCATGAACACACCGGTAGAGTTCGACATCTATGCCCACGCCAACTCTACCCTGGTCGGCGGTACCCGCATGATCAACGGTATCGGCGGCTCCGGCGACTTCCTGCGCAACGCCTACCTCTCCATCATGCATACCCCGTCGGCACGTCCGTCAAAGACCGATCCGACCGGCATCACCTGCGTCGTGCCCCACGTACCCCATGTGGACCACACCGAGCACGACCTGGATGTGCTCGTCACCGAGCAGGGGCTGGCCGACCTTCGCGGACTTGATCCGAAAACCCGCGCACAGCTCATCATCGACAAGTGCGCCCATCCGGATTACAAACCGCTCCTCCAGGAGTACCTCGACATCGCCACCAAGGATTGCCTGGCCAGGAAAGCGGGCCATGAGCCCCAACTCCTTGACCGAGTCTTCAAGATGCAGGTCAACCTGGCAAAGAACGGCACCATGAAAATTGACAATTGGGATATTTAAGATTTTAAACATGATCCTCGCAAAGCCCTTCCTGTTTTCGGGAAGGGCTTTTTAATACAGGCGCAGCTTTCCATTCCGATCCGGAAATTGATTCGTATTTTCTGGCGGGTAAGAGCGGACATAGTTTCCCTTGGATTTTTGCGGCCATTACCTGCAGAGGAAACAGACAAGGTGAATTTTATTTAATTGATGTTTCTTTTAGATTGAAATAATGTATACACAATGTTTCACTCTTGGGGAGAACGTATGAACATTCTGACATTGAACTGTTGGAGCCATACGATAAACTACCGGCTGTTCAACTGGGAAGAGAAGACGGTTCTGGCATCCGGGACAGTCGAACGGGTGGCTCTCGACGGCTCATTCATCACCCAGACCGCAGCAGGCCGGGAAAATTACTGCCTGGAGGTGGAATGCCCTGATCATTGCTGCGCCATCAGCAATATTACCTCGATGCTGACCGACCCTCAGCATGGCGTACTTAACGATGCAAAACAGATAACCGCAGTCGGCCACCGTGTAGCCCATGGCGGAGAAAAGTTCAACCGGTCGGTTGTGGTCGATGACCACATTCTCGACGACATCCGCCAGCTACGGCACTTGGCGCCGTTGCATAACGCACCAAACATCTCCGGAATTGAAGCCGCCTTGGAGTTTCTGCCCGATATCCCCCACGTGCTGATCTTCGATACCGCCTTCCACCTTACCATGCCGGAGTTTGCCTACATTTATCCCCTGCCCTACGAATGGTATCAAAAATATGGCGTGCGCCGTTACGGCTTCCACGGCCCATCGCACCTTTATCTTTCACGACGCTTTGCCGCGCTGACCAACAAACCGGCCGCGGAATGCAACCTGATAACCATTCACATCGACAAGGGCGTTTCTCTGTGCGCCATCCGAAAAGGGGAATCCATAGATACCAGCATGGGCATGACCCCCCTCGAAGGTGCGGTCATGGATACGCGCAGCGGCGACATCGACCCGGGAATCACCGCTTTTGTGATGCAGGAGCTGAACCTGTCGGCCCAGGAGATGGAGGCGGTCCTCAACCAGAAAAGCGGAATTTCCGGAATAACCGGACGTCACATTAACCGGCGCCAGTTGTTGAATGCCGCCATGGATGGCGATTACAGGGCCAAACTGGCCTTGGAGATCGAGTCCTACCGACTCAGGAAGTATATCGGCGCCTATCTGGCGGCTGTGGGCCCACTGGACGGGATCGTTTTTACATCGGGAACCGGAGAGACCGAGTGGTTCGCACGGGAGCTGGTCCTGACTGGTTTAGAATGCCTGGGCATCTTGCTTGACCAGGAAAAAAACCGCGCAGTTTTGCCCGACAGCCGGGAAGCGAAGATATCTGCCGCAAATTCACCCATCACAACATACGTCATCCACTCAGACGAAGAACTCGTCTTTGCCGAGGATGTGGCCGCAATCCTTTCCGAAAGCTACCACAACCATACGGACTGCAACTATACATTCACCCGCCCCGATTTCGTTCCGCTGCTTTCAGCCGTATAGTCCGCCAAAGCGCGCCGTTCATTTCGGCGGCATTGCCAATAAGTCGAACTGTGCCGAGCCCCTCCGGCATGATGGGGTGTTTCCGTTTTTTTAGTTGCCTCCACTGCCCTGCTATCGTAGAGTTGCCGCCATGCAACCCCTGCCCATGGAAAACATCCCGATACTCTTTGGACATGACCGACGAACCGGCATTGTCGCCGTTGAACCGGCCGGACATTTCGTGCGGCTCTTTTTCAGGACAGCCCAGGGCGTGCATTTTCATGATGAACCTTTCCAGCCTTTCATACTGGTCAGCGACCCGGCCTTGATCAGTGGTTGCCGGGCACCTTGTGCGGTGCGCAAACTGGCCGGCGAAGCCCAACTTTGTTATCAGCTTTTGTTCGAGTCGTGGACGGACTGCCTGGTCGCAAAGGACTTTCTGGCGCAGCAAACCGGCCGCAGCGCCACAGCAGCAGACGCACCATATCTGTTCATCTCCGATCTTTCCCACCAGTTTCTGCTTTCCACCGGCACCACGCTCTTCAAGGGTATGGAGTTCGATGATCTGCACTGCCTGGTGCTAGACATCGAAACGTTTTGTGCCGAGGGCTACCGGTTCTCCAACCCGGAGCGACCGGAAGATCGCATCATCTCCATTGCACTCAAGGATTCCCATGGCGATGAAACCGTACTGAGGGGGGATCAACTTACTGAACAGGAACTGCTGGAGGCCTTGAACCACGCTATCCGCCGCAGTGATCCGGACGTAATCATCGGACACAATATTTTCCGCTTCGACCTGGATTACATCGGCAAGCGAGCCAATCTGCTCGGTGTCAAGCTCACCTGGGGACGCAACGGTACCGTGCCGCGCCTTACCTCCAACTCGCGCTGGACCCTGGCGGAAAAGGCTATCGATTATCCCCGTTTGGATATTCACGGACGGCATATCATCGACACATACTTTTTGGTGCAGCACTACGATATCACCCAGCGCGGCCTGGCAAGCCACGGGCTCAAACAGGTGGCCCGCCACTTCGGCGTGGCCGCGCCGGATCGCGTCTATCTTGACGGTGACGCAATCAGCGGACAATTCCAGCGTGATCCCGAACTTCTCTACCGTTACAATCTGGATGATGTGCGCGAAACCCAGGCAATCTTTCGTATCCTGGCCTACCCCTGGTTCCTGCAAACCCGCATCTTTCCCTACTCATTTCAAAACTGCCCCCTGCGTGGCAATGCCACACGCATCAACTCACTGTTCCTGCGGGAATATCTGCACCAAGGGCAAGCGATTCCCGCGCGCACCGCAGAAACCATGCCTTTTGAAGGTGGCTATACCGAGTTGTTGCATCAAGGTGTGTGCGGGCCGATCGTCCATTGCGATGTGGCCTCGCTGTATCCATCCCTGATGCTGACCTATCGGCTCAGCCCTGGCAAGGACTCCCTGGGCCTGTTCCTGCCGATGCTGGCCGAACTGCGGCGCTTCAGACTGGAGGCCAAGCAAGCGGCCCGGATCAGCGGCGATGAGAAGGAACAACTCTATTTCGAAGCGCTCCAGCAAGTCTTCAAGGTGCTGATCAACTCTTTCTTCGGCTACCTGGGCACCGCGCTGCACAATTTTTCCGACCAGGAAACCGCCGCCGAAGTGACACGCCTGGGCAGGGTGACCATCAGGTCCATGATGGAACGGTTGCAGCAGGAAGGGGCCGAACCCATCGAGGTGGATACGGACGGCATCTATTTCCGGCCGCCTGTCGGCTGCGAGGAGGAGGCAGAGCAAAGGGAATTGGTGGCAAGAATCTCTGATGCACTGCCCGAGGGGATCGAGGTGGAGATGGATGGCCGTTATAGTTCCATACTCGCCTACAAGGCCAAGAACTATGCGCTTCTTGGATACGACGGCAAGATCACCATCCGCGGCAGCAGCCTCCGCTCGCGTGGCCTGGAGCAGTATCTCAGAGAATTCCTGCAGCAGGCGATTGAACTGCTGCTGAAAGCTGGCGGCCTTGGCCTCGAACAGGCCTTCGAGCGCCACGTTGCCACCCTGATGGCACGGAAATTCGACATTTCCTGGGTTGCCCGGACAGAGACGCTCAATGAATCACCGGCCACGTACCGGGAGAAACTTAGAACCGGAAAAAGGAACCCTTCGGCGGCCTTTGAAATCGCCCTGGCAGCGGAACGTCCTTACCGGGCCGGTGACCAGGTCAGCTACTACATCAGCGGCTCCCGCAAGGACGTTGTTGCCTACGAAAATTGCCATCCGGCTGATACGTATGATCCGGCCCACCCGGATGTCAACATCCCCTATTACATCGAAAAACTGAGACACCTCAAAAAACGTTTTGAACCGTTTCTGCCCAAGGAACCGACATTATTCGACCTGTGACATCCAGCTGGCAAGGCAAGTGCCGTATCTGCTGCGCCCTGTTTGCTTGCAACTGTCGGTGCTTTGTGGTATGAGACTGCAAAGGTGCAATCACCTGCTGTTTAAAGGAGATGCCATGAAGATTACAATGCTGCCTTCCTTGCTGCTGCTGGCTATCATATTGTCGCTGCCGTTGGCGGCACATGCAGACCAGCCTCCCGAAATGATAGCCGAAAAAATGGCCGTCAAATTCACCCGCGGCGTAACCAATACCCTGACCTGCATTGCCGAGCTTCCCAAGCAGAGCATACTTACCGTGCGGGAAATGGGCGGCCCCGGTTATGTGATCGGTCCGCTCAAAGGGATCGGGATGACATTGTATCGCGGCTTCATCGGCATGACCGAAGCGATATTCTTCCTCGTGCCGCAGCCCGGTTATTACGACCCCATGATCGAACCGGCCTATGTCTGGCAAGGGTGGGAACCAAAGCGGGAAACAACCGTGCCGGTGGAACAGGAACAACAGGAAGAGGAAAAGAAATAGCCACTACGGCATCGATCATCGATGAAATGAAAAAGGGACAAGCCTGAAAAGGTTTGCCCCTTTTTTCATTTATCCTTTTGATGCCATTTGCCAACAAAAGGCGGCCCCCCGCAAGGGGATGCCCCTACGCAAAAATGCTCATCCCAGGCGTTGCCGGAGATACGCCTCGAATTCACGTTTGAACTCTTTCCGCTTCAGAGCCATATCCACGGTAGCCTTGAGAAATCCAAGTTTGTCGCCGCAGTCGTGGCGCAAGCCCTCGAACAGACAGCCATAAACCTTCTCCTCCTTGGAGAGCTTCAGTATGGCGTCGGTCAGTTGAATCTCTCCCCCTTTGCCCGGCTCTTGCTGTTCCAGAAAATCGAATATCCTGGGGGTAAGTATATAGCGCCCTATGATCGCCATATCCGATGGGGCTTCGGATTGTTTGGGTTTTTCCACCATGTCGAGCACTTCGTAGACCCGTTCCGACAGTGGATTGGCCCGAACACAGCCATATGACGAGATGTTTTCCATCGGCACCTTTTCCAGTGCCAGCACTGAACCGTGATACTCGTCGAAGGTGTCGAGGAGTTGCTTCAGACAGGGGCGCTCGCTGTCGATGATGTCGTCCCCCAGCAACACGGCAAATGGCTCATTGCCAATAAAGTCCTTGGCGCACAGGATGGCATGGCCCAGTCCCATAGCCTTTTTCTGGCGGACATAGAAGATGTCGAGCAGGTCGGCTATCTCGCGCACTGCCTGAAGGGATTTGTTCTTTCCCTTGGCTTCAAGATGGGTTTCCAATTCGATAGAGATGTCAAAATGGTCCTCAATGGCCCGTTTACCACGACCGGTAACGAACAGAATCTGCTCGATACCCGAGGCCACAGCCTCCTCAACCACATATTGCACCAGCGGCTTGTCGATCAACGGCAGCATCTCTTTGGGCGAGGACTTGGTGGCCGGAAGAAATCGGGTGCCCAAACCGGCAACTGGGAAAACGGCCTTTTTGACCTTCATATCATCTACCTCCATGCAAATCGGATCAACTCCTTATCGCCGCGATCAACTGCGGTACCACCTCATAACGCCCCATGGCCATGACATGAATGCCACTGCAGATCGAGCGACATTGCAGGGCCAATTCAATTGCGATCCGCACCCCTTCGGCCGCGGGATCGGCTGCGGTTGCAAGACGTTCAATGACCGGCAACGGAACTTTCAAACCAGGGATGTTGAGGTTGATGAACTCGGCCATGCGTGCTGATTTCAGGACCAGAATGCCGGCAATTACCTTAACGCCGAGCGGTTGCACCGCATCATGAAAATATGCCAGGCGCTCGGGGTTGAACACGGCCTGGGTCTGGAAAAACCGCGCACCGGCCGCAGCCTTCTTTACCAATTTGGGGCGGGTCGCGTCAAAAGGCTCCACCTCCGGAGCGGCGGCTGCACCGGCTAAAAAATCGGTTGCGCCGGCCAGCGGGGCTCCATTCAGATCAAACCCTGAGTTCAAGGCACCAATCGTCTGCAGCAGCAACACCGAATCCAGATCAAAGACCGCCCGCCCCTGGCGATGGTCGCCACAGCCGATGTCATCGCCGGTCAAGGCCAAAACATTTTTGACACCCATGGCTGCCGCGCCCAGCAGGTCGCTTTGGAGCGCCAGCCGGTTTCGGTCACGGCAGGTGAGCTGCATGATCGGTTCGATCCCTTCCCGAACCAGCATCCCTGCCGCAACCAGCGGGGTCATGCGCATGTTGGCGCCCTGGTTGTCGGTAATGTTGATCGCATCCACGAACGGCGCCAGGGATATTGCGGTCCGCATCAGGCCAGCCGGATCGCACCCCTTTGGAGGAGCAATCTCGGCCGTGATGACGAATTCGTCGGCAGCAAGCTTGTGGGCAAAGTGAGAAGGCACGTTATTTCTCGAGTTTCAAGGAATTGGGATGGCGTTTCAGGGCAAAATCCCTGGCGGGAGTGATGGCGTCCAGTTGCCTCACCCGTTCCTGACCAGTGAGACGTTCATAGATGGTGACCCAGGCGCAGCGGTTATTCCGGTCAACCTCACAGCACCCTTCTTCCATGCCGCCGCATGGGCCGTTCAGAAGTCCCTTGGCGCAAACCGTCACCGGACAGACGCCGCCGCTGTCATTGAGCCGACAATCCCCACACAACGAACAGCGCTGCTCGAACTGGCCAAAGCGCCGAATGTTGCCCAGGAATTTGGAGTCCGTACCTGCCACGACCTTTTTCTCCGCCGCCTCGGCCACCGACTGGATACCGGCACCGCAAGAGAGCACCAGCAGGAAATCGGCCTCCTCCACCTGTTCGCGGCGCGACCGCAGATCGCGGGCCGTACGGAGCATGTGGCAGGTCTCGTCGATGACGATGGTGCCGGTTATCTCCTTGCCGGCAAGCGTCAGGGCGTCCTGCATCCTGAAGACCTCTTCCTCGCCGCCGGACTTGCAGACCGTGGCACACTTGGCGCAACCGATGATAAATACGCGACTGCCCCCTTCCAGGGCAGCCACGATCTGCTCCAGCGGCTTCTGGGTGGATACGATCACTGCGAAATGTAACCGGCCGAGCGGCGGGCCGACTCAAGCGTATTGTAAAGCAACATGGTGATGGTCATGGGGCCGACACCTCCGGGCACCGGTGTAATGGCGGCCGCACGTTGGCTTGCAGCTGCGAAATCCACGTCTCCCACCAGTTTCTTTTCACCGACCCGATTTACCCCGACATCAATAACCACGGCACCTTCCTTGATCCAGTCTCCTTTGACCATCTCGGGGCGCCCAACCGCTGCAATGACGATATCCGCCCTGGCAACCACCTGGGCCAAGTCCCGCGTCTTGGAGTGGCACACTGTCACAGTGGCATTCTGTGCCAGACACATCATTGCGACAGGTTTACCCACGATATTGGAACGGCCGATCACCACGACTTCCTTGCCGGCCAGATCAACCCCTTCCTCCTTGAGCATAACCATGACACCGTATGGGGTGCAGGGCTGAAAGAGCGGCTTGCCCACCGACAGGCGTCCCACATTGTAGGGATGGAAACCATCCGCATCCTTTTTGGGGGATATGGCCTCAAGCACCTTCTCGGTATCGATCTGCGGCGGCAGCGGCAACTGCACGAGGATGCCATGGATGCGTGGGTCATTGTTCAGTTTTTCAACCAGTTCCAGCAGCTCGGCCTCGCTGGTGTCAGCAGCAAGCTTGTACTCGTCCGAAAATATGCCGGCATCCTGGCAAGCCTTCTCCTTCATGCTTACATAGACCCGGCTGGCCGGGTCATCTCCCACCAGCACCACCGCCAATCCGGGCGTGATACCTCTTAACTTCAGTTCCTTGACACCCTCTGTGATTTCGGACCTGATTTTAGCGGCGATTGCCTTGCCGTCGATGATCTTTGCCATATGGTTGTATCCTCCTTGGTTTGGGAGCTGAAAAGCGAATGGTAATATTACGTTCTAAGAGAGTTCTTTGTAAAGAAAGTTTACAGAATCAAGGGCAAAAAAAATCCCCCGGCAACTCCGGGGGATCATTAGCACTTTGGACAAAACGCAATAGCGGCTAAGCTCCGCAGCAACCACCGCCAGCGCAGGCAGCAGGCTTTGGGGCATCGGTTTTCGGGCAATATCCCTCGGCAAACCAGCCGCTCCCCTTGAGGCTGAAGGCTGTAGCAGAAATCATCTTCTCCACCTGACCACCGCACTTAGGGCACTCGCTGGCAGGCTGGTCTGAAAATTTCTGGCGCAATTCGAACTGGTGATCGCAACTCTGACATTTGTACTCGTACATAGGCATAACGCAAACAACCTCCTGATCTTCAAATCTTTATAAATATAATGACGAGACCAGGGCCTTGTCAATGCCGATGTACCGATTTGTTGCCACTGCAGCAAAAAAATCACCTTCAACGGAGAAGGATTGATGCCCCAATTGCATTATCAGCGCGATGCAAACATCTTTAACCCAACCCGCCCAAATCCCATTTAATTAATACATTTTATTACAATAATTACATGTAGTTATTATAATTTTATCCCTTGGCCCAATGGTCCGCTAAATGCACACATGTTAAATTGTCTACAGCAACTCGAAGCGTCACTACAAACCCGAAGTGATGCGCAAAGGACATCATTTATATCACAATTATCGGCTTTCCCCAGGCCATGAATCCGGGAGAAAACCAGCCATTTGTCCGTGAGTTGACCAAGCGATATTACCATATTCCGTTATTTCACAACCCAAAACGCAGCACAAGCCCTAGTTTTGCCATATGAGGCCGCAGCACTTGCCACGAATCAAGACTATTGAGTACGCGGCTTGATCGAAGGTGCAGTCATTTACTCCAATGAAAGGAGGTAGAACAAC
>MTLE01001399.1_pt3 | contig 54548 bp, 53 predicted proteins | sample 1982461 | NCBI WGS metagenome assembly MTLE01 (sample SAMN05712605, study PRJNA340218) | biofilm metagenome | isolation source: sample SPL anode biofilm adapted to -200 mV | place: USA | collected 2012-02-03 | reverse complement strand
CCCTCACGCTCCCCTGATTGTCATGGATATAATAGTTATAAGTACGTTTTGAATGATCAAAATCTATATCAACATATCCACCTTCGATATATAGTCGGCTAGGGATAGTGTTTAGAAACACGAAATCGCCCTTGTTGATATACGTTGAGTTTTTATAACCTTTAGGTCGAGTACTTCCACTGCTAACAGTGGAAATTATAGCCTCGCTCTCATTTCTCCCATAATATGTGCCGTCGCTACGATAATAGTTGGTTAACGTGCTTCCATCGCTAAAGGTAAACTTTACGGGTTGGTTGTAATAATCGTATGTAATCGAGGTTATTCCTCTTGCAGGGTCGGAAGTGCGATTACCGTTGGCATCATAAGTCCATTCACTGCTGTAATCACCTTTGTCGATACTCGGAATGTCGGGATAAAGTCCGTCGGCAGGTTTGCTTTCGCCTATCGAAGCTATCTGATTACCACTATAATCGAGGCTGAGATACTGAACAGGATTTGCATTAACCTTTCCTCGGGATATAATAACGGGATTTCCATTACGATCGTAAGAAAAACCCTCGCTGAATACTGAATTGACATCGGTAGGACTCTTTGACTCAACCGAGATGAGGCGGTCAAAACCGTCATATCCATATCCTACTGAAAGAGAGTCAAGGCTCAAGTCATTGTCCACGCTTGTGAATGTCATCGCAGAAGGGGAGCCATTCCATCGCGGTGCAGTACCAGTGTTATTGGAGTTGTAATACAAAGATTGTGTGAATAGCGGAGACTTGATTGCTGTCAACCAATCTCTTACATTATATTGATAATCAATATTGCAACCTTTGTTCGTACATTTTCTCGGTCGTATATTTTTGTGCGTCAATCTCGCGACATTATCATATCTGTTTTCATACAATATAGTCCAACTGTCATTATTAAACCTGTGTCTTGCCGATACTGGCATTCCCCAATTATCGTAGCTGTAGGAATATTCACTTGCATAATGAACATCTAAGTCGCTACTGTTCAATACAATTATCTTATTGGTTAGGTCGCCTACAAAATTATACTTGTAATATGTTGTAACATTATCCAATAGGTCAAGGTCGTAATCACATTCTACGACAATCCTTTTTTTGTCATCGTAACGATAAGACGACATTATCACATACCATTCGCCCCAAACGGCTTTTCCTGTAAGCAATCCTGTCGCATTGTCCATTCCCGATGAATAACCGCTTTCAATTGCTTGATTTGTCCTAACTATATTCTGCCAAAAATCGTAGTTGTCATAAAAATATGAAACGAGAGGCTTAAAGTTGGAGATACCACAAGTATCGGTATAAAACAGCTTGTTATAGTTGTTTATGCTGGCTTGCAAACTCTCAACAGCCATTTTGTCTTTCCACTTCTCTTGCAGAGACGACCGCGTCTCGTTTGTGAAAGTGGCAATACCCTCTACGGCCTTTCTTAGACTTCCGTCAAATTTAACAACAAACCACTTATTCTCTTTCCTCATATTTCCGTCTTGACGGAATATTACATTATCAAGTTTATCATATACATAATATTCAGGTTCAGCCCCGGGCAGACGTTTTTCAACCAATCGACCATAATTGTCGTAAGAATAAAAATAACACAATTTTCTTATTGTCGTACTATTGCATTGACCATTCCCTTGTGATACAAAAATATTTGATGCTTCAGGTGATAGCACATAAATCAATTGTCCTATTTTATTATATACATAATAGGTATCTAGGTTAATGCTTTCACCACACTTCCGTTCCAAAACCAATCTTTGGTCTCGGTCAAAGAATTTTATTATCCTAATATTATCCTCATCTACGCTCTCTTCGTAATGCAAAGTGCCATCGCCAAATTCATTGTCAAGATTCAGCGAACCATCATTGGAAACGTCAAATCTGGCACATCCATAACATCTATCATGGTAGCTGTTCAGACCTTTATGTTTCGATATATATTTGTTATTGTCCCTCCATGCTTTACCCGGATTACGCTTGTTCATCTCAATCATTTCTGGAGTTTGCGTGTATTCTGTTTCAGCATAAGGATATTGATCTCCATAAAATCCGGTTGCAGTTGTTTTCACTGATTCCGTAGCTAAAAAGCTGCCATCACTCTGCGGGCCTTCTACCGGAAGCCATTCGCGATATTTATTCCCGGCACAGTCATATTCTATAGTAGTATGAATGTCCTGAACCACCCAACTAGAAGCCCCTTTTACATTTTGGATAGGACGTCCTAAGCCGTCATAATATGTAACAGTGTTTCTTGCAAAATCATAATCAGAAATAGGGTTACTGGTAAATCGTTCCAAAAACAAAGATTCTCTCACATAATTACATGATTTTGTTTGCCCGGATATGTTATATATTGAGCAAATAATGAAAATTATCACGGTAAAAGTTGACCTCATGGCTTATCGACTTTGTCAGGTTTAGTCTACTACTATTTAATTGTATAAATATAATACATAATTTATATACTTACAAATAAATTAATAATTTAAAACACTGTAATTTTTTTTATTTTTTTGAATATACACTTTTTTAATCTCGAAAATATTGCCTTTAATATAAGAAAAAAAGAGTTATAAGATAATAAGCTACACTTAAATACATCTAAACCAAACAATACTAAAGAACGCCATTTGAATAAACCGAAGTAAGGTTTTGTTGTGGGAATTTCTCACAACCGATATAGAGCGTATCGAAGGCGTCGGTGCCGTCGGTGCGGTGTTGAAGAAGGTCTTCTTCTGTCTCGGCAAGTTTCTCTCCGCCTTTGTCTTTGCGGAAGCCATTGCGTCCACGGCTCACGCCGGCAGCTTGAATGGCAAGAATAAGGTCGTCATTGTTTTGGCGGTTGAAGAAAGGCATTAGGCGTTGTTTGCCTGCAAAGCCTTGGTTGATTAGAAGATATTTCTCATCGTGTCGCATCGGGTTGCCGAGATACACTGCTTCCACCTGCCACCCACGTTTCTCAAATTCATGCACCACCACCCAACGGAAATCCTGCTCGTTAACTGCATAGTTCGAGCCGAGAGCCGTAGCATCGTAATAATAGACAACCGTCTTATTGCGATGTGTAGCGTAGTAGTTGCAAAACTCCTCCACAAGAGCAGGCAGCTTGCGTTCAAACTTCACATAAAACGACTTAATTACATTCAGTCGTCGTCCTGTTGGCTGTCCTGCAACAATCCAATTGATATTAGCATTATAATCCATACCGATAGCAATAGGAGCATCAAGGTTCACATCGCTATCGCCGAGTGAAGTGGAAATCGGAACTTGAAAATTGGAATTTGGGGCAAATGTTTTTTCAAAATCCGCATCAAGCACAGAGAAATTGCTTGCATCATACTTGTGTCCCTCACGCATTGAAGAGTAGAAACCATCTTTGGCAATTCCGATCCTCTGACAAAGGATAGAGGTTTGGAATGACAAAGGAGTAAGGTCGCGTTTCATCTGCTTTATATAGTTCTCACCGAGAAGTTGCAGGTTCTCAATCGACGAATACTCCCGATAATAAACAGCCACCGACCGCATCTTATTCACCGACGCATCAAGGCGACGTAGATAACCTTTCAGGTAAGGTGGAACTTGACGATTGGCACTTGACAATTTACGAATACGCTGTTTAGTCCGCCATATTTCATACACAGTACCCTCAATCGTTTTAATAAGGTCAACGTCCATCTTATCATGATAATGCAAGAACCACGAACCCTTTTGAGTCTGAGGCATATCGCTCAAAATCATTATCGAATGATTACACGAGTGTTTGCCGAAGTACGACTTGATACCACCATTAGCAGGAAGAGTTTCATCTTTCAACTTCTGGTAGTCGATAAACTTAGCTTCATCAACGAGAAGCCACGAGAGAGTCAGAGAGTTTGACGACCCCGGGCGGTCTTGCGAGATAATAATTGCACACGAACCATTATAGAAACTAATCACGTGTTCATAGTCATTTGGTTCGATAATTGGGCGAGCAAAAGACTTTGGAGGACGGCGACCCACCACATAATGCACACCGTTGATAAAGCCCCAACGTTTCCATGCAGTCAGCAATCCCGGCAAGGTATTCGTTAATCCATGCTTAAAAGTCGGCACCACAATACCACCCGTACTTCCCGGCATACGTTGCATATTACGCAACGCAAACGGAGCAGCAATGCTGTCCGTTTTTCCAGTACGTCGTCCTGCCACAATCACCGTTGTGTTAGCACCAATCAACTGTGTCAACTGCTGCGGTCTATTAAAATAGACCTTGCGTTGGCTTGTTGTTGACTTTTCAACAGACTCATTAATAGACTTTTCAACAGACATTTGAATAGAATTAAATAATTACCTTTGTGAAAAAATAAATTTATGGCTCAATATAAAAACTTCAAAGACCTTAAAGTATGGCATAAGGCAATGGATTTAAGTGTTGCCGTGTATGATATGAGCAAAAAGTTTCCAAAAGAGGAAATGTTTTCTTTGACTAATCAGATAAGGAGAGCTGTCGTATCGATACCATCTAACATCGCCGAGGGGCATGGCAGAAATACTGAAGCCGATACAAAACAGTTTTATTATATAGCAAATGGTTCGTTGGCAGAAGTGCAGATTCAACTTGAACTCGCTGTACGTCTTGGGTATATCACGCAAGAGCAAGCATTTGACACAATAGGACTTATATATGAAGTTCGTAAGATGTTGTGGTCGTTGATACATAACATTCAAAGTCTATAAGTGTCTATTCGTTCAGTCTATTAAGCCGTCTATTTTAGTGTCTATTTTAGTGTCTTCACTTGGAAAGAGAGCCGACAATTCCAAGTCGGACTCTTCCCAAGTGACATCTTCAATGTCGATAGTTTCTGCACGGTATTTCTTAATCATTTCAGATATACGTTCATTGATATTTGGAATTGGTTCGATGCCAAGCACACGAGGGTCTTCAGTGGCAGTGAACGGTTGCACCACAATCATATCGTAAGGCATCGCCTGTTCATCTTCAAGGTCTATGCGGTTGTGTTTAGCATAGCTTGAAGCCGCACGTTCCATAGTTTTAGTGTCCTTACGTTTCTCAGCCATTTTGTAAGTAGCGAGAATCATTTCATTGAAACGCCAACGGTGGAAGTCGCGACTTGCCGAAGCCAGCGAAGGCAACAACGTCTTCACAATGGCAAGGTCGCCATAGGCAGTAACCTTGCTGATGTCGTGTCGTTGCACAAGTTCGCCCACAAACTCACGGTCGGTAGCGTCAGGATTAGAAATAAACCAGTTATACATTTCCCTTACGCGCAAAACCTTATCCACAAGAATTTGCGGATAACGAGAGCGAAGCTCGTCCTCCTTAGTAAAGAGGTCAGAGCGACAAAGTTCAAGAGCAGAAGGAGTAGCCATAATAAAGGTTTATAATCACTCATCATCTTCCATATCGAGCAGGTTGCGGTGAGCATTCTCGATAGCAAGAGGCGAACCCACCTGAGCGAGCATCATCTCCTGAGAGTGCAGTTTCACTTTCGATGCCGCCTTACCACGACGATAAGCCTTGCTTACGTCCGTAGAACGATCAGAAATGTCATAGCGAAGATTCTCAGCAGGAATATCAAGTATTACTGCCATGTCCGATATGGTAAGATAGATAGAAGCAAACTTTTCAATTTGCATCAAGACGTTGTCTGAATAAGTCATTTAGAGGAACAGAATGATTAGTTATTAAATCGTTGACTTGAGAGTAAAGTTGTGAAAAGATAGCAGGGTCGGTAGAGATAAAAGCCGATTCCGCACGATTGCCACGAGTAAGGTTTTGGGAAGTAACCACCGAAACCACATCGCCACTATCCGATTTAACCAACAAAATCTTGCTGTGATTGTCAGCAAGATAAGTACGCTCAATAACTTGGGAGATAAACGCCCATAGTTTCAGCGTTTTGTTGGTAGCCTTATGGTCGAGAACAAGATTAATACGATTCACCTTGTTCGCTCTACAAATAAAAAACAGACGACGCAAAAACTCTTCAGAGATTGAGAAAGAAGTCTGCCATATTTCAGCGACACCCACCTGACAAAGGATCCATTCTAGTATGTCGGCAACCTGCACGGCATTTGAGAGATAAGCTTGATTAGGAGCATCACTCAACGGTCGAAGGATTTGGTCAATGGAGGCAGAGCGTTTCATTATTTTTTAGACTTCTTTTTGCTACTGGCGGCAATGGGAGAGGCAACGGCTTTAGCCGAGGGGGCAGGAGCAACATAGCGGTCGTATGTTTCCCAATTACTATGCAACTTCTTGTCAAGTTCAATCAACTCCTTTAAGAAAGGATAGCGTTCCGAGTCAGGGCAAGAGCTGTTCTCAGTAGAAAGAGTTCTGAGCTTCAAGTGCAGTTCACGCAGACGTTGAAGCAGAGAAAAGTTCTCAACGAAGAGAGCCTTGATGTCGTCAGGAAGCAAGTCGTGGTCATCACGTTTGCCACGTTGTTGTTTGTCAGCTTCAGCAGCAAGAGGAATATTCTCTTTCACGATGGTCTCCACCTGTTGAGCCATCGACTCCACCTGTTCATGAGTGAGATCCTGCACACGGAAATTAAAATACTTCTGAATCTGATACTCGATGAATTCAGCTTTAGCGGCAGGATTAAGAGCAAGGTTGCGGTACATAATCTGATTACCGCTAAGTTTCAGAAGATACATATTGCCGACAGTATAATCACGTTCATCGGCAGGCGTTTCAAGCCATTGGCGAATAAGTTCAGTAAAATTATTATCCATATTAGATTTTATTATTAATACCTGCAAAGAACACGCAGTTCTTGCCATGTTCAAGCAGTAGGTTTTGCATAGAAACGAGCGTTTGCCCCGTAGTAACGAAGTCGTCAAACACGATAATGTTGCGATGTGTCGGGATATTGTTCGCTGAGAATACCGTTCCCACACGATGTCTTGACGGAGCAAAAGCACAATCCTCGTAAAAAGGCAATCCAAGTTGTTCAGCAATAGACTCGCTAATCAGCGAAGCAAAATTCTTCACTTTGTGCCTACGTTTCGGAGTAGTAACGACAGCAAAATCCTCAGGAGACAAGAACGAGCCAAGGACTTTACGAATAAGAGGAACGATGTTATTAGCAAAAAACGGTATCATATCACCATCACCTTTGATGTCAGTAAGAGTACGACCATATACAGACTTCTTCCATAGCGAGATAAAGAACACTCCACCACGGTTAGAAATCTTCATTTTAGAAGAAGCGAAATCGCATCGAGCTTCAGCAGTATTTACAGCTTTCCATGCCCCGCGTTTCTTTTCTTCAAACAAGTCCTTAGACTTGTCAGTGATAGAAACAGAAAGGTCGTCAAGGTCAGGCACATCAAGATTTGGCACTTCGATGTCATTGCACATCTCGGTCAGATCTATCGCACCATTCCTCACGACCTGTTTCATTAAGCGGCAGCGTTAATGTCCCCCGCTTCAGTTTCTATTACCCCCGTATAGAAAGGAGCAGGCACTTCGTCCGATGCTTCAACATTGATAGTCGTTGAAGTCGTACCGGTCGGACCTTGACCGAGGTCTTGTGCCACTGTTGCTTTCGTTTGCCACTTGTCGCAACCAACGACACGGAAATTACCTTTCATATCCTCGATGATGAAGATAGAATCAGTGTTGTTGATATAAGCGGCGGCAGCCGTAGCATCAACACCAACACCAGGGTGAACAGCCACCAACTTGTTTTGTTGAGTCTGGCTTGGCAATTCACCTTGAGCCTCCGACGTGAGTTGAGATTTATCGGGCAGAATATCGATAAATTTCCACTTTGTGTCGGCTTTCAGAGTGAACGAGCCGGTATAGACAGCCGATGTCGGGCGACCTTGAGTATCACGAGGCAAAGCAGGGAAAGCCACAATTTCACTTTTAGCAAGATAATATATCCTACGTTTGACGCCCGGCAATTCAGGTGTACCTTGACACCAAGCGAGCGATTTCTGTAATGCAGAGCAAGTATTTACAGCCATAGCAATCAGTATTTATTTGTTACTCCGTTGGGAGTTTAATCACTTTCAAGAAACGTTCATCAATAGTACGGAACTGACAGCCGAAAAACATAGCAGCCGCAAGAGTAATTACCCAAGGCTGATAGCGTTTCACTTCGAGCTTCTCAGTGTCGCTCATATTATCGTAGCCATAAAGCATATTAGATTTTGGCGTTACGATAAACTTATCTGTTCCCGCAAGGCAATCAAGCGGAACGATAGTCGTCTTGTTGTTTGAGCCCTCGACAATCGCCTGATTGTATTTTGTATTATACGATATGCCTGCATGAGAAAGCAGATAAGCATCATTGTATTTATCTGCAAAGTCAGGGTTACAGAACAAAAACTTATCAAGTTTACGCAAATGAGGGTTGCAACTACGTTCAATCTCCTTAGCAATATCGACAGCATTAGCCGAAGTAACAGCGTCAATAGTCAGCAAGTTCCCTTTACCTTCAGCAATATTGCCCGCTGTAATCTCCTTGTCAAGGATAGTGTTCCAACCATCGAAAAGGTCAGCAGTCGTATCACCATCGGCATTGCGTTTGGCGGTAAACAAAGCGTTGTTGAGATTGTGTCCGAGTGATTTCATCACAGCCGCAATCACCAACTTTGCAGATGGGGTTTGAGCTTGACCGTCACCTAAGAACGCAGTCGATTCACCGATAAGCAGTTGAATGTATTTATTTGGCTCAAAATCGATGCGGACATTACCGAAGAAAGTTTCGATTTCACGAAAATCCACATGTGTAGTATCGGCAGCCTTACGGTCGGCGCGATACGGAGCAAACTCAGCGTTACCCTCTGCCGTAGGCAAAGCAACCTTATAGCGAATGCCCGGCATACCAGTCATATATTTCAGAGTATCTTTAGCCGCAAAAAGAGGCATAAGAAGAAACTCACGTTGCCATTTTTTCGCTGCTTTCTCGTAGTCTTCATCAGAGAATACGAGATTATGAAGTTCGTTAGCCATTGTAATAAGTTAGTTTAATTAGTTGTTAAGGAAGAGCATTATACATAGCCGAAGCGTCAGCCACACGTTTACAGTAATCAGTGATTGGGTTGGCAGTTGTATTTTGCGAGCCGTCGTCCACTACTTGCTTAGAGCCATCGCCTGGCGAAGCTTTAAGCACATCGATTTGAGCTTTCAAATCCGAGATAGTCTTTTCGCTATCTTCAATCTGTTTGCCGAGTTCAGCAATATGATTGTCTATAGCAGTTAGTTGTTCATCAGAAAGAGATGCTACATTGTCCGTCAGAGCAACAGCGTTGATGCCGAGCAAAGAGCAGATAAAGGAATAAGTCTTATTCATTGCTGTAGAAACATTGTTATTATTATTTTTGAAAAGAGAAGTAATCAACTTTGTGATAATAGGAATTTGGAATTTGGAGATTGGAATTTGGGCAGAGCCATTTTCTATTTCCAAGTCACTATTTTCAATAAATGGAACATTAGGAATAGGCAGTCCTGCGACAGCCATTTCCGATGCCACTGCATCAGTAAGAGTAGGAGCCACCTCTTCAGGCAAGTCAGTGATTTCATCAACGAAGCCCCAGTCGAGAGCATCTTTAGCCGAGAGCCAGCCACCTTTCTGCATCAAGTCAAGAAGATCCTTCGGGTTCTTTTTGCACTTGCCACTATACATCGAGGCGATATTCAAGTCTAATTTATCAAGGTCAGCCTTTATCTTCTCGCAGTTAGAGATTAAGTCAGCGAATTGGTCAGCATTGAGACTACCCCATTCAAAGAACGAAGAGCTGCATTTGTGAACGAGGTACATAGCATTAGCGTCAATGCTGATATGGCGAGCACCGAGTGAAGCGATGGTTGCTGCCGAAGCATTCATGCCAACGAAGTGAACCGATACATCGGCATGGTTGCGAAAAGCCGAAGCAATGCTAAGGGCAGTTGCAACCGAGCCACCGAGAGAGTCGATAAGCACATTTACAGGTTTACCTTTGTACTTGTCAAGAATATAATCGACATAATTGCAATCAAAGTCGGCACTTCCGACAAAGCCTTTCAGGTGAAGATTGTATGTAATTTGAGGCATAGTATCTTGTTTTCCACGAAATTACTTATATAAATAGATGGAATAAAAGACAACAAGAGCCGCCTTTTGGGGCGACTCTTGCAGTTGTTTTTATAGTTTATCGTTGAAAAACGAAGCCGTCTCCATAATCGTAATCATAAGCAAACAAATCTCTTGCGAAAGCCGAGAAGTCGAAATAAGAGCGTAAGTTGTCGGGAATCTGACTTAGATAGCCACAATCATCAGCCAAATGTTCAGCGAAGTCTTCCTCCGAGTCCCACTCACCCATATAAGCATCATTGAATTTCTCAATGCCATCACCGCACGTTATGTTTATCCAAGCATCTACAGCTTCCTGCTTATTAGAATTACAAAGTTCGATGTACTTTTGTATTTTATTAAAGTCATCTTCGCCGAGGCACTCGTTGTAGTATTCTTCCGGAAAGCGCTCATAATCTTGAAACATCAATTCCGGATCTTCTTCATCGGCATGTATAGCACAGCAGTAGTCATAGAAATCATCGAAGTCATCAAAAGTTGATAAGTCAATCCATTGACCATAAAGACTGCCTTCATTGTATTTGCGATATGTACCGCAGTAAACAGAAGGATTGCCAGTTAATGACGATTTGTGTTGCTCCATTTCATCTTTGAAGTTTTCGATGTCAAAGCCAAGTTCTTCGAGACGATTGGCAATTTTTTCATTAAACACTTTAGAATCTGTTGTTTCCATTTCAGTGAAAATTTAGAATTATTATTGAGTTAATTTCGTAAAGGACTATTTCTTTTACACTGCCCGAAAAGTGCCTCAATTAAGGATTAAGACAGGGTGATTGCTCTCCTGCAACATAGCGAAGGAGAGAGGAACACGGAGTGCAAACCTGCCAGTGGCGACCTGAATTGAGGGAATAACTTTGCGGGGTAAAAGAGATAGTTTTTGTCTCGACGAAATAGACCTATAATAATTCTTCACTATGGAAACCACAGATTGTGTTTAATGAAAATCAATTGCCTGTAAGAATTTGGATATATCATATATAGGAAAAGATAGATATGGCAACACAGTCAGTAATGGAAACTTCTTACTGCGATACATAAAAATTAAGGGAGTAGTCAATGGATAGGCACAATCAACTTCCTTCGACAATTAATAGACTACGTTTATATGCCGATGTTCCCTAACTGATGTTAGATATAGAGTGCTTTTGAATACTACGATGTGTGCTGCAAGATGAAAAAATCTGAAAGTGCATCTTGTGATTAGCAAGAAGCGGTGAATGATTAGATAATAGTGTGGTGAGAGAAATCAATGATATAGGCGAGTGAGATTCGGCGGAACACTTAACCATTTGCTTTGTGGCTATTCATTTCCGATAACAGCATTTATACGATAGTTGTTTAGATTTGTTTGATTACTATTATGATGACAGCCGAGCAACAATAAGCGTACATTGCAAGAGTTGCCACCAAAGGAGGCTCTCACTATATAGAAAACCACCTATCCTCACGGACAAGTGGCAATTTTTAACTTCAATAACCGTAATAATATATTCTATCTTAAGCATTTCACCATCGACTTAATGGCGGAATGTGTTATTTCATAATAATAACCTGCTGCATCACCTCCACAGCTCCCAGTTGATTGCTCAACACTGATTTTAGGGAATGGCGGTTCTTTTCCACCTATCAGATAAGATATGTCGTTGATGTCAGTAACGACAAAGCCTATCTGTTTATCTATTCTTATAAACTCGTTGCAATGAAACTTCAGCGTTGCTGTGTCAGATATATTCCCCGAAACTCGTTCTGTCTTGCAACGGCAATCAGGTTCATCAAAGAAATTCAAAGGGTGGATAGTAGTAAATATTGGAACAGTCGTTTGCGTGATGCCATGCAAATCCACTCTTCGAGGTAAGTATTTACATTCTACCCAACCTATGCTTTTTATTCCCGGCAGTATTTGTATATCTGTTTTCATCGTAGAAATCGTAGTTACCGAATATGTTATTTTATTCTCTGCTAAAATCAGTGATAATTAATGAGATTATTTTGCTCTTTGGCGACTGAGATAAATATCACGTTGGCGTTGATAGCGTTTAGCTATTGCGTTCCAGTTCGATTCATTTATCTCGATGCCATGTTTCTCCATCCACGCATATATAAGTTCATCTTGACGACGTCCTATTCTACCGAAGTGGTGAAGGTCGTTCCACAGAGCGATGTCGAAGCGGTTGCGGATAGAGCTTACCAAAGCTGCTTTAGCGTGCTTCGGCAGATAGTTATATATTTCCGCAGGGCGATGCCGAAATGTAGGAATATATATGCCGACCGTATAGTCAGAAGAAGTTTCAGGTTTACAAACATCAGGCTGTTTATTAAGATACACTTCAAGAATCTTACTCTCCACAGAACCACGGATAAGCGATACTGGCGATTGACCGCCTTGTTCATTGATAAACCATTGGGCTAAATAATTGTCAAGTTCGATGTATATGCAGATTTGACTCATAACTCTTTGTATTTCAATACAAAGATACTAATTATATACATTTAATACATTGCATATCAATGTATTAATGGGCGAAAAGCAACGAAAAGCGACGACTTACAAGAGAAATAAATTGGAATTCGGAAATAGGGAATAGAAAATTGAGAGAAGCCAATTTCCAATCGTCAAATTCCTATTTCCAAGTACATACATATATTTAGGCGTTGACACGGTTGACAAGTTGACAAAGCCAAGAATAGCCATTAGTAAAGTGTTGTATATTATATAATTATCTTTTTAATAAAAAAAAATAATATAATATAGGCACAGTATTTTGTCAACCGAGTGGCTATTGGAATGAGTAAAAATAGCCATTTGTCAACGTTTGTCAACGCTCTGTTGACAACATAAGCAACTGACAATCAACATTGTCAACGCTGCCAACGCTATTTCTCAAAAATATATGGGGGTATAAAAAAAGGGGCTGTTGTAAAAAAAGCGGAAAGAAATATTCCCGCCGTTGATTATCAAGCAGTTATATTATTGCTCAAATAATGTCTGTTCTTCGATCATTTCAATAGCATCGTTATCATCATCTTGCTCAATCTCATTTTCAGTAACAAGCATTGTCTCAAGGTCGATGTCAGTTGAGTTTTTGAGAGCTTCATAGTCAAAAACGAATGCTTTAGGACGCACGACTTTATCTTTCTTCACCGACTTCCCATAATTGTTTTCAATTGTAAAGTCAGGGAGTCCGTTTGGCGACAGTACCTTGAAACGTTGTTGCTTGATACCTAAGAAATAAGGCGATGTGCGTAGGTAATTATCCAAAGCACCCACATCCATCTTCATAAGATTGACATTGTTGCGATTTGACAGCAAAGCTTGCACGCTTGGCCAGTTCAGATACAGCAATGGGCGTGGAGAGCCAAAGTCATATATCTGTGAGTCTTTGGCTATTGAGCGGAATGATTTCTGATACTTGATAACATAATGTGTTCCGTCAATCACCTTACCCACCATTCGCATAGCATTAAGCGAGTTCCAGAAGTCTGAGGTTTCCGAAGTCTTATCCACTTCATCGTTCTGATACCTTATTCCTTTCATGCAGATCTCAAAGAGTTCTGCATAAGAGAATGGAGCGTCTATCACTGTTTCAAGCACTCTGAAAGAAGTGAGTACAGTTACCCAGTTATCAAGAATACGGTCTTGTATCTGTTCTGTCCCAAGATGCAATTTAGCCTCTTTGCGTACAATCTCATAGACAGTGTCAAACGAGCTGACAAACAGATGGCGATGTTGCATTATCTCCATGCCAAGATGAGCATTGCCACGATTGGCAGCCTCTCTCAGAACGTCAAAACTCAGATGTTCATCGGGAGTAAATGAAGTGCGAGAATAAACTAAATGAACGCAACGAGAGAAGATAGCACTATCGACTGTCGGTTTATGTTGACCGCAGAATATCACCCCTGAATATACAGGAGCCGAAGTCATACCACCTGCTGCGTTATCCGCCATATTCATCTTTGTCTGTGTTGTTCCTCCGAATATGCCTTTTAGAAGTTCAATCTTTCCCGGAGGCAATAGGTTTGTGTATTCATCAAGCACCACAACTGCATTTCTTATGTGTTTCAGCATATAAGATATTGCAGGAATAGAAGAGTTGGTGAGCTTGTCGGGGTCTTTCTTGAATATATGAAAGAAAGAAGCGAGTGAGACAGCAAGAGCAGTCTTTCCCGAACCTTTAATACCGAACAAGTTGAGCAAAGGAAACCAGTTCTTCTTTGCACGGATATAGTCACGGAACATACAGGCAATAATCCAAGCGAAGCCGATTTTACCGCCATCGCCGAATACTTTTATTATGCGTTCCACATATTCACGCAAAGTGTCAGTGTTGAAATGTATGTATTCAAAGCGACGTTCAAAATCAAAAGCCCCCTCGTCATGGATATACATTTCAGAGTAAGCAGGAAGGTAGTAAGACCTGCCGCTATAATGTAGGATTCCCACTTCATTGATTGGAATAAATTGCTTGTTTGCATATATGCCATTGGCAAAAGCGAAGAAGTCAGGTTTGTCGTGCCACCCGAGACAGGCGATATTTTCAGCCGATTCAGTTACGGCAAACAGATACTCTTTTAGCTTATTTAGTTTGTCTTGTTTAGCCAACCATATAAAAGCACCTAATCCCTCGACAGCCCACTGGAACGACTGCACAGAGCCGAAAGCCTTTTGGCTCATTTCAAGCGGTTCTTCCTGCCCGAACTCGTTTATCATACGAAACACACGCAGACTTTTGTCCTTGTGTTTAACGTGAAAAACAGGGCGAAGAATAAAGTTTGACAATCGTTCAAGCTCTGTTCCGTCCTTACCAGGGGAAAAGTACATATTGTTTTTTATTATGATGCCATGCTTACGCATCATAAACAGTTCACGGTCGCTAAATTCAGTGTTGTTTTCTTCCGACAGTTCCCTTTGTTTTATTGTAGCTTCAGCAATCTTCGACTTCCACACTCTCGGTTTGTCATAGACAGCTACAAGTTGTTCTTGACATAAATCGACAAGCGTTTTGTCCTCAATAAAAGGGAACAGTTCAGATACTTTGTTTACAACATCTCTTTGCAAGTCATGAGTCTTAGCATCGGCAAAGAGCTTCTTGGCATACCACACTACAAAAGGTACATCTTCAAGAGCGTCATAGACCTCTTTACTCGTTATGTATGTGTCGGGATCGAATTTGATTTTCTTTGCGTCATCGTCTTCTGTGCGAGGTATTTCACGCACATATACTTCAAAGCCGCATTTCATTGCAAGCATACCGTTGTTCATCACTGCCTTTATGCCTGCACTGAATGGCTCGTTACCCTTTATAGGGTCAGAGTCAGGAATGAAACGCACAATCTTGCCACAAGATTTAAGTTGTTTCAAATGATTTTCAGTCAGTGCAGTGCCAAGAGGAGCAACAGCATTGAACATTCCAAGTATTTGAAATCTTATAACGTCGGGAGCACCCTCGACAATGATATAGTCGTGTGAGTTGCGGGCTTGACGGTAAGCACAATTAATCCCGAAAAGAGAGTCTTTCTTTTCGTATATTGCAGATGTAGGAGAGTTTATATATTTGGCAATGTCGCTGTTGGTGCCTATGTACCGGGCAGTGAAAGCGATAACTTGACCTATCTTGTCATAGATTGGTATTGTTATTCTATCACGGAACAAAGCATATTGGTTTGTTTCTCCATCTTTAACTATGCCTATTTCTTTAAGAGCATCGAGAGATATGCACTTTCGAGCGATATAGTCAAGTAATACTCTTGAATCACGAGGAGCATAACCGATGCCGATGTCTCTACAATGGTCAGTTATGATATTCTTCTTATCATTATCAAGTGAACTCGGCCATCGCTTGTAAGCGTATGCCCGAGCCACTTCAGCCTCCCAGTTATCGGCATTGAACTGCTCGACGAAGAAATCCTGTATTTGTTTCAACGCGATCAGCATAGACTGTTTTCGTTTGTATGCCTCAGTTTCTTCGTCGCTCCGTTCTGTTTTCTCATATACTATTTGTATATGATACTTATTGGCAAGCCATTCGAGAGCTTCGGCATAAGACTTGTTCTCATGCTTCATCAAAAAGTCGATAGCATTGCCATGCTCACCACAACCGAAACAGTGCCAGTTGTTTCGTGCAGGATTGACAGTAAAAGAAGGCGTACGTTCACCATGAAATGGGCAACAAGCTACAAAGCTTGTCCCTCTATGCCTTAACTCAATAAAGTCAGAAATCACATCTTTTACGTCGATAGCATCTTTAATTTGCGAAACGGTTGATTCAGAAATCATAATGGCAGGTTGTTTTCGAGCCGCCACAGTTTACGAATGGCACAGCCCGTATATTTGTATCTGTATTTATTATCAGGGTTAGTTGGAGTTATCATACCTCTTTTCCTACGGTCATTTAAGGTGTCTTTGCAAATATCCAATATAGCACACGTCTCCTTAACAGTATAGACTGCTTCAGGCTTCAGTAGTGGTTCTTCATTACACATAACTCTTAGATTTTACAGCCCGTCAGGATTACAGACCATTTTTTGCACTTGATTGTATGACAGCAAATAACCTCTACCTACTTTCTTTGCAGGTATTTTGCCGGCATTTATATCTATTCGTAAGCAATACTCTGAACGATTCAGTATTTTTGAGGCTTCTTTTACACTAATCAGTCTGTCTGAGGATCTAACATCGGCATTGATGATTTTTTCAATTCCATCAAGTTTACGACCTAACTCTTGAACCGCTTTTAAAAGATTCTTATGTTCTTTATTCTCCATGGGGAGTGATTTTAATTGTTTGAATATTAAAATAATTAAAATAATGTTTGGCATGTAAGGTGCTATTTAATACCTTTGTAACCGTTTATATACATTTGAATATCGCAAAAATACAATATTATTTTAATATTCAATTATTGTTTTAATAGAATTTTATTTTATGAATACCGTAGAAGAATATAAGGGCGAATGTCAACGCCTTAATGAGGCACTTGATTGGTTGATTTACAACAATGTAGCATCATCACGTAAAGAGTTAGCAAGAATTGTTGGTTTTTCAGAATCTATGTTGTCTCAGATAGCCAATGATAAGCAGCCTATATCCGATCGTTTTCTTAATGCCTTAGCTCGCATAGCACCTATGATTAATATTCAGTGGATTACAACCGGAGAAGGAGAAATGACACATGATGTACCAACAGCTGATAATGAATCTCAAATACTTGAAGCAGTAAAACGACAGCAAGAAATTATAGCAGAAGCCAATAAGACACTTGGCAGTCTTGTGGATAGATGCAGCGAAGAGACTATTAAAATGCAATTAGACCTTATAGCAAGCTACCAAACCGACCTTTCATCTCTTATTTCTCGATTATCAGTCAGTAGCGGTTCTTTTGTGTATAAGAGCAACATAAATAGCCATAACAACAGTAATAATATGTTTTATGGGGCACAAAGAGGCAGAAAGCCAAATTCAGCAAGGTATAATAAGAAATAGCAGTTATGAAATAAAACAATAAAGGGAGCTTTCGCTCCCTTTTCTGTTTCTAACACGATTGTTTGAGTTTCATAAACCCGGCAGATAGGTCTTTCTGCAATACCTTTGCATAAATCTGAGTTGTTTTAATATCAGCGTGAGCAAGCTTTTGCTTACTACTTCTATATTCACTCCGCTACTCAAAGCCCATGTAGCGAATGTATGTCGTCCCATGTGCATTGTCAAAGCTATTTTCAATCCTGCCTTAGCTGCTACAATTTTAAGATAATAGTTACATTTTTGGTCAGAAAGTATTTTCATATTGTAGCTGTATTTCTTCAGTATAGAAATAGCTTTTGGCAAGAGAATCAATTTATATTCGCTACCTGTTTTTTGTCTGTTATCGCGAAGAAAGATATTTTCCTGTTCTCGTTGAATATCATCTTTAGTAATCTTTACGATGTCAGAATATGCCAAGCCGGTATAGCAAGCAAATATAAACATATCACGAGCTTTATCTTCTGCACTCGTAAGCGGTAAAGCCTCTATTCTGTTTCTTTCCTCTTCTGTTATAAATTTCTTTGTTGCCGATTTTCCTCGAGGAACTCTGAAACCATCATAAGGAGAGTTTTCTAACAATTCAAATTGCAAAGCCTCTGCAATATAAGGTTTGAGGCGTTTGTGATAGCCATGAACGCTCGATTGAGCTGCTAATTGATTATGCAGAATATCGTCCCACTTCTTAATATTAATGGTGTTGAAATCTTTGAATGTGTAAAACAATTTAGAAGCTCGCAGGGAACGAAGCATCACCAAATGTTGTCTTCTTGTGCTTTCCCTGACTGCTCTTGCATTGATGCGGTCTTCAATCCAATCAAGGGCATTGATTTTTTGAACCATTTTGCGTGTAGTGAATTGTTTGTCTTTAAGTTTATCCAAACACACGTTTTCTTCACGTATCATTTCAGCTACACATTCATACACATCATTGTATTTGTCGTTAAGCTCTTTATTTAGAATTTGAGAGTCCAAACGTTTGACAACCTTACCATCTTTCCATTCTCCGAATTTTACTCCGATGCCTGTTGAAAGTCTTACTCTGCTACCGGCGAAACTAACTTCAATCTCAATAGCTCCGTTATTTTCTTTAGAAGCACGTTTTCTACGGTCGAAAACAAATTTTACTTTTGGTGTTGCGTACATATTATTCGGTTTTGAGTTAAAAAAAATCTACTCCATTCGAGAAAACCGGTACCAAAATTCTAAAAGTTGTACCAATGGTACCAAAATGGTACCAAATTTGCCTCGAACGTTACCACATATACCAACGTAACACCAACACGTCTTAGTATATTTGTTTTTAATTAATATCTTGAAATTCAACCGAATACATTGCAACATAGGGCAATATAGGGCAAAAGAAAAGGCGGTCGATTGACCGCCTTGTGATCCGCTTGGGGCTCGAACCCAAGACCCCAACATTAAAAGTGTTGTATATAAACGTCTTATTTGTTGGTTGTTATAATCCTGTATATCACAGATAGTCAAAAAGTTATATTATTCATATGCGAATGATAATATCATCTATTTTTCTTTTGGTTTACTCCTAGGTTTACCCAATAGGCAAATGTGAGGTAATGTTTAACTACTATTTTTCAAAAAAAAAATCTCTTTGCCTGACCATGCTAACTCTCTTTGTGATAGCCTAGTCAATGTTTTGCTTAGGTTTAGCTAAGTCTTTTTATTCTGTTGAATAACTGTCTTTTTAATCATATTGATATAAATATTATTTCTTGTCCTATGCAAAATTAGAAAATATCATATTGGACTTGAAGGTATATAATTACACATCCGCAGAAAATAGTCAGTATTACAAATATAGGGATAGCAATCGTATTAAATATCTTCCTGTTTGTCACATACTTGTCTAATGGTATGAAAATGGGTATGCCTATAATTAATGCCATTATAGCAGATGCAGCTAATAGCATTATTAGAGGTAGTACTATAATAAAAGAAGTCCATAAAATTACGCCTGATAAAGTTTCATTTTTATCAAAATAGTTTCTAATACAGGCTATCTTCTTATTATTTGTAGTCTGATACCATTCTTTTATATTATAAAAGTAATCCAATATATTTTTCATCTTTATAGCATAAGTGGTGGATGGTCAGGAAGGGTTAATTATAACTATTCCTGAAAATCCAATTAATCTTTAACTCTATAAATGTCTCCTTCTCCTTGTTTTCCTAATGTGATTAGAGTTGCCTTTGTTATGTCAATTAACTCACCAGCATTGAGGTTGGAAGAATTATCTAATGGTATGAACGTCATACCACCACTTTTCATCGTGAATTGAACAGACCTTCCATTATTACTGGCTACAACAATAGCTGTATCTATAGCATCTATTTCTTCTTGAGTAAGAGGTCTTTCATCTTTCAAAACCCATGTGGCTTTTTCTTCCTTTGCAGGCTTTTCATCAGAAGGCTTATTTAATATGGTTGATAATGACTGATATTTCTCTTTATCAGGCTTCTTGTCAACATACTTTTTTTGAAATGAATGAAATATTTGCATAGATTTATAAATTGTTATAAGGTTGGAGATTATCACAAATGCGCAACTTCCTAATAAAAGACCATCAATGAAAGATGAAGATATAATCCAACAGCCAATGATTAATGCAATGAATATCTCAAACATTGTTTGAGATAATCGCTTAGAAAAAATCATTGTTAAAGTTGCTATAAGCGTGAGAATGGAGCATAAGTAATAAAGCCATTCTGTATCAGTGTAATAGCCTATTATTCCTATAATAGGCAATGTCAACATTATTATTTGTACCATATTATTTGATTATTTTATTTTTGAAATCAAGAATCCATTTGTTCTCTAAAAGGAATTGCACTCCAAGAATACCATGGATTTGTATACCTGTTTCCTTTTGGACTTGCTGCATAGCATCAGAAGCCTCTAAAACAGAGAATGAGGAAGTGTAATCTACACCTTCAAAATTGAATGTAGCTTCAACAATAGGTGTTTCTTGATAATTGCCCTCTATTCCCATGATAAATTGGTTTTTATCAAGCCTTTTAAATTCTTCCTTGAAATGCTCATAAACATAGTTGAAGATAACATTATGAGTGGCACCTGTATCTAATAGGAAGCATAGATTATTTTCACTTATTATAAGTGGCAGTCCTGCTTTTTGCAAGCCTAATGATAGTGGAAAATTCATAATAGTAAATTAAAACGGTGATGAACTAATACCATCAATTGTAGATATAACATCTTCTTTTGAAAGCTGCATTTTCCTAGCAACGAATAGTAAAAAATCCTTCTTACGCTTGGAGGGCTTGTCTTTCAACATGATATAAGTGAGGCAAAATATATAGTTCTCTTTATCGTCCTGCGAAGTAGGATAAGAATCTCGTATCTTATCGGGTTGTGTATTTAATATTTCATCATACAGATTTATATCTAAGCTTTTACTCTTTAATATATCTTTTATATTCTGTTCGGATATAGGAGATATGCTTCCATCTGCAACTGCGATAGTTATTAAATCCCGAACCAAGCATTTATGAAGTAAATTAATACTATTTGCATTTATATTTCCATCTTTTTTGTTTGATGTACCTAATTCTTCTGACTTGGAGTCAACTAAACTATATGCTTCTTTCTTTTGTTTTCCTACTTTAAACATAATAAAGGCTCCAACAACACAAATGACAAGTAGTACTAAATTATATATGTTTATTCCATTTGTAAATATCACATTGATGCCACCTAGTGACATTAAAATAAGAAAGCCACCTAGAACTTTGCATATTATAGACTTTAATTTTTTCATTTTATATTTAATTGATTAGGTGTCATTGTATGACTAGAAATATAATTATTATCTATGATTACATCACAGGAATCCTTTGTTGTATTACCAATAATTCTATATATTATACCTGTGTGTGCTATCTTACAGAGATTTAGTAATGCTCGAGAAGATACCTCACTGGCAAGGTCTTTATATAGTTCTTCTTTCATTTGAGAGGCATTTGCCTTGAAATTACTGATGGACCAAGTGTTCTCATCTACAACTAACTTGTTGATGATGTTATTATTTTCAATAAAGATATCTGTATTCATCATTCCTTCATCAACCTTTAGGGGTAAAGGACTTTTTGATAATTGTATTTGCATATCTAAGACATTTTTAATTGCTTCAGTAGATAATTTACCGAGCTTTACTTTTTCTTTGAGTTCTTTACCATCAATAGAAATTCTAAAATGATTATTAGCAGAAGATACATCAAAAGCCACACCATAATTATTCTTCAAAAGGAATTGAGCACATTTATCTCCGTTGCTTATCCCTTGTCCATTTAATATGCCAAATGAATTTAATAATACAAAATTAGCCGTATTGGGGTTATTTTCAAGACAACTCAAATCAATTTTGCTATCATTGTAATTCACATAATACACCATTTGATTATTTTCATCAGCTATTTTTGTAATAGTAGCTACGTCTTTAATAACTTCAATTGGACATCCCTCATTTGCTTTACTAATCTGTCCTTGTATAGTATTCTCCTTTTGAGGTTGTACAATTAACTTGTTGACGATGCTGCCAATTACACCAAATAGAAATAGAGTGATAAAAAGCCCTAAGATGATTTTACTCCAACTTACCTCCTTATATGATATTCCATTTTCTAAGGCTTTCTTTTTTCGTATAGTTCCTGTCTTAAATAAGATAAGACCTAAAGAAGTAAAGCAAATGGCTATAATCAACATGGTTATTCCTGTTGACATATCATTTGTAAAGTTAAAAATAGATGCCAATAATTCAAGACATCCTAAGATAATAAATAATATTCCTGTTTTTCTCATAATTAAATTTTTATAAGTTATTAATAAAATAGATATTGCAATTATTGTGGCTTAATTTCACTTGACCAATATTACAGCCATAAATAAAATATAACTGATTGTTTTGTAGATTACACTTTACATTTAATTGAATACAATTAGATAAGGTTATAAATTCTTCAATTGAATAAATTTTGATGTTTTTCAATCCATTAGGAAAGAATGGTTGCATCTCTATGTATTGAGGTGGTATAAGGATTACTCCATTCTGATTCTTCAAGCCAAAGAGATAGTTCTCTTTGAAGATTAACAAGCCATTGTCCATATAGTGCCTTTTTGTTACATACCACAAAAAGAAAGGTGCAAGCAATCCTACATTTGTAATTCGGAGGCATCGCCAAACACCTAAGTCACACAAATAAGGAAAGCCCACACCCTATGGCGTGAGCATTCACTTACTTACTATGGTGACTTATCTTCTAATTGGCGATTTTCCGAATATCACAAGTAAGAAGTAAACACTTCTTTTTCTAAATATGTCTTGTTCTTTTAACTCATTCTTATACTTTTAATTGTTGTCTAATGCAAAAGTAGCATTTTTTGCTGACAAACAATCATATAGCATTAAAAATCATTCTAAAAACAGACAAATTAGTGCCATAGGGCAGGGCTATTCCTTATTTATCTTTCATGAGCACACATAAAATACACATGCCACAGATGATTCCTAAAAGGGTACTTAGAAACGATTCCATACATTATCTATTTGAGCAAATTAGCTAAACAGTTCTCTTGTCTTGAAGAGTGTAATAATACTTTTCTGAATGAAAGGAACTCATATTCACTTCTTATTGTTATTTATAGGAGAAGTGAATATGAAATTCCTATCATAATGGAAAACTTATTACAGAATTTAATTATTGGATGAACCAAGAATATTCATTTGTACCATATAAAGCCTGATTTAAGCCATCAGCCAAATGTGTAGCATTAAGTGACCTATCCAAGAAGTTGTCAATATAGGATGATTTATTTGCTCCTGTAAGCAGATTATAAACATTCCACATAGAAATCACATCCTGTTTGTCAGGAAGAGAGAAATTATCATCATTGTAATATGCCTTAGCAACCAATCCTATCTGTGTATCTGTCATAAGCATATTTGGCAAAGACTTCTTTTTCTCAGCAGGCAAGTACTGATATAATCGGCTTTTCCCTAAGAATTGAGCAAATTGCTGTTCTGACATATAAGAATCTTTGAAAGCACTCATATAGTATAAATGCTTTGAGATGTTGTAGTCTTGGAACAATTGAATGGCAGCCTTAAATAAATCTCCTGTGCTCATCACCTTTAATTCTGCTTTATAACCATCTGTTGAGACACAAAGATTGCAGCAAACCATATTCTTAAAGCCAATAAATATCTTAAACTTCTCTGTTGACTTTTTGCTATAGAGATTCTCATGATTGTATGCTCTGACACCTCCTATAGTAAGATTAAGTCTGTTGCCTGCAATATCTTCATAAATAGTCGGTATCTCAAAGCAAAACATCATTCTCTCATAGTAGATAGTCTTGTCTTCATCCAATAACTCTTTTACTGACTTGTTGATAGCTTCGGGAGTTCTACCTTTAATTATATGGCTAACCCTAATGGATGGTTTTTCAATACTTTCACCATGAAATACATTATTGGCAGCGTCCCATATTGTCTCAATAAAGTTAGGATGAGATATGGTTATCTCATTGTCTTTACTGAATACAGGTACTACACAATCATTCTTCAAGTGCTCTAAAGGAACCTCGATTGTATTTGCTTCTATAAATGGCAATTTGTTGATTGTTGGTACTGCTGATGCTGCAACATTATCTACAATTTCTGTGTAAATAGCATCTTCTATCTGATTTGCTCTACTTGGATAAAGCATACTTTTAACCCCTACAGGCTGTAACTGCATTGTTTCCATACTTAATAAAATTTGGATTATAGTTTATTTGTGATTCTCTTGTCTCTGTTTGAAGTTGGCTTTTCTTTTGCATAAAATCTGTTGTAAGCTGCTGATACCATTCAGGATATTGATGATATATCTTAGTCAATTCCTCAATAGTCTTAGCTTGAGAGATTTGCTGCCTAATCATTTCTACATTTATCCCATCATTGCACCAATTCAAAATGCTTTGACCTGTAGCAGGTGTAATAGTAAAGTCTGGCTTCCCCATAAATAGATTAGTCCTATCCTTGGATGATATAGCCTGATGTTTCATGTTAATGTCAAAGACAATAGTAAACTCATAGTCTATGCCATCTCTCATCACTGCTTTTAATCCCACCTTCTCAGGAACCATTTTACCATTCTTCTCATTAAGAACATAATCCTGCTTACATCTCATAGTGCAAATGATATGTTTATCACTCTGTAGAATCCTTTGCATAAAGGCATTGATTCGTGGGGTAACTTTTTGCCAATTAGTAAAGCTGTTACCCTGTAGCCCTGCATGATATTCAAGAAGATTATCCCAACATTGAGAGATAGAATCAATGATAATAACTTCCATACCTGCATTTTCACAAACTTCAATTGCTTCTGTATAAGTTTCAGGAGTAAAGTTGTCTTGCAAAGGAAGTACATTGTATTGACCTAATGAGGCATAGAGGTCTGCACTACCATTCTCACTATCAATGACTGCTATCTTAGACCAGTCATTACACAAACCATAAGCAAGAAGTAAGGCACTATAAGTCTTCCCACTTCCTGCACAACCTTGAAGAGCAAGTTTAATTTTTGCTTGTTTCTTCGATGATACTCTTAAATTCATCATATCTATTTTGTATTAATGATAATTCATTTATAAAAGAAAAAAGAAAGCAGGAAATATACTATTTCCCACCTTTTAGGCCATATTACAAGGTAGCCAATATTGGAGCACCGCCATCACCTTTTTGATGTAACATATAAAACATATCTCCTGTCTCAGGTGAACATACTTGTGAAATGACAGGATTGGTAATCTCACCATTGGTGAATTTATCGCTAACAGCACCTGTCTCACAACCATAAACAAAGAAACATTTTCCTGTTTGAGGGTTTTGTTTTACATCAATTTTTTCTACTCCTTTCTGTGCCTTAAACTCAGCAACAGACATTGTTTCTAAAAACTTTAAGCTTTCCATAATTCTATGTATTTATAGTTATGTAGTGGACTATTCCACTACTTGTTATCAAATGGGAAGGAGGAGTAATGGGCATTCATTTATGCCATTTATCCCATAGGGGAGTATCCCCACCTTGGTTGATGGGGTGGGTAATTGGCAGGTGTAATGAGCACTTTTAAAAATAAAAAGCAAAAAAAAAATGAAGGGAAAGTTGTACTTAGTAAATAGATAAAATGTAAGTCTCAATTAACAATAGTACTTTCGCAGAAGCAGAAGTCCAATGGTTTTAAGGTGGAATGGTTTTTTAAACCTCATTGTATCAAGAAGCCTATTCTTTTAAAAACCAATATTATGGTCCAAAAAACATTAAGGCTTCTGCAAGTAGCATACATAAAACTTGCTATGTTTCTGTATAAGGATGGTTCAAATAACTATTCAGGTTGTAAATTTATCTTAGATTTTATGGAAAATATTCCTGAAATTCTGGAATTTATACTACAGCTTATGGTTTGGTAATTCAGTAAGAATAGTTATTTATTATAATGTTAATATACAAAAATCCCCTACTTTTGTGAGTAAAATAGGGGATTGGATATAAATTTGTGTAGTCACATCTTTCTATTTTATATGGGAGAAGTGACTACAATCTGATTTTGCGTTGTAAATTTTCGTGTATTGGAATAACACATACAGGAGGTCCAATAAGCCCTAATGGATTTAAAGAAACCACTTTGTATTTCCTTAATATTCTGTGGTCCTCCCGAACAGAGCTCCTCTTTAATGTTACGAAATATTGTCTTGCAAGTGGGACTGCTTGCCTTACAGATAAAGTACCCAAACCTAATATGCCATTCCATAAAGCATTAACTTTTTCTGTAATTTCAGCTCCTTTGTATATTCTATTTTCTTCAAATAGTTCTTTCCAAGCCACTTTTATTGGGTGGTTTCTATCTAGCGCCCAAAAGATAACGGCATTATAGAAGTCTTTGTATTCTGCAGGTGTATCGTAATTTGGTAATTTGGAAATCAGCTCCTCGAAGGGAATATAACTTTGAAGTTCAATGAAATGTTCAAGAAATATACCGTTTTTATTTGTGGCATTATTCCTCCTTGCTTGGGCTAATCTCTTTCTGTCTTCCAATGTCTCTTGCTCTCTCAACTCCTCAATGATTGCTTCTCTCTGCTCTTCATCTTTGTCCTCCTCTAATTCTTCTATTGAGTTGCGAATCTCATCTGTAATATCGTATTCTTCCTGTTTATATGGTAGTAAATTCACATTGTTACCTTCGATAGCCAATGTTTTCTGCAAATTTTCAACTTTTGAATAAAGCGTGTGAAGCATCTTTACTTGTATGACAATATTATCAATATTGAAATATGCAATAGCAAGTTCATTATTTGATTCCCTGACGAGTCTTATAGAGGAACTTCCATAATAACTATTCATCGAATTGTCTACAATTTCATTTATGAATAGTTCATTGTATTTCTTAATTACCATGGGAAATTTATCTTTTATGGAAGACATAGAATCCGATAGATTAACTAATAGATTTGCATCGGAAATGATTTCCTTTGTCAAATTTTGATAGTCAACATCACCATCAGGGAAATCACATTTAGTATTATATATGATTGTTTCACTCAAAAGTCCATCATGATGTCTACATCTGCCAGCAATCTGTTGTAATTTATCAGTAGATAATAGGGTAAAAGGGTAGTCTGGGTCTGCAACAGATATTAAATGAAATCTTTCCGATATATCAATACCAACAAAAAATGTACAGCTCATAAATGTTATTCTACTAGGTAGTTGGTTTGAGAGAATTTCTTTATAATATTCTTCAATATGAATTTTGTTTTTTTCTCCACATAATACAGAACATTCTCTTTGTAACTCTTCAGGTAAACTTAGTATCACAGGAAGAATCCCTCTTTTTACTAAATTTAATGCAACCAATATCTTTTCATTTGGATGTGCTTCTGAAAGCTCTATTATTTTGTTGATTGTCCCTCTTAGCACTTTATTTGTTGGTTCTAATGTAATATTACGTGGCATTGGATTGTTGAATGCAATTTCTATTACAGGTTCTTCTTTAATCATAGGATTTGAGAAGTCCCCTACGGTGGCAGATACCATGCATCTATTTTGATATGGAAATTTGAAATAATAATCAATGGCTTTTTCCATATTTGGTCTATACCAACTGTCATACTGATATGAGTCTATCTCATCTATCATAAAGAAATAGTCCTTATAATTATCTTTACCAATCTCTTCAAGTAGTTTATACAAACTGTCAACAACTACAATAAATTTTTTGTATTTAATTTCCTCATCGGTCAAATAGTCCTGAATAGTTGGAATGTTAAATCCATCTATCCTGCCGCCAATATATAAGACATTATATTTGTTAGTATTCGCAATTCTACTGCTTTTGGCTTTTTCATAGGCTAAAGCTCTTGTTGGTACCACAATAATACTATGCCTTGGAGAATTAAGCTCCAATGTGGTTGCACCTATTCCTGTTCTGTTCTTCTTGATTATACCCCAAGGCAGGTTTTCAAAGACATAACTTAGTTTTGCATCATCAATAGGCATTGTAAACCTAACGCACTCTATAGCTTTTGTCTGTGGATTATTAACTATTTCATATTTTAGTTGGTCTGCAATGTGCACATTAGCATTATTAAGATATTGAATGGCTCTATTGTCTTCAACATCTTTAGAGATAGGATTGTAAATAGGATGATTCCTAAACAGAATCTCATATTTTCCAATGCTTATTTGGGAGTTGTCATAAATATAATCTTTGTATTCTTCCATACTATTATTATTATGGTGCAAAGTTACAAAAATGTAGTCACTTCTCACTATATAATAATAAAGAAGTGACTACAAATGTCATTTTAAGTGTGAAAAAGCTTCGTCAATCTGCTTGTTTTCAAAGCTATCAAGATATATTTGTGTGATTTTCTCTGAACTATGTCCTAATGTTTCACTGATAACAGATGTAGGAACGCCTTCTCTTTTAAGAATTGTTGCAAAAGAATGTCTTGCTACATAGGTTGTCAATTTAATCGGCAAATTTAAATCTTCACCAATCTGTTTTAATATCTTATTGACTTTCGCAAGTATCTTATGTAATCTATTAGCTTTTTGAATATCTGTTTGATGAAAATCATTTAGAATTGGAAATATATAAGTATTATCATCTTTAGCATATTTTGAAATTATCTTATTTGCTGCATCTTGCAAAGGAATAATGATTCTCTTTTTTGTTTTGCTTCTTGAATAACATATCTTACCGTTTGTGATATTATCCTTTGTTAATAAAGCCATATCAATGAAGTTGATTCCTGCCGAAAAATATGAGAAAGAAAAGAGGTCTATAGCTAATTGCTCCATTTTAGAACCACCATTATAACTGATAACTCTTTGTATGTCTGTTTTTGAAATGGCTCTTTTGGAAGTCTTTTGATTTATTTTAGACACCTTGTATGAATTAAAAGGATAACATTCCCTGTCTATTATTTTTGCTTCGATAGCCATATTAAAGACAGCTCTTAAATGTCTAAGCCTTGTACCGATAGTATTAATAGCCAAGTTTTGCTTGAGCATCCAACATTCATATTTCTTTAGCCAATTGGTTGTTATATCAGAGAACGGTATATTAAGATGTTTCGCAAACTTTACAAATGAATTATAGGATACATCGTACATACCTGCATACCTCAATCTGTTTTCAGATTTTAGTTGGAAAATGTAATACTTAAAGCATTCATCAACATTGTTATGTAGAAGGATTTTCGATTTTTGTTCTAAAAGCGTTGCTGCTGTAAATTCTTTACCCTCAATCTTTTTGTTTAGAATAGCTTTTTGAATGTTGTATAATTCCTGTTGTATTAAAAGATTGATTTCCTCTTTATTGGGACAAAGATTATTAGGCATATTCTTATTAAAATCCCAATACTCTTCTTTTACTGAAATCCCCAAGCTCTTATATTTTCTCTTCCTGTCCTTTGAAATACAGAGCATAAGAGGGTGCTCACCATTAGATAGTGTTTTAGACTTGTAACACAATACTTTAACTGCTGGTTCCATTTGTTTTTGGTTTACACCTCAGTTTACACAAATGGGTAAAATTAGATAGAAGACAAAAGAAAAAGGAGCTACAAATAAATGTAACTCCTTGACTTTAGAGTGATCCGCATGGGGCTCGAACCCATGACCCCAACATTAAAAGTGTTGTGCTCTACCAGCTGAGCTAGCGAATCTCCTTAAAAGCGATGCAAAGGTAGAACAAATTATTGTACAATGCAAGTTTTTACCTTTTTTAATTTATTAAAAATTGTCTGAAAAGGCTTAAACAGCACGTTTCTAGCCTAATAAACTATGATTAAATTTCTTCCTTAGTTTCTTCGGAAACGCTATTTTCGTCCTTTTTCGTGGGTTCTGTAGCAGGCTTGACGTGTAGAACATACTCGTTGTAGTATGCAATGAGGAGTGTTGTGAGCGGTAATGCGATTATCAAACCGATGAACCCGAGTAGGCTTCCCCATATTGATAGGGATAGGAATATTATGGCTGGATTAAGCCCCATGAACTTACCCATGATTTTGGGAGTGAGGATGAGGTCTTGAATGGCTTGTACGATGCAATATACTGCGATTACTTCCCAGAAGAGTATCCAGAAGTGCCCTCCAGTGGCTACTGCGCTAACGAGGCATAGGATTGCAGCAATGGGGATGGAAATGAGTTGGAGATATGGAACCATGTTGAGGAGTCCAATAAACATGCCGAAAACTATTCCTAGCGGTATATCTAATATTACGAAGCCTATGCTGAAAAGTATGCCTACGATAAATGAAACGAGAGCTTGTCCACGGAAATAATGGTTCATGCTGTCTTTGATGTCGTTGATTATCTTAAGTGATGTGCGGCGATATTTGGAAGGTATGGCGCGCTTGAATCCTCCCATTACTTTGTCGTAGTCGATGAGGATGAATACGAGGTATAGGAGGACGATAATCCAACTTGCAATTGTGAATATGACACTGAGAGTACTACCTACGAATGACCATGTTTCATTGGCCGTTTTGGTGAGTAGATTCATCCATTGTTCACGGCTCATGAGTGATGATAGATAGTTGATGTCGATGTGGCTTTTTATATAGTCGTGAATTTCTTCGGGCATATACGGAATTTGTAAGTTGGCTTGACTGTAGCTTTTCAGCATAGCAATCATATCTTGGACTTCGGCAATTATATATGGGAAAAGAAAGTAGCTTCCAATGACGATTATGCCTGTGACTTCGGAGAGTGTGATGAGTGTGGCAATGACACGGCCCTTTAGGTGAAGCATACGGCGATTAAACTCTACTAATGGGTCGAGTATATAGGCGAGGAGGCAGGCTACGAAAAACGGCAGCAGAACGCCTTGTAGATAGTCTATGAACCAAATGACGGCAGCCACACAAATGACTGTGAAGATTATTCGAATAACGCGGTCGAAGGTAAATGGTTGTGAAGTGTGCTCCATAATGGTAGGTGTTCAATATTGATTATCAGGGCAAAAATAAGAAATACTATTGTAGAAATGTATAAAAATAAGGATAAAATGAAGGTTGATTGAAATAAAAATGCGTCGCTAAGGAGATTGTACCTTGCGACGCATTTTGTGTTAATTATAAAAAGTTTTCGGCCGTATAAGCGAACCTAAACGCTATTAGTCTATTTGAACGATTAGGAAATTAGATAATTCCCAGAACTTAGTAGCATTAGTGATTCTAAGTGTTTTAACACCACCATTATCTTCGATAACATAAGAACCAGCAGGTTGCTTGCTAAGGATTTTAGCTTTCTTTGAGTGTAAAGGAATTACAGACAAAGTGCGCTTGTCAGCTTTAGTGAAATAAGATTTCTCGAAGTCGCCTTCCATAATTTTAGTTTTGCGCAAGAAGCCAGTTTCGATGATATTATATTTCTTAAGTTCTTTTTTAGAGCCAACAACATAGTAGCAAGTGTTGAGTTGGTTTGCTACTTGAACAGCTTCTTCTTGAGCAGCATTGCGCTCTTTAGTTACAGCAGTGTTGACATTAGAAAGAGAATCAACACGAGTGTTTAATCCAGCTATTTCAACGTGGGCTTTCTTTAATTGAACCTGCAAGTCGGCGATAGTGCTTTCTTGTTGTTCCATTTGTTTCTTAAGATTCTCGATAGTACTCTTCATTTCAGCACTATAATTGGTGGATTTCTTCAATCTAGCCTCAAGAGCAGATAATTTCTCACGACGCTCTTGAAGAGCTTGCTGAATAAGAATCATATCATTTTTGATTTGTTCTTTCTTGCTAGGAGACTCGCCATTTAGATTAGACGAAGACATGAGTTTTTCCATATCTTTGATTTGTGTCATACCCTCGCCAATATCATTCATCAGCGCCATAAGGCTGTCTTTCTCAGCGTTAGCAGTGACAAGAGAGTCATTTAGTTGAGAATTAGCGCTTTCAGCATTTTTCAGCTTTTCGGCGTTGTTGTTGCATGCAGTCAGCATTATAATACCGGCACACACTAGTAAAAATGCGATTTTCTTCATGTTGTAAATTAATTAGTGTTTTTAATTACGTTTTTAAATTTAGCATACTTATCCACCTTGACGTTGGCATCGGGTTCTTTGCCAGCCACCACAATTACAATCTCTCCCCGCGGGGGCGTGGTGGAAAAATATTCGACAAGTTGGGCAAGAGTGCCGTTATGTGTAGAGTTGTGAATCTTAGAAATCTCTCGACAAACAGATGCTTCTCGGTCAGCGCCAAAAGTTTCAGAGAGCTGCTGTAGCGTTTTCAGCAGTCTCATTGGCGATTCATAAATAATCATGGTGCGTGGCTCATCAGCCAGAGCGGAGAGTCGCGTAGAACGGCCTTTTTTCTGAGGGAGAAAGCCCTCAAAGCAAAATTTGTCACAAGGGAGTCCAGAATTCACTAATGCAGGAACAAATGCCGTAGGCCCGGGCAAACATTCGACTTCGATGTCATTTCGGCGGCATTCTCTTACAAGTAAGAAGCCAGGGTCGGATATGGCAGGAGTGCCAGCATCCGACACGAGAGCTATAGTTTCACCTCCAAGCAGACGGTTAACGAGAGCTGGGAGTGTGTCGTGTTCGTTGAATTTATGATGGCTCTGCATAGGCGTGCTTATGCCGAAATGCTTCATCAGTACACTGCTAGTGCGAGTGTCTTCGGCAAGAATAGTGTTGGCTTCCTTAAGGACATTTACAGCGCGCACGCTCATGTCGTCAAGATTGCCCACTGGGGTTGGCACTATGTAGAGTTTTCCGCTCATAATTATTATTTAGATATTTTATAAAAAGTGATTACGAATAATCGCCATAAAGTCCTTTACTTCTTCGGAATTGCGATCCCATTCAAGGTCACCATAGAAATAATCTTCGGCTTCGGAATATGATTGCATTGTTTCCACAAGATCAAGAGTATTCTTCATCTCTACATCGCTATTGGCAAAAAGTTCGCGACGATAACGGAAACGATCGTTAAGAGAGAAAGCCCGAGCAAGATTCTTAGACATATTTCGCTGTAGAGCAGCATCGAGTTTGATTGGTTCGTCGAAGGCATCTTCATTAGGTTCGTCTTCAAGATTTACATCATTATCTTCCTCCTCTTCTTGCTCTTTATCAAAGGATTCTTCTTCGTTCTCAATATCAGATTCTTCGTCTATTTCATTGTCTTGATTGAAGTCTTCTTCAGGTAATGATTGGTCGAATACTGAGTCATCCAGACTATCGTTATCTGTAACTTCTTCCGGATTTTCTTCTTCACTATCAGGATCCACATCTTGATTATCGAAGACTTCATCAACATGATTTTCAACCTCAGGTTCAGTAAATTCGGATACCCAAATTTCTTTAGGCTCTTCTTCACTATCATGAAGCGATTCATTATTGTCGATAAATTCTAAATCAGAGTCTATTGGCGCTTCTTTTACTTCTTCGCTAGCGTCGTCAATATGTGTTTCGTCTTCTATACCATCCACGGCTTCTTCGGGTTGGGGTTCTTCTGCGTCTGGGTCTTCATTGTTTATTTCAGGACTTTCGGTCCAGTCAATATCAGCAGGAACTTCTTCAACAGGATTGAAAACTGAAGCATCTATATCTTGCGCCATTTCATTGATGGCAGATGCTTTTTCGTGGATAAGTTTGAACACTATGGGATTCACATCGCCGTTATGATTGTCGGCTACCAATAGGAGTCCTTCTAGTTCCAGGACCTGTGACATAATTTTCTCGACAGAAGAATTCATAGTAATGTTCTTTTAGAGTACTTTCTGTTATTTAACACAAACGTATTAAATAAAATTCATATTCGGCATACTAAATAACAAAACTTTGTATAATTATTTGTAATAATTAAAAAAATATTGCAGACTATTTATTGGTCCAAATTAGCCATTAAGTCCACTAAAAGGCTCTCTATCATAGAGGAAAGACGTGAGCGAGAGCAATCATAATTATTTATTAACAGGGCAATTGCATATTTAGGTTCATCTGCGGGAAAATATCCCACATAGCATTGTACATCGCTCATACTTCCAGATTTGAGCGCATAGCGACCAGAAGCAGATGTATTTGTTAAAAGCCCTCTTCCTTTTGTGCCAATTCTTGGCATAAGTGAAGCGAAAGATAAGGTAGGAGCGGATATTTTCTCAGCTGCGCATAGCATTGATGTAAAGAAAGCTGCATTAGCTTTGTTGTTGCGAGCCAAGCCGCTGCCGTCGTACATGAATAGTCCGCTAACATCGACTCCTTGAGATGTCCAATAGTCTTTTACTACTTTAATTCCATTCTCGGCTGTACCCTGTTTGCCAGCATTAACAGCGAGTGCTCGCAACATACCTTCAGTGAACATATTATCGCTACGATCGAGGAGCGATAATAGGATGTCTGAAAGTTTTGGAGATTGATAGTCGAGAATTGTAGTGCGCTTTCCGAGCTCTTCGGCTTGTATTTCTTTAGCCTTAACCTTTATATCCATGCGCTCCAGCTGCGACATGATGCTGTCGCGAAGAAGGCGTGTGGGGTTAGGGTTGGCACAAGTGTATTTGAAAACCTTGTCCTGAGGCACCACATTCCCATATAGCATAAATGAATCAAAGTCGGGATCAAGCATCATCATTATGCCAGTTTCTGATAGTGATGAGTCGGAACTGTGTATAATTTTGGCGTGATCATAGAACATTGCATAGCTCACTTTAGGTTCTGTGCTGTCAACGACAACACCAGAATCTGTGACACGAAGATTTACTTGAAATATGTTATCAGCAAAATTCAGCGCATGAAGTCCGGTTCCGTAATCACAAGGAATATCTTCAAGCATCCAAAAACCAGAAACTGGAGGATATGGATATAGCGAATCGTCAATAATTACATCGCCTTTAATCTGCTTGATATTTTTCTCTTGCAATGCGCTTATGATAGCATCAACAAAACTAGGCATATTTGGAAAGTGGCGAGAGCCAAGAGTAGGATCTCCGCCGCCTTCGATTATAAGATTACCATTAAGGTGTCCTTTGTTGTCGATTTCACCGTCAGTAATCGCACGAGTATGGAACGTGAAATCTTTTCCAAGTATATTTAAGGCAGTAGATGACGTTACAGTCTTCATAGTGGATGCTGTAATATCAGATTGCATAGGAGCATTTGCGCCAAGAGTTTCCCCCGTGCGTAAATTGACTACACTTATCCCCACAGAACCATGACGCAGAGCAGAATCATTGACAAATCGATTGATAGAAGATTGAATATCGCCCGCAAAGGAGCATAAAGAACTACTAGCAAGAATTACTAAAGAAAGGATGGTATATCTTAAACTCATTTTTAAAAAATACTGTATTAATTATTGCAAAGTTAGCATTTTGCCAACAAAATGAGCCAATTAGCGCGATAAAATATCATTTTTGGTATTATGAAGATTGGATAAAAAACCTATTAATATAAGAAACAAACGAGAGCCAGAAAAAGCGTACTTTCAATTTTACAGGCAGAGCAGCTTCTTAAAGAACTTTGCTATTTATGCGGAAGAATGTATAAGAATCACTATAATAATTGTTTATTCTGAAGGCAGTATTATATATTCTTCTTTAAGATGCAAATAAATATTGAATAAGCAAAATGGTGAATATTAGGAAATTGGTGTAGTCATAAAATGGCTACGAGAATGATTTAATTTGCTTGCAGTGAGTGAAAATATGAAAAGTGTGGGAGTGTAATTGCGGGAAAATTCTTAACTTCGTTGTTTGATATTATATGAATATGCAAGATTGGGAACAACGAACGAGCCTTTTGCTTGGTGATGAGTCGCTTATGAAGCTCCATAACAGCCATGTTTTAGTGGTAGGCGTGGGGGGTGTAGGTGCTTATGCAGTGGAAATGCTCGTACGCTCAGGAGTTGGACATATTACTATTGTAGATGGTGATAGTGTGGCGATTAGCAATTTAAACCGCCAGCTTCCGGCTCTCCATTCAACAGTGGGAGAAGTGAAGGTAAATGTGATGCAGAAGAGAATGCTAGACATTAACCCAGAACTAGATATAGAGGTTCGTCATGAATTTATAACAGTAGATAGTGTAGCAGAGCTAGTGACGGATAAGCCCTTTAATTTTGTAGTGGATGCTATTGACGCAATAGCACCGAAGGTGGCACTTATTGAATATTGTATGCGCAATAAGGTGAAGATTATTTCATCTATGGGTGCTGGAGGGCGAATGGATCCCACTAAAATACAATATGCTGATATATCGAAGACCTATAATGACGGATTGGCAAAGGTGGTTCGTACTCGATTGCGCGATAAAGGGCTGTCGAAAGGTCTTATGACAGTGTGGAGCCCAGAGGTTCCACGAAAAGAATCGCTTACAGCTACTAACGAGATAGCTAACAAACGCACTAGTTATGGAACAGTGAGCTACCTACCGAGCATATTTGGCTGCATGCTTGCAGCGCATGTAATAAGGAAATTGTCGGCTAAATAATTTAATTAGTGATGATTGAGGTAAAAGGAATAAATAAGAGTTATGGTTCACTTCAGGTATTGAAGGACGTGAACGTAGTTATTAATCAAGGCGAGGTCGTAACAATCGTAGGCCCAAGCGGCGCGGGAAAGACAACCTTGCTACAGATTGTGGGTACACTTGACGCCTCTGATAGTGGAAGTGTCCTCTTTGATGATAAAGACGTGCTTAAGCTTAGAGATAAGGAGCTTGCACGTTTCCGCAATAAAAATATAGGCTTTGTGTTTCAATTTCATCAATTATTGCCGGAATTTACAACACTTGAAAATGTGGCAATTCCAGCAATGATAGGAGGCGTGAAGCAGTCGGAAGCTTATAAACGTGCCGCTGAACTGCTAGAATATATGGGATTGAGTGAAAGAGTGAATCATAAGCCTGCCCAACTTTCAGGCGGCGAACGTCAAAGGGTAGCTGTGGCTCGTGCACTCGTAAATAAGCCGTCGGTGGTGCTGGCTGATGAGCCATCTGGAAGCCTTGACTCCCAAAACAAGCAGGAATTGCATAAATTGTTCTTCAATCTTCGCGACCAAATGGGCCAAACTTTTGTTATTGTGACACATGATGAAAGTCTTGCAGCTGACGCAGACCGAGTGCTTCATATGCGTGACGGACAGATTGTGGACGATGTGATGAAGAAAGATATTATAATTTAAAAGTGAGTGTTATGAAAATGGCGCGTCTTTTATTGGGCTTGTTTATTATTGTTGTGGCAAGTGCTTGTAGCGACGATAAAGGATATGATTATGGTGATTTCCATTATGATATGGTTACTTATTTAGGAACCGACAATGGAGCTCCAAAATTTGAGTTTCAAGCCTATGACGACTCTCCTCTTATCACATTGATTTCCTCAAAAACAGGAACTCTTGATATGAAAAAAGGTCAGCGCATTCTTTTAAATTATATCATTGATAAGGAAGAGAGTGAAACGATGAAGATGGTTACGGTGAGAGGATATAGCAAGGTGATAACTGATACTATGCGTATTGCCGCAACTTCAAAACTGCTTCCGGCAAAGATGGATAACATTAAGCTAGCAAGTATATGGAGGACTGGTGCCTACATAAATATACGATGTCAGGTTCAGTACTCTGAGAAGCCAAGACAACTGATGTTGATAGCCGACTTAGGTACATTGAATTCTTCTATGGTAGAAACATATTTGATTCATGACTTATTCGATGCCACGGCATATTATTGGACACCATGTTATCTTTCATATTATGCTGGTCCAGCATGGAATTTGTTGACATGTAAAACGTTGAGGGTTAATCTTAATGATTTGGTGTACCCTTCAGTGAAATATTATGACTTTAGTAAAATAAAATAGATATAAACAATATTACAATATAGATTATGAGTAATTCAAATCAACCAAAGAAAGAAATTAATATAGAACTAAGCCCAGAGGTGGCTCAGGGCAAATATGCAAACTTAGCAGTGATTTCTCACGGACCTTCAGAATTTTTCCTCGATATGATATGTCTTGCACCAAATGTGCCGCAAGCAAAGGTGCAAAGCCGCATTATAATGACTCCGGAAAATGCAAAACAACTCCTTTTTGCGTTACAAGATAATGTGCGTAAGTATGAGGAGACTTTCGGGGAAATAACGCCAAAGGTGCCAGGGGGAGGAGTCCCTCCGGTATTACCATTTATGGGGCCTAACGGACAAGCTTAATCTATAAAAACTAACAGAAATATATTATGGAAAATCCTTTGTATATATATAATACGCTCTCCCGCACAAAAGAACAATTTATTCCGCTAAATGCTCCTCATGTGGGAATGTATGTGTGTGGTCCAACTGTATATGGAGATGGACATTTGGGACATACTCGACCAGCTATTACATTTGATGTGCTTTACCGCTATTTGATGCACCTAGGATATAAGGTGCGCTATGTTCGTAATATCACAGATGTTGGTCACCTTGAACATGACGCTGATGATGGCGATGACAAGATTGAAAAGAAGGCACGTCTTGAAAATTTGGAGCCAATGGAAGTGGTACAATATTATTCAAACCGCTACCATAAGGCTATGGAAGCACTAAATGTGCTTCCTCCAAGCATAGAACCTCATGCTTCAGGGCATATTATCGAGCAAATCGAATATATCAAGACCATTCTTGATGCAGGATATGCTTATATCAGCGATGGGTCTGTCTATTTTGATGTGCCAAAATATAATAAGGACTATCATTACGGTAAATTGTCAGGACGTAATATTGACGAGCTTTTGAATACCACTCGTAGTCTTGACGGACAGAGTGAGAAACATAATCCAGCGGATTTTGCGCTATGGAAGAAAGCGTCGCCAGAGCATATTATGCGTTGGCCATCACCATGGAGCGATGGCTTTCCTGGATGGCATCTAGAGTGCTCTACAATGGGGACTAAATATCTAGGTGAAACTTTTGATATTCATGGTGGTGGAATTGACTTGATGTTTCCGCATCATGAGTGTGAAATTGCTCAGTCGGTGGCTCATTCAGGCCACGATGCAGTTCGTTATTGGATGCATAACAATATGATTACGATAAATGGTCAGAAAATGGGTAAGTCGTTAGGCAACTTTATTACACTTGATGAATTCTTTACAGGAAATCATCCAAAGTTGGATCAAGCATATTCGCCAATGACTATTCGTTTCTTTATCCTTATGGCTCATTATCGTGGTACACTGGATTTCTCAAACGCTGCATTACAAGCTGCTGAAAAGGCTGTGGAACGTATGATGGACGGCTGGAAGCGCCTTAACGAGCTTATCCCAACGGACGCTACAACGGTGGAGATTGACGTGGATGCTTTGCGTGCTAAGTGCTACGAGGCAATGAACGATGACTTGAGTACAGCAACTGTGATTGCTAACCTGTTTGATGCTTGCCGTGTAATCAACCAACTAAATGATGGTAAAGGTACGATTAGTGCTGCAGACCTTGAGGGGCTGAAAGCAGTGTTTAAAACATTCCTTTTCGATATTCTTGGAATGATTGATGAAAAGTCAGGAACTGGAGCAGGTGTGAACCTTAAACCTTATGAGGAAGCAGTGGATTTATTGCTTGACATACGAAAGAAGGCTAAGGATAACAAGGACTGGTCAACTAGCGACTTGATCCGTAATCGTTTGGCTGAAATCGGGTTTGATGTAAAAGACACGAAAGATGGTTTTGAATGGAAGGTGAAATAAATTCTTTCACGATATGATATTAGCGGGGGCTATGCACATCATTGGGCATAGCCCCTGTGCCTTGTTTATGTGGTAGGGAGCTTTCATTCAGTTTCCATAACTGATGAGGGCTATACTCGCTTTTCGCTAGCTCAAAATACCAGTTAATATAAAATTTACTCCTTTGGAGCGAAATATCATATTGCCTAAAAGTATTTTGAGTGGAGAGGCTGAGGTTGGGAACCGAGGGAAAAAACAGTTAGGGATTGGAAATGGATTATGGGAGTTTAACAGTATAATTTAGTGGGGATGATGGAGAAAGAGTAAATTTGTTGCAAAGTGTAGTGCAGTAATTGCATTGAACAGGTGTTTAAAAAGTAAACGAGTTAGAGCCAGAGTAATTTTAATGACTGATATTGAGATTGTGAATGGCTGCCGCAAAGTAGATAGAAGAGCTCAGCGAGAGCTTTATGATAAGTTTGCCTCTAGGCTTTATTCTATAGTGTTGCGGTATGAGCCACGTCAAGAAGCCGCAAAGGATGTGCTTCAAGATTCTTTCATAAAGGCATTTTCGTCGTTCAATCAATTTGAATGGCGTGGGGATGGCTCGCTCCGTGCCTGGCTAGAAAAGCTCACAGTCAATATGTCGTTGAACCACCTTCGCGAGGGTAAAAAGATGCTCTACGATGATTTGGAAGGCTTGGCAGCCGAGGAAATCCCGGACCCTACTCCAGATGATGTGGTGATGATATCGCAGCAAAAGCTATTGGAACTGATAGCAGAGCTGCCTCCAGGATACAGGACTATTTTCAACTTATACTGCATAGATGAATATTCCCACAAGAAGATCGCAAAGATGCTAGGGATAAATGAAAAAAGTTCTTCTTCCCAATTATTTAGAGCCAAAGCCTTATTGGCAAAAAAAGTTAAGGCATATTTAAAGGAACGTGAATATGAAAAATAAAAGCAACGATTGGATAGATGCCGTTCGCCAAAAGGTAAGCTCGAATGAGCCTTCAGTACCTTCCGATAGTTGGGACGCTATAGAAAAAGCTCTTAACGCCTCCGCTCCTTCTAATGTGGTGCCTTTGCGTCGCAAAGTTATTAGATGGGCTGTTGCGGCCGCCGCAGTGGTAATTGTTTTGGGGACTGGATTGGTGCTAATGGTTAAGAATGATGAAAGCGCTACCAAACCTCCAATAGATATGTCTATAGCACGACAAAATACGACATCAAATGTGAATAATGGGGCAGTCCTTGCATCGCAAGATACGGAAGGTGAATCTAATTCACCTGCTATTGCCAGAGTGCAGACGCAAACATCTATATTGAAAGGATATTGTTCGGATAATAGAGAGAAGAATTCCGTTCCTGCCGATATAGCGAATCCAGCAGAAGTGGTGAAAGAAATTGTGAATGTTGGTGAGCCTAATAAAGTAGAAGAAAACAAACAAGTGCTTCGAAAAGAAGAGGCAAAACAATCTCGCAAATCATTAAAAGAGCAAATAGAAGAAAACGAAAGATTGATAGCACATATGTCGGCGGAGCCTAAAAAAGAAAAACTTGGAGGAGGAGTGAATTTGTTTGCTGCCGGTAATTTTGCGTCAGGAATGAGCGGTAATACAACTGGTCAAGTTATGTATCTAGCTAATAGCATTGACGGGTCTTTTGTGCCGCGAGTAGAACCAAGACATTACAGTTATAAACATAAGCAACCAATCAGTGTGGGATTAAAGTATTCCAAGAACCTTTCTCATAATCTGGATTTGAATGTTGGTCTTAACTATACTTTGCTCCGCACTGATGTGATGGATGACAATTCGCAACGAGAATTTACCCAGAAATTACAATTTGTTGGAATCCCGTTAGGCGTAAATTGGACATTCGCTCGCTATAAGAGGTTTAGTGCCTATGTGGGAGCTGAGGTAGAGGCTGAGAGATGTGTGGATGCGCGCTTCGATGGGGAGAGTATGACAATTAAGACTATTCAGTGGTCGGCTCATGGTTTAGCAGGAGCGCGACTTGCTCTTTCAGACAATCTCAGTCTCTATGCTGAGCCAAAAATTTCGCATTACTTCACAGAATTGCCATTAAAAACTGTGAGAGACGAGCACGACGTGAACTTTAATCTCCAGGTGGGCTTAACGTTTAATTACTAAATAGTTAAAATTTCATAGGGATGTAAAATACGTGTTTGGAAGATGCAGTAATTTAAGCTTTAATGAGTTTACAGAGTAGACTTACAAATTAATTGAAAACAAAAGAAAAGAAATGAAGAAGATCAAATTTATGATTATGCTGGCCGTGGTGGCTGCACTTCCGTTGTTTAGCTCATGTAATAACAATGACTTTGATGATTCAAACTATCCGGCATATTACGGCTATGTAACTCTTGCAACCGATTTGACCAACAATACATATTGGTTTATCAGTGACTCAAACAAGAAAATCTACCCTGGTGATACACAGTATTTGAAACTTTATCAATATGTGGCAACCGACGACTCAAGAACAGTTGAGTCAGGAGAAAGCAAGTATCCACTTGTTGATTCAGAAGGAAAGGACAAAAATGGACGAAGAGTGCTGATATATTATAACCTCCTTGAGGAAAAAGTGCCAAATTTCGATTATAATATTTCGCTATATCGTATCTATGATATTCTATCTAAGACAGTAGAAGTGGCAAATACGGAAGATGAGTTAAAGAAATTTGGAGACGTTGGACTGAATATAGGTTATGCTTCATTATCGGGAGATTGGGTTGACACTCAAATCAATGTAGTTACGGCAACTGGGGCAAAGCATGTAATCTCACTTGTGGATAATAAATACCAGATTAAAAACCCAGTGAGTGTACCAAGTGACTATTTATATCTAGAACTGCATCAAAGTGTCTCGGGAGAAGTGGGTGGCTCTTATGCTACAGGAAATGTGTCATTCAAGCTCCCAGAACAATATAATCCAGCAAAACAAGGTAAAAAAGGATTGTATATAGGCTTTAAAGACTTAAATGGGACTTATCAATATGTACGTTTAGAAAATAAATAATGTTAGCTTTCTAATAGAGTAGAAAAGCTACATACTTTACTCTTTTTATTGCAATAACGCAGCGGGATGGTGTCGTGTTGACACTGTCCCGTAGCATTTTCAGAGGTAATATCTAATTTGTGATGATTTCTTCGCATACAGGAGCAAGAAGCTCGTGAAATGCAGGAAATGACTTGTTGAGATATTCTAAATTCTTTCTAGCCCGCTGCGCGTATCGATCTTGAAGACGATATGTGGTGATTATGTTTTGCGCATCATTAAGATATATCTCAAGAGCTTTTATATGTGTTGGCTTTATGAAGTGGTTTTCTTGAAGGTATTGAATTACTAAATCGAAATAGAAGAAAATAACTTCTGCTTGAGCCTCGTGAGACGCCCCAAGTGAAATAAAATCCTTAATGGCTTTGCGACAAACAGTGATGCGTGTGCGAGGATAGCCACGTGTCTTGAAAAACTCCTTATAAATGATGCTTTTAACTTTATCCATGCGTTTCTGCTCGTTTGGATTAAGAAAAAATTCGAGATAATCTTTAGCTTCAGCGCGGGCATCATACAGGTTTAGTATTATTTCAATAATTTCTTCTTTAGAGAAATTGGCTAGATATTTTTGGAGCTTTATTTTAGACATAAAAAGATTTTTATAAGCAAAACACTGAAGAACAATATTTTATTGTTTTACTGGCCATAAAGTTATGAAAAATCTAGAGGCAATTGTTTATGAATTATATATTTGAACAGAAATAAGATTGGAAATAACCACAATGTGAGTCTAAAAGTGTTAAAAAATGGAAAATAGTAATAATCGCAGATAAGAAGGGCTATATTTAAAAAATAATTTAAATGAGAATTATAGCGGCTTTTATTATAATTTGAAAAACAAATTTAGTATGACATCATTGTTTGTTCTTGCGCTCAATTAATTTTGCGCCATCAATGGTTTTTAAAGAAGTAATTTTGTTTTCAAAAACAGTGTCGTTAGTCCCAATTGCAAAGCCTATTGGGAAATAACCGCAGAGTGTAATTTTCATGAGTGTGTGTTTTTTATTCTTTACAAATATATGTAATAATTTGATAATGGGAATATTGAAAGGCTGAAAAATGATGTTCTCTAGTTTGTAGAGGCTCTTTTGCTATTCGATTTTATTAAAATTGGCAACAAAAGTAGTGCTATTATAATACTAGTAGTTATTTCAGCGGCAGGAGCTGAAAGCCATATTCCGTTTACTCCCCACAATATTGGCAGCATCCAGAAACATAAGCCGATTAATATGAAACCGCGAGCTACTGTGAGCCAAAGAGCCATTTTACTATTTTCTATGCTTTGATAGTAGCATATCGCGATGATATTCAGTGCAAAAGGAACATACCCAATTGCATAAAGAGGAAGACCTGACGTGGTGATAGCGTGAGTGTGACTTTCTGGAGAGATGAACATTGATGCGATTTCATAGCTAAAGAATACTGTTACAAGGGTGATAGCAGCATTAATGCCAAGTGCTGTGAGAAGTCCGATTTTAGCTGCACTGAATACACGCTTTACGTTATCCAAGCCATAATTGAAGCTAATTATTGGCTGTATTGATTGTGCGATGGCATTGTTAAGCATGAAGATAATAGGGAAGAAATAGCAAGAAATGCTAAAAGCTGCCATGCCATCTTCGCCCACATAATGCATAAAGGTGAAGTTCCCGATGAGCATTAAGAAGCTAATTGCCATTTCGCCTAATAACGATGGGAATCCAAGGGTACATATTTTAAGTAGTTTGCGAGCCAACCTTGCACTATTCCCAAAATTGATTTTACTGAAATGTAATTTATGCTTTTTCTTTAAAAGATATATTACGATAAAGAGCGTACCAACCGTTGAGCCAGAGCTTGTGGCTATAGCAGCCCCAAACATCCCATATTGCAAAGGGAATATGAAAAGATAATCTAGGATGATATTGAGTATTGAAGCGACTACAGCGCAAAGCATAGCGTATTTAGGCGCTCCATCAAGTCTTACGAAGAAACTTCCAGAAATCAATAGGGAATTAGTTGCCATGAATGGGATGAAACCAAGCATATAATCATATGCCGGCGAGATTAACCTATCAGAGCACCCAAGAAGATGAAGCGACTGATCAGGAAATACCATTACTAGAGCAGAGAACAGAGATACAAACAGAGTCGATCCAAATAAAGATAATGACAATGTGCGTCGAGCTTCATCATCTTCACCGTGAGAAAGGCTGATTGAAGCCAGAATAGACCCTCCCATACCAAACATTAGCGCTATGCCGGTGCAAAGAAGCCAAAGCGGAGCTACAATGTTTATTGCAGCGAGAGCATCGCTGCCTAATCCTTGTCCCACAAATATACCATCGGTGACAACGAGTATAACTGAGAAAATCATTCCAAAAACAGTTGGAAAGAATAAACGGCGGAAAAGAGTGCTAATCTTGTCTTTGCCAAAATTCATTTCTGTATATGCCATAAAATTGTAAACTATGTAATAAAATAATAATAAAGCATGTCTTCACTCCGGAATAAATTCATCGGGTGAAGACATGTATGAAATTAAAATTTAGCTTTAACTATTCAGTCGTAGCTAATAATTATTTGTCCTGTTGGTTTTATTGTTATTTCTGAAGTCCTGGTATTTATTTCCTGTATAGAAATTGGTGTTAAAGTTTTCCTCTTCTTCAGTATCTTCAGTCTTTTCCTTCTCTTGATTCTTCTTATCCTTAGGTTTGTTCTTCTTTATCGCATTAGGCTTTTGAAGATCTACAGGAGTGTCGAATATATTCCAAGGTTGGTTTACATCCCAATATTTTTTCAATACAATCTTCTTAGGGAAATAATAGACTTCTTCAGGCTGTAAAGAGTCCTTGTAATTTCCTGTGTCCCACTTGCCATTGCCATTACGATCCAGTACAATTCTTGCATAGTAATCACCAGGATTAATATTGAAGAATTCGGCATTACCATTAACCACTGGTGCAGTTCTAGCCACTTTATCTCCAGCCGTGAGCAATTCTACAAAGGCGCTGTCATTGACATTTACCTTAAAGAAAAGATTTGCATATTCTTCGAGAGTTCTAATCTTAAACTCATTCTTGAGCGGTCCATTGAATAATCCATAAATGCTATGTAAAGCAAGCGAATCGACGGTTACACGATAAGATTCACCAGGTTTCCAGTCGTAATCAAGTTTGTATTGTAGAAGTCCGCCAGCAGTGTCATTGACAAACTTTACAGGACCCACATCGTCCCATAGGGAATCACGCTTTAATTCTAGATGAATACCTTTCTTGTTTATTGAATCAAGTGGCTCGTCAATTGAAAATCGCAAAGGGTCGTAAACCTCTACAACCCCAGTATTCTTCTGTGTAATCTTGATTAGAGGAGTTTTGGGAGTGTGCTCGGCTGAATCCTTAGCATTTTTACTCTCTTGCAGGAGTTTTGCGTCTTCTTCCTCTTTCTTCAATTCCTTCTTTGATTTTTTCGGCTTCTTGTAGTTAAAGAAGACTGTGTCGTTGGTGAAGGTGAGATTATCCAGGCTATCTGTGTGAAGATAGCGCATATTGATTTTTATAGAGTCGGAATTAATCAGATTGGTATCTTTCATCCAATATGTTAGAGTGTCGTTGTGTACAGACTTTTCTAATAGATACCAATCTTTAGCGTGGTTCTTAGGCGAAAGAATTTCAAGTGTTGGAACCGTATCGCTGGGGGCAGAGAAAATAACAGATAGTCTTCGTGCATCAAGACGTTTGTGGTCAACCAGATAGCTAGATTTATAGTCTTCGTTAAACATGCTTAAGAAAATGTCATTAGGAAGATATCTAACATGCTTTACATCATGAAAAACTGTATCGACATAATGCTTTGATGTGAAAATCGTATCGGAAGTGATAATTTCGGTTGTGGAAGGAATGATAATATCCTTTGAGAACGCTAAGTCCTCGCTACGGGCAAACTTGTAGTTGCGGTCGTCGTCCTTTAATGCGAAAATGTGATAACTTCCTGGTTTGAGGTTTTTTAGCGTAAATTGACCTAACTCATTTGTGCGAGATATGCGTTCGAGAGGCATTTTTGTAAATGCAGAATCATTGAGATTAGAATGAATTCCCACGATAACCCCTTGAGCCGGTTCCAAATCACGTGCATTAAGCACTATACCCGAAACTCTTAAAGAATCGATAGTCTTACCAGTAGAGAACGCAAATGTAAAATCTTCGAGAGGATTACCTTCGTTGTTGTCCTGTATAGCATCGCTAAAGTCAATCGCATAAGTGGTGTTAGGTTTTAGAGAGTCGCGGAATTCTATTGTAATCTTCCTACCTTGGGCTCTAACTACAGGGTTCTCCTTTTGCACAGGAGAAATTACTACCTTAGTGGACTGATCTTTGAGCTGGACAATTTCATCAAATTCGATCTCAATCTTCTGTTTACTAACGTTTAGAGCGTTAGGCATCGGAGAGCTTTTCACAAATACAGGAGGATCCACATCGCGTGGTCCGCCTTCAGGGCGTCCAATATTAGCGCAAGAATAGAGAAATAAGCCTATTAGCGCTGTAATTATGATATATGTGGTGCGTTGAAGATTCACAATATTGCCTTATTTGAAAAAGTAAAAATCTATCCCCAGGTAAGCAAAAAGGGGAAATTCTGTGCAAAGTTACTAAAAATTGGCGATTTTAGATGATTCGGGGCCATATATTGTGGATTTTCACTTTATTAATTAGCGAAAAGCGAGTATAAAAATTTCTTACGTGAATAATTTAGTGTATATTTGCAAGCTGTAAAATATAAAGAAATAACTTATAACAAAATAACTAACTAAAAACAACACATGCAAAGTAAAGGATTTATCAGAGTTTTAGCGGTGTTATTAGTGCTTGTATGTGCATTTTACTTGTCATTCACATTTGTGACTCGTCATTATGAAGGGAAAGCAGCTGAGTATGCACAAGCAAAATCTCATTCTACAGATGTTTCGAATGAGGCATATAAGAACTTCTATGGCCAGTATTTAGACTCTCTTGCTAAGGAACCTGTGTACTTCAACTATTACACACTACAGCAAGCTCGTGAAATGGAAGTAGGTCTAGGTCTAGACCTAAAGGGCGGTATGAATGTCACTCTTCAGATATCAGTTCCAGATATTTTGAAAGCACTTTCAAATGAAAATCCAGACCCTAAATTTAACCAAGCAATCGCCAACACAGAAAAGCATCATGCTGCAGAGAAAGATTTCGTCGCTGCTTTTTGCAAGGAGTATCAAAGACTTGCACCAGAAGGTAGTTTGGCACAAATCTTCCGCGACGTTGAGAAGGTGAAGATGGGCGCTTCTAACTCAGAAGTAGAATCAATCCTTAAAGAAGAAGTTGCAGCAATGGTAGATAATTCTTACAATGTGTTGCGTACTCGTATTGACCGTTTTGGTGTAGTATCTCCAAACATTCAGAAACTAGAAAACACTGGACGTATATTGTTGGAGCTTCCTGGTATCAAGGAGCCTAAGCGTGTGCGTAAGTTGCTTCAAGGAACTGCAAACTTGGAATTCTACGAAACATATACATTGGCAGACCTTCAGGGTGCTCTTCAAACATTGAGCAACGATGAGGGAACATCAGTGGTTTCAGATTCAACAGCAAATGATTCAACAGCAAAAGCTGCAGCACCTAAGGCTAAGGCAGCACCAAAGGCAAAGAAAGCTGGTAAGACATTGGCTCAAATGCTTTGGGGCAACGGACAAGTAGGCGGACCAGTAATTGGTACAGTTAACGTTCAAGATACAGCAGCCGTAAACGCAATTATGCGTTCACCAGAAGCCGCTCGTCTTCTTCCAACTAACTTGAAAGCTCGTTGGTCAGTAAAAGCTATTGATGATAAGGGACACTTCTATAACCTCGTTTCACTTAAGACCACACAAGGCAAACCAGTCTTGACTGGTGATGTTGTGACTGACGCATCAAGTGAATTCGACAATATGCAAGGAAATGTCGTTTCAATGGTAATGAATGATGATGGTGCTCGTCAATGGGCTCGCGTCACTCAACAAAACTTAAACAAAGCCATCGCTATCGTACTTGATGACCAAGTATATTCTTATCCAAATGTAAACAGCGTTATCGAAGGTGGACGTTCTCAAATCACTGGACACTTCACAGTGGAAGAGGCAAAAGACTTAGCTAACGTACTTAAGAGCGGTAAGATGGTAGCACGTGTAAATATCGTAAGTGAAAGCGTAATTGGACCATCACTTGGTCAAGAAGCAATCACTGCAGGTATGTGGTCATTCCTTGTAGCACTTGTGCTATTGATGATCTTTATGACTTGCATCTACGGTGTTGTTCCAGGTTTGATAGCTAACATAGGATTGATTCTTAACTTGTTCTTCACTCTCGGTATTCTAGCTTCCATACAGGCGGTGCTAACCCTTCCGGGTATAGCGGGTATTGTACTTTCGCTTGGTATGGCTGTGGATGCCAATGTGCTTATCTTCGAAAGATCGAAGGAAGAGCTTAGAGGAGGAAAGGGCTTGAAAGCATCAATAGCCGATGGATATAAGAACGCATTTTCTGCAATCTTTGACTCTAACTTGACGTCAATCATCACAGGTGTAATCTTGTTGTTCACTGGTTCAGGTCCAATCAAGGGATTCGCAACTACATTGATTATCGGTATCGTTTGCTCATTCTTCACAGCAGTATTTGTTACTCGTTTGATTATGGAAGCAATCGTAAGCCGCAAGAATACACCGAATATCACATTCACTACTAAGATGACACGTCACATGATGGAGAACACTAAGTTTGACTTCATCAATGCACGTAAGAAAGTAATGATTGGTGTGTTTATCGTTATCGCCTTAGTTGCAGTGCTTCTAGGAGTACGTCGTCTAAGTCCAGGTATCGACTTCTCTGGTGGACGTAACTATATAGTACAATTCGCACATCCAGTTAGCACTGCTAAATTGCAAAGCGAATTATCTCCAATGTTCCCAGAATCATCACTTACAGTTATTACAATTGATAACGACACTAAGGTGCGTATCTCTACTAACTATAAGATTGACTCAAACGATTCAAATATTGATGATGAAATCATGGGTCTTCTATATAAGGGCTTGCAACCAGAACTTAATGGAATGTCTTATGAAGATTTTAGCGTATCAAATGAAAATACTGGTGTGACATCAACTGAAAAGGTGGGACCATCTATTGCAGCCGATATGACTCGTGAAGCTTGCTGGGCAGTATTCTTTTCTTTGATTGCCATGGCTCTTTATATCTTGCTACGTTTCCGCGACTGGGCATTCTCAATAGGAGCTCTAACCGCTGTTGCCTTTACGGCATTCATGATTGTTGGATTCTATGGATTATATGGAATGTTCCCATTCTCAATGGAGATTGACCAGACGTTTATCGCCGCCATACTGACCGTCATCGGTTATCAGGTTAATGATACTGTGGTGGTATTCGACCGTGTGCGTGAAACAAGGCATCTATATCCAAAACAGGATTTGAAGCTTACGTTTAACCATTCATTAAATAGTACATTAGGTCGTACTACAATGACATCAACAAGTACATTGCTTGTGTTGGTTTGTATCTTCGTTCTTGGTGGTGAAACAATTCGTAGCTTTACATTCGCAATGTTGTTAGGTATCATAATCGGTACATTTGCTTCATTGTTTATTGCAGCTCCAGTGGCTTATGCAATGACTAAGCACAGACAAGACAAGAAAGCTAAAGCTATTCAAGAAGTGAAATAATAAATATTTCAATATATTTTAGGAAGGATGGTCATCTGATGATGACCATCCTTTTTTATGCATAGAATGTCTTTAGTTTTTATCGAGTTCAATGAACTTGAAAGCTTGGAATGATGTTAATAAAATAATAATTAAAAGTAACTATTATGGGAAGTTTTATTCAATTAAATGACATCGACGGAACGGCACGTTTCGTAAATATACGATATATCGTATGCATTGAACCTCACAATGAAAATTGCAAAGTAATCCTTTCGATTCCTGGACGAGGGGAGTATACAAATTTTGCATTTCTAACCACACAAACATATGATACGGTGATGAGACTCATCATAGATTCTAATGTATAATAATAGAGGAGTAACACAGGGTTTTATTATATTTATAATTATTTGTTAGACATGGGTGCCATTTTGGTATCCATGTTTTTTACCATGATAATGGTTGAATAAGCCGCATCATTGGATAGACTTTGCTTATGGATGTTATGCAGAGTGAAGCAAGAATAAAAAAGAGTTAGTCAAAGCTGACCATATTGAGAGCTATTTATGGTTATGCTAGTTTTTCTGGTATGGCGGTGATGTTTTTGAGAGGTGAAAAGCTATTTAGCGTGATATGAAATAGATCTAATAAGGATATAAAAAATGCCTAAAACCATTAGGCTAAAGGCATTTTACGATATTAATGTGATGTAGTCCCGAGCAGAATCGAACTGCTATCTAAAGTTTAGGAAACTTCTATTCTATCCGTTGAACTACGGGACCATATTGGCTGCTTTCCAACCAAGTTGGGCAAAGGTACGATATTTACTCGATTTTGACAAACAGCTTTTAGAAGAAATGTTTATTTGAACTGATAGATTATAGGTGTTTCAACGTTGTAATTAAAAAGAGGATAATGGACAATGATTTTTCTTTAACGTTGAAGAATTTATGAAAGATATATATGCATGAGATATATTTGTGAGAAATTAAATATGTAGAGATGGCATTGGGTGTGAAATTTTATGAATGATTTTTGATTTTGCCTCTGTTGCATTATCTTTACATAAAGATGAATTAAGAATAAAGTAAATAACAAATAATTTGATTATGAAAAAAGGATTAATAGTTTTGGCTGTAGTAGCTGTAGTGATTATTAGTATTATTGGGTGGGTTGTGAGCACTTATAATGGAATGGTGCAACAACAAGAGTCGGTTAAGACTGCCTGGTCGCAAGTAGAGAACGTGTATCAACGTCGTGCTGACCTTATACCTAATTTGGTTAGCACAGTGAAGGGATATGCTGCTCATGAGAAAACTACTTTGGAAGAAGTTGTTGCTGCACGTGCTAAAGCAACTCAAATGACTGTGAACCCAGAGGATTTGACGGAAGAGAATATAAAGAAATTTCAGAATGCTCAAGGAGGATTGTCTCAAGCTCTTGGTCGTCTATTGATGATTACTGAGAATTATCCTGACTTGAAGGCAAATCAGAATTTCTTGGAACTTCAAGCCCAACTAGAGGGGACTGAAAACCGTATCACAGTGGAGCGTAAGAAATTCAATGAGACAGCACAAGGATATAACACTTATATTCGCACTTTCCCACGTAATATTTTTGCTGGAATGTTTGGATTCCAACCTAAGGGATATTTTGAAGCACAGGCAGGTGCTGAGACAGCTCCAAAAGTAGAATTCTAATGGCATTAGCATCATTTTTAAATAAAGAAGAGCAGGAGCGCGTTGTATCAGCAATAGCTGATGCAGAACGCGCTACTTCTGGTGAAATACGTGTGCATGTAGAGCCAAAGTGCAAAGGAGGTGAACCGTATACAAGAGCTGTGGAGATGTTTAATGGACTTAAAATGTTTGAGACGGCAGAGCGTAACGGAGTGCTGATATATGTGGCCTACAAATCACATCATTTTGCAATAATTGGTGATAGTGGGATCAACGAAAAAGTTCCAGAAGGCTTTTGGGATGACGAGAAAGATATTCTAGGAAAGCATTTGTCGGATGGAAAACAATGTGAAGGTCTCTGTGAGGTGATAAAAATGATAGGAGATAATTTGTCAAAATACTTTCCTTGCCAGGCCGATGATAAAAACGAACTAAGTAATGAGATATCATATAATTCATAAGTTAAGAACGGCAGCTATTGTTGCGGCACTGCTTCTGGTGGGTGTGCTGGGAATGTATGCTCAAGCTCCAGCTGCGCCTAATCCTCCACGCTTAGTGAATGACTTCGCCAAGATATTCACGCCAGAGGAAACACAGATATTGGAGGATTCTCTTGTGGCCTTCTCGAAGAAAACGTCAAATCAAGTAACGATAGTTACTATGGACGATTTGAATGGGATGGAGCCAGCACAGATGGCCTATGAGATAGGCGATAAATGGGGTGTCGGTGGCAAGAAATTCAACAATGGAGTAGTTATACTCATAAAGCCTAAAAATGCTACCAGAGGTCAAGCATTCATTGCTACAGGCTATGGAGTGGAAGGCGCATTACCAGATGCTATTTGCAAGCGCATTGTGGATAACGAGATGATATCTTCATTCAAACGTAATGATTATTATGGCGGTGTGGAATCTGCTTTGAAAGTGGTTAAACCCATTCTCGCAAAAGAATATTCATATCAGGAGTATGAAAAAGACAGTGAAGCTCCTTGGTGGCTTGGATTGCTTGCTATAGCTTTCCCGATTATATTTATTGTTGTTATGGCTAAGGCTAATCATCACAATGGTGGCGGAAGAGGTAATTCTGGAACTATGGGTGGTGGAGGGTTCTTTATTGGAGGCCTTCCATTTGGAGGTGGCTCGAGCTCAGGTTCGGGCGGAGGTTTCGGTGGAGGTGGCTTTGGCGGCTTCGGGGGCGGCGGCTTCGGGGGCGGCGGAGCAGGAGGGTCCTGGTAATAAGATATAAAATTGTGGCGCAAGAATAAAGCTTGTTGCCACAATCTTTTTTATTCAAAGAGTTGCTTGAGTATTTCGGGAGAGCGCAAAGCGCCGAGAGTGGAATTGTGCAAGCGGTAATATGTTAGTGCCGTGTCGAGTATTTCGTTGCGCTGCACGCGGTTGAATTTATATCTATGGAGATTGCTGAAGGTCATGCGTGCAAGCAAAGCGATGACCCTGGCTTCACGAGGGGCAAGAACATTGGTGCTTAATGGTCTGGAAGGAGTAAATACTCCATTTAGCATGTCAAACCAATATCCATTGCGATAGGTCTCAACGTCTGGCTGTATTCCAAGGAATATCCCAAGATTGTATAGAAACCAGATGTGGAAATTTCCAACACCTTCATCCATATCATCGAGCAGCCGTATAGTGGTTTCAAGAAATTGGAAAAGACCTCGATTTTCTTCGCTCTCCTGAATTGAACGGCTAAGAAGCTCACTAACAAACATGGCAATAGCATTCTTCACAGGATCGCTATAAATGCGGGCCAGAGGAAATTTGGATTGAGCGTCTTTAAATGAATGAATACTTTTGCCTGGAATTATTCTACCTTCAAATTCTATGATGGAAAGCGGCATGAAAAGAGCGTTCCTGAGCCGAGCACTTTTTGTGGAACCTTGCGGCACTAAAAAGGCCATTCTCCCACGCGTGTCGGTGAAGATATGAGCGATAGAATTCTTGTCGGAATATCGTATCACATGCAGGACAATACCATTCAATTTCTCATACATAGTGAAAGTGTCGTTTGGTCATAAAAACCAGTATTTTCGCACTAAGTTAGCTGTATTTTTCTAAAAAGATTGTGATATAAGGATAAAATTACGTCAAAAGTTACGTTTTGAGTTGGGAGTATTTGCAAAATCCAAAAAACGTTACTATATTTGCACTCGCTTTTGCAACAAGGCAAAAAAGGTCCCTTCGTCTAACGGTTAG
>MTLE01000682.1_pt1 | contig 54653 bp, 48 predicted proteins | sample 1982461 | NCBI WGS metagenome assembly MTLE01 (sample SAMN05712605, study PRJNA340218) | biofilm metagenome | isolation source: sample SPL anode biofilm adapted to -200 mV | place: USA | collected 2012-02-03 | reverse complement strand
GAACATGCCCTGAATCCGCCGATCTTCATGACCTCTACGTTCACCTTTGAAGATACCGACAAGGTCGACGCGGTAATGAGTTTTCAGAGCGATGACTATGTCTATACCCGCGGCAACAATCCGACACTCCGACTCTTCGAACAGAGGATGGCGGCGCTGGAAGGCGGCACAGGCGCGGTCGCCTTCGCCTCCGGCATGGCCGCTATCAGTTCGGTACTCTTCTCACTGTTGCGCCCCGGCGACAACGTGCTGGTGCACAAGACCCTGTATGGCTCATCGCACAGTGTCGTTACCAAGGTGCTGCCAAAATATGGCATGAACTGCAGGATAGGCAATCTTGAGAAGCTGGATGACCTTGACTCGATGATCGACGGGCATACGAAGGTCATATACTTCGAGAGCCCAAGCAACCCGAACCTGAGCATCGTCGATATCCGGCGTGTCTGCGCGTTTGCAAGGCCGCGAGGCATCAAGGTTGTCATCGACAACACCTTCGCGACTCCCTATTTCCAGCGTCCGCTGGAACTTGGGGTCGATGTTGTCGTACACAGCGCGACGAAGTATATCTGCGGGCACGGTGATGTGGTCGCCGGGGTCGCCATCGCCAACGACCCGGAATACATACTCAGCCTGAAATTCGACTACATGAGCGAGTTCGGAGGGGTGCTCAGCCCCTTCAACGCCTGGCTGCTCCTGCGCGGCCTGAAGACCCTGGGCGTCCGGATGCGCCAACATGAGGCCAATGCGATGGCGGTCGCGCATTACCTTGAGAAGCATCCCAAGGTGAGCCAGGTATTCTACCCGGGGCTCGAAGGGTTCCCCGGTCACCAGACGGCGCGAGCTCAGATGAGCGGCTTCGGGGCCATCATCAGCTTCGAGGTCCGCGGAGGCATCGAGGCTGCCAAGCGGGTTGTCAATAACATGCATATGTTTCAGCTGGCGGTGAGCCTCGGTGATTGCGAGACACTCGTACAGCTGCCGGCAGCCATGACGCATCGTGGCTACGACCATCAGCGCCTTGCCGAGTTTGGCTTGACCGAGAGCATGATCAGAATATCGGTGGGGCTCGAGGACATCGATGACATCCTCGCAGAACTCGGGTCCATACTGGAATACGCGTAGCCAGGTTTTAGATGGCGGTATCGCACAGCCGTTGGCTGCGGTACTGTCCATTCAGTCCACATGCGGAGTAAGAGGAGAAGGCGATGGTAATGAAAAGAGTACTGTTGATCAGCGCCGTGGTTCTTGTCGCGTCGCTGAGCGGATGTGCCAAGGCGAAACCGGAGGCGGCAACTTCCGCCGCGCAGCCAAAGGCCGCAGACATCAAGAAAGTGGCCGTCATTTGTGATCCGGTTGGAGTCAATCCATTCCTGACGCAGGTGGTCAACAAGATGGCCGAAATGAAGGCTGCCAAAACCTATCCCATGGACTATAGCGTCATCGAATGCGCCGATGACACTGCCTGGGCCGAGAATATCCGAGCCTCGGTGGAAGAGGGTTACAACCTGATCCTCGTCGTCGGATGGCAGGGTGCGGATCCACTCAATGCCGTGGCGAAGCAGTTCCCGGACAAGGCGCAGTATGCCATCATCGACACCGTCTGCGACAACCCCAAGGTCAAGTCATACATCTTCAAGCCGCAGGAAGCCGCGTACCTGATCGGCATCATAGCCGCATCGGTCAGCAAGGACGCGGGAAAGCCCAATGGCCCCTTTGGTGGTGTACATGCCAATCCCGGCCAGGGAAGTTTCGAGTGGCGCTATGGCTACATGATGGGCGTGAAGTCAGTCAACCCATCGGTTACGATGAGCAATTTCCTGTTCAATTACACCAAGTCGTATACGGATGCGCCCGTAGCGAAGGAGCTTGCGCTCCAGCAGGCGGCCCAGGGCTGTGTGTTCATCAACGCCGCCTCAGCCGTCGCCGATTATGGCACGTTTGAGGCAGCGGCCGAGAAGAAGTTCTACACATCCGGTCAGGATACCGACATGACCAATCCCTCGAACCCGTACATCATAACCTCGCAGGTGAAGTACACGGGCACCGTCGCGGGCATGATCATCGATGAATTCTTCAAGACAGGAATCCAGCCCGGTGTAGTCTCTCTTGGACTGAAGGAAGGTGTCGTAGGCGCGACCTACATCACCGATGATGGCGTCAACCCCAGAAACACGGCAGTCCTGACCGACAGGATCGTGAAGCTGGCGCGGGAAGCGGCCAACAAGATAAAGTCAGGCGAGCTCATTCTGAATGTGCCGCTTGAGAAGGACTTCAAGCTGTAGGTGTCCTTGCCATGGTGCCTCCGGGACCATCCGGCTTCCGGAGGCGATTGGCACGGATACCACTGCGGCTCTTGATGGCTGGAGCCAATGCATCGATCCAGGGAGCAACGATGATGCCGAAGCTTGACGACACGCCGATGCTGACGATGGAACACATCGTCAAGCTCTATGACCAGCTCGTAGCCAATGACGACGTGAGCATCGCCTTGCATGAAGGGGAGATTCTGGCTGTCATCGGCGAGAATGGTGCCGGCAAGACAACCCTGATGAAGATCCTGTATGGGATGGAGCAGCCCACGAGCGGCACCATACACCTGAGGGGAAAACAGCTTCATCTCAAGAGCGCCGCGCATGCCATCGCCAGCGGCATCGGCATGGTGCAGCAGCATTTCATGCTCTTCGATCCCTTCACCGTTACCGAGAATGTCGTCTATGGCAAGGAACCGGTAAAGGGATTGTATTTCGATCTGAAAAAGGCAGCCAGCATCATCCAGGAACTGTCCAGGCGCTTCGAGCTGCCGCTTGACCCGTACGCGCGGATACAAGGCATGCCTGTCGGACTCAGGCAGCGCGTCGAGATCCTGAAGGTGCTGTATCAGAACACGGATATCATCATCTTCGACGAACCGACCGCGGTGCTGACCCCTCAGGAAGTACATGAGCTGCTCGGGACGATGAAGCGGCTCGCGGCGGTCGGCAAGAGCATCATCATCATAACCCATAAACTCAATGAGGTGATGGAAGTCGCCGACCGCGCCGTCGTGATGCGCGCGGGAAGACACATCGCCGATGTGAATATCGGGGACACCACCATTGAGGAACTCAGCTTCATGATGGTTGGCCGCCATCTGGCGAAGAAGGACGTTCCCGCCATCGCGCCGGGTGATGACATACTGCGCATCGATGGGCTCTGCGTGCAGGGTACAGGAGCTGTTCCGCTCCTCGATCATCTTTCTCTTCATGTCGATGCCGGAGAGATCGTAGGGATAGCCGGCGTTTCCGGCAATGGCCAGTCAGAACTGGAGCGCTGCATCCTTGGCCTGCAGCGCATCGACGCCGGTTCGATCACGGTCAAGGGCGTCGAAATTGGCAACCGCAGGGTCGCCGAGGTGCGCGATGCCGGCGTTTCGATGATACCCGAGGACCGCTACCTATGGGGTTCGGCCTCCGCGGCCTCGATAACGGAGACCGCCATCATGACGCACTACCGCCGAACGCCGCTGTCCGCCCGTGGCATACTCGATATGAAGAAGATCAGAAAATTCACCGCCGACCTTGTCAGAGCCTTCTCGGTGAAGACCGACGACATACGATTGAAGACCGGTTCACTTTCTGGCGGAAACGCGCAGAAGCTGATAGCCGCGCGGGAGATAGCGCACGGGACGCCGTTGCTCGTCGCCTGCGAGCCAACCCGTGGTGTCGATATCGGCGCGATGGAATACATCCATGACCGGCTCGTCGAGAAGCGGACGAGCGGCGACGCCGTGTTGCTGATATCCAGCGAACTGTCGGAGATCATGGAACTATCGGACCGGATCTACGTGATGTATGGCGGAAAGATCAATGGCGAGTTCAAGCGAGGCTGCGTCAGGGAAGAAGAGCTGGGCCTGTTGATGGTTGGAGGCGCAAACCATGGTTGACCGGAAGATCCGACAGCTGCTCGCGCCACTGGCACAGCCAGGTCTCGCCATCGGACTCGCCCTGGTGGTCGGAGCAATGGCCATCATTGTTACGGGAGAGAATCCGCTCAACGTCTATGCGGCGATGCTGAAGGGCGCCTTCGGCAACAAGTACTACATACTGACAACGCTGACGCGCGCGACGCCCATCATCATCTGCGGGCTGGGAGCCGCGATCGCCTGGAGCTCCAACTACATGGGCATCGGCGGCGAGGGCCAGATGATCGTCGGCGGCTTCACCACCGCAATCGTCGCGCTCTACGCGCCGGGGCCGGTCTGGTTCAGGCTCGTCCTGTCAATACTGATGGCGCTGGTCGCCGGGGGGCTTCTGTCGCTCTTGTCCGCATGGCTCCTCGACAAGTTCCGGATGTCGCTCGCCATTTCCACCCTGATGTTCAACTATACGGCGCAGTATGTGACCATGCACTTCGTCGCCAATGTGTTCCAGGATACGACGGGGGATGCCAAACTGACGCAGACACTGAGAATCGATGAAGGGCTGCAGTTTCCACGTCTGTTCGATGGCTATAGCCTGCATGTCGGGTTCCTGATAGCTGTCGGCCTGGTCGCGGCGATATGGTTTCTGCTGAACCGTACCACCTTCGGCTATGAATCCAGAATGAGCGGCTTCAACAGCAACTTCTGCGATTATGGTGGCATCAGCAGCCGCAAGGTCATGTATGGCATGCTCGTGCTCAGTGGCGCCATATGCGCTCTCGCCGGAACCAGCGAAGTACTTGGGGTGCAGTATCGCTATGTCCACAACAACTACGTCTCGGCGAGCTACGCCTGGGTTGGGCTCAATGCAGCGCTGATATCCGGATACAATCCCATCGGTGTCCTTCTGACCTCCATAATCCTGGCCGGCATTCAGACCGGAGGCGCAGCGATTGCCCGCTCGACGACCGTTCCTCTGGAAATATCGTCGATAATCCAGGGATGCATAACGTTGTTCATATCGGCACGGATAGTGCTCGGCTCGCGCCGCAGGAACAGTGTCGTGGCAAAGGGTTCGCTGGCGGCTGCGGAGCCTGTCGCGGATGCCGCCGATGAGAAAGGACGGCCCCGATGAATTTTGACGCCAACTATCTCGCGGTGGTCTTCAACTCGACGATACGGATGACGACTCCCATCCTATATGTTGCTCTCGGTTCAGCCCTGTGCAATCGCGTCTTCATCTTCAACATTGGGCTGGAAGGCATGATGCTCGTAGGTGGATTCGCCGCGATAGTCGCCAATTTCTATACGGGAAGCCTGGTTCTGTCGGTCCTTTTCGCCATGCTGGCATCGATGCTCGTTGCATGGGTGGCCGGCGTGTTCATGGTGAAGTTCAAGGGCGCCATGCTCGTTGTTGGTGTCTCGATCAATGTGCTGATTTCCGGCGCCACCACCTTCCTGATGCAGATCATCTTCGGCAGCAAAGGCGCCTTCGTCAGCACCAAACTGATCAGCCTGCCCAAGATAGACGTTTCGTTCATGAAGGGGGTGCCGATCCTGCAAACCATGTTCGGCTCGCTCACCTATCTGGACCTGTTTGCCGTGGTGCTGGCCGTAATCCTGTATGTCTTTCTATTCAAGACGGTTACGGGATTCAGGATGCGGTCGGTCGGCATCAACAAGCCCGCGGCGGAAAGTCTGGGCATTCATGCGGACAGGCTTCAGATTCTGACGGTCGTGTTTTCTGGACTCGTGTCCGGCCTCGGCGGCGTGCTCCTGACCATGGGCGGCGTTACCATGTTCGCACAGAACATCACCGCGGGCAGGGGCTTCATAGCGATGGCCGCGGGCACGCTGGGAGCGGCTCACCCACTTGGTGTAATCGCTTCGAGCGCCTTCTTCGGCTTTGCGCAATCGATGGCAAACATGTTGCAGAATACGTCCGTGAGCAGCCAGTTGACCATGGCCTTGCCATACGCGTCCACGGTGCTGGCTCTTGCGCTGTACAACTATATCCAGCATAAGAGGATCCTGCGATCCACCAATACCTAGCTCGTCGAGGAGAATCGGAGATGCCGTACGATTACGCATATTACCTGAAGAGCGCTGACTATGTGCGTGACAGGATGAGTTTCGATCCGGACGTGGCGATCATCCTTGGTTCGGCCCTGGGTGGCCTGGCTGGCGATATCGAGAATCCTGTTGAGATAGCCTACGAGAGCATTCCAAACTTCCTGGTTTCGACGGCTCCGTCGCACGCCGGAAAGCTGATAGCCGGTACCCTGGCCGGCCGTCGGGTCGTCTGCATGTCGGGCCGCTTCCATTACTACGAGGGCTACAGTTTCGAGCAGCTGGCCGCGCCGATCCGGCTCTTCAAGTCGCTCGGCGTCAAGGCCACGATCGCCACCAATGCCGCCGGCGCCGTCAACACCACCTATGCGCCAGGCGATGTCATGATCATAAAGGATCACATCAATCTGGTCGGGGCGAGTCCGATGCGCGGACCGAATATCGATCAGTATGGTCCACGCTTCTTCGACGTCAGCGGATTGTACACGGCCAGCCTCAGGCAGCTGGCGCTGGAGTGCGCGAAGGAGAGTGCCCTGACCGTGCACGAAGGTGTTTACCAGCTCTTTGTGGGGCCGCACTTTGAGACGCCTGCGGAGATCAGAGCCGCGCGAACGCTTGGAGCCGATGCGGTCGGCATGTCTACCGTCACGGAGGCGCTGACCGCCGCACACTGCGGCATGCCGTTGCTCGGGTTGTCGGTCATCACGAATATGGCCGCCGGCGTTCTGGAGCGGCCGCTTGGCACGGACGAGGTGATGGCGACAGCCAGGCGCATCGCATCCCCGTTTCAGGACTACGTCACGTCTATCATACGTCGACTGCCGCTGGCTGGTGCCTGAACCATGGGCACCCTGCTGCTGTCCAAGGCGGACATACTGATTCACGAGGGTAACGGATGGTCGGTCATCAGGAACGGCTTCGTTGGCGTCAGCGATGACCGTATCGACTATGTGGGCCAAGAGCGGCCGCTATCGGCATACCGGCAGGAGAAGGAACTGCCCGGACATCTGCTGATGGCAGGACTCTACAACCTGCACACGCACACCCCCATGACATTGCTCCGCGGCCTGGGAAGTGATCTGCCCCTTGACCGCTGGCTCCATGAGGCGATGTTCCCGGTGGAAGCCAGACTGACCCCCGAAGACATAAGCGTCGGTACGCGACTGGCGATGATGGAGATGCTCGCCTCGGGTGTCGTCAGCTTCTCGGACATGTATGACAGGACACAGGTCACCGCGGAGGAGGTGCTCAAGGCCGGCATGAGAGCCAACCTGAACCGGCCGCTGTTGAGTTTCGACCCGACCGAGACCTATGCCGCGAGCGGCAGGGTCCGGGAGTCGCTGCGCTTCCATGATGAGTGGAACGGAGCGGGAGACGGCAAGGTAATCGCCGACTTCTCCATACATGCGGAGTACACCTCGTTCGATCACCTGGTGCGCCCATACGCAGCGGAATGCCTGAAGCGCGGGGCTCGCATGCATCTGCACCTTTCCGAGACGGTCAAGGAACACGAGGCCTGCAAGGCCCGCCATGGAAAGACGCCGACACGCTGGTTCTTCGACCTCGGCGTCATGGACAGTCCCGTAATCGCGGCCCATTGCGTGGCAATAGAGCCCGCAGACATGGAAATACTCGCCGGACAAGGCGTCTCGTGCGTACACAATCCGTCGAGCAACATGAAGCTCGGCAGCGGCTTCATGCCGCTGCAGGCGATGCTGGAACGTGGCATCAATGTCGCCATTGGAACCGATGGCGCCGCGAGCAACAACAACCTCAATCTCTTTGAGGAACTCCACCTGGCATCGCTGATACACAAGGGGCATTCCGGCGATCCGACCGTCATCAAGCCGGATGATCTGCTGCTGATGGCCACGCGCAATGGCGCTCGAGCCCAGGGACGTTCCGATTGCGGTGAACTCGCCGTAGGCAGAAAGGCCGACCTGATAGCGCTTGATATGCGGAAGCCACATCTGATGCCCATGCACGATGTCAAAGCCCTGCTCGTCTATTCGGCTCAGGCCAGCGATGTCGACCTGACCATGGTTGACGGCAGGATTCTCTACGAACATGGCGAGTATCTGACCATAGACAGGGCGCGCGTGCTCGACGATCTTGCGGCATCGCTTGCCCGTCTGTTCAAAACAGACTGAATGCAACGGGGCTGTCTGAATCCGGAGGTGATGATGGAACGAGCGGACACGGGGCTGGCATTCATGCTGCAGTATGAGAATGTGGCATGGTATGAGCGTGGAAAGGTCCGGATCCTTGACAGGCGCGTCTATCCGACCAGCGTTGCATTCGTGGAATGCGAGACGCATGGCGAGGTAGCCAAGGCCATAGCGGACATGGTCACGCAAAGCGCCGGCCCCTATACCGCCGCGGCGATGGGCATGGCCCTGGCCGCCTTCGAATGCAAAGGCAAGACCGCGTCCGACCAGAGGGACTTTCTTGCGCGAGCAGCCCAGGTCATTGCGCACGCACGGCCGACGACGGTGGACAGGATGGGCCTGGTTGTCGAAGGCTGTCTGCGCGCTGCCGATCGGGCACTGGCTTCGGGAAGCGATGTGAGCGAGGCCATTGTCGAGCATACCTTGCGGGCCACCAATGCCCGCTATGACAGGATTGGCGTGATGGCCGAGTTCCTGGTGGATACCTTTCCGCAAGATGGCCGCATATTGACCCAATGCTTTGGCGAGACCATTGTAGGCCAGATGCTGAAGGTAGCCAGAGCCCGTGGCAACAACCTCAAGCTGTTCTGCGCCGAGACCAGGCCCTATTTCCAGGGCGCCAGGCTGACGGCGAGCGTCGCCAGGGACATGGGTTTCGATGTAACGGTCATAACCGACAACATGCCGGCCTACGCGATCCAGCATGAGAAGATCGATGTATTCACCTCCGCTGCCGATGTCATCTGCCAGGACGGCCATATTGTCAACAAGGTGGGCACCTTCCAGCTGGCCATCGTGGCGAAGTACATGGGCATTCCCTATTTTGTCTCCGGAGCGCCGGATCGGGGACATCCCGATGTCGGCACCGTCAGGGTGGAGATGCGTGATCCGGAGTTTGTATTGCAGGCGATGGGCGTGCGGACCGCGATGCCAGGGGTCAAGGGGTATTATCCAGCGTTCGACATAACGCCGCCGCATCTGGTCAGCGGCGTGGTCACCGATCGCGGCATCATGTCGCCCTATGATCTGCGGCGCTACTATGGCGAAGGCAACGCCGGCGAATTTGGTCCGGTCGCCTGTGCCTGAAAGAGCCAGGCGTGGATGCTTCTATCATATCGCGGGGTGACGATTCGCCCGCGCCATCGTATGTGGAAGACGCTGCCAGGGTCAATGATCTGGCAGTGCCGGCTGGCGGACCGGCATGTAGTGGCAATCGAGCGATGGATTGATGGGCAAGAAACAACAAGGAGTGACAGATGGCAGCACAGGAAATTCGTGACGCGTACAAGCAGATGGTCGTCGATGGCGGCAATCAGATGATACGCGAGCATTTGACGGTTGGGACCTGGGGAAATCTCAGCATACGGGATCCCGAGACCAACCTGATATATGTCAAACCTTCGGGAATGAGATATTCCGAAATAACCAAGGACGATGTCGTCGTCTTCAATTCGGACTACGAGATCGTGGCCGGTCACAGGAAGCCTACGATCGAGTACCGATTCCACATCGGCATCATGCGGGCCAGGCCGGACATCAACTGTGTCATCCACACGCATCCGGTGTATTCGGCTGTGCTTGGCGTCCTGGGCATCGACCTGCCGGCCATCAGTGAGGATTTCGTGCAGCTGGTAGGCGAGCGCATCACCAATTGCGCTTACGCGCTGCCGGGCACGCCGGAACTTGCCGACAATGTCGTGGCCGCTCTTGGTTCGCGCAACGCCGCGATGATACCAAACCATGGCACCGTCTGTTGCGGTTCCGATTGGGATATGGTAATGAAGGTATCATTTATCGTCGAGAAGGCTGCGCAGATTTACGTGCTGGCCCGAAGCATCGGCACACCGAAGCTGATATCGGAAGCGGATATCATGGCCATGCGGGATTTTGCCAAGAACCATTACGGTCAAGGGAAGTAAGGAACGAGGGCGCCGGCCGCGGCAGGCCGACGCCTTTCAGTGCTCCACGAGTATTCTGTTTGCCGTGTGATCGAGCCTGAAGACCGTCTTCTTGAGGGCCTCGCCCACAGCCAGGCGGATGTGGCATATCGTGATGACGGTACCCGGGTACACGCCGTTGCGGACTTCGACCACGGCCGCATCATCGATGTCGACATGCGTCGAGAGCTCGGCAATGTTCTGGGCCAGATCGCGCACGCGAGCCTCGGTCTGATCTCTCGACTTCCTGATCGCGTCCTCGGGCCTGGCCTTGTACAGCTCCTGAAGACGGGCCAGGCGCATCGACAGCGCACGCAAGGCTTCCGCCGCCTGATCGAGTTTCTGCTGGATGGTAAAATCGATGCCAACATTGATGATGGTCAGCGGCCTGGTCGTTCCACCGATCCAGCCGCAATGGACGCCATGTGTGGCAAACAGCTCGCCCCCCACAATCCTGCCCCTGTCGCCCATGGAGACCCTTCCAAGGGTATACAGCTTCGATCCAACGATGGACCCGGGAATATCAACATCTCCGCGCACGGCGACCTTGGCGTTCTCCATGAACTTCGCCTTGAGGTTGCCTCCGACGCGTACGTGGCCTTGCTCCTTGCCTATGATCCCCTGGGCGCACAGCAGGTCAGCCTTGGCGCTGACATCGAACGCATCCATCGTCTCGCGTATCGATATCGAGCCACCCGCGTAGACCTTGAAGCCCGCCGCCACGCCTCCTTCGATGATCACATCGCCCGGAAAGAGGATGTGGCCGACGCGGTAGTCTACGTCGCCCTTGATGGTCAGCACCTCTTCTATGAATACTTTCTGCCCATCGACGATGACCCTGCCTTCCTTGGCGGCCAGCACGGCATCATCGACGCGCTCCACATTCTTGCCCAGGGTATAGGTCGGCTTCGCCAGTCTGGCAAACGGAATTTCCTTGCCACGGACATCGCAGCCCGGCGTTCCGGCCTGCAGCGGCAGCACGGAGCCCAGGTGCTCACCAGCCTTGGCGATCACGACCGGGCTGATGCTCTTCCAGTCGATCGAGTGCTCGTCTTCCATCCTCGATCTGAATCCGGCCGTGAACCTGTCTTCAAGCACGATGTGTTCCGGATACTCGGGGCGCGGCTCGATTCCCTTCGCGACGACAATGTCCTGCAGCATGCGATGCTCGGTGTTCGTCTCGAGTATGCGTTCTGACAGGACGTCCCACAGAATTCCATTCGACACGCCGAGTCGGTTCAGAAGCTCCGCGGCAAAATCGGGGGTCAGCGGTGCGCCATCGCCGAGCGGGGGGTAGAGTGTGGCGGTCGCCGTCATGCTGTCATCGGAAATGGCTACTTCCAGGGTGCCATCGTTTCTTCTCGTGTCGGATGGGGATGAGAAACCGGGGTTGCCCCCGCCGGACGATTCGACGGGACTCAGGCACACGCGTATCACGATGGCGTTCCTCCCTCCATAGAGTATCGGAATACATCGGGGCGATCTTGCCAAAAAACGCCGGCGCGGGCATACTGAGCCACCATTATGCGTGACGCATCATCCATTGCCAACAGACGGGAACGGCTCAAGGTCATTCTGAAGTTGCTGCGCGAGCATCGCGTTGAATCACAGGAGGAGATGCTGGTTCTCCTGGAACCTCACGGCATCTTCATCACCCAGGCTACGCTGTCGCGCGACCTGAAGTTGCTCAAAGCCAGCAAGGTCGGCGCAGGCTCGGAGGGCTACTTCTATGCGGTGCCATCCGATGATGAACTGAAGCGCCGCGAGGAGATCCATGGCCAGGACTTCATACGCGGCTATGTGTCAATCGACTGGAATGACCAGTTCGTCGTCATCAAGACCTTCTCCGGTCATTCGGCGCCGGTCGCCCTGGCGCTCGATAATCTGGGCCTCGAAGGGGTGCTGGGCACGATAGCGGGCCAGGACAATGTCGTCTTCGCGGCGTTGCGCTGCGGTTACTCCGGCGATGATTTCCTGCGCGACCTGAAGGCACGAATCCCGGAGCTTGACGAGGACTGAGCTGCGGTTCAGTGTGCCCTTGGTGCCGTCATCATGGCGTGCTCTTCAAGCACATGCTCGACGAGATCGGCCAGCTTCCAGGTCATGTTCGTCTCGGTGGTCATCGCGAACGCGATCTCGGTCGTGACACCCAGCGCCGCTTTGACGGCTCGCATCGCCTGCACCGCCTCGTCCTGGGTCATGCCGTGCATCACAACCACTTTGTCGGTCTTTGTTTCCATCGCATCACTGTAACAGGTCCGGCGCGACCGGACAAGGCGCTTGAACTTGCCCGCCGGCGATAGGCTTGGTATGTTCTAGCATACACGGAGACATACAACCCATGGATTACGAACGATTCACGCTCAAGGCCCAGGAGGCCATTCAGGCGGCTCATTCCGCCGCACAGCAATCCGACCACTCGCAGATAGAGCTCGAGCATCTGCTGGTCGCGCTGATCGAGTCTGAAGGCGCGGCCGTCAGGCCGCTTCTGGAGCGGCTCGGTGCGCCCGTCGACGAGCTGTTGGCCGAGCTCGATGCGGCACTGGCAAAGAAGCCAAAGGTCTTTGGCCACGCGGCGCAGGTATATCTGTCACCGGCGGCGGGCAAGGCTCTGGCCAAGGCGGAGTCCGAAGCGTCCGCACTCAAGGATGAATACGTTGCCGGCGAGCACATCCTGCTTGCGATGCTTGATGACGATGGCTCGGTCGGGCCGCTGCTCAAGGAGCATGGCGTCACGAAGACCGGCATACTGGAGGCGCTGAAGTCGGTCAGGGGCAACCGCAGCGTCAAGGACCAGGCGGCGGAGGAGAAGTACCGCGTACTCGAAAAATACTGTCGCGATCTGACGGCCCTGGCCCGCCGCGAGAAACTCGATCCGGTCATCGGTCGCGACGAGGAAATACGCCGCGTGATGCAGGTGCTCGCGCGCCGCACGAAGAACAACCCGGTACTGATAGGCGAGCCCGGCGTCGGCAAGACGGCGATTGTCGAGGGCCTCGCGAGGCGCATCGCGTCCGGGGATGTCCCGGATTCGCTCAAGGGCAAGAAAATACTGGCGCTTGACCTGGGCTCGCTGGTCGCCGGAGCGAAATTCCGGGGCGAGTTCGAAGAGCGGCTCAAGGCGGTGATCGAGGAAGTGCAGAAGTCGGACGGCGAGGTCATCCTCTTCATCGACGAGCTGCATACGCTCGTCGGCGCGGGCGCCGCGGAAGGCGCGATGGATGCCTCGAATCTGCTCAAGCCAGCGCTGGCCAGAGGCGAACTGCGGTGCATCGGCGCGACGACACTCGATGAGTACCGCAAGCACATAGAGAAGGACGCGGCGCTGGAACGGCGCTTCCAGCCGGTGGTGTGCCCGGAGCCCTCGGTCGAGGACACCATCGCGATACTGCGCGGCCTCAAGGAGCGCTACGAGGTTCATCATGGTGTGCGCATCATGGACGAGGCGCTGATAGCGGCGGCCACCCTGTCTGACCGCTACATTACCAGCCGTTTCCTGCCGGACAAGGCGATCGATCTGGTCGACGAGGCCGCCAGCCGCATCAAGATGGAGATAGAGAGCCAGCCAACCGATCTGGACCAGATAGAGCGGCGCATCCTGCAGCTGACCATAGAGCGCCAGGCGCTGACGCATGAATCGGATGACGCCAGCAAGGAACGCCTTGCCAGGCTCGAGTCGGAACTTGGCGAGTTGTCGGCGACGCGCGATGCCATGCGGCTGCGCTGGAAGAACGAGAAGGACCGCATCGATGTTTCACGCAAGCTCAAGGAAGAGATAGAGAAGCTGAAGCTCGACGAACAGCGCTACGAGCGCGAGGGCAACCTGGCCAAGGCCGCCGAGATCAAGTATGGCAGCCTGCTCGACGTACAGAAGCGTTTTGATGAAGCCTCGGCCCAGGCCAAGTCCGAGAGCCCAAGCGGCAGGCTGCTGCGTGAAGAGGTGTCGGAGGAGGACATCGCCAGGGTTGTATCTACCTGGACTGGCATACCGGTATCGAAGATGATGTCCAGCGAGGTGCAGAAGTATCTTGAACTCGAGTCGACGCTGGCCAGGCGCGTGGTCGGCCAGAAGGCCGCCATCGGGGCCGTATCCGATGCCATCAGGAGGAACCGCGCCGGACTGTCGGATCCCAACCGGCCGCTTGGCAGCTTCCTGTTCGTCGGCCCGACCGGTGTCGGCAAGACCGAACTTGCCAAGACCCTCGCCGAGTTCCTTTTCAGTGACGAGAAATCCCTGACTCGCATAGACATGAGCGAGTACATGGAGAAGCACACGGTCAGCAGGCTGATAGGCGCGCCGCCCGGGTATGTTGGCTACGATGAAGGCGGCCAGTTGACCGAGGCGGTCAGGCGCCGGCCCTATTCCGTTGTATTGTTCGACGAAATCGAGAAGGCCCATCCCGATGTCTTCAATGTCCTGCTGCAGCTCCTCGATGATGGCAGGCTGACGGACGGGCAGGGCAGGACCGTAGACTTCAAGAACGCGATCGTCATCATGACGAGCAACCTCGGTTCTGACATGATACTGGAAGCGAAGGACATGGCCGAGCTCCGGAGCCAGCTGACAGAAATTCTCAAGAGCGCATTCAAGCCGGAGTTCCTGAACCGCATCGACGAGACGGTGATATTCGAACGGCTCAAGCCCGAGGACATGGGCGGCATCGTCGATATCCAGCTCGCGGCGCTTGCCAGACGGCTGGCGGATCGCTCTATAGAGGTGCGGATGACCGAGGCCGCCAAGCAGCTGGTCGCGACCGCGGGATACGATCCGCGCTATGGAGCCAGACCCTTGAAGCGCATCATGCAGAGCGGCATACAGAATCCGCTTGCCAGGCTGGTGCTCAAGGGCGAGATTCTCGAAGGCGATACGATCATCATCGATGCCAAGCCGCAGGCCGATGGCGGCGAAGGATCGTTCGCATTCAAGGTCCAGCGCCGTGGATGAGGTGCGCGGCCTGACCGATACGCATGCGCACCTGTCCTTCGTGGCTGAACGCGGACCGGCCGATGTGCTGGTTCGCGTAGCCGACGCATACCGGCGTTCGGGCGCCATGATACTGGATCCTGGGGTGGAATACGACGACTTCGCGGGCCGCGTGACCGCGTTCGGGCAGCTGCCCTTCGTGCGGTTCGCCGCCGGCATCTGGCCGGATGCGGACTCGATGCTCGACATCGAAAGGCGCGTTCAGGTTCTTGAGACCTTCATAGCCGACCGGCGCTGTGCCGCGGTCGGCGAGTGTGGCCTGGACTATCACTGGATGCATGGCAGCGCGGAGCAGCAGGCGCGGCTCTTTGGTGCCCAGATCGAGCTGGCGCTGCATCATGGCAAACCGCTCATCGTGCACTCGCGCGACGCGCATGCGGACACGCTGAACGCAATCCGTGGCGTCGCGGACACGATACCGGTCATCATCCACTGCTTCGGTTACGATGAAGCGGCCGCCCGGGAGTACCTGTCGGCAGGGTGCTTGATATCTTTTGCCGGAAACCTGAGCTTCAAGAAATCACAGGCCTTGCGTGACGCGTGCCTGGCCGTGCCCGCGGAACGCCTCCTTCTCGAGACCGACGCCCCCTACATGTGTCCGGAACCCCTGCGCGGAAAAGCCTCATCACCGCTCGATATAGAACGAACCTATGCGGTGTGTGCCGCTGTGAGAGGCTCGAGCGTCGCAGAACTGGCCGAAATTGTGGCCGAAAACGCCGGAAGGCTCTTTGGAGCCTCCCCGGCGTCTCCGAGCCGGCACTGAAGCGAGCCGTCAGAACGTCAGTGTTGTGGCCATCCTGCCAGCGTGCATCGTTCTGATATTGTCCTTGGTGCCGAAGGCCGCTATCAGCTGCAGGGCCCCCGACTTGACATAGGCCGATGCGGGCACGATGACCTCAAGCGTCGTGACGCCGGCCTGTTCACGTACCGCCGTCTGTATGCCAGCAGCCGTCGTCGGCGCATGGCTGTGACCCGAGCCGAGTTCATAGAAGACCGATGGTTTGCCGGCGTCGTCAAAGGCCATGATCATGAAGGCGCCGTGCATCCTGAGCGCACCCAGCCCGATGGCGACCCAGCCTTTCGTCGGCGCGCTGACGGCGATGTACAGCGTTGACTTGTCTGCTGAAAGCGTTCCGGCTACGGTCATGCCATTAACGGTCTGTGTGACCGCGTATTCACGCTGCGCCATGTTGCCATCCAGTACTGGAAGGCCGGAAGCCGCGGCTTGTCCCCATGCCGATGCCGCGGCAAGAATCAGTGTCACAATGAGCGCGTTACTCTTCATCGATATGCCTCCGCGACGAATATAGTCAGGAAATGGCAGAGAAGGCTATCTCCATTGTTTGTGACTCGGCGAATCAAAAAAAAGGAGCCTCCGTAGGGAGGCTCCGTACATACGGAATCGAGTATCTTACCAGCCGTCGGACATGTCGTCCTGATCACGGCTGTCCTCGGCAAAGAGGTCCGTGACGGCGCGAAGGTCATCAAGATAGATGTAGTAGGTTCCAAATGCTTCCATCGGATCGCACTCGATCTTGAAACCGACGATCTTCAGACCCATCTGGCCATTGTAGTGGAAATTGCGCTGTATGATGCCGGTAACGCCATCGGGATTCTGTGGCGGGATGGCCACGGACAGCTTCTTCCAGCCCTGGAAATTGAGCTTGCCAAGGGTCAGCTCGAACTGGTTGTTGAAGGCGTCGGATACGATCACCTTCATCAGATGGTTGTAGTTCCTGCCTACCACCCAGACCGAGATGGTCTTGGTGATGCCCTCTATCGGTATTGGCTTCTGGGCGGTGATCGTCAGCACGTTGTAGCCGCGTTTGAAGAAGTCGATCCTGGCTCCGAAGGCCTGGGTATCGGCTATCTTGGGGTCAATGCCGGTATAGCGCTCTTCGGGCTTGGGCTCGGTGGCCTTGGCCGCCGGACCTCCCGTGAACAGCCGCCCACTCGCGACGCCTTCGTCGCTGGATATGGAAACGTTCCAGAAGCCGGCTGCCTCGAACTTGTCGACAGAGACAACCTGAAGTTTCTGCTGGGCAGTATCGACGCCAATGGCATTCGGATCCGGATTGCCAACAGTCGCCTGGGCCGAAGCAAACGACAACGCTGAACACGCCAACAGGAAGGCAAGTATCTTTTTCATGGTCTCCCCTTATTTCGATGAGCCAGCAGAGCCCCAGGTATCCTCGATAACCTTGGGATTCATCAGGCTGTCGCCGTCGAATAGCGTCTCAAAGGTATCCGTGAGGATCTTGAGCTGGTCGAAGTAGAAGTAAATTGCCTTGGCCTCCATCGGTGCGTCGGCCTTGGTCGGAGAAGCGACAACCTCGGTAGGGCGGGTCCAGATCCTGAACTTTACCAGGGTAAGGTTCTCGCTCCTGGGCAGGTATTTCTTGGATTGCGGCACACTGGCCGGGATGTTGGCCCGGAAATTCTTCCAGCCAACATGATTGAGATCGCCCATCGGTATGATGTGCACGATGCCGGTATAGTCGCGGATATAGGCTTCTATATAGTAATTGTAGTTGCCTGACCATATCCACATGTCGAGCATCTTGACGCGGCCGGGCAGGGGCAGCTCGATGGGCTCGTAGGTGGCGCTGTCGCCCGATCCGGATTTCTTTCCGGGTATTATGTCTACCCAGTTGTATTCCTTGCGATCGAACAGCATGGCGATACCCAGGCTGCGGAGATCCTTGCCATCGCCCGAACCGAAGATCGATGTTGGCCAGGACTTCGCGTACGCGAGCTTGGGGTAATCTTTGGTCGAGAACTTGCTGCCAATGACGAACCATGGCTGGGCAGCAGGATCGTCGAAGGTCTGGACGACGATGGATTCCAGGTTAACGGTTTCATCGTCGGCGAAGGCCCCCGTCGCCGCGAGCATGAAGACAATGACGAAGGACAGGCAGATCGCCTTTACGACGCGCTGTTTCATCAGGACTACTCCTTTAATTATGCACCAGCTGAATCAGAATACAGCCGCGACTGGAATTATATTTTTAAGGGCACCCTTTGTCAAACAAAATAGGACGCCAATCGATATATCTAGCTATATCGTCATGAAATCGATTGGATATGAGCCCGGCTCGCGAATTCATGGCACGGCACGTGAAGGCAGTACCCGCCATAGACCAGGCGTGTCGCCATTCCGGCCGGCATCGAGCCGCCTGATCACATCGCCGAGCGTAGCGCGCATGTCCCACACCACCTGAACCTTCGCCAGTGTCAGCGCGGGGCCGAGCGGAAAGGCGCGGGCTGCTATCACATAGGCCGAGCGGTCAAAGGCCTGCGCAATCCATCGTTCGGTCTCGCCCTCGGGGGCCAGGACGCAGGCGGCACGTATGTCCAGCGATCGCAGCCGGTCGGCGAGCGCCTGCGAAAATGGCTCCGCAAGGGTTTCGACCCGCGGAGGATCGATGCCTCCTGCCTTGCCGTAGGCCCGGAGGAGCGCCTCCGCAGCCCGGGCCGAAATTTCGGGAGGATAGCCGGCGAAGAGGGCATAGGCAAGCCCGTCGCCCTGGCGGGTCATTCTGGCGGCGAGCACGGCTCCGGCCGCTTCCGCAGCCTCGACAGCCGTGAACGTGGCCGAAACGAGCCTGGGATGTGCCACTGGCGTCGCGTAGCCGACGTATGCCACGCGCGTGGTCTCGTCCCGGCCCAGTAGTGGCGCCAGTTCCGACCCCAAGAGCGGCGACAGCACGATGGTCCGTGGTTTGATCGTATCGATGTCGGCATAGAGCGTGGCCGCGGTAGCCGTCTCGGGAAGCACGACGACTCTTCTGGCGGCCGCGGCATACCATACGCCTGCCTCGGGTACGGCGGCGGCCAGGATTGGATCCAGGAATGCGATTGCGGCATCGTGAGCATGGCACGAGACCAAGGCGGCCGCCATGATCACAAGCTGGCACAGCCTGAGGATCGCTCGGGCCCGGGCACGTTTTTGATTTCCCACAGATGCATAGTATCCCAGCGCGGTGGCCGGCACAAGCGCGGCACTTGACGATGTGTGGCCATGACCATAGACTTGTTTTGCATGTCGAGCGCTTCGCAGAATCCGCCATCGCGCCTGCGAGCCGCTCCGTTCACTTTTAAGGAGTATGATGATGACAAGCTACAAGGAACTGGGGCTCTGCAATACCGTCGATCTTTTCAAGAAGGCCGTCGCGGGAGGCTACGCGATCCCTGCATACAACTTCAATAACATGGAGCAGATGCAGGCCATCATCCAGGCCTGCGTCGAGACGCGCAGCCCCGTCATCATGCAGGTTTCCTCGGGAGCCCGCAAGTACGCGAATTCGAATCTGCTCAGGAACATGGCGCGCGGCGCCGTCGAGTATGCGGCCGAGCTTGGCTACAAGATCCCCATCGTGCTCCACCTGGACCACGGCGACAGCTACGAGCTCTGCGTCGATTGTATCGAGAATGGGTTTTCAAGCGTGATGATCGACGGTTCATCGCTGCCCTACGATGAGAATGTGGCATTGACCAGGAAGGTCTGCGAGTACGCGCATTCCCGCAAGGACTATGTCAGCGTCGAAGGCGAGCTGGGCGTGCTGGCAGGAGTCGAAGATGAGGTTTCATCGGAACACTCACATTACACCCAGCCCAGCGAGGTGCAGGATTTCGTCAAGAAGACCGGCGTCGACTCGCTGGCCATATCGATCGGGACGAGCCATGGTCGCATGAAGTTCAAGCCGGAGCAGTGCACCAGAACTGCCGACGGCGTGCTGATTCCGCCTCCGCTCCGCTTCGACATACTCGCGGAGATAGAAAAGCGGCTGCCCGGCTTCCCCATCGTCCTGCATGGCTCGTCGAGCGTGCCGATCGAATATGTGAAGCTGATCGAGAAGTTCGGCGGCAAGCTGTCCGATTCCGTCGGCATACCTGAAGAGCAGTTGCGGAGGGCGTCCAAGAGCGCGGTCTGCAAGATCAACATCGACTCCGATGGGCGCCTCGCGATGACCGCGATCGTCCGCAAGGTGTTTGCCGAGAAGCCGGATGAATTCGATCCGCGCAAGTACCTTGGACCGGCGCGCGATGAGCTCAAGAAACTGTATATGCACAAGAACAAGGAAGTTCTGGGCTCGGCCGGTCAGGCCTAGGACTCGACGAATCATCATGTTCGCGGGGCTTCCGATGGTGCAGGTACTGCGCCGCGGAAGCCCTGTCTGCATACACGAGGAGATGGCATGCGAGCCAAGCACATTCTTGTTCTTCTGGTGGTCACCGCGCTGGTGATCGCCCCGGCATTCGCCGATGACGGCTCGATCTCGTTCGGGCTTGAAGGTGTCCGCTTCCTCTACAGCCTTATCCCGAGCGGCGCCGATGTCTCGCTGACCTACACCGGCCTGCAGCTGTCGGACCTGGGCCAGACGAAGCTCTTTCTGAAGGGCGGTGGCGGGTACCAGGATTCGGTTCTGCGGCGCGATCCTCTGACCGGTGACCCGACCCTGCTCACGGATGATGGCGGTACGGGCCTGGCATACAATACGCCGAACTTCCAGTGGGAACTGGCAGCGATCCAGGGGCTGGCGCGCCGCGATGATGGGCGGAACCTGGTCGAGGTGTTCGGGTTCTATCGTGGCCGCTATGACATCTATCCCAACGATGGCGTCAGTTCGGCCGTGTTCGCCGACATGCAGGGCTTGTTTGGCACATCATTCATGGGTGGCATTTCGTTCGACTCACGGGTGATGAACGTGCACCGCTCCAAGCGCGGCGTCTACCTCGAGACGACGGCTGAATGGGGACCCGGTTTCCTGAATGCCAAGTCGGATTTCTGGCGGGTATCGGGACAGGCGCGGGGATTCCTTCCGGTGCTCGACCTGCCCACCGATGACGGCAACCTCTTCAATGTGTACCTCGCGGGCTTCTTCGGCGTCGACTATGCCGCCGGTGACTCGGTGCCGATCTACGTCAACCAGTCCTTCGGTGGCCGCGATCTGCGTGACTCGCTGGGCGATTGCGTGCGCGGCTATGGCTGGAACGCCTATGACTCGTCGCTCAAGTCGGTGGCTAACGCCGAGGTCCGGTTCGTGGGCCCGAGGGTATGGCGCGACTCCATCGTGCCATACCTGTTCGGGTTCGTCGACGCCGGCTATTACTCGGGCTTTTCAGGTTCTGCCAACGAGTCCGACGCACACGGCTTCCTTGCATCATCGGGAGCCGGCGTCGCGGTCGACGCGCTCGGGTTTGCGCAGATCAGCCTGATCGGTGGCCTGCGCCTTGTCGACGACCGGTTGTACGGTCCGCTGGACAGCTTCTTCTGGGGGCTGAAGTTCTTCCTGCATTTCTGAGAGGTAATCCGATGAGCATCGGATTACCGATGCTCGTCGACTCCCCGGCGGGCGAGCTCGTCACAGCGCTCGTTCCAGGCTTCACCCGCATGCCCTTCCACCCAGGTATAGCGCGCCGATAGCGCCGCCGAGAGGGTGTCGAGGCGTTCCCACAGGTCACGGTTCTTGACCGGTGTCTTGCTCGCCGTCCGCCAGCCGTTGCGTTTCCAGGCCGCGATCCAGCTTGTGACACCGTTCTTTACATACTGCGAATCGGTCCGCACCTCGACCCGTCCCGGCTTCAGCTCGCCTGATGCGAGTCGGGCCTGGATGCCCGCCAGCCCCTCTATCGCGCCGATCAGTTCCATCCGGTTGTTGGTCGTTACCGTCTCGCCGCCGTAGCCTTCGCGTATCTCGCCTCCGGCGAGCGCGACCCAGGCCCAGCCGCCGGGCCCCGGATTGCCGGAACACGCTCCGTCACTATAAACAATATATGTCGCTTCCATGCCGCGCTTCGCTCCTTGGGCCTTGGTTCTGCCAGATGATGCCAGAATTATCGTACTTGGACAACACTCGAATACGCGGTATAGTCGTCCGCGCGACAAGCGGAGGATCTGTTGTGAAGAAGATACTGATGCCGATGGTAGAGGCCGGCTCCGGGCACAAGATGCCCGCGCTCGCCGTCAAGGAAGCTCTTGACCGCCTGTATCCGGGATCATACGAAGTCCGGGTCATCGACTTTGCCAAGGAGTGCGGCGCGCTCAAGTCGGACAAGGCAATCAAGGGCGCGTGGGATATCGGGCTGGCCCATCCGCTGCTCGCCAGACTCGGGTACCGGCTGGCCGATACATTCTGGCCGCTTTCGCTCGCGTGGCCAAAGGTCGCCTATCCGGATTTCCTGCCCCATGCCGCCGACTATGTCAGGCAGTTCGAGCCGGATCTGATCTTCTCGACCAACTACATAACCGCGACTGTCAGCGCCCTGGTCAAGAAGCGCCTGCGGCTTGACATATCGGTGATGAGTTTCGTCACCGACCCCTTCGACGCGTTCGGCTGGTGGGTCGACCCCGCGCTCGACATGATCTGTGTTGCCTCCGGCGAGGCCCGGGCCCAGCTCCTGGCGCGGGGCATACCCGCATCGCGGACCAGGGTGTTCCAGTTCCCGATACACCGCAAGTTCCTGGCGGCGAGCGCCGATCCTGAGGCGTTGCGGCAGCGGCTGGGGCTGAAGCCTGGCGTGCCGACGATACTGACATCCGAGGGCGGACAGGGCATCGGTGTGATATCCGGGTACGTGATCAAGCTGCACGAGCTGGGTTACCCGTGCAACATCGTGTCGGTGTGCGGCCGCAACGATGCCTTGCGGGACGAGTTGCAGCGGGTTGCCGCCTCGAAGCCATCCGCCACCAACCTCGTGCCGCTCGGCTTCGTCGACAACATGCATGAACTTCTGGAGCTTTCCGACCTCTGTGTCGCCAAGGCTGGAGCCTCGACCACCTTCGAGGCGCTCCTGAAAGGCGTTCCGATAATATTCGCCAGCTGGGCCACCTATAATGAAAAGCCGAATATCGACTTCTGCACCGAGCATGGCATCGGCTGGTTTGCACCGGATTTCCCTGCCTTCAGGAAGACGCTCGATGGGCTGCTGGCGGGAGAGGCGCTCGATGAGGCGAAGCGGCGGATAGCCGCGCTTTCGCTGCATTCCGGCAGCGATGACATAGCACGGTATCTGCACGAATGCGCCGAGAACGGAGGAGCGACTGTATGAAGTATGATGCGATCATCGCCGGCGCGGGGCTCGCGGGTTCCGTAGCCGCCCGTACCCTGGCCGATGCCGGGCGCAGGGTTCTGGTCGTCGAACAGCACCGGCACATCGGTGGCCACTGCCACGATTACCGGAACGATGCGGGCATCACCGTGCACACCTACGGTCCGCACATCTTCCATACGACCGACAAGGTGGTCTGGGACTATGTGAACAGGTTCACCGGATTCCATTACCTGCAGCACCGGGTGCTTTCGTACGCAGGAGGCAGGCTGGTTCCCTTCCCCGTCAACCGCGATACGATCAACGAGGTCTTTGGCGTGCAGATAGCGACCGGCGAGGTGGAGGACTTCCTGAAGGCCGAGGTTGGACGGTCCAGGTTCAACACGCCGGCGCTGAACTTCCGTGATGCCGTCGTATCGCAGGTCGGCGAGCGCCTCTATGAGCTGTTCTTCAAGAATTACACCCTCAAGCAGTGGGGGCGAGATCCCGAGACGCTGTCGGCCGAGATTGCGAGGCGCATCCCGGTGCGCTCGAACCGTGATGACCGGTACTTCTCGGATCGATACCAGGGGGTGCCCGAGCACGGCTACACGAGGATGGTCGAGAACATGCTCGACCATCCCGGCATCTCGGTGATGCTTGGCGCCGATTTCTTCGAGGTCCGCTCCAGCTTCGATGCCGGCCTGACCATCTTTACCGGCGAGCTCGACCGGTATTTTGACCGCAAATACGGGGAGCTGTCGTATCGATCGCTCGATCTGGTATTCGAGACGCTCGACCAGGAACGCTTCCAGGATGTGCCGGTCGTCAATTATCCCAATGATTACGACTGGACGAGGATAACCGAGTTCAAGCACCTGTCCGGCGAGCGCAGTCCCAAGACGACGCTCTGCTACGAGTTTCCCAAGGAGAAGGGCGAGCCATACTACATCGTGATGGATGACGACAACATGGCCAAGCGTGAGCGCTACTGGAAGGACGCCGCCGCGCTGGAGTCACAGGGCTCGACGCTGTTCATAGGCCGGCTGGCGGAATATGTGTACTACAACATGGACCAGGTCATAGCCGCGACGCTGCGCAAGGTGAACGGCTGGCTGCGTTGAAAAAGATGGCGCGTCGGTATACGATGCGCCGATGTTCAAAGAATTCAAGACGCTCCTGCCATATCTCAAGCAGCATCGCTGGCGCTACACCCTGGGTATCCTGTGCCTGGTGGTCGTCGATGCGGCCCAGCTCTTGCTGCCGCAATTCCTGCGCCGCGCGATAGACTCGATAGCCTCCGGCGGAAGCCTCCATGCTGTCGTCGTAATCGGACTCTCGATGGTGGGTACCTCAGCGGCGATCGCGGCGGGTCGTTTCATGTGGCGCTACTTCATCCATGGCGCCTCTCGCCGCATCGAGACGGCCTTGCGCGATCGGCTCTTCGCGCGGCTGATGACCTTGCCGACCTCGTGGTTCCAGTCAACCTCTGCCGGCGACATCATGGCCCGGGCGACCAACGACATGCAGGCCATACGGATGGCGACCGGCATGGCGTTCGTATCGTTTGTCGACGGCGCCTTCATGTCCATAGCGATCCTGGCCGTGATGTTCGCCCAGAACCCGGGCACGACACTGCTCACAATAGCGCCGCTGCCGCTGATAACCGTGCTGATCATCATCTTCGGGTCGATCGTCGGCAAACGATTCAAGCGGGTGCAGGAACTGTACTCGGACATGAGCTCGGTGGCCCAGGAGACGCTGCAGGGCGTCAGGGTCGTGCAGTCCTTTGTCAAGGAAGATGAATTCGCCAGACGATTCCTGGAGAAGAACGAGCACTATCGGAAGGCGTCCATGGTGCTGGTCAAGATCGACGGTTTCTTCTTTCCGCTCATTTCGTTCCTTGCGGGCCTGACGACGCTGGTACTGATCGTGGCCGGTGGCTCGGCGGTGATGGAGAACCGCATGACGCCAGGATCGCTGGCCGCGATGCTGGCCTACCTGGAGATGCTGATATGGCCCATGCTGGGCGCCGGCTTCACCGTCAACATGATCCAGCGGGGAGCGGCCAGCCTGAAGCGCGTCAACGAGGTGCTGCAGACGGAGCCGGAACCACGCCGCGCCCCTGGCGCCCCGCCTGCCGAGGCGCGTCCCGCCGGCGATGTGCAGTTTCATGACCTGTCCATCGCGTATCCGGGCTCCGGCGTTCCGGCGCTGGACGGCATCGCGATCACGCTCCCGGCCGGCAAGACGCTGGGCATACTGGGCAAGGTCGGCAGCGGCAAGAGCACGCTGGTCAAGACACTCGCCCGCATCGTGGAGCCGCCGCGCGGCAGCGTTGCCATTGGGGGCATCGATGTGGGAAGCTACGCGATAGAGGCCCTGCGGGCCAGCATCGGCTTCGTGCCGCAGGACAGCTTCCTCTTCTCCGACTCGATCCGCGCCAACGTGATATTCTCCGACCCCGACATGTCAGACGCGCGTTTCGAACGGGCCGTATCGATAAGCTCGCTCGACAAGGACAAGGCATCATTTGCGCAGGGCTGGGATACCGTCGTCGGCGAACGCGGCCTGACGCTGTCGGGGGGGCAGAAACAGCGGGTTGCCATTGCGAGGGCGATAGCACGGGATCCGGAACTGCTGGTGCTCGATGACGCGCTGTCCGCCGTCGATACGGAGACCGAGGAGGCGATCATATCGGCGCTGATGCAGGAGCGTGCCGGCAAGACGACGATTCTGGTATCCAATCGGGTATCAACGCTGCGTCGGGCCGACATCGTCGCCGTTCTGGATGGCGGCCGGCTCGTGCAGTTGGGCGCGCCCGACGTGCTGGCCAGCCAGGAGGGCTTCTATGCCGAGATAGCGGCCTTGCAGGCACTGAGCGGCGACCGCCAGGTCGAGCGCGCACTGGAAGAGGGGCGCTAGATGGCTGACTTCTTCGAGGCCGATGAGGTCGTCAAGAGCTACGACAGTACCATCGTAGGCAGGATATTCTCATATGTGCGGCCCTATCGGGTGTTGCTCGCCCTGGCTACCCTGACGCTGGCACTCTCGACGATCGGCGAGCTGGTGCTGCCGGTAATCATCCAGAAGACGGTCGATGAGGCGCTCGTCGTGACGTGGGTTGCTGTCGACCCCCGTGCGCTCGACGATCCGCGCCTTGCCGGCATGCGGATCCCGGCCAATGCCCCGCGCGGCGCCAACAGGCTCTTTCTGCGCGAGGGCCTGTTGTCGGCTCTATCGACGAGCCACCGGCAATCGCTGAAGGCGGACGGCCTTCTGGACGAGGGGCCATACTATGTGACGCCTGTCGGCGACGCATCATCGCTTCCGGCGACTGTCCGGAATGCCATGCGCCCGCCAAGCGACCGCGAACGATCGGTGTCGGTGCCGATTGACGGGCCTTTGATCGATCAAGGGTGGTTCATCGCACCATCGTCCTATGTCCGGTCGCTCGCGCCGGCAGACGCGCGCGCGCTGCGGGTTGCCGACAGCCGCGTCGTGACCCGCAACGGGTGGCTGCTGCTCGTCGTGCTGGTCGCCATTCTCTTGGCGACCTTCGTGCAGACCTGGACGACGAGCCTGATCGGTCAGAATGTGATGGTCGACCTGCGCATGGATCTGTTCAGGAAGACCAGCCGCCAGTCGCTCGCGTTCCTGTCCCGCCAGCCCGTCGGACGGATGGTAACGAGGCTGACCGGCGATGTGGAGACGATCAACGAATTTTTCACCAGCGTCGTCGTGTCGTTCATCAAGGATGCGAGCGTGATGACCGGCGCGATTGTCGTGCTCTTCGTGATGAGCCCCCGGCTCGGCCTCGTAGCGATAGCCACGCTGCCCCCCGTGCTCGTCGCGACGGGCATCTCGCGGCGCAAGGCCAGGGATGCGTTCAGGCGCCAGCGCACCTGGCTGTCCAGGGTCAACGCGTTCATCGCCGAGCATATCGCCGGAGTGGCCGTCGTCAAGCTGTTCGGGCGCGAGCACGCCTCCTCTCGAACCTTCGAGGGGCATGACCGGGAATTGATGAAGGCCAACCTTGGCGAGATGTATGTGTTCGCGACCTTCAGACCGCTGATCGAGTTCCTTTCGTCGGTATCGACGGCCATCGTGCTCTGGTTCGGGGCCGGGCTGCATCAACGCGGCCTCATAACGCTGGGAGCGCTGATAGCCTTCGTCAACCTGATCAGGATGTTCTATTCGCCGCTGCAGGATATCTCCGAGAAGTACACGATTCTGCAGAGTGCGATGGCCGGTGGCGAGCGCGTCTTTGCGTTGCTCGATGCGGACGAGCGCATACCCGACGATGGCCAGGCATCGCTGCCCGGAACGGTGCGGGGACGGATCGAGTTCGACCACGTCTGGTTCGCCTACAAGGGTGACCAATGGGTGATACGCGACCTGTCGTTTGTCGTCGAGCCGGGACAGACCGTGGCGATTGTCGGCTATACCGGCGCCGGCAAGAGCACCGTCGCGGCGCTGCTCGCGCGTCTGTGGGATCCTCAGCGCGGCGAGATTCGTCTGGATGGAGTGCCGATCAGGGATATGCCGCTCGCATCACTCCGGTCATCGATCCGTCCGGTGATGCAGGACGTCTTCCTGTTTTCGGGGACCATTGCATCGAACATCGACCTCGGACTGGGCCTCGAGCGGCCAGCGATAGAGGCGGCCGCGAAGGCGGTTCAGGCCCACCTGTTCATCGAGAAGATACCCGGCGGTTACGATGCGCTCCTGGGTGAGGGAGCCTCGACGCTGTCATCGGGGCAGCGGCAGTTGCTGTCGTTCGCCCGGGTGGTGGCCCATGATCCATCGATTGTCGTACTTGACGAAGCGACCAGCTCCGTCGATACCGAGACCGAGGGACTGTTGCAGAGCGGGCTCGCAGCGCTGATGCGGGGACGAACCACCGTTGCCATAGCGCACCGGCTCTCGACCATACGCCACGCCGATCGAATTCTGGTACTTGCCGATGGCTGTCTGGTCGAGAGTGGCGATCACGATAGCCTGATCGACCAGCATGGCATATACTACACGTTGTACAGACTGCAATATGAACAGGAGGCCGTGGAAGAGTGATGGCCAGCGAACACGGTTTCAATATACTTGCACTCGTCGACGATCAGGTCGCGGAGGTAGTGCGGGTGGCCGCCGATGAAGTCGGCGGCTGTCTGCTTGCGACCGAGGACAACCAGTCGCCGTTCGAGCTTGTCGAGCAGGGCGCGGCGGTCGATCTGGTACTGTTCGATCCCGATGCCGTCCTGATGGCGGCCGCGGACGGCATGGCCCTGCTCAAGGCCTCGTGTCCCACCTGCGAAATTGCGCTCATCCTTGGCGACCACGACATCACGATGGATGTCGAGCTGATGAAGATTGGCGCCTACGATTCGTTGCCCAAGCCTCCCGCCAAGGATGACCTGGTCAGGATGTTCCGCGGCCTGCTGGAAAAGAACGAGACCGAGCGCGAGAACCGCGCCCTCGTCGAGGCGCTCGGGCAGGGCAGGGCGCAGACGATCATCTCGCACAGTCCCGAGATGGAGAAGGTGCTGTCCATGGCGGCACGGGCCGCGCAGAGCGATTCGACGGTCCTGATAACCGGAGAGAGCGGCACCGGCAAGGAGCTCGTCGCCAGGGCGATCCACCTGTCCGGCCCGCGCAAGCACAAGCTCTTCGTGCCGGTCAATATCGCTGCCCTGCCGGAGAACCTGATAGAGAGCGAGCTGTTCGGCCACGTCAAGGGCGCGTTTACCGGGGCCATGACCGACCGGACGGGGCGTTTTGCGCTGGCGGATGGAGGCACGCTGTTCATAGACGAGATAGGCGAGGTTCCGCCGGGCATACAGGTCAAGCTGCTTCGGGTGCTGCAGTTTGGCAGTTATGAACGTGTGGGCGAGAACACGCCGCGCGATTCAGATGTCAGGATCATTGCCGCGACCAACAGGGACCTCGAAGCCGAAGTGCGGCTGGGCCGTTTCCGCGCCGACCTCTACTATCGGGTCAACGTCGTGCCCGTTGCGCTGCCCGCCCTGCGAGATCATCGCAGCGACATTCCATACCTGGTCGAGTACTTCATCAAGAAGTATGCCGCCCGTAACAGGAAGGCGGTCAAGGGCATTACCGGCGAGGCCATGTCACGCATCATGCGCTATCCTTTTCCCGGCAATGTGCGCGAGCTGGAGAACGTCCTGGAGCGCGGCGCCGTGCTGAGCCGGGGTGAATATCTGACCGAGACCGACATATTCCTGCCCACCGAAGTCGACGGCGAGGCCGCGGACCTTTCGCTGCCGGCCGGCGGCTATGATGACGCGATGAGCACCTTCGAGCGGGCGATGCTCGCGCGGGTGCTGGAGCGCAACGCCCACAACAAGAGCGCCGCCGCGCGGGAGCTTGGCATCAACGAGCGGAGACTGCGGTACCGGCTCAAGGTGCTCGGTCTGGAATGAACATGACTGGCCGCGGCATCAGAAGCTATTGAGGAATTCGCTTCGCAGCACTTCCTCATACGAGCTCTGCGCGGCGCCGGCCTCCTTGAGCGCATTGAATATGGCAAGGTCTATGTACTTGACCGCGAGCGGCCGCTCCACCGAGAGCCTGGTCGCGGCGTCTTCCCAGACGCTCTCGCTCGGGGAGAGCGTCGTGGGCTTGCCGTACTTCAGCGAGAGGCTCGTGAATACGGAATAGTGGTCAAGTTCCTTTTCGTTCATCGCGAATATCATCACGAAGAGCTTGTCTTCATAGAACTGGAAGAAGGCGCGCTTCACGTATGACAGCCCGGCAACCTCGATCAGGCTCTCGTTGGGTCTGGGCAGCAGGCTCACATCGGCATCGCCACGATAGTAGAAGAGCCCGTCGGATGCCAGAATCTTCTTGGTCGCATCCATGCTCATGCCCAGTTCGAGCCCGTGGAATGATCTGGGCACCGCGGGGGTGGCCGGGTCCGCGGGAGCCGGTGTCGGTGCCGCTGTCGGTGCGGGTACTGCTGCGGGAGCTGGGGCGGCTCCGGCCTGGGCGATGACGACGCCGGGCTCCATGACGAGTGCCAGCACGAAGATGGTCAATATGCGCATGTTTCGCATCGCGTGTTCCTTGCTTATCGTGATAGTGCTATGGACAGCGCGGTCGACAGTTTGAGCACGTCATCGTTGCCCTTTCGCACGCGCGAACCGAGCATCGACGCGATCCGCCGCAACAGGACAAGGCCTAGCGCCGGGTTGGCCTCGCAGAGCCGGTCGAAGGCGGCGCGCCGAATCTCGAACAGCAGGCAATCGCTGGCGGCCGTGATCGTCGCGCTCCTTGGTTCGTCTTCGAGCATGCACATCTCGCCGAACACGGGGGCCGTGCCGGCCTTGAGCCTGGTCATCGACTTCTCGGCCTGGCCGAATCCTCTGCCCGCGATCTTCAATGTCAGGTTCTTCGTCACATCGACATCGCCCGACAGGAAGATATACATGATGTCCGACTGTTCGCCTTCGTGCATGATCGTCTCGCCGGCCTTGAAGGTGACGAACCTGCCCAGCTGCAGTACCTGTTCAATGTCGTCGTCGCCCAGACCGGACAGTATCGATGCCTTGCGCAGCCCTCGTGTCGAGTCAGTCATCGCCGTCATCTCCACCGATGACAAAGGCGCTATCGGTGCCGGCTATCACATATTCGGGCGATGGCGCGAGCCGTGTCTTGCCATGCGCCTGCTGATCGGCACCCAGGTCTATCTGAGCCTCGGCGAATTTGCGTTTGATGAAATCGTCGATGGCGCCCGAGTTCGATGACAGAATGTCATCGAGGGTAACCGGTTTCTCTGCGGCCAGAACACCGACGAGGACGCCCTTGCCATGGCGTATGAACCAGTCTGATGCCTGGGCAAACGACAGGCCGACGAGTGACGCCGGCATCGGCCGCTGCCGCAGCCGCGCCGGAGACGAGAACGACAGCAGCTCGCGGGCGGCCCCGGGCAGGCCGCCGCCATCGCCGGTTGCGGACAACAGGAACCCGGTAAACTCGCCGTGCAGTACAATATCTTCCACCTCGGCCCGCCGCAGGTGCTGCTCGCTTTCGGGTTTTAGCAGTGCAGCCCTGATCGACACCTCGCGCGACAGCGCCTTGATGGCGAGCGCGGCCAGGATCGTCCGTTCATCGGCATTGGACACGCCCGATTCACCGGTCTCGTCAGGCAGCAGGATGCACGTTTTCGCCTGCTGCGCCGATGCCTTGCGGAGGACGGCTTCCTGCGTATGGTCGCCGCGGACAAAGCGGAGGTCGAGGTCGGGATGGCCGGCCTTGATCGCGTCGAAGCGCTCGGCTTCCATGCCGTTGATCAGCACGACCGGCGTCGATGGCGCTTCGGCTTCGAGTCCCGCCAGTACGGATCCCGCGTGCGAGTTCCAGCCACAGACAACGGTATGACCCTTCAGGCGTACATCCTGCAAACCTTTACCCTCCCTGATCCGCCGTTCCACGAATATCGAGGCTATCGTGCCGGAAACCATCGCGCTGAGGGCCACGCCGCCCACCATGAACGCCATCGCGGCAAGCTTTCCGACGCCACTCAGTGGAATCTTGTCGCCGTACCCGACGGTCGCGATCGTAACCACCGCCCACCAGATGCCGTCAAACATGGTGCCAAACATCGTGCCCGCTCGGCCTCGTTCGAGCAGCCAGACCGATATGCCAAAGAGCATGATGGCGCCAAAGAAGACTGCAAACAGCCAGAGCAGTCCCGACCGTGACGCGTCGAGCACCATCCTGTGCAGGAGCGTGGTCGAGGCAGATCGCCTGCGATGGCGGGCCGCTGGTCCTTGTTCATGGTGCATTGCCTGTCGCACTCCTCTTTCATAAGCTATCGGCATGCGGATGCCCCGCGATGAGCGGGGCCGCGACAGGAGGCACCCCGTTGCGATTCCCGGCCCGTCCGTGTAGCCTGCTCGCATGACGAAGCATGCAGCCGATTCTGTCCATGATCCATTCGAGCCACTGCTCGAACCACGCATTGTCCATGAAGGTGGCGGAATAGTCGTGGTTGCCAAGCCGTCGGGGATGCATTGCGCCCCGGCCTCGGAGCCAGGGACGCTCTGTTCCTGGCTGTTCTCGCGGATGCCACAGGCCGCTGCGGTCCATGGCTGGCGGGCCGATGAGGGGGGGCTGGCCCACCGGCTCGATTCGTCGACGGCGGGGCTCGTGGTCTTTGCGCTCGATGATCCGACATTTGCCGCGATCGCCGCGGCTGCCGATGCCGGTGGCTTCATCAAGTCGTACCGGGCGCTCGGCACCGCCTCCATTGCGGGTCTTCCGGGATCGCGCCCGGTACTGGCCGCGCCCGATGCCGTCGATGAGGCAGCCTGGTTGTCGGCGGTGCGGCACGGCGATATCGGGCGGCTGGCGGCTATGGCTTCGGGCGCCTCCATAACCAGCGTCTTCAGGGCCTACGGGCCTGGCGCGGCCAGGGTCGCCTGTTCGCGTGTGGCTCGAGCCAACACGGGCAAGTCCTGGACCAAGGCCGAATACCGGACCGAGCTGCGCGGTGCCGCCGAGCGTGCCGACTCGATTCTGTTCGATGTCGAATTGTCGAGGGGATTCAGGCACCAGATCAGGGCGCACCTGGCATGGATGGGCCTTCCCCTCGTCGGCGATCCGCTCTACGGCGATGAGGATGGCTTCCTGCGGTTGCGGGCGTATCGAATCAGCATCGCCTATCGAGCTGGCGCGGCACCGCTCGTCATCGATCTTGATGCTTGCTAATACTGGCCGACCCATGTAGGATTGGATTCTATGGGAACCGTGACAACCTTTGAGACGCTGGCGCTTGAATTGAGCCCGACGGAGCGGACCGAGCTTCTCGAGCGGCTGCAGAGCAGCGTCACCGTCTCCACCGAGCCGCTGTACGAACGATCGATGATGGCGGAACGGCACATCGACTACCGGGCGGCCTACCGGGAGCTTGGTCTCCTGGCGCGGATCATCATAACGCTGCGATCGCTGTTCGGAGCCGGCACCAAGGAAGAACTGGTCAAGGAGCGTTTCCTTCACGCGATCATCAAGCGTATCGAGCAGTCGAGCCCAGGCCTCATCGATGCGAACCGCCGGGTGCTCGAGGAGGCATTCTACAGGGAACTGACGACCCTGCGCGGCGCCGCCCGGTATTTCTATGATGTCCTGGACAGGACCCTCGAGAAGCGGCGGGCTGCCTTCTTTGCCTTCCTGGCATCGCTGGAGTTTGAGTCGGTTCATGAGGAATTGAGCACGCAGGCCGATCCGTACTATGTGTTCGACTGCAACTCGACGGCGAGCGATGCCGATGTGCGTGTCGCCATCAATAGCGCCTTCGAGTCGGCGATTGCCCGTATCGATGAAGAGCAGCGCCGTCTGATGTACAAGGATGTCAGGAATCTGTCGGTTCTGAAGAAGCTGTCCAGTTTCCTGTTCGATCGCTTCCTGACCGCATTCCAGACCAGCATGTCCGGCCTGAAGGAACTGTCGCTCTACACCGCCTCGGATCAGCTGGCCGATCTGGCGTCGATTCTGACTTCGCTCGACCAGCCGCCATCGAGGAGGTTGATGGAGGCGATCATCGGGTTCGCGCTCAATGACGATCTTGGCCTCGAGAGCTTCAACCTCGAAGAGGCCGTCGGCCGGGAGCTGGCCAATGCCGAGAAGGCGCTTGCCGCGATACGCAGTTTCAACGCGCGCGTACCGATAGAGGACCTGCTGAAGATCGCCAACGAGGATCCAAACTGGCAGAGCGCCACGACCGCTGGCGGTGAAGACTGGTTCGCCATTTTCAAGTCCTACTGGAAGGACCGGATCGACCGCCGCTTCCAGCGCTTCTCGGCCGAGCATCGGATTGCGCAGCTTGATACGGACATTCAGGCGCTGATTGGCAAGGAATCGCAGACGTGGTTCTTGAACCTGTCCGAGCAGGGGACGAACCTCATTCCGCCGGTCCGCTTTGCCCGTTCGTTGCGCTTCCTGGAGGGCTTCTATCACCAGACCTTCCTTGCCGACATCAACAAGGCGCTCAAGGCGGTGCTGCTTGAAGGCGAGTTCTACAAGCGGGACAACCGACTCGAATTCACCGACGCCTATAACGAGATACTCCAGATCGGTGATGCCCTCAAGAAGCTCGACCAGCGGCTGTCTCCCGATGGAGAACTCGGGGCTGCCTACCGCCAGGCCAAGACCGAGCTGTCATCCGTGCAGATCAAGAAGCGCAAGGTCGAGTCGGCCATCAAGGCGACCGAGACGGAGGCCGAGGCAATTCTCAACAAGTCGAACGACGCGATGGACAGGATGAGCGAGATCATGAGGGCCATCGTCTCACGGGAGGCGCGCGGTCGCTACGATTCGCTGTCAAATCTGGCCCAGATCGATGGGCGGGCGAACAAGGAATTCCAGAAATCGCTCGAGGCCGCCAAGGACAAGCTCGAACGCGGACATTTCCTGCTGACTGAACTGATGAAGGCCGCTGTGGGAGTGCTCGACTGACATGAACGATCCTTCCGTCCGAGCCGCCGGTCAGTCGTTGGCGGAGGCCATCCCGCTGGCCGGCGTCGGCGCGCCCGCCGCCTTTCTCAGCCTGCTCGCCGCGGGCGACATGGGTTTTGGCGATGATGGAAACGCCAGCCGCCGAGGCGCCTGGCTCGCCGGGCTTGGCTTCGATCCACGGCAAGCGATGTCGACCGACCTGGTTCACTCCAGAACGGTCATCGAAGCCAGAAACCGCGGCGATGTACGCGGAATCGAGGCGGATGGCATGATCGCTCCGGCGGGACTCGAACATGGAGCCAGCCTGGTCATCACCGTAGCCGACTGCATGCCGATCTTCATGTACGACACGGGCACGGGCGCGTTCGGACTTCTGCACTCGGGCTGGAAGGGTACGGGCATTCTGGTCCACGCGCTTGACCTGATGGCCGAACGATACGGAACAGAGGCGCGCGACGTCAGCGTATCCTTCGGGCCGCGCATCGGCGCCTGCTGCTATGTGGTCGACGAGGAGCGGGCCCGCGTGTTTGCCAACGAGTTTGGAAACGCCGCGGTCATGTGGAATCAGGGACGGCCGAGCCTCGATCTTGTTGCGGCGAACCTGTCGCTGGCCGATGACAGGGGCGTCGGCGCCGTCCATGTTGTCGACGGCTGCACCTACTGTGAAGGTCGCTTCGGATCATTCAGGAGGCAGGGCGCCGGGCATTTCACCAGGATGGCCGCGGCGATCGGCCACCGCGTGCAGCAGGAGTCATCAGGTGATCCGGCGCGCCCATGATGCCGTGCTCCTGGCGCTGGTCGCCCTGGCGGTGACCGGCAATGCCTTTGCCCAGGACGCGCTGCAGCCATTTGCCCCGCCGGTCGGACGCGTAATCGTCACGGAGCGTTCGGATTTCTCCCGCTACGATGATGGCCGCTATGTCGGCCACGTCTATCGGGAAGCGCGCCTGACCCTCGCGGTCACGAGCCAGCCTGATGGCGGCACACTATGGCGCGGAGAGTCTCTGGTGCTCGAAGAGACGATGCACGATCAGAGGGCTCTGGCCCATCGCCTCGACGCATCGCTGCCGGTCGAATTCAGGTCGGCCGCCCGGGGTGCGACGCAATTCATTGTCGATGAAGGCTATCCCATTCTGAGGGGAGTGCCCGCGTCACCAGCCGCGCCGGTGGCGGCAGGCGGCAGGTGGACCGGTGAGGGTGTCGTTGTCGTACGCCCTAGATCGGAGTCGCCGGCCACCCGCGTGCCGGTGCTCATCGAGTATGAATATGTCGGCCCGACGCACTATGGCGATGTGGCCGCACTTGCCCTGCGGGCACGCTATGCGGTTCGGTACCATGGCGGTGACCGCCGCGGCGATCCATCGCTCGCGCGGGTCGAGGGGGGCAGGGTGGCGGACATCCTGCTCGACGCGTCCGATGGTTCGACCCTGTTCATACGTGAAACCGTTGACGAGACATCGGCATATGCCGACGGCTCCACCGTTCGCCTGAAGGGCTTCATCCTGCATTTCCATCGTGGCAGTCTGCCATCGGATCGTGAGAGGATCGCCTCGACGCTGGCCGGCGCATCGCCAGGGCCGGCGGTCGCGCCCGCGGCCACCGCCGCTGTCGATGCTGCGCCGGCACCCTCGCCAGGGGTGTCGTCGGCCGTGCCGCCTCCGGCCGTGCCGCCTCCGGCACCGTCGCAGGCAGTCACGTCGGTAGTCGAGCCGGTCGTTGCGCCAGGTGGGAACGGCGCCTTCGAGGTCGCTGCCGGAGACCGCGGCGTGATACTCCTGCTGTACGACCTGCGCTTCGTCGCCGATGGCGATGAACTTCTGCCTGCGGAGCGCGGCCGCCTCGATGCGATCGCCGCCGCCCTGAGCCGCATCGCCGACCATACCTTCCTGGTGGAGGGACACACGGCCGATCTCGGTCGCCCTGCCGGACAGTACGAGCTGTCCGAGCGCCGGGCCAAACGGATAGTCGATGAGCTGGTCGCGCGCGGCATTCCCGCCAGCCGTTTCATGTACCGTGGACTCGGAGCCGATCATCCGATTGCGCCGAACGATACCGAGGCGAACAGGGCGCGCAATCGCCGTGTCGAGATAACGATACTCGACTGACCGCGCCGGGCAGTGCTGCTTCTTGCCAGACTCGCCGGCCGGCGCTACAGTAACGGCATGACACGTCGAACATACCTGATCAATCTGGCAACCACGCCGGTGGGCATCGCGATGGGGGTACTGGCCGTGGTGGTCGGTACACTTCTTGGACTGAAGATGGGTGTGGCCGCGGGAATCATGGCGGGGGTCCTGACCCTGGCGGCGGATCTGGCGGCGCTGACCATCAGCGGAGCCGGCTCGAAGCTGGCAGCCGCCGAGATCGACAGGCGCGAATGGTCTAGGGCGCGGCTGTATCTTGAAACGGTACGGCAGAATCGCGACCGCCTCGCGACGTTTCGCATCACCGATGCCGATGTCAAATCCATGCTGCAGCGCGCGGCCGAAGCCGCGACGCGGTATCTGGTTGCCTGTGAGTCCGCCCATTCGCGGGCGCCGCTGGCGGAGGATGCCCTAGCCGATTGCCTGTCCATCGCGGATCTGTACATCAAGGAGCTCGACGGCGCGGCGACGGAGCGGCGTTATGGGCTTGTCGACGCCGATCCCTTTGCCGATGCCACGAACCGGACGCTCGCGGCCTTGCGCGAACGTGTGGCACTGCTCGACAAGTCGATCCTGGACCTGAACGGCGGCCTGACATCCGCGGACCGTATGGAAATCAAGGAGACCCTATGAAACGGCAGCATCCCGCGGTAGAGGCCGGTTTTCGTTTCAAGCCGAGCGTGGTCATCCTCATGCTTGCGTTGGCCGCGCTGGCGACGCAGCAGGTTTCGGCGCTGACGAGCGACCTGGTCTCCACCGAGACGACCGTCGTGCTGCGACCCGACGGCAAGGCCGAGTTGCGGTACGTTCTGGAATGGCAGGTGACTTCGGGTACGATGAGCGGCTTCTATTTCCAGGGCGAGGCGTTTGCGCCGGTGTGGAATCTTGACCGCTGCTTCGCCGATCTGGGAAATGGCGTCCGCAAACCGTTATCGATCAAGGATCTCGGTTCAGGCAAATTCGATGTGGTGCTCGCCGGCGGCGCCCGATTCTCGGGCACGGCGTACTACACGATCAGCTATGCTGGCGATTTTGCCGCTGCCCGGCTGATAGGGACGACGAACAGTCCGGAGCATGGCGACCTTGTCTATTTCGACTGGGCGCCGGTGCAATGGGACGAAGGGCTCCAGTATAGGGCGGTCAGGCTGGTGCTGCCCCATCGTGTCTCGGGCGAGAAGCTCAGCCCCGAGGAACGCGCCGCCATACCGATGCTCACCGAGACCTGGGTGAATGGCGAGAACAAGATAGACTACTACGGCACCAAGGGTGACGATGGTACGTATTGGCTGACCATACTCTTCTACCAGGAACGGCCAGCGGCCATGGCGACACAGCGGCTTGGCCTGTATTTCCCTGCCGGATACCTGGACCTTGCCGGCACGCTGTCCAGCAGAGCCGACAATGCCGCCGCCGGAACCTCCGGCGATTATGGCGCGGACATGGCACCAAGGCCCGCAGCATCCTGGCGCGACGATCTGCCGCTGGCGCTGGTCGTCTTTGGCATCCTCATCGCGTTGGCGCTGTACCTGTATGTGCGGCGCGCACGCTCGCATGCCAGGCAGGCAGACATGGTGGCGCGCCTGGCCTGGGCCGGCGACGCGTGGACACCGCCGAAGCTCTTCGCCGGCAGCTACCAGGTTCCTGGCAAGGTGCCTCAGGACCTGCACCCCGTGGAGGCCGCGCTGCTCCTCGAATTGCCGCTGCCGCGCATAGCGGCGATCATGGTGGATGGCCTGGTCAGTCAGGGCGTGGTAACGGTGCAACGCGAGGATCCGCTGCGGCTCGCGTTCGTGGCCGGGCGCAAGGCGGCCGACGACATGGAGGAACGATTCCTCGCTTCGTTCGACGCGGCCGGCGACATCCTGCCCGGACTGCTTGCCGACTTCTTCGAAGAAGCAATAAAAGAGCTGCAAGAAAAAATATGGGATTGCGATCTTGAGGCGACAAAGGCTTTCTATCTGAAGAAGATCGCGGATGCCGGCAAGCAGGCTGCGGAAGTGGATGGCTGGACCGAGTCGCGCCGGACCGAGTACTACCGGGCCAATGCCGGCTGGATGTACTGGCGCAGCTGCGCGATCATCCAGACGAGACCAGCCTACATGGCGGCGTTGCGCCTGCCGGAGGGCATGTCGGCCGGGTATGCCGATTTCATGCGCTCAGCCGTCTGCTATTCGGGCTGCTTCACGCCGGCCAACGTCGGTACGGCCGAAGCGTGCTATTCGGCCTGCCACAACGCCTGCCACGATGCCTGTCATTCGGCTTGCCATTCCGCCTGTCATTCGGCCTGCCACAGCGCCTGCCACTCGGCCTGCGTCTCGGGGAGCTCGCATTGAGCCAGGCTGTCGACCATCTGGAGTGGGTCTACGGCTTCTGGAAGAGCCTGGCTCCCTATGCCTATGCCAGGATTGAGGATGAGGTCGTCATCCTGCCGCCGAACCTCGTCTACAAGACGAACCGCACCGGCGCGGCACTGCTCGATCACATCGGTGCCGGAGGCCGGCTGGAAGACATCCCCGGTTTTTCCGATCAGCGGGCCGCCGAAATCGAGTCGTTCTTCCTTGCGCTGAAGGCGGCCTACGAGGGCCGGCCGGTCGCTCTGGACCGTGTCGCCTATGGCTTCGATTTTACGCGCCTGCCCGTACTCGGCGAGATAGCGATGACGTACCGGTGCAACAACCGCTGCCGTTTCTGCTATGCAGGCTGCGGCGATGCATCGGGACTGGCACTCGCCCAGTCCGGCTCGGAGGAGCTCGATACCGCCGCCTGGAAGCGCATCATCGATATCTTCAAGGACGAGGCGAAGATTCCGTTCTTCTCGTTTACCGGAGGAGAACCGCTGGTCCGTCCCGATGTCGAGGAACTTGCCTCGTACGCCGTAAGCCGGGGCCTCAGGGTCAATCTGGTGACCAATGGGCGACTGGCCACACCAGAGCGCGCCGCGTCGCTGTACGCCTCCGGGCTGCAGACCGCCCAGGTCAGCATCGAGGCGCCGGAGGCGGAGCTGCATGACTCGCTGTGCGGCGCGCCCGGTGCCTTCGATGAGACCGTTGCCGGCATTCGGGCCATGCGTGCGGCGGGCATATCGGTCCAGACGAACTCGACGCTGACCCGGGCCAACCGGGATGCGCTCCTCGAGCTGCCCGCTTTCGTGGCGCAGCTTGGCGTCCGGCGCATGTCCATGAACCTGTTCATTCCGACGGGCAGCGGCGCATCGGCCGATGACCTGTTCTTCCCCTATACCGAAACGGGCACCTTCGTCGACCAGGTCCGCAGACGGGCCCATGCCGCGGGGGTGGACTTCTTCTGGTATTCGCCGATTCCCCTGTGCATCTACAACCCGATAGCGCGCGGGCTTGGCAACAAGAGCTGCGCGGCCTGTGACGGCCTCATATCGGTTGCTCCATCGGGAGGCGTGCTGCCCTGTTCATCGTGGCCCGAGCCGGTGGGAAACCTGCAGACCGATGGGTTCACGAATGTCTGGTTCTCCGGGAAGGCCGCGTGGTTCAAGGAGAAGCGCTATGCGCCCGACGAGTGCGTTTCATGTTCGTCGTTTACGGCCTGCCAGGCAGCCTGCCCGCTGTACTGGCGCTACGCCGGGATTGATGAGATCAGGCAGCATAAGGAGGCACGGCAATGGAACCGGGTTTCAAGTATCTGAAGCTTGGATTGAACGCACGGCTCGTGGCGGCCGCGGCCCTCTATGCTGGAACGGCCGCCGTCCAGATAGCGCTTGGAGCCACGCTGGCGGGTGTGCCGCTCGTGCTGGGGGCATGGCTGTTGCTGGCGCTCAAGCCGGCAAGCAACAGGCCGAAGGACACCGGCCTCGAGGAGTGGCGCGCTGTTACCGGCGCTGAGGTTTCGAGAATTGCCGATACGATGGCTCAATCGAGGAAACTCCGGGCGCGCATCGTCGGCCCGACAGTCTTCAAGTACTTCATCTTCGCTGTGATGCTGTTTGTTGCGGTAGCGGTATCGGCCGCCGCTCCCAGAGCCGGACTGGCGCTTGCCGACTTTTGCCTGTTTCTGGTTCCCGGGATGTTCTTTGGCCGGGTCACGGCACACCTGCCGTTCGCGTTTGACATGAAGCTGGCCCGCTTCGTCGCAATCATGAATGTTGCACGCCCGGATGGTTTTGTGCTGACACCGTATCTGCGTTTTGACAAGGACGATCAGGGCCGCGACATACCGGAAGACATGCGCTTTCTCCTGGAACCAAAGCGCAAGGTTGCAGACCTGGTTGGCGTTCAGTTCCAGGCATCGATCAACAAGGGCGCCAATGGCAATGTGCCCTACATGTACGCGGTCGTATTGACCAAGGGCATGAGCGGTCAGAGTTATGCCAGATTCAAGGCCATGCGCGCGAGCGGATTCGAGGTCGAGGCCGGCGGGGACGCGGACTACGGGACCGTCGTTGTGCGGCAGGAGACGGGCGGGGGCGGTTACCATACCACCAATGATGATTGTGTGCGGCTGATGGAGCTGATGATCAAGAGCCTGGAGCGGCTTGAATCTACCGGTACCGATTCCAGGACATGATGGCGTCGATCGCCTTTCGGGTCTTTGTGCGCGGCTTCGAATCGGCGGGATACCCGAGCGTAATGATCAGTACCGGCCGGCCACCCGAGCCGATGCCGAGCAGCCTGCGCACCTGCTTCTCGTTGAACCAGCCGAGCATGCAAGTACCCAGGCCCAGCTCGGTGGCGGCCAGGCAGAAATGTTCCGCCGCAATGCCGACATCGATGAGCGGCAGTTGCTTGCGTTTGATGATCGAGCCGATGGAGGCCGTCAGGTTCGCGCCTTCCATCACGAGCACGACCAGCACCGGCGCCTGATTGGTGAAATGGTTCAGAGGTAGGGCTATGTTCGACGTGGCCTGCGCAACCTTCTGCCTGAGGCCTGGTTCATCGACGATGACGAATTTCCATGGCTGGGAGTTGCATGCCGATGGTGCCAGACGGCTGGCCTCGATGCATGCCATGATCTTCTGTCGCTCCACCGGAGTGTCCGCGTACGAACGGACGCTCTGGCGACTCGCTACCAGATCCAGAAATGTTCGGTGCATGTATACAGTTCCTCGATGAATTGCCCGGGTTGTCGGGGCTGTTACTTTTTCCACGGGAACATGAAGTCCTTGAGCCTTCTGTCACCGAGCTTCTCGACATCATCGGCGAGCAGCGCCTTCCAGGGCACGGCCGCGCGGGTGGCATCGGGCGTATGCCTGAGCCATTCGAATTTGTAGAGCCTGAGACGGGCAGCTTCCACACTGGCAAGCATGGCGGCCGCGGCACCGGGCAGCAGGAAGGCGACCATGGGCGAGAGCACCATGCACAGCAGTCCATCCAGCGCCAGTGCCAGCGCGAAGATCGGAGCATCCATCATCATGAAGAGCGCCAGCCTGAGCGCTTCTACAAAGGACACACCGGTCAGGGCCCGGATTGGCAGGAAATATTGCAGCGTCAGCAGCATCGTTGCCAGCATCCAGAACAGGAGACCGGCGAAGAAGAGGCCCATCGAGCCACCGATTGATGCATAGAACGGCAACGATACGGTGGCCGTGGCGATGATTGCCGCGAACATCGCCCCGAACTGCAGGCCGGACACCAGCCCGCTGCGTGCGGCCTGCATCACATCGGCCAAGGAACAGGTCCCGAAGTCCGCTATGCGCCTGAACGAGAATGCGGCCGTGGAACTCCATACCCCGGCAGCGAGGCAGATGAACAGGAGCCCGAGGAGTCTGATGACCGGGGCATCGAACCTGGCGGGAATCAGTATGCCGATGGCCGCTATGGCCAGCAGGGCCGCGTTGAACGCCGCCATGATGAACATGGAGTCCCATCCATCATAGAAGCTCTTCTTGATGAAGAATCTGAACATACGGACACGGTATCAGGCCCATCGCCGTTGCGCAAGCACGCCCCGGCGGCCAATCCGGCATGGAGCCATCGTCCATATCGTCTTCCTGAACAAAATACCGGAATCGTCGCATTGCGGGTTCGCCGAAGCCCGCTGATCATGGCAACGACGAGTCATAGTTCAAGAGGAGGATTGCATGAAACGAATCACGTTGGCCTTGCTGGCCGCCATGATGGTGCTGGTCGCGGCAGCTCCGCTGTTTGCGCAGGCGCCGACGGTCGCCGCGCTCAAGGGCAAGAAGGTGGATCTGGTCATCTGGACCCACGAAGATCCGGCGCGCACGCCGCTGGAAAAGCGATTGATCGATGAATTCATCAAGGCCAACCCCGGGGTCACCGTCAACTACGTGACGTATCCGTCCGGCAAGATCAAGGATATCGTGGTGGCCGGCTTCGCGGCCAACGCCGGACCGGACATATTCAATCTGGAGATCTTCGACGAGTACCAGTTCATAGTCAACGGACGGGTGGCGCCGGTGGACTATGCGGCGGCCGGCTTCAAGAACGCCAAGGACATGCAGGCAAAGTATCTTCCGGGAATGCTCGATCCGGTCACCGAGAATGGCAAGATCTATGGACTGCCGCTGGAATTGACCAACTGGGCGTTGTTCCTCAACAAGAAGATATTCCGCGATGCTGGCCTTGACCCGCTGAAGGACTATCCGAAGACCTGGGAAGACGTGATGGCCGTCTCGGAGAAGATCGTGAAGCGCGACGGGCAGATCATTACGCGCCGCGGATTTGATTTCAGGTATCCGTATTACCTGACCTCGGTTGTTCCGATGGTGGAACAGCTTGGCGGCGAGCTCGTCTCAAAAGACGGCAAGCAGGTTGCGGTTGGCGATGCGGCGTGGCTCAAGGTGCTGACCTATTTCAAGGATTTCGGACCGAATGGCAAGAACCTGGGATCGCCGACGTATACGGCTGCCCGCAAGGTGTTTGACAACGACAAGAACGAGATAGCGATGTCGCTCTCCGGGCTGTACCAGGAAGCCAGGATGCGCGAGGCGAACAAGGCATTCTATGATTCCGGCGAGTGGATGGTCGTACCGTATCCGCAATGGAAGGACGCCGTCCGCAAGGTTCCGAACAATTACTATGGCCATTATTACATGGTCAACGCGCAGAAGGCCAAGCTCAGTCAGCAGGCTTCCTGGGCGCTGCTCAGCTACATGCTGAGCCACGGTTCGGAATACCTTGAGAAGGTAGCCATCGTGCAGCCGACCAAGGCGCTGATGGAGTCATCGACATTCAAGGCGATGCCGTACTCCGACGTGTTCGCCAAGGATCTCGCCGCCGGTCACATCGTCTACTATGGCGCCGCGAGCTCGAAGATCGAATCGCTGCTCAAGGAAGCCTTCGAGTCGGTGATGCTCTCCGGTGTGGAGCCGGCAAAGGCGCTGGAGAAGCTGCGCAAGGACATGAGCGCGGCGCTCGCCGACATCTAGCAGCCGCCTGCTAGACACCGCACGCGGATCTGAACCGCAGCGACATCGGATGCAATCCGGTGTCGCTGCGGTTACAGCGCCTGCGGCATCCACATGGAGGACTGGTATGAAGCGCCGCGAAGCAATGGGCGAACTCGAGCGCAGACGTTCGCGATGGGGATGGATCTTCGTCGCGCCGGGTCTTGTGTTCTTTTCCGTATTTTCCTTCTATCCGATGATCAACGCCATCTGGACGAGCTTCTTCAACAAACGGCTCCTGTCGCTCAAGCGACCGGTATTCATCGGCTTTCAGAATTACGTACGCGTGCTCGGCTCCGAGGACTTCTGGAACTCGGCTCGCGCGACCGCGACCTTTACCGCTGGCGTCTTCGTTCCGCTCTTCGTGCTGAGCCTCCTGTTCGCTGCGCTGATCACGTCGATGCGGCGCGGCAAGCGTATGGTGCAGGCCGCCCTGTATTCACCCGCGGTGCTCTCTTCGGTCGTAGCCGCGCTGATATGGCTCCTGATGCTCGATCCACGCGGCCTGGCTAACCAGTTCGTCAACTGGGTTGCGATGACGCCCGGGATAGACCACCGATGGCTGTCCGATGCGACGATGGTGCAGGTCTCCACGATGATCGTCTATGTCTGGAAGTACCTGGGTTACTTTACGATCCTGTTTGTCACGGGCATAGGCAAGATTCCCGATTCGGTCAACGAGGCCGCGACCATCGATGGAGCGGGCCCGATCCGCCGCTTCTTCTCGATAACGCTGCCGCTCCTCAGGCCGACGACGGTGCTGGTCTCCGTGATGATACTGATCCAGTGCATGAAGACATTCAGCACGCAGTACCTGTTTACGCAGGGAGGAGCTCCGCTGGGCCCCATCAACGTGATAACGCTGAACATTTACAATACCGCAATGCGCGACCTCAATATCGGCAAGGCCAGTGTGATGAGTACCATCCTGTTTCTCTTCATGCTGGGGCTTACCTGGCTGCAGCTCAGGTTTTCCAGGGAAGATGAGGCCGGGCTATGACCGGCGAAACCAGAAGCGGAATGGCCCGCATCGCCGCGTCCAGCCTGCGGGGCATTACCCTCATCGTCGTGTGCGGTGTCGTACTGGTGCCGCTGGCTTTCATGGCTGGCGCTTCGCTGATGCCCGCGCTCGACATCATGCAGATGCCGTACCGCTGGATTCCACAGACCTGGAAGCCGGCAAATTTCCTGCGGGCACTCGCAGGCAACGATGGATCATGGATGTATCTGCGCAACATATGCAACTCGATCGTCGTATCGACGACCATCGCGGTGTCCACCGTGCTGCTCTCGTCGATGGTCGGATATGGGCTTGCGAAGTTCAATTTCAGGGGCAAGAACATAGTCTTCATGGCGATCATGGCGACAATGATGATACCGTTCGAGACGGTCATGGTTCCGCTGTACCTGATCGTCGTCAAGGCCGGCATGCAGAATACCTACGCGGGCCTGATCGTGCCATTCCTGATGAATGCCTTTGGCGTATTCATAATGCGTCAATATCTGATAACATTCCCGTCCGAGATGCTTGACGCGGCCCGTATAGACGGATGCTCCGAACCGAGGATCTTCACCGATATCGTGTTCAGGAATTCGGGGCCGGCCATCGCGACGCTCGCGGTGCTTTCATTCCGCCAGCAATGGGACAATCTGCTGTGGCCGCTGCTGGTATCGCAGAAGGAAGAGATGAAGACCATCCCCGCGTACATAGTCAAGTTCGCCGCCGAGAAGTATGCCGATGAAGGGGCGATGATGGCCGTCGCCGTGATCGCCTCGCTGCCCATGTTCGTGCTATTCTTCCTGCTGTCGAAATACTTCCTGGGGGGATCGGCTGTCTATCAGGCCGGGAAAGAATGATGCTGTTCATCGTTGATATGGGGGGCGTGCTTGCCCAATCCTTTGATATCGTGCCGGAGGCGGCCCGCCGTCTGGCGCTTCCGCTTGATGCCATGCGCGCGCTCGTGGCGAAGGACATGTCGGCATTGCTGTGCGGCTCGATCGGCGCCGACGAGTACTGGCGCCGGTTTTCCGCCGCCAGCGGCGTCGCGGTGGCCGAGGACTTCTGGTCGACCCTGTTCGCCCCGGTCATGGACACGGAGGTCGAAGGCATCCTGGAGGGCCTCAAGGCCCATGGCCGCGTGGTATGCGGCACCAACACCATAGAGTCGCACTATGCATATCTGCTGGAGACCGGCGCCTATCGTTGCTTCGATCATGTCTACGCGTCGCAGCTCATGGGCATCTGCAAACCCGACCCTGATTTCTGGCGGGCGATTGTGGCGGCCGAGGAAGTGGACCCGCACGATGCGCTCTTCATCGACGACATGGAGGAGAACGTGCGGGCAGCGTCCAGCCTGGGCATGGCAGCGCACCGCTTCCGCGACGCATCGACGCTGCGTACGGCCCTGGCAGAGGTGCTGCGCCCCGCGGGAACACCGGTGTGAGAATCGCCCCCGGTCATGCCATCTGGCTGGCGGCTCTTGTCATCGCATTGCCGCTGGCGGCATGCACAGGCAAACAGGTCGAGCCTGTGGCGGAGGAAGCCGACCTGGTCGTCTATTCCTCGCATCCCGCGGACCTCATCAAGACAGTGCTCGACGAGTTCAGGGAGCGGACCGGATTGCGGGTCCGCGTCGTTGCGGACGGTACCGGAGCTTTGCTGGCACGGCTGCGGCGCGATGCGGGCCGGGGCGCCGATGTGCTGTGGGGCGGTGGAGCCGAGAGTCTCGTCGCGAACATCGACCTGTTCGCCGCGTACCAGTCTCCCGAGCGCTCGGCCATACCTTCCGGGTTGCGCGATACGCAGGGATACTGGACCGGCTTCACGGTGCTGCCAATGGTCATCATAGTCAACGCCAGGCTCGTCTCCGCGGAGCACATGCCGCGGCGATGGTCGGATCTGGCTGATCCCGCCCTGGCGGGCAGTGTAGCCTTCGCGGATCCGGCATCATCGGGCAGCTCCTACACGATACTCCGCACCATGTTGATGGCTGCCGGAGCGTCGAGGAATCCTGAGCGGGCCTGGAGTCTTGTCGAAGGCTTCGTTACTTCGATCGGCGGGGCGCCGCTCGCTGAATCCGCACTGGTATACCGGAGCGTCGCCGCCGGAGAGTATCTGGTCGGCGCGACCTACGAGAACGCCGGAGCCGACGCGCAGCGGCTTGGATCCGATGTCAGGATCGTCTATCCGGCAGATGGCACCTCGGCGGTACCCGACGGCGTGGCCGTGCTGAAGGAATGCGCGCATGATGAGGCGGCTCGACGTTTTGTCGACTTCGTCCTGGGCCCCGATGTCGCGCGGGTCGTCAGTGCGCGATTCAAGCGGCGCTCCGCCCGTTCCGATGCACCGGTGCCGGAAGGCCTGCGCAGTCTGGATTCCATACCGCTGCTCGATTATGACTTCAATGCCGCGGTGCAGGAGCGCGACAACACGATCCAGCGCTTCGCGGCTCTGGTTTCAGCGCATCGATGAGTGCTTGCCGTGCCTGAACTCGCTGGGCGTCAGGCCCACCGTCTGTCTGAACAGCGTGCTGAAGTAGCGCGCATCGCGATAGCCACACAGATCGGCCACTTCGCCAATCCTGACTGATGGATCACGGAGCAGCTCCATTGCGCGCCTCATCCTGAACCGTGTCAGGTATTCGCTGAAGGTGAGTCCGGTCGCCCGTTTGAACAGTCGCGTCAGATGATCGCCGCTGATCTTCAGGCGCTCGGCCACCGCGTCCGCCGAGAGGTCCAGCATGTATCGCGCCGCGATATCGGACAGCGCCGCTTCGATGTAGGCGTCGCCGGAGCCGACGGCACGATCCTGTATCAGCTCGCGTACGATGCTGACCGCCTTGTCGTCCCTGGCGGCAAGCTCCAGGCTGGCCGCATGGCTGCGGACCTGAATCTCCAGGGCTGCCCGATTCATCGTCGCTTCGAGTTCTCCATCGTCGATCGGCTTCACCAGATAGTCGAAGGCACCGAGCCTGAGAGCCTCGCGCGCGTAGGCAAAGTCGGCATGCCCGGACAGTATGACGAACAGCGGCTGTGGCGCGGGCGGCACGGCGTCGGCAAGCGCGCGCATCAGGGCCATGCCGTCCATGCCGGGCATGCGAATGTCCGTCAGCACGATTTCGGCATGTCGCTCATGGATCAGCTCCAGCGCCCTGACCCCGTCCTCCGCCGCCCCGACCAGGACATAGCCCCAGTCTTCCCACGGTACCGTCGACTCGAGCTCATGCCTGGCCAGTTCCTCATCCTCGGCTATCAGAAGGCGAATCATGGTGCCGGCCCCCGTGGAACGCGAAGCACGACCAGGAGGCCGCCGTCGGGGCCGCCCGGAGACCTGATCGATATGCCGTATGGGTCGCCATATTCCAGCACGATCCGCCGGTTTGTGCCAAGGAGCCCCATGCCATGCCGGCCTCGTGGCGGTTCAGCCCGTGCAAGCGCGGCTGTCAGCGTGGACAGCTCCGGCTGATCGATGCCGGGGCCGTTGTCAAGGAATTCGACGACCGCATCATGCCCATCGGCATAGCCGCGGATGGAGAGGAATCCGGGCCCGCGTTTCTTTTCCAGCCCATGCGTCAGCGCATTCTCGGCCAAAGGCTCAAGGGTCAGCGGAGGCAGGGGCACCGACTCGAGTTCCCTGGATACATCGAGCCTGAAGGTGAAGCGTTCGCCGAACCTCAGCTGCTCTATGCTCAGGTAGTCGCGAACCAGGTCCAGACTATGTCCTATCGTCGTGGCGCCATCCCTGGGGGAGGCTCCCGATCTCAGGATCTTGCCGAGCCTGGACACGACCTGCGCGACTTCCGCGGCCCGGCCCAGCTTGGCGAGGGACTTGATCGATGCCAGGGTGTTGTGCAGGAAGTGCGGGTTCATCTGCGCCGCAAGTGCGCGCAACTCCGCTTCACGCAGGAGTTCCTGTCGCTCGACCGCGGTCTTGAGGAGGGCATCGATCTCCTGGGTCATCGTGTTGAACGAGCGCGCCAGATCGCCCAGTTCATCGTCACCCTGTGGCTCGATACGGATGGACAGGTCGCCTGCCTCTACCAGCCGCATCGACTGAGCCATCGCCAGCACCGGTCTCGTTACCGATGCGGAAGCCCTGAGCGACAGTACCGTCGCTATGGCAATCGCGCCGACCAGGCCGATCAGCGCCACGGTGCGCGCCGAACGGCCGAATCCGTCGTAGAGGTCGGAAGGTATCTCTGCCCTGACCATGAAGCTGCCACCCGCGCCGCTGGCCTCCGCCGTGGCGTACCGTACCGGTGTCGCCGGATTCCTGACCTGGTCGATGTAGGCGCCTTCGTTTGATGGATCGGATTGGTCGAATATGATCTTGCCCGATGGAAACACGACCGATGCCCTGCCGGTTATGCCGCTCGCGACGGCGGCCGCGTTGATCGCGGAGCGCCTGACATCGGCCAGCGCATAGCCGCGGATGCCGCCGGCATCATCACGTATTCCGATGCCCACCGTGAAGGCGCCCGGCGATCCGTCAGACAGCGGATGGACCCGCGGCACGACCGCGATATCGGCCAGCTTGAGCGCTCTGAAAATGCCCCATGATTGGTAGACGCGCATGTCGCGGTCCGGGGGCTGCTCGCCGAAGCGCAGCGCAAAGCTGCCATCGGCCGCGAGCACGCTTGCTTCGGCCTGGCTGTCGCCCCGCGGGAACACCGCGACGACCTGTCGGTACGCACGGGCGACTATGGCCGGATCGCCGCGGCCGGATGTCCCGAGCGCCTCGAGGACGAAGGGATCCGAGCCAAGCATCGCCAGATTGCGGGAACAATTGACCGCCAGCGATGCGACGGCAGAAGCGAAGGCCGAGGCTTCCGCTTCCAGCCGGTTCTCCGCCTCGCGCCTGATCGCCGATCCGGCAAGCGCCGTATACATGGCCGAGACGACGGCTGCCGGCACCAGCGCCGCGACGAGGAAGAGCGCGAAGATACGCCTGAAGTACCGTGGCCGGGCCATCCGCCTCAATGCTCTCCCAGGAGGCTCTTCAGCTCCTGAATGTCCTTGACCAGCCTGGTCCTGTCCAGGTTCTGGAAGCGGCGCGGTACCATCTCCTTGCTCGTGCACTCGACGACTGCCACCAGGTTCTGCAATTCGATCTCGTGCGGGTAGGCTGGCGGCACGAAGTCCGACATCGTCTCGTCAAGATCTTCCTTCGTGACGAAGGAACGCCCGTCCATCGTCGCCTTGAGTTTTGCCCTGATCAGCACCGCCTCGAGATCGGCACCGGAGAAGTCATGCTTGAAACGCTTGAGGAGCTCGGCGATGGGAAATTTCCTGATGGACAGGTCGAGCTTGCGCACCAGCACTTCATAGAGCGCCTCCTTCTCGGCGTCGTTGTCGGGGTAGAACAGCGCCAGGTGCTCTTCGGCCCGTCCCTGGCGTTTCAGGTCTATGGGCAGCAGATCGGGTCGGCATGTTATCAGGAACCAGATGATGCGGCCGCGGTATTCGGTGTTGCCCATGAAGCTGGCCAGCTGGGCGAAGATCCGATTCGATGTGCCCGAGTCCCCGTCCTGGTCACGGTCGCCAAGGAACGCGTCCGCTTCGTCTATCATCACCGCGACCGGTGCCATCGCCTTCAATATGGTCAGGACCTTTTCGAGGTTCGATTCCGTCACGCCCTGCCACTTTGACCTGAAATTCTTGAATTTGACCATCGGTACGCCGATTTCGCCGGCAAAGGCGCTGACCATGAAACTCTTGCCGGTGCCCACCGGCCCGGCTATCAGATAGCCCATCGGCAGCACATCGAGCCGCCCCTGCTTCAGCGCGCGGGCCGCGTGCTTGAACCGCTTCTTCACGAAATCATGGCCGGATACGTATGACAGGTCGTGCTCGGTCTCCAGGAATTCGAGGAGTCCCCCGGCTTCTCCTTCTATGATCTCGCGCTTCTTGGCCTTCAGGTAGTCCATCGATATGGGCTTGTCTTCCTGCCAGCTCTCTGCCACGAGGCGGTTCAGGTTGACCAGGTTCAGGCCCGACGTGATCGAACCGACCGCGGCGGCCGTCAGGCCCCTGTCGAGCAGCAGCGTGCCCTTGCGCTCGAGAAACTCGAGGAACGACGAGCGTATCGACTCGTCCGGTATTGGAATCTCCACCTTGATGGCCGATGGGCTCGCGACGATGCGCGGATTGAGGTCGGAGAGGTTCTCCGACAGCAGGATGATCGACACGTCGCCGCTGGTGAAGATGGGGTCATGCGACCATCGGTTGATCGTGACGAAGCAGTAACGGTCGTCCTCATCGAGCTTGGCCACATCGGCGGCGGGCAGGATTGTCTCGGCGTAGTCGATGATCAGCACGATGCGCTTCTTCTGCGGTATGTTGAGCAGGAAATAGCGCTCCAGGGTCCCGAAGGCCTCCGCGGGATCGGCGGACATCAGCTGATCATCGGTGGTATCGGGCAGGCGCTCGCGCATCGTGCGCAGGTAATCGCGCTGCATCTCCGGCGAGCAGAAGCTGACGCCGCTCGATCTGTCCCAGAACACGATGATGTCCCTGTTGCCGAACAGCACTTCCGACACGTAGTCCTGGATCTTGACGAAGTTGAACTCGCCTTCATGCATCTTGTGCGGCAGGAAATCCCTGATATTGCCATGCACGAGGTACAGGTTGGCGGTCTTGGAACAGTACTTATATGAGAGTTCCTGCGCCCACGATGGCAGGATCTTGATGAATGGCAGGTTCTTGACTATCAGCTGGTCCTTCATGGCTTCCCTCGCGCGTGAAGTATGTACGATAGGCCCTCATACCGGCAAGTCCGTGCTCGGGCCCGACCGCGCCTTAGATAATGGAGATTCTCTATCTTGCACCGTCTCTGTGCCTATGGTATTATCGTTCTACATTGTAGTTACAAGGAGTTCATATATGGCATACAAGGTAACCGACGCCTGCGTAAATTGCGGTGCGTGTGAGTCCGAGTGTCCCGTCGAGGCGATAAGCGAGAAGAACGGTCTGCGCTGGATTGATCCGGCGAAGTGCACCGACTGCGGTTCATGCGCTTCCGTCTGCCCGACCGAGGCGATCATAGCCGGCTGATCCGGTCTGTCGATCAGAAAAAAGCGCCCCCCAAGGGGCGCTTTTTTCATTGGTGCGCGGCTTGAGCCTGCGCTCAGTCTTCCCGCTCTATCGGGCAGGTCATGCAGCGGGCGCCGCCGCCGCCGCGTGCCAGTTCGACGCCATCAAACCCGACGGCGACCCGTCTGAATGACAGGGGATCCTCGTTGCCTTCCAGGAAGTCCCTGGCCGAGCGTATCTCGAAACCGGCCTGAGACAGTGCCTCGAGCGTGTGCACATTGCACGAATACATGATGATCTTGCCCGGGGCGAAGCTGAACGAATTGGCTCCGGACAGCCACTGCTCGCGCTCCTGCCTGAGCGGATCGGTTCCGCCCGTCATGACCGGTTTCAGATCGACGCCGCATGAACGCAGCCCCGCAAGGAGGGATTCCACCTCGGCAAGCCGTGGCTCGGCGCCTGGAGCGGCGTCTATCCGTATTGCCCTGGCCCTGCGCGTGCCCAGTATCACCGGTTCATAGATGAGACACGCATCGTTGTCGATGACCGTGAATGCCATATCGAGGTGTATTGTCGCCCGCGCTATGGGCAGCGCTACCGCGAAGATGGTGACCGGCTCGCCGTAGGCGTCGGCTATCGATCGGGCCGCCATGTCGATGGCGTCGGCGCTGGTGCGCTCGGATATGCCTATGACGACGACATCCTTGCGTATCACCTGGAAATCTCCACCCTCTATCGAGAAACCGTCCCGAACAAGGCTTGGCCCGTCCATCAGGCGCCCACCGCCGCGATAGTCATGGTGATGCTCGAAGACGAAGCGGTTGATCAGGGCCTCGGCGCGGCGGACCGGGAAGCGCATCGCCGACGACACGGACCGGTCGCGATAGACCATGGCGGCATCGCGCATGAAGTACATGTTGGGCAGTGGCAGTATGTCGAAATCCGCGCCACCCATGAACCGGCCCAGCCTGACGTGGCGCGCCGGCAGACCGGCTATCGACGCCCTGGCCAGTCCGTCGGCGCTCAGGCTGCGCAGTTCATCGAGGCGGTGCGCGGCCCCATAATGTACGGCGAGCATGCCGGCGAATTCATCGCGTGCCGGCTGTCCGGCCAGCGTTTCCGTCAGGAGATCGCGCAGTTCCCTGACTTCGGCGATCTTCGATAGAAACCCCTTGAGCTCGGCATGTTCGCGCCTGACCACCTCGAGTGGAACGATATCGTTATAGAGTTCCTCCGCCGCGCGGCTTGGTCGCATTGCCTCGACCTCTTCGCCGGGGGTATGCACGATTACCCGACGGAGACGCCCCGTCTCCGAGCGTATGCTCAGCCTCCTGTCCATGTAGCCTCCCTTTGACCGACAGGATAGCAAGATACGCTGGTATCCGCAAGAACGGCGTGGAACCAGGCGATCATCAGCTGCAGCCGGTCGTGCTGCCACAGGTCTCGCACTTCAGGCAGGTGCCGTTGCGGACCAGGGTCAGGTGGCCACAGACGGGGCAGGGGTCACCCTCGTAGCCCTTCATCCGGGCCTTGCGGGAGTCATCCTTGGGCCGCGCCGCGGTCATGGGGGAAGGCGAGCGGTCGGCGGCCTCCTGGGCCAGCCGCTCGGATTCACGCTTCGCCTTGCCATTCTGCATGTTGGTTGCGTTCAGATCCTCCGGCTTCACCTGCCCCAGATCGAAGCGGTCCTGATAGCTGATGGCCAGATCCCTGAATACGTAGTCGAGCACGCTGGTTGCCATCTTGATGTACTCGTGCCCCTGCACCATGCCATTGGGCTCGAAGCGGCTGAAGGTAAAGGCATCGACGTACTCATCGAGTGGCACTCCATACTGCAGGCCCAGCGACACGGCAATGGCGAACGAGTTGAGGAGGCTGCGGAAGGCGGCGCCTTCCTTGTGCATGTCGAGGAATATCTCGCCAAGACGGCCATCATCATACTCTCCGGTCCGCAGGAACACCGAGTGCCCGCCGATCTTGGCCTTCTGTGTGTAGCCGGAGCGCCGGTTCGGCAGCGAGTGCCTGATGCTTGCATAGGTTGCCGGCTGTTCGGGCGGCTGCTGCGCCTCCGCGGCCTTGGGCGCGAGCTGCAGGGCCAACAGCCCCTCGGCCAGCGGGTTGGCTCCTGTCGCGATGGAAGAGAGCGGCTGTGATAGCTTGGATCCATCGCGGTAGAGCGCGATGGACTTGAGCATGCTCTTCCACGCGGTCATGTAGGCGCCCTTGACGTCATCGAAGCTGGCGGAGTCCGGCATGTTGATGGTCTTCGATATGGCGCCGGTCACGAAGGGCTGGGTGGCCGCCATCATCGCTATGTGGGCCTGCCACGCTATCGATCTGGTCGCGGTCCTGCCGGATGGCGTGGCGGTATCGAAGACGGCATAGTGGGACTTCTTGACGTGCGGTGCGCCTTCGATGCCCATCGAGCCGCAGGCGTACACCTCCGCGGCCTCTATCTCCGGTGCCGAGAATCCCAGATGGGTCAGCAGGTCGAAGTCCGGAGCGCTGCGCACCTCGGCCACGGCGCCGAGCGCATCGTAGGC